>Ga0114999_10000176_pt1 | contig 93507 bp, 89 predicted proteins | sample ArcticOcean_MG_C_3_FD_89820 | JGI IMG/M metagenome (GOLD analysis project Ga0114999, IMG submission 89820) | Marine microbial communities from western Arctic Ocean - ArcticOcean_MG_CB8_126 | ecosystem: Environmental > Aquatic > Marine > Oceanic | place: Arctic Ocean: Canada Basin | collected...
CACGATCCGACCACACAGCTCACTCGGATACCGGCCGCCGACACCTGAGGCAATCATGCCCAAGCTTCAACTGGTCGTGAATCCGAGATAATAAGTGGTAACGCTATCGGGGGCAGGTCACTAACACTGGTAAGCGAGGCGATAAGGACAACCTCCAGAGATGGGTACTGACTCCGTTGCTCAAGGAAGCAGGATTACCTCACCTGACATGGCATCACCTTCGACATAACGCTGGAAGTTATCTCCTGAGTGAGAACGTGCCGATCACAGCGGTCAGCAAGATACTCGGTCACGCGAATCCTGCGATCACGATGAGCATCTACGCCCACGAACTGAAGGAAGACTTCGAGCAGGTACGAGTGGCTATGGCGAAGTTCGCATAGAACCTGAACTTTATGGACTTATTGACCCTAAGTTGACCCAACGGACTATCAGAAAACCTCTGGTAACGTCTGGTGCAGGGTTAAACGGCTACCACTACGGAATGAACCTAGGAAATGGTCTGTTTTGTAACGTCTGAAACGGGGCGAATAGTATTCCCAAGCAAAGGGTCGCGAGTTCGATCCTCGTCTCCCGCTCCATATGAAACCAAACTTGGAAGCCCTCGGAGAAATCCGGGGGCTTTTTTCTTGCCACTCTTTCTCCGCTCATACGAGAGCGGTTAGGGAATTCGCCGTGGAGCAATCTCAGCCGAACCACAGCGAGATTTGGCTATACCATGCGGTTCGCGAATCGTGAAAATGAACCAACCCGCCTGATCTCTACTCAGCCGGGTCAACTGAGGAGAGCAGCGAAATGGCAGGGACTCCAAAGATTGAGTTTGGCTATAACCCACCGTCAGGCGACCGGGGCAAAGAGACGATCAGACCCGACGAATACCTCGGTGATCTAGAAAAAGCACTGGACGTTGCCACGCAGGGATTCAGCTCTATCTGGGTGTCTGACCATCTGAACTATGCCGCGGAATGGCGACTCGAATGCTGGACTCTGCTTACGTGGATAGCGTCTAAGTACCCAGATGTCGACCTCAGCACCATCGTGATGAGCAACTCGTTCCGAAATCCCGCGCTCGTCGCAAAGATGGCAGCCAGCCTCCAGGTACTCAGCGGAGGGAGGTTCACCCTCGGCTATGGCGCGGGCTGGCACGCGGGCGAACACAAGGCGTTCGGTTTTGATTACCCTCGTTCTGGTGAGAGGGTGGATCGGCTTGAGGAGGCGGTGCAGGTGATTCGTGCACTTTGGACAGATTCGCCGGCAAGCTTCTCAGGACGCTTCTACTCGATCGACGGAGCCCACGCCGAACCGAGGCCCGATCCGATTCCAAAGATCATGATCGGTGCTTCTGGCGAGAAGAAATCACTTCGGGTTGTGGCGAAATATGCCGACTGGTGGAACGATGTGGCACGTCCGCTTCCCGCCCTCCAGCACAAACTCGATGTGCTTCGTGCCCACTGCGACGATGTTGGCCGTGATTTCAACTCGATTCGAAAGACTCTGTCGATCGGCACGTACATTGATAAAAAGCACTCACGCGCACTGGATCAGGCTGGCCTGAGCAACCAGGATGGCAATACTGCCACCGGACGACCTCTGTACAACAGCGATACTGCCGTTATAGCGGGCGATCCGTCGGCTGTGCGTGATCAGTACCACGAACTACGTGAGATGGGATTTGATCTAATCGTCACGTACTTCGAGGACTTCCAGAACCTTTCGGCAATGAAACTGTTTATGGATGAAGTCATCCCGGAGTTCTCTTAGGTATTTACATCCGACTCGATTTAAGCGTCCCTCTAAACAAATACTCGATATGACAACCCAATCAAGCACTTCTGAACACTGGGACGTCGTTGTCGTCGGAGGTGGAATCGCGGGCCTGACGGTCGCATACCGACTCGACAATAAAAACGTTCTGCTGCTCGAAAAAGAGACTGTCGCCGGAGGGCGTACACACTCAATAAACATGGGTCCCTACGTCTTCAATCAGGGCGCCCAAATGATTCCCGGTGCCGAGACGAACGTCGCAAAATTGGCCGACGAGTTGGGTGTGACTCGTACTCTTATCGATAAGACGAAAACGTCCACGTACATCAACGGCAAGTTCGTGGTCGCTTCATCAGAGTTCAAATACCTACTGGGATTACCGATACCGCTGATAGAAAAAATCAAGTTAGGGTTAAAAATCCTGCGCATGCGATCTCGCTACAGCGGGGTCGTGGACAAGTCGCCTCGATCGGACGATCCGAAATTCCGAGAGTTATCTGAGAAAACTCTCGTCGATATGTTGAACATCCGGCACCCGGACGTCAAAGCGCTTTGGGATTCGATTTCTAAGGGTTCAAGCACGCTCCGTGCTGACGAAGTCGCAGCGTTCCAGCCCGTCAACACGTTCCTCCACCACGCCGCCGACGAGTTTTTCGTCGAGGGCGGAACCGCTCAAGTCACGAGAGCGCTCGCCAGCCAGACCAAAGCCAGGGTGGAGACCGGCGCAAGCGTCACGGAAGTTGTTTCGACCGATACGGGCGTATCAGTCCAGTACGAACAAAACGGGACAACACATAGCGTTCAAGCTCGTAAGTGCGTCATGGCAGTCCCGGCTCCGCTGGCACTAGGAATAATTCGCGATCTACCCGAGGCTAAGCGAGCTGCCCTGGCAGAGTGCGAATACGGAGCCATGTCGTCAGCGGCATTTCTGGTCGACAAACCCTCTGAATACTTCTTTGGCAAAGGAGTCTGGCGCGTGCCCGTGGTCGGTAAGGTCACCATCGGACTCAGCGATCCAACGTTCACGTACTCCGAAAGTACGAAACGGGGAGATGGTCGCGGTCTGATCAGGATTTACTCAGGTGACGACGGTTCGCAGGTTCTTCAGAAAATGTCAGACGAGCAGGCGTTAAAAGTATTCGAAAACGATCTGTTCGACATATTCCCGTCGGCACGAGGGACCGTACTTGATCGGGCCATCAAGCACTGGCCATATGCGATATGTCCGTGGCGGATAGGCAGACTGGATTCGATCGACGAAATACGTGCCCCACACGGCAACATTCACTACTGCGGGGACTACGCCGAAAACTCCGGTCTTGAATCCGCTGTACTTAGTGCCATGCGAGTGGTTTCAGAGCTTTCGAACGGGTAGACGCCCGCGAATCGCATCTAATGTCGGTGGATGTGCGGATGTGCCTCGGGATCAGCTTTTGGATCGTCGTGGCTGTGATCGTGCTTGTGCCAATCGTACGTCTCTAGCTCATCAGTCATAGTCACTTTGCCATCGAATACCGTTTTAATCTCGGCGATTCCACGTTCACGGTTTTCCATCGCCGAGAGATCCGGCCCCACGTGAACAAGGAATAACTCCTTCACCCCAGCCTCCGCTGCCATTTCAGCGGCGCCAAGTGTTCCGGTCTGCCCGATATCGTCCGGGCGTGAGTCGTACACCGACTCGAAGTTGCCACACATCGACACAAGAGCGTCTGCACCGCGTGCCAAATCGACAACTCGTTCGCACGGTTCAGTATCTCCAGTGAACACAATCGAACCCTCCAAAGTGTCCAGCCGATACGCCAGTGAATCGTGATACGGCTCGACATGCTCCGCCGGAGCAGCGGTGACTTCGAAATCGTTCCCTGTAAACACAGTGCCCGGGCCGACATCTTTCGCAATGACATTTATTTTCGGCCTTGGCAACGTTCCACCGCGTAGCTGGTACATCGCTTGGCTCAGCGGATGATTCGTGCGGGCGTTCAGATCGTAGGCAAATGCGCCGTTATCGCCCACCAGCCTGTCGGTAATCGACTCTGTGTTGTTCGGCCCGAATACCTGCAAAGGATTCTCTTTGCCGATGCTTTCGTCCCAGCGAGTCATCATGAAACACGGGTAGTCGACATCGTGGTCGAAATGATGGTGCGTGAAGAACAGATAGTCGATATCGAGCGGATGCAAATCCATCTTCGACATCTTGTACGTTGTGGCGGGGCCACAGTCGAACATGATCTTTCTACCGCCCACGTCAACGACATGCGAGGATCCAAATCGTGACTTGATCGGTCTTGGTCCGCCTGAACCAAGGACATGTAATTTCGACAAGATTCGTTCCTTCGCTTGTGCCAGCTTCTATGAAAACGCAATCTTCCCGAATTCCCTATGAGAGAGCAATTTTTGACGATGGAAATTTAGGTAACGGTCACCAGTAAGTCGAAATTGGTGTAGATTGCGCTCCGGACCTGTTCCTGTACCCCAAAACGACGTGAAAGCCTCCAACAGTGATCATCAAAACTCCTATTCCAAAGATTGAAATTGAACGACCCTCTCCTGAGCTAATTAAACGCCTCGAAGGCATCGGAAGCGCCACCGCATCGGGCGAAATGCGAAAACTCGGAATCAGTAGCCCGGTGATCGAGGGCCTCACGTCGTTTGTGCCCGGGAAGAGCATCGTTGGACCGGCCATCACGTTGCAGTACATGCCGAAAAGAGAGGATCAGTATCCAGAGGCGGGCGAGTACCGTGAGCCAGATTCACAGGTTCACAGGCATGCTCTGTATCACGCACAGGCGGGCGATATCGTCGTCGTAGACGGACGAGGCGTGGTTTCCAGTGGCGTATTTGGCGACATGATGCTGACTTATTTCAAAGGACGAGGCGGACTCGGCGTCATCATTGACGGGGCCATACGCGACTTCGGCGACGCCAAGAAGCTTGATCTCGGTTTTTGGCTGAAGGGAGTCACCCCGTACGCCCACACCGTTACGGAGCAGTTCCCGTTCGCCTACAACGTACCGATCGACTGCTCAGGAACGCTCGTGATACCCGGGGACATTATTATTGCCGACGACGACGGTGCCGTGGTTGTGCCAGCGACACTTGCCGAGCAGCTTGCCGTAGCGGGTGGCGAACACTCTGAATGGGAAGTATTTACCCGTGAAAAGCTTTCCGAGGGCGGCGATCTTCGAAAGTACTACCCGCTTAATGACGAGGCCAAAGCCGAGTACGAAGTGTGGAAGAAAACCAACGGATAGTGTCGTTGATTTTGGGCGAGTAAATTGGCGCTGTCTCGATCAGCCGAATCACCACAGTAAGACCCCAGAAAGAAAAGAAACGTAGCGAATGCCGTTCAACGTGGCGCTAGTAGCTCCTGAAATACCGCAGAACACCGGCAATATTATTCGATTGTGTGCGAACACCGGATCACGATTGCATCTGGTCGAACCGCTAGGATTCAGCCTTGATGAAAAGCAGCTGCGCCGGGCGTATTTGGACTATCGAGACCTTGCAGATGTAGTGGTTCACGAGTCCATCGATTCGTTATTAGACTCGATCGATATCAGCAGAGCCTTCGCAACGACTGTGGCTGGAGAGACGCGATACGATCAGCCTGAATACAGAGAGGGCGACACCGTATTATTCGGCTCCGAAAGCGCGGGATTGCCCGACCAGGTTGCGAACAAGATCCAGCCAGCCAACCGCATCAGCATTCCAATGATGCCGTCGAACCGAAGCTTGAATCTTTCCAACGCCGTTTCTCTGGTTGTCTATGAAATGTGGCGCCAGCAATCTTTCGCAGGCAGCAAAGATTCGACTTCGCTACCTTTAGAAAATCGGCCATAAATCCCGGCTTGCAGTTTTCACCAGAAGCGCAACGACTGCGTTCTGAATCGCTGTAGCCTCGCTCTCAAAATATCAGTGCCCGGAAAACGCACTGTTCCAGTCGCATCGGTATGTCCTGACTAGTCGAATTAGTACAGTCGTACCTTCTGCCTGTTGGCGAAATCCTTGAATCTGTAATCAACGGCAAGCGACCCCCGCCTCGCCTAAATCACATGACAGGAAGCGTCAATCATGAGCAACGAAATCAACGCCGCAACAATATCGTCCCCATTCATTGGATTTGCTCGAGAACTCGTTGAGTCTGTTCAAGATCTCGTTGAAACTGTTCGAAGCATCCCTGCTTCGGTTCGAGACTTCCCTGAGTCTTCCCGAAATATTCCCTGGGGCCGAGTCACCCTCGCAGTCCTCGCCGCAGCCGGACTCATCATCCTCGCAACTGCAGTAGTTTTCGTGGCGATGATCGCCCTGATGATGTCGACCATGTAATCGAAATCTGCACCCAGATTCCCGTAATTCCAAAAAACAAAACAACACCCATGAGTGACCAGAGTAAAAATAACTCCCAACACCCAGCAACGAAATCTCTAGCGGTGGCCGCGATTTTGAACCTGATCCCGGTTCCATTTCCAATGGGCTACTACTATCTGGGCCGGGTGCAACGATTTTGGTGGGGGTTTTGGCTGAGATTCATATCAACCGGTATCGGGGTTATTTACTTCGTTGCGATTTCGTTGACCTGCATGAGTAATAGTTCATGCTTCGGACACAGCTTTATGGCCGACATGAGCAGGGCGCTTCTGTTGCTCGTTGTGGTGGTGATCATCAGTGCAATTGATGCCTACAGTGTGGCGCAACAACAAAATGAATCGATTACGAAACCGATAGGATCTATCGATGGTCTGGATGCCGTGAATCCTCAATCAAAGTTGCCATCCGCTCATCCAGAACGCCAGACCTGCCCTGACTGTGCCGGAATTGGCAGGGTTGACCGATTCAACTTCTGCCCAACATGCAACGGCGCCGGGACCATCAGCCCAGATTCTTAGGTAATATTCGGCGCCAGATGAGGCGAGGTTGCTTGCTCCACTGAACGCGACCTGAATCACGAGTCGTGTATTGAAATATTCGGGAGATAATAATGGGATCAGACTCGCAAATTTCCACCGAGGCGCAGCGACTACACACCGAATCGCTTCTGTTCGATACACACATCGATACCGCTACCCACCTGCTGTGGCGAAATCCTGATTTCAGCAAACGGCTCGATGCCGGGCACGTCGACATTCCACGAATGCGAGAGGGCGGAGTCAACGCAGCGTTCTTCGCCGTGTGGATCAACGAAGACGACAGCGATCTCGAAAAGATGCGGCTGGCAATTCGTGAAATCGATGCGATTCACCGCACTATCGATGCGAACTCCGACGATCTGGTCCTGGCGCTAAACGCCGCCGACGTCGTGCAAGCAAAAGCCGAAGGCAAGATTGCCGTTCTCATTTCAATAGAAGGCGGGCGCTGCATCGACGAAGATCTCGGCGTTCTCCGCATGTTCTACCGCCTCGGAGTCCGGTCGATCACGCTCGCATGGGCTTCGGCAACAGGCTGGATCGACTCCTACAACGAGGAAAAACACGGCGGCATGACAGATTTCGGCCGGAGTGTTGTTACTGAGATGCAGCAACTCGGCATGATTGTCGATATTTCGCACGCTTCCGACAAAGCATTCTGGCAGGTTCTCGAAACAGCCGAACGCCCGGTATTTGCATCGCATTCCTGCTGCCGAACTTTGCAAGATAACCCCCGCAACATGACCGACGACATGATCGTTGCACTGGGCGAATCAGGAGGGGTGATCAACGTAAATTTTGTTGCCGTATTCGTAGGACCCGGCGATACAGCCGGCTACATCGAGCCGACAAAAGTACCTCTCGACCAGATGCTCGACCCGTTCGATTACCTCACGAAAAGGGCCGAAGGAAACGGTCCGCCAATAAGCCGATTAATAGATCATTTCGATCTCGCAATCAAACTCGCCGGCCCAGCCAACGTCGGGATTGGCACCGACTACGACGGCACCTCGCAGTTCCCGGTCGGCCTCGAAGACATATCGTTCATGCCAATTGTGACGCAAGCCTTGCTCGATCGTGGACACTCGCCGGAAGTCGTCGAAGGAATCCTCGGCGCAAACGATCTACGACTGCTCCGAGAAACGCTTTAGCTAAATGCCAACGAGCCGTTCTTGCTCCATCACGAAGAACTGGCAGCCAAATATCCGCACAACAAAGCCAGTAGCGGTCATTTCGGCAACGTGCGCTCGGCCGACGGCACGGTGGTGAGGCCGTAAACCGAAAGCTTTAGCCAAACCACTCCGAATCGAACGCCAGCGGCATCACGTGCCACAACTCGTTTTCGTTGGCCTGCGGGACTTTCTGCATGTACGACGACATGATGTCGTTCCACTCTTTGTTTCGAGGTGATCCCTTGAACTTCTTGAAGTCCTGCCCGAGGTCGAAATCGTCAGGTACCGTCATGTACATGAACAAATGATTTCCGCTGCGGAAAATCTCCATACGTTCTATGCCGATCGCCTTCTGCTTCTCGCGCACTTCTGGCCAAGCGTTGCGGTGGTATTCCTCGTACTTCGCAATAATCTCGGGATCGTCAATCAGGTCGACGACCTGCGCAATGGACTTCGTCATTAAGCGGCGCTCAACCCGATCGTTCAGCAACAAAAACTGGAATTACCCGGCTCGTTTTTTCCTGATAATCGGCATACGGCGGGTAAGCGGCAACGGCGAGATCCCAGAGTCGCTGTCTCTCGGGTGAGTCCTCGACTTCACGCACTCGCATCGAATAAACGTTCGCTGCGTCTCGTATTTCAACGTCGGGATTTGCTTTGAAATTGAAGTACCAAGACGGATGCTTCGGCGCTCCGCCCTGAGACGCCACGAGAACGTAGTTTTCACCGTCGGCGACCCGCATCAGGGGAGTCTTGCGAACCCCGCCAGTTCGGTGACCACGATTCGTGACAATCACTACTGACAGACCACTGTCCTGGAGAGTCGTCCCCTCGGCACCGTTGGTACGTTCGTACAGCTCAACCTGATCTCTCACCCACTGCGCACTGCTCGGTATGTATTCGCCTTCCACGTTCGTTCCTCTACTGTTTGCCGTTCAATTCGTGCACTTGGCAGGTGATACTACCCGATCATTTGACCTTCGAATCGGTTTAGTTTTCTGTCCAATCTTCAGGAATAAGTTGCTTCACCCTACTCATTGCTCGTCGCGAAATAGATCGCAGCCGCCACCCCGGCAATCGGAGTAACCGCGATGAGCAGTACGTCCCAAAAAACTTCCAGCCCAGGAGCACCACGGTAGTAATCAGTAACAACAGAATTGGTCAGCAGGATACCAATAACGGTCACCATGATTGCAGCTGCTGTGATCGCAACAAACTTCTTTGCTCTTGGCGCAACTATTGCGGCAAATGCCACAGAAAATCCACCATCGCTCACCGCTTGCATAAACTCACCGACCCTCGCCCACACAGCGTCTAAGAACGGTATCCACGAACTGCCGAATTCCCACGAAATTCTCGCCAAGAAACCGGGAACGAAAAATCCAACTATGAACGCCGGTACCACAAGTAGCCATTTCCATTTTGGTTCTCTAGCATTTGCCCGGTCGATAATCATCGATTGAAAGTCCTAAGTCTCGGCATACTACGTTCACTCAATACAACTGAGTGTCAGGAAGAGCTTGTGGGCGATCTTGCCCGATCAGTTAATCTTCGGGTCCATGTAGTTTTCTGGCGGATCGATCTGGTCGTCTGAAAGCTCCCTGAACGTCTTGCGATAGACCTGCATCCGGAACCGTCCTGAATCGATCACGTAAACGCCAAACTTGTCGTCTACCTTCACGGCCGTCGGCTTCCAGAAAAGCTTTTCGCGCCCCAAGTCAACAATATGATCACGCCAGCGCAGCATATCGGGATTCGCCATCAGTTTATCGGCACCTCGTTCCGTCATCACGGCATCACCGCGGAGTGCTTCGATAAACAAGCCTGCTCGATTGAACTGCACGACGCGGTCGTTACCGCGATCACAAACGTATAAATCTCCGTGGGCATCGATCGCCACGTCGCTGGGTCGATCGAACGTCCCAGCATCACGGCCAAGCTGGTCGATCACCTGCAACAACTCACCAGTGGGAGTGAATCGCTGGATGCGGTCGTTTCGCCAGTCGGCAACCACCACCGAGCCGTCCACCGGGTCGATAGCCACGCCCCACGGGAACGACATCTGCCCCGGCTCTGATCCAACCTCGCCGAAGCCCTCGATGAACTCGCCATCTGAGGTGAAGTGCTGTACCCGGGAAGATCGGGAGCTAACGACCCATATCGTTCCGTCGGGCTGATAATGAATCCCGGAAGGAGCGTTTAGCTGCCCCGGTTCATCGCCCTGAACGCCCCACGTATTCGTTACGTCGCCGGTTTCGGTCGACATGGCAACGACCTTGTTGGCGCGCTCGTCGGTGAAGTACATCGTGCCGTTCTGGTCGCCGTCGCAGAACACCGGTGAGTAGAACTGTTCCTCACCTTTGACCTGCGGCTCGCCGTTGATAAGCGGCTCGAGATTTTTTGGGAATTCGTCGTCGATATTGCACTGGGCTATCCTGATCCTCTCCCGCTGTACGTTGGAGTCGTAGCGGTTCATCACGTAGAACCAGCCGTCTCCCCCGAACACGAAATCCATCGCCCCGTAAAATCCATCGACGAACAAACGCTGGCCGATCGAGGTCTCGAAACGGTGACCCATTCGTAGAAGAGTGGGATATTTTTCGAGAAGCTCGGGCGCCATAGTCCTGAGTGGTTGAACAGTTGTCATTGCAACTAAACCCCCGCCGTTTCAAACATGCCGTTGAACTGCTCGAACTTGCCGTTCACGATCTCTTCAGGAGCTATCCCGAAATAGCCGTCGAGAATCGTTGAGTACAACGATCTGAAGTCGTTGTTGAAGTGCAGATCGCCACTCAGGTGATTCGCAGGGTCGAGCGACGGATACTCGGCGTAGAAGCCGCCCTTCACGCGATCGCCGATCAGGAACGCACCACCGCCAGAGCCGTGATCCGTACCGTTCCCGTTATCTCGCACCCTGCGGCCGAACTCGGTAAACACCATCATGATCACGTTCTCTGAGGCGTCGTGTTCACGAAGATCGTCGAAGAAATCCGAAACCGATGTCGCCAGATTCGAAAGCAGACCCGCCTGCGTTGCGATCTGGGCGCCGTGAGTGTCGAATCCGGGGAGTTGTGCGTAGAACACCCTCGTTCCGATATCGGCAGTGTGAACTTGGGCGATCCCTTTCAAGCTCTGCGAAAGTGCGTCATCGCCGTACTCAATCGACGAGCTGTACCGCTCGGGCGCAACGGAAAGCATCTCGGCACCCGTCATAGCGTCGATTCCGGTCTGGCCAATATGGTTCAAAACCATCGACGCCTCATCGACTTCCTCTGGAACGTACATCCGCTGGAAGGCGTTCAGTGCCTTCCGCTGGCGTTCGCCGGCAATCGACGTAAGCAGTCCGTAGCCTTCGAGTTGGGCAACCGAAATCGCTGGCGTGCCCATCAGGTACATCGCTCGTGGCAGCCCCTGCCCGAAGCTCACGCCTGTGCAGACATTATTCTGGTTTGGATCGAGTTCACGGATGACTCTACCGAGCCAACCTTCTGCGCTCACCGTTGACGGTTCAGCCGTGTGCCAGATGTCCATCGATCGGAAGTGGGAGCGATCGGGAACGGGGTAGCCGATGCCCGAAACGATCGCCACGTCCCCGGCGTCGTACATCGTCTTGATCGGACCCAGCGACGGGTGCAGCCCGAAGTTATCGTCGATCTTGAGTACGTTCTCTTCTTTGACCCCGACCGTTTTTCGGAAGTCGTAGTAGAACGGATCGCCATAAGGGATCACTGTGTTCATAAAGTCGTTGCCACCCGAGAGTTGAACAACTACGAGTACAGGGTCTTTCGAGCTCGTGCCGTTGGCGTTAGTGCCGTTAGTTCCACTGGCCATCAGTAAATCCTTGCTAAGAAAGTTGGAATTCTCTGGATGCCACGATCAGTTCCATGATCTGGCTCACTCGTAATCCAAAGTCGTTGTTCACTGCGATCGCTTCTTCGGTACCGAGTTCACCGAGCAGGATGTCCTTCGTTCTGGCTTCGAGCTCAACGCCCCCGAGCTCGTACAGGCATGCCTCGATGAGGTCTGCTGGCGAAATCGAAGTTCGCCCCTCGGAGATCCTCTCGATGATCTTGCGCATACCCGGCGTGTCCGGATTGGCCAGCACCTCTGAGGCGTAGTTCACCCGCTCGATCAGGAATCCCGAATCGATCCACTCTCGACCCGTGTGCCAGCCTTCAACCGTCGGCGGGTTCAGTAGCCCCTGGCCCATCATCTCTGAATAACTCACGAGGTCCTTGATACCGTTCTCGTAGGGATCGGTCAGCGTTCCGGCGATCTTCACGACGTTCACAACATGTTCCGCTGGCCACCTGACTCGGTCGTAAACAGAGTTCTTGAATTCGTCCATGTGGAACAGATTTCGCAGAATCGGTTTCATCTCGTATTCGGAGTCGAAGTACGATTGTGCGATCGTGTCGATGGCCTTCTCGTCAGGCTCGTCCGACACGAAGAACCGGTGCAGGTTTTCGGCAATGAAATGCGCAGTTGCGTCCTGCTTCACGATTTCGTCGACGATGTCTCCGCCGTCTAAGTCACCAGTGCGACCTAAAAACGTCTTTTCGCCGTATTCGTGATCGTCTTCGCGGAACACGAAGCTGAACTCCCACCAACCATTCGGGTATCTGGGAATCGACTGATCGTGGGTCCAACCGGTGAACGCGCTGGCCGCTGCTTTTACATCGTCTTCTGTGTAGTTTCCTCGACCCATGGAAAATAGTTCGAGAAGCTCTCGGCCGTAGTTTTCGTTGACGGCTCCGGCATGGTTCATCTGCTGGTCGAGCCACCAGAGCATTGCCGGGTCGTGAGATATCTGGTTCAGCAACTCCCGGTAGTTGCCCATTCCGTAATCACGCAGAATGGTGAGGTGCTGACGCATCATCAAATTTACGTTCGATTTGGCGATGCCCGTGGCAAGTCGGTTGTGCCAGAACAGTGCGACTTTCTCTTCGAGCACGCGGGGTGAATTGATCATCCGGTAGAACCAGCGGGCCGCAGTGAACTTGTTGTTCTCCTCGTCGGCATGCTCGGCATGGAACCGCTCAAGCAGATCCTCCGCCGGTCGCTGCTTGCTCTCGATGTCAAGAAGGTCTTCAACGAGTTCTTCGTACGACGATTCCGCGAGCTGTTCGAGTCGCCACGCCGGCGCGCCGAACGCCGCTCGTCTCATCAAATGTCCGACCAACCTAATGTCGGTTCGGCTCGTTGTTGTCATTAGTTCAGCCCATCTTTAAAGAGGAATTCCCGATTCACCCGCAAGCTACTAGAGGCGCTCAAGAGCGTCAATCCCTGAATCACTGTCATTGCGAGGAGGTACGACGCCTGCCCTGAGCATCGTCGAATGGGTGGCAGTCACGTTCAAAGGATAGAGCGTGTGATTCGGTGTCTACGTGTCATGTCGCATTGGTAGCGCGGTCATCCAAGTTTGAAACGAGCTAACCAGTTGGACGTGATTGCCACGTCGCCCCAGAGCGAGCTCCTCGCAATGACAATGCACCCGCCCACCACCAACCCCCTCGTCCCGACCGGAGCAAAGCGGAGCGGAGGGATCTTCGATGAGTTCGTAGGACTCCATGTTCATGCAGAATCTACCTACGTACGGTCGATTGGTGATCGCGTACGTAGTTCACTAAGTGGGATCGAGTGAGGTCCCTCTGCTCCGCTTCGCTTCGCTTCGGTCGGGAAGAGGGTGGTTCAAATTGAGATCGCGTACTCCGAGATCACAAAGAGGGAACAGCCAACCCCTACCCACGCTCCGCCTTGTCGTACTCGGCGTAGATGTAGGGATGCTCGGGATCGTAGTGGGTAAGTGTTTCGGGATTCTCGACGCGACCAGATAACCGCACATCGTTCCCTGTGATGCCGTTCACTTGGTCGCCAAGATCCTGCGCACATGCTTCGATCAGACTGGTTAATCGAGCGACCACATCCGGATGATCGTCGAACACGTTCACCGTTTCGCCTGGGTCGGAATCGAGATCGTAAAGCTCGTTGATCACTTCATCTACTTTATGAATGTGCAGCTTCCACCTGTCGTCTCGCACAGCCTCAAGATTGTTCCCGTCGTAGTAGAAGAACTCGCTTCGAGGCGATTCCGTGGGCTCCGCTGCGAACATCAAGGCTGACATATCCTTGCCGTCGGTCGTGCGGTCCTTCGGAACCTCGGCGCCTGCTAGTCCTGCAATAGTCGGGAAGAAATCGATCGCCGTCATAAGCTCGTTTCGAACCTCTCCCGCTGGAATTCGACCCGGCCATCGCATCATGCACGGCACCCGTTGACCGCCCTCCCACGTCTCACCCTTGCGACCACGGAGAACTCCATTGCTTCCACCTTGGTCTTGCATACGAGAACCGTTGTCGCTCGTGAAAATCACCAACGTGTTCTCATCGAGACCCTGACGTTTCAGTTCATCGAAAATAACCTCAGCCACCCAGTCGACCCCGGCTACGCAGGCTCCGTAATCGCCGTTATCAGATGCGTTTACCAGATTCTCGGGGGCGTACAACGGAAGGTGCACATACATGTGGGCGAAGTAGAGGAAGAACGGATTTTCTTTGTTGCCGCGGATAAATTTCACTGCTTCTTCGGCGTAGCGTTCGGTGAGGGCTCGTAAATCGGGCTGCTCTTGAATCACTTCTTCATCTCGAATCAGGGGCAACGGAGGGCGTCTTCGCAGTTGCTCAAGTCGATCGTGATCGTCGATGGTTGGATCCTCAACCTGCCGACCCATGTCGTTGCTGTAGGGCAGTCCGAAATAACTATCGAATCCGTGATTGGTTGGCAGGAACTCTTCCTGATCGCCACAGTGCCACTTACCGATGATCTTGGTCGAGTAGCCAACATCTTTCAGCGCCCCGGCAATTGTCGTTTCATCAGGGTTCAGGCCAATGGCGTCGCCCGGAAACAAAACTCTGAATCCGTCGAATGCCCCGAAGCCGATTCGCTGCGGATAGCAGCCGGTTAGCAGCGCTCCTCGCGAGGGCGAGCAAACCCCCGAGGCTACGTAGAAATCGGTAAACCGCACGCCCTCTTCGGCCATTTTGTCGAGCGCTGGCGTTTTGTTGATCTTTGAGCCGTAGACCCCCAGATCCCCGTACCCAAGATCATCGCAGTTGATTAGTACGATATTCGGCTTGTCCATCGGTGCTCAGCTTTCGAGTTGAAGTGCGCGTCGCTTACAAATACTCGCCACAGTTTGCACGTAATAAGCACTGGCGAACAGCAAGCGAGAAGAAACTTTGTAAGCAATCGCCACTAGTCGACGCTGAATCGACCGGTTGCCAATAAATGGAGGTCAGTAACAATCCAGGCGTGGAAAGCCTTTGGGCAAACCGCACAATTGGGGATTAGTGCCGGGTTTCGGGCTGGCGCAATTCAGTCACACACGAGCGTCAACGGAGCCTTCACGATGCTGTTCTTCCTTCTCGCAAATCTAACCGACGACGGACTGCAGGCATGTGTGGAAAACCCCGATGCGTTCGCCGAGGCGTGCGATAGCGTCGATGTACCCGGAGCGACGCTATCGCACGCCTCGGCGAACGCATCGGGCAGTACGATTTCATCGTGATGGTTGAAGCCGTCGACGCCCAGACAATGTCACGACTATCGGTGGTTCTGGGAGCGAACGGCCACGTGCATGTTCAATCGATTCAGGCGATAACCGCACACCTCATGTCGGAAATAGAAGAAGCGATGTTCCACACCGAACCGGGTGCGAAGGGTGAACCGACCGAAGCAGCGAGTTAGCCGCACCGTATTTCCCTGTCGTTCACAGTTCAGAATCGGCTGATTCACGATGCAATTCGTCGGATACTTTACCCGCCCAATGCGTGCACATTAGAATTCCGCCAAATTTGATTGTCGGATTTAGTAGCGTATTTAGTACAGAAGGGTTGGCAATGACGACGCACGAGATACTTCTTGCGGTTCACGTAATCGCCGCGGTGATTTGGATTGGCGGCGGTGTTGCGCTGAATATGATCGGAGTTCGGTTGATCAAAGCGAATCCCGAGCTGCTGCGTCCGATGCTGAAAACATTTGATTGGGTGGTGAACCGAACCATTCTCCCTGCGTCTTTAGTCGTGTTGATTTTCGGGGTTCTGCTGGTCATCGAAGGCGGATACGATTTTGAAGACGCCTTCGTGATTATCGGGATCATTGGCGCTATTTCTACGATAGTTATCGGTGCCGGGTTCCTGTCGCCACGGATGCGCAAGCAGGAAGAAATTTGGGACGAGCACGGCGATCCTTCCGAGATCGCGAGCCAGGCACTTTCAAGAACGATGCTCATCGCCCGGATCGACCTCGTCGTGCTATTCGTCGTAATTGGCACCATGGTGGCCAAACCGATTCTGTAGGATCTCACCCATTCGGACCGTCGTATGCTGCGATAGGGTTTTGAGATGGGATCGAAACTCAATATCCGACCGACAAGTGCATCGCTTCTGCTGATTGCGCTGGCTCTGCTGCTGTTTTTCGTCTTTACTGCTTGTGATGACGGCGACGAAGGTTTCAGGGGGGATCCCAGAACCGAAAACCCGCCCGAAAACTCCCCCGAGATCCAGCCGATCGACCCTACTCCGGATTTCGAACCCAAAGAGGGCGAGCTTCCAGGGCGAACGCACGGCGATCGAAACCACGGAATCTGGCCTCAGGTTTGGTCGCAGCACTCTCCCAACGTTCAAAGCTGGGAGTAGAAGGTCAACTGCGGCGAAGCCACATCGCATACAGATCCTTGTTTCCTTTCCGACCTGACGTCGGTGCTTGTAACCACTCCATCTGGGGAATTAATCGAACTCGAAAAGGATTTCAATACCAACGAGTTCTCCGGAGAAATCACTCGGCGATGGGTTCTGTACGGCCCTAAGGACGGACATCTACCCGAGCAGGGCGATTACGTTTATAGATATAGCCGAGGCGACGAACTGTTGTATGAGCAGGCAATTCCGTACGACTCGGGAGTGATTTCCTACCCGACCGGAGTCGAGTGGACAAGAGACGGACGAGATATTGTCGTTACGTGGAACCCTCCTCCCGAAGCTGCAAAAGACATGCACTACAAAGCACTTATCTGGCAGGTCGAAGACACTCCTGAAACTTTCATCTCGGATGTGTTTGATTGGGATGCCGACTCCGCAGTCCTACGCGACGTACCGATGATCGTCGGTGGTAAGTATTCGCTCAACGTCGCCATCTACTTCGACGATGGCTACGCCTACAGCGACTACGTCATATTCGAATGGCCCGAATCCGGCGATACCGGCAGCTAACCGACGCTAACCGTTCATTGTTTTGGGTTTTGGCGGAACGACCAGAACCGGATGGCCGGAAGTGCGAATCACTTTGTCGGTCACACTTCCAACAATCAATCTCTTGAGCCCACTCTGTCCGCGTGTACCAATGACGATCAGTGTGTTTTCGTTCTCTCCGGCCATTTCGATCAGGCAAAGTGATGGGTTGCCCATCGGCGTTCGCATTGAAGTGGGTATATCAGCACTTTTTGCCTTTTCAACAAACGGCTCCAGATACTCGTCTGCGTAGGTGCTGGCCTGACTGTAAGTCAGTGGACTGGAATAATAAATTCCGGCTTCATTCATCGCACTTTGGTAAGGCTTGCTGGTCACCCTTGCAAACACAAGCTGCGAACCCGATTTCCGAGCGATATTCATCGCTATAGGGATCACCGACTCAGATACCTCAGACCCATCCAACGGAACCAGAATAACGTCAGGCTTGTGTGGAACCGTTTCCGAGATATTCTCGGGTCGCATCGTCAGAACCGGAACTGTGGACTGACGGATAACCCGGTCGGTAACGCTCCCTAAAACGCCACGGGCAAACAGCGATTCTCGATGCGTTGCCATTGTTATCAGGTCGATGCCCTCCTCTTCCGCTACTCGTAGGATTTCGTCCTCGGGTGTTCCGATTGTCACCATCGCTCTGACGTGAATGCCTCGCTCCGCAAGACGACGAGAGACAACGTTTACGTACGAGTTGCGCTCCTGAGCTGCCTGTTCGATGACCTGCGTGCCATAACCGGCTTCGGGCTTGTTCGTTTTGATTTTCGTGCCGATAGGCGCAGTATCGCCATAGGCGATGCCGCCAGAGTGCTCGGTTATTCCCGCAGCTTCATCGAGCGGGTGTGATCCTCTTGCCGGTCGATCGCGTCCAGGATCACCGTGTGAGCGTTCAACTTTGCCAGGATCAACAACGCTCAATAGGGTTAAATCTGAATCATAAGCAGCAGGAATACCCTCGCTCCACCCTGCTATTTTTTCAGCATTGACCGAACCATCTAGTGGAATCAGTATGTGATCAAACATTTGAGAACATCCTTCAGCCCGCTGGCCAGTACTCGTCATCACGAAATTACAGACTCTCCGATTCTTATATTCTCGGCGATACGGCATGTTCAAAGCGTGATATCACGGGCTGTTGGCATGAGGCGTATGGGTGTACATAGAAGGACCAGCGCGTAATTTGAGGTTAGTCAGAGTGTGAATCCGCACAACCCAATCCAACTCGACTCGACTCAGCCAACCCCGTTCGACCCAGCCCACCCCGATCGCCCCAAGAAAATCCCGCACGCGGGGTGTAGACTCTGCGACCGTTCGAGGTTGCGTACATATCGATTGGCACGGAGATCAAAAACATGGCAGATTCGACACACGGTTCAGGCGATTTCGTTTACGAACTGGTACCCGACTGGGCGAAGCTGCCCGACGGCTGGGAGTTCACACAAGTCGCTGCCGTCGCTGTAGATAAAGACGACAACGTCTACGCCTTCAACCGCTCCGAGCACCCGATCATCGTCTTCGACCGCGAAGGCAATTTCATCAAGTCATTCGGCGAAGGCAACTTCCCGAACGCCCACGGCATGTGCTTCGCCAACGACGGCACGCTGTGGCTGGTCGACAACGGCGATCACACCGTGAAGCGATACACCACAGACGGCGAACACCTGATGACGCTCGGCACAAAAGACGTTCCCGACCCAACCGGTGGCCCATTCAACATGCCGACCGACGCCACAGTGGCTTCGAACGGCGACGTCTATATATCCGACGGTTACGGCAACACCCGGGTTCACGTCTACAGCGATTCAGGCGAGTACAAGTTCGCGTGGGGCCAGACAAACGGCCTGCCGGGCGTTTGGGATGGCGACTTCAACCTGCCGCATAACATCTGGATTCACAAAGACATCGTCTACGTTGCCGATCGTGAGAACCACCGCGTACAGCTATTCAATCTCGATGGCTCTCACCGCAGCACCTGGACCGACTTTATCCAGCCCACGGACATCTACATCGATGAAAACGATATCGCCTACGTTGGCGAACTTCGTAACCGAGTATCGATCTCTGACCTCGAGGGCAACGTGCTTTCAAGATGGGGTCGATTCCCGTCACAGGAACCGGGTCAGTTCTTCGCCGCACACGGCATCTGGACCGACTCGCACGGCGATGTTTACGTAGGCGAAGTCCTAGAAGGTCAGCGCCTCCAGAAATTCCGCCGGGTGAGGTAGGGAGCTTACGGTTCGTTTTTCTGTCCTGCTGAGCCACAGCGCGCACCGTCATGCTGAACTTGATTCAGTATTTCGCCCGACAGGCTTCACGTTGTAGTCAGGCTGGGTTGGCCAGCGCGTCCACGTGGTCCGAGATCCTGAATCTAGTTCAGGATGACGATATTGACCGTAAAATCCTGGTAGGTGAGCCCACGCCTCGCCAGACGACGAAGCCATCGATCCCGACCTCCTCGAAGAACGAATGCGCCCGCCGTTTCTTTTCGTTCGCGCTATTGCCGAGTAGCGCCGCCGGGCACTAACGCACGATCCCTACGTATACTCGTTACATGTTTATTGGCAATGTCGAAGTAAAAGGGCTGGCTCGTCTCGCCCCGATGGCTGGGATTTCAAACGCTGCTTACCGCACGGTGGCTCGCGAGTGCGGCAGCGCGCTTACGACCAGCGAAGAGATCGATGCGACGGGTCTGAGTCGTAAGAACACCAAGACCCGATACGACATTGCAAAATACCTGCCCGAAGAAAAGCCGATCGCCCTTCAGATTCTTGGCGCAAATGCCGAGACTCTGGTCCCCGGTGCTCAGTGGCTGCAGGATCAGGGTGCCGACATCATCGATCTGAATATGGGCTGTCCGGTGCAGAAGATCACGAAGACAGGTCGTGGCTCGGCGATGATGAAAGATGTGCAGAAAACCGCCGTAATCCTCGAAGCGATGCGCAAGGTTCTTACCGTGCCGTTCACGATCAAAATTCGCAGCGGCTGGGACGAAGAGCACCTCAACGCCGTCGAAGTCGCGAAAATGGCCGAGGATGTTGGCGTTGACGCTATTACGGTTCACCCGCGCACACGTTCTCAGCAGTTCTCCGGTCTTTCCAAGTGGGAGATGATCGCTCAGGTCGTTGACGCCGTGAATATTCCGATTACCGGTAACGGCGATGTGAAGTCGATGTCAGACGCCCGCAAGATGGCCGCTGAAACCGGCTGCGAGTCTGTGATGATCGGCCGAGCAGCAATGGGCAAGCCCTGGGTGTTCGATGAGTCGTTCGAAGATCTCTCAGAAGCAGGCAAGTACGAGTACCAGACCCGCGTTATCAATCGCCACATGCCGCTCATCATGGAGCACTTCCCCGAGAAAGTCGGACTCATCCAGATGCAGCGTCATCTGTCGTGGTACGCCGGCGGCCGTGATCGTGTCCGATCGTTCCGCGTCGAGCTATTCGGCACCAACACTTTTCAGGAAGCGCGCGACGTATTCGACCGCTACTGGGCGTCTGTCGACCCCGCGGTTTCCGCCCAGCCGAACATGGCTGCGGTTTAGTTCGACTTGCCCCCCGGCGTTTCGATTTCCCGATCGTAACGAAGTGAAGTAGAGGGATCTCGGCGGATTTAACGATCATTCCAGCGATCGATTCTTCGCTACCCAGGCCGCAGCAATACCCGCGACGATCAGAACCAACACCAACTGTGGCGTCGTCCGAACGAGACGGGACACTGCCGGTGATCTGGCCTCTGACATCAGTCAGTCCAGGAGAACGGTGCATAGTGACCGTTCTTGCCTGTGTTGTCCCACTCCTTGCCAAATGCGTTGACCTTCGCACGGTTCGCAGTAGCTATCGACAACTCTGTATTCATCGGGTGATAGTTGATGCCGGTCAAGCCTGCAAAAGAACCACCCTCGACCAGCTGCGTGTCAGAGATCTGTATATCGACTGAACTGCCAGCAATAACACTGTGCGTGCCGCCTTCATTTATGTACTCGATCGGGGCTCGTTCAACACCGAGCATTCCACCCACCAAGGGCGCCAGAGCTGCCATTGGGCCACCAGCAGCTCCACTAAGAACGCGGCCCAGCCCGTCGGCTTGTTCGTCGCTGGCTTGATCGTCGATGATCATGCCGACTTCCCATCCACCATCGCCCATGTTGCCAGGTGCATCGAACACCATTACGACGTTTCGCCCGCCAACGTCGAGGCCATCAATCGAGCCTGAATCGACGTGAATGGCAAAGGTCACGAGACAGCGATCGTGGTCACCAGCTTGAGCGAAACCACTGGTGGTACATGGGCACACCGAGTCACAGTTACAGTTTTCAAAATACGAACCCTCTAGATTCCACGACATCAGACACCTCCCGCACTTAACTCGACATATAGCGTACTAATAGCGACGTATTCGTAACATCTGGAACACCAAATATATGATTTACATCGCACATCGTCGGGATATTATCACTAATGCGTATATAACGTACAAAAGGGTAGAAACTGGGCGAAACTCACTACGAACGGACCGCGTCGGGTTCTCGCGAATCAACGCGGAGATCCACCGCAGGGGATGTCGCTACTACCTAATTACCCGAAATGCGGTAAAGAGGGACTCAGAGCTAAGAGTTACACCGTAGGCAAATCCATATCGTCGCCCGTTTCGTCCTGCCAGATGCGGATACGGGCCGCCATGTCACGAACACGGTCCCGGTGCTCGGGCTTATCGAACAAGTTCTCCAACTCAGCCGGATCGTTGTTCAAGTCATACAGTTCGCACTGATCACCGGGCGATAGATTCAGCTTCCAGCGATCACCCGAAACCACACCCCGCCACGGAATCGACACCATGCGGTTGATCTCAGGCGACCCAAGATTCCGATCACCCATACCGTTCCACTGGATGAACACATCGTTCTCAGAAAGATCCTCTTCGCCGTTCAGCACAGGCCGTAGCGACTTGCCTTCGAGATGATCAGGAATTTCACTTCCAGATAGATCCAGCAGCGTCGGCACCAGATCCACCTGACCAACCGAGCCAGCTATTCGCTTCTGTCCGCCATCGGTCATCCACGGCACGTACATCAGGAACGGCACGTTGGACGCCTCTTCGTAAAGAGAGCGCTTCTCAAGCATTCCGTGATCGCCAGCCATCTCGCCGTGCTCGCTCGTAAACACGATCACCGTGTTGTCGGCCTGACCACTCTCCTCAAGAGCCTCGAAGATCTTCCCAAGCTGGTTGTCGACCAACGTTACGTTGGCAAAATACTGGGCTCGAAGCTTCCTGAACCCTTCTTCAGTCGACGTATCGTGACGATCGCCTCCGGCCTCACCGAGCGGATTATTTCCTCCACCCATGTAGAAGTCAGAACGCAGTCGATTCACAAGAGAGCCAGAATCAGGCCGCTGCCTGAATCCCGGACCAACTTCGATCTCATCGGGGTCGTACAAGTCGTTCAGTGGACCCGTATACGGCGGGTGCGGCTCGAAGAAATTCACATAAAGCAGCCACGGCTGATCGGCATGGCGACCCTCCGGGTACTCACGGATGAAGTTCGAAGCGGTGTGACCTAAGAATCCGGCCTGCGTCTGCTCTTCGGTGAGATCGGCGCCACCAACCCAACCTTCGTAGGAAATCTTCATCGAAGGCGGCTCCACACCGTGGTCGATGAGCCACTGGTTGTACGGCGCTTCCTGATACCGATACTCTTTGCGGGTGATCCGCACCCGTTGGAAATCCTCAACCGCCTCCCATCTGTCAAACCCGTGCTGAGCCGTCATGTCGTCGCCCAAGTGCCACTTGCCCATGTGGGCGTTGTAGTACTCATCAGAGATCATGTCACCCATCGTCGGGATATCTCGACTCAGAGGAATGTTATTTCGCTGAAGCCCGGTGGCGTACGGGTACAAGCCCGTCATGATCGATGCCCGTGCCGGTGTGCAAACGGGCTGCGTTACATATGCGTTCTCAAATACGAAACTCTTATCGGCGAGCTTGTCGAGATTCGGTGTTTTGATCCAATTATTTCCGTAGGCACGCATCGAGTCTCGACGTTGCTGATCGGTGAGGATAAATAGGATGTTGGGCTTGCGGTCTTGCATCGTCTTCTCGTACCTGTGTTTGAATTTCTCCGAACTAACGCCAGATCGGCGAAAATCGGATTGTGGGTGTTACCAGCCACCGAAAGGGTACGGCAATCCCGCTCGCGCGCAACTACCACAGGGACTAATCTTCAAACATGGGTCTACTACTGCACCAACAACTTGAGACCGATAAGACTATCGTCACACCTCTCACGCTCGAGATCGCCGAGGGCATGATTGCGCGTGATCAAGCTGTGCTCGAAACGGAGTCGCGACTCAAGTTTCCTCGACCATTTCAACTGCCGCCCATGATGGACGATTTCCTTCCCGCAGTTGTTCAACGATTGCGGTACGAACCGGGGCAGGTCGGATGGTGGGGCTGGCTGTTCTTCGAGAAAGAGTCTCGAAAAGTGCTTGGCACAGTCGGCGTGAGCGGTCCGCCAGACGACACAGGATCAGTAGGAATTGCGTATTCGATATACGCCGATCAAGAAAATAAGGGCTACACCAAAGAGGCGACGAAGGCCGTCGCAGACTGGATTCTGGCTCAAGAAGGCGTGAAATCTCTCCGGATGACCATTCATCCCAAAAATTTTGCCGCAGTTCGTATTGCTCAGCATGCGAAATTCGAACTTAAGGGAACAGTCGATGATCGAGTTGTCGGCGAAGTTCACCTGTACGAAGCCAAGAAGCGCGTAATTCTTCCGCCACCTTCGACTCTGGTTTAGCCCGGGTTTAGCCCACAATGGCGTGACCAAAGCCCGGGCAGGCACTAGAATCTTGTAGGTCGCCTATTCATACAAGATTTGGGTGACGCGGCATAAGCGGAGTTCCAGTTGGCAGACAATCCAAAACAAGCGTCATCAGTGACGTTCGAATCGGCAACTAAGAAGAAAAAAGTTGAACGACCTTGGGGTTCGTACGAGATCCTCACGAGCGGACCCGGTTATCAAATCAAGCGCTTAACGGTCAAAACCGATTCTCGCCTGTCACTACAGTGGCATCGTCATCGTGATGAAACGTGGGTAGTCGCCCGCGGCACAGCGAAAGTCACGGTCGGCGAAGAGGAGCACACTCTCGGGAGAGGCCAAACGACGTTCGTCGCTCGCAACGTTCATCACCGAATCGAGAACATCTCTTCGGTAGAACCGCTCGAAATCCTCGAAGTTCAGACAGGCGACTATCTCGGCGAAGACGACATCGTCCGAGTTGAAGACGACTTCGGTAGGGTTGATTAGGGTTCTTTCAAGAGACAAAATTTACTCTCTCGTCAGAAGAGTGAGCCAACGCAATCCCCCGATTTCTCGACCGAAGCGAAGCGCAGTGGGGAGATCTTCGGTGGCTGGGAAGATGTGGGGTGATTCCCGCCGCTCGCGACCCCGCCAGATCCCTCGACTGCACTCGGGAAATCGATTGTTGTGGTGGAGTGATCTCATCCAATTATCCGACAACTAGCCAAACGACGACAGTTGTCATCCTGAGCCGAGTCGAAACGTAATGTCCACAGCATATTTCGACTTGCATTAACCTATTTGCCAGAGCATTCACCCACATAAATTGTGTCGCTCCGGTATAGTCCCGCTTCTTAGCCGTGTGGCTCGCACAGGCCAGTAATGAGGAATATTTTATGGCGATGCTTTTGGTGGACGATAAGTTTCCAGAGATTGAGTTGTCGGTTGCTGGAGGCGGAACCATCTCTCTGCCCAAAGACATCGAAGGTAGCTGGGCTTACGTGCTCTTCTACCGAGGTGGTTGGTGACCGTACTGTACTCGGCAGTTAGCCGATACAGAAGAATGGTTCACGAAGCTCGACGAGCTTGGGGTCAAGATAATCGCCGGTAACACCGACGGAGACACGGACACCGCTAAAACTCACGCCGACCACGATCTTTCGTTCCCAATTGCTCACAGTGTCCCGGTTGAGAACGCTGAAAAGCTGGGCGCATGGGTTGGCGAGCGCAAAGGCGCCCCGATGATCCAGCCCTGCGAGTTCGTAATTCGACCCGATGGCACGGTCGCAGCATCGTTGTACGCAACAACCCAGCTCGGCAGAATGATGCCCGAGGCCATCCATCAATTCGTGAAGGCACGGATTTAGCGATAGACGGACTCCCTCTCCCAACGGGAGAGGACTGGGGCATGTGCTGAGCCCGGCGAAGTGTGAGGGAGAATCGCCAACATTACGGTGATTCTGGACTCATCCCGCTGATTGAAATCCCGACCGAAGCGCAGCGCAGCGGAGGAATCTTCGGTGGTTGGGCGGATGTGGGGTGCTTGCCTGTGGTGCGCGACCCCCCACCAGATCCCTCGACTCCACTCGGGAAATCGAATAGAGCTGAGGATCACTATGGTTCTCCCTCCCAGGCTGGGAGGGAGTTAGAGCATGTACTGAGCATGTCGAAGTGGGTGGGTCGGAAACGTTGGCCGAATTCACCGATATATTCGGGAACCGATCTCACCCACACCCCAACCCTCTCCCTGCTCTGGTGCCCGCGGTGTTAGTGCTGCGACCAAGTGCGAATGCACGCCCGGAGTAAAACGGAGAGGGAGACGAACCCCTACTTCAGCGCCACGCTGCCGTCTTCCCTGATCGGCGCTTCTGCATTAGCGGCGTTGAACGGGTGCATTCCCGGCGCATCCTCGTTGAAAATCACGCCCAGACCCGGCTTTTCCGACGGGGTGTACCAACCTCGGTCCAGCTTCATGATCTCGTCGGTCATGTCACGCCGTGGCGCAACCTCTTCACCAACCGACTCCTGAACGTCCCACGACGGCGATGATATCCCAAGTGCGATACAGGCGGCAGTCGCAATCGGTCCCTGGAAGTTATGCGGGCAAATCTTGATGTGATGTGCCTCAGCGATAGTCGCAATCTTCTTCACACCGGTAATCCCGCCCGCAACCGCAATGTCGGGCTTGAAGAACGCAGGCTTCGCCAACTGGGCGTACTCACGGAACTCCCAAATGCCCATGTTTCGCTCGCCGACGGCCAGCGGTAGGCGCATTTTTGCCGCCACATCGCCCATTGCCACGACCGAATCGGGAACAATCGGATCCTCAATGAAATAGGGTCGAAGCTTCGCAACTTCGTCACAGAACACAATCGCCTCATGTGGCTGCATGTTTCGATGAATCTCGATGCCAATATCGAAATCCCAGCCAACGGTCTCACGAACTGCCTCGACCATTTCTACTGCGAGCCCGATCATCTTCGTATAGGTCAGCTCCGCCCAGTTCCTAGGCATTGGAGTGAACTTCAGTGCCGAGAATCCCTCATCGAGCGCCCGCTTTGCTCCAACAGCGCAATCCTCAGGCGTATCGCCGCCAATTCCCTGCGCAATTCCACGAATCTTCTGGCGAACCTTGCCCCCAAGCAGATCCCACACCGGAGCTTGAAGACGCTTGCCCTTGATGTCCCATAGCGCCATATCGATGGCACTGACGGCACCGCCGATGCTGTTGCCTCGGAACGCCGAGTTGTATCGCCACATGTAGCTCCACAGATGCTCGATATCGCCGGCTTCCATGCCGATAATCGCGTCTGCAAGGGCATGAACCGTCTGCTCAGCGGCCTTTGGGTACGACCAGTAGCACGACTCGCCGATCCCCTCGATTCCATCTTCGGTGGTCACTTTTACGACCAGAAATTGGGATACGAAGTACGTTTCAATCTTTTCAATCTTCAATTTTTTCTCACAGATTCAGTTGGACGAGTACATGTTGATTAATCGAATAATGCGCTAAAAATTACAGTGGGCGTTAATGCTCGCCTCGTATTGAGCCGTCTCCTCGTTTTCGATCGCCCAGTGATCGTAGAAATTCTCCACGCCGAACTTAGGTGCGACCGCAGTTTTACACCTTCATCGGTCACGATGTGTGTTAAACCCCTCTTATTTAGGGACAGGGTCATATTCGCTATCAGTGGCTCCTAACGATCCTGAACGCTACCGTCGAAGCCGATTGGCGTGTCGAGTATTTTCGGGTTTTCCGGGCCTGAGAGCGCAGCTTCGTTCAGCTCGATGCCGAGTCCCGGGCCATCAGGCACGATCAGGTATCCGTCCACCAGCTCAAGCGGTGTCACCAGAAGATCGCTCTTTGGCGGCTCCGACTCACCGGTGTACTCCTGAAGTGCGAAGTTCGGGATGCATGCATCAAGCTGCACACACGCGGCAGTGCTAACGGGCGAAAGCGGGTTGTGAGGAATGACCTTCACGTGCTTCGCCTCGGCCATTGCCGCTACCTTCTTCGATCCTGAAAGTCCGCCAACGAGGCACACGTCGGGTCGAACGTACGCAGCCGCGTTGGCGTCGAGAAGCTGCTCGTACTCAAATATCGTTGTGAACCGCTCACCGGTTGCAATCGGAATGTTGCACTGATCTGCAACGTCACCCATTCGCGCCGGACTGTCCGGGAGCATCGGGTCTTCGTAGAAGAACGGGTTGAACTGTTCCAAACGTCGACCCAGCGAGATGCTTTCAGCAGGACTCATCTGGCGGTGAAGCTCGACACAAATATCGACATCGTTACCGACCGCCTCTTTTAACGCACCAACCCGGTCGACTGCGTCGTTAGCCCACTCGGTGTACGACTTGTGCAGGTAATAGTCGTCCGAATATGGCGTGAACCGCACCGCTGTGAAACCGTCGGCCTTAGCCGCAATAGCGCTGGCAACAAGTTCGTCCTTGGTCGCCCCGCCAACGTGCATATAGCAGCGAACCTTGTCACGGGTCTTGCCACCCATCAAATCGTAAATCGGCACACCGAGCCGCTTGCCCTTGATGTCCCACAATGCGATATCAATCGCCGAAAGCGCACCCTGAACCACCGATCCCATGAAGTGAGACGAACGGTACAACCACTGGTAGTGGTGCTCGATGTAGTCGGGATTCTTGCCCTTCAGGTACTCGGCCATCGTGTCGACCATCGTCTTGGTCGGACGTTGCCAGCCGTGAACGCCACCTTCACCGATGCCGACGGTGCCGTCTTCGCAATAAATGCGAATCAGCAACCAGCGATCCCAGAGCATGGTTTCTACTCGTTCAATTTTTGTAGGTGATGGCATTTTGGTGGTCCGTTTTCCAGTTTTAGGCGCCGATTTTAGGGTGCGCTACTGTGATGTAAGTATGTCGACAGCCGAGAAGGTAGCTCGAAAACGTCAGTGTTACAAGATCGAATCGAATTGTGTTGACCAAGAGTCACGGGTATAACGAGCCGTAACAGTGACTGTGGTCACCTCTTTTAGGATGAAACCCAATAGTAAATAACGCTCGCGTTCAGAGTGAGGATCAGATAAATTGCTCGACCTTGTAATCAAAGGTGCCGAAGTAATCGACGGTTCGGGTAGTGCAGGCGTCTTTATGGACGTAGGCATTGAAGGCGAACTCATCGTCGAGATAGCCCCGAGCATCGAAGCAGAATCGGCCGAAATCCTGGACGCCTCCGGACTCGTGTTAGCGCCCGGGTTTATCGACGTCCACTCGCACGACGACTTCCATGTGCTGATCGAGCCCGAAGTACGGCACAACATCTTTCAGGGCATCACCACGGCCATCGTTGGCAACTGTGGATTCGGGGCCGCTGGGTCCGACGCCGGTAAGATCCAGATGAAGGCGATCAACGAGCCAAGCGCTGAACTTCCTGATTGGGATGGCTACGCCGGATATCTCGAAGAAGTCGATAAATCATCGCCAGTACTTAACGTTGCTGCGTTGATCGGCCACCACACGGCGCGCCGGCAGGCGATGGGCGGCGTGGAAGACCGCCCACCCACCGACGACGAAATGGCCGACATGCTCGCCTACGTTGAGGAAGGCATGGAGGCCGGTACCGTCGGCATGTCAACGGGTCTGGTGTACGAGCCGGGTCGGTACGCCGGCACCGAAGAGGTCGTTAGGTTGGCAAAGGTCGTAGGCAAACACGGCGGGCTTTATGTCTCGCACATGCGTGACGAGGGCGTTGGGCTTCTCGATTCGATCAAGGAAACGCTCTACATCGGCGAGGCGAGCGGAAGCGCCGTCGAGGTGTCGCACCACAAGGTGGTCGGAAAAGACAACTGGGGCAAGGTCGTTCGATCGCTAGAGATGATCGAAGCGGCAATAGCGCAAGGTCGTGACGTAACCGCCGATCAATACCCATACACCGCCCGAAGCACGATGCTATTCGCCCTGGTTCAAAACGGCACGTTCGCCCCCGGCGACGGCGGCCCGATGGGCAAGTCAGAACCGTCAGAAGTACTGCTCTGCTCGGTACCCGGTCAGGCCGAGTTCGAAGGCCGCACTTTGCAAAGTTTCGTCGAAGAATTCGACCTACCCGGCGAAGATGCCGCCAACAAGCTGCTCAATGAATACTCCAGCGACATTCTCGTCGCTGCGTTTGGGATGGACGAAGGTGACGTGCGAATGGTCATGGCTCACCCGTCGACCATGATCGGCACCGACGGACTCGACCGAGGATCGAAGCCGCATCCCCGAGCTTGGGGTACGTACCCTCGAGTTCTCGGCAAATACGTTCGAGAAGAAGGCGTGATATCGCTCGAGAACGCCATCTACAAGATGACAGGAATGCCTGCTGCGAAGTTCCAAATAGCCAATCGTGGTCTTATAAAACAGGGCTACTACGCTGATCTGGTCGTGTTCGATCCCGACACCGTTATCGACAACGCTACCTACGAGAACTCCCGTGTTGGCCCCGACGGAATACCTCACGTGATCGTCAATGGCAAGATAGCGGTTCGAAACGGTAAGCACGCAGGAACAAGATCAGGTCGGGCACTTCGCAGGGGTCAAAAGTAGCGTCACGTGCGAATATTTTGGGGAGTAGACTGCCCCCGGAATCGTACTGTCAACTACTGCAATATCGATCCATTAAGTAACAAAAACAGGAAATCATGGCGTCAGAACGAATTGAATCGGTAACGGTAACCCCGATCCCGTCGAGCTACCGAAAAGAGCTCGGCAAAAACGCATACATCGACAACATCGGAACGCAGCGACTCGAATGGGTTGTTCGTGCCCGCAGCACGAGCGGTGCTGAGGGAATATCGATCGCCAACCGTATGATGCGAGAAGGCACGGTCGAGACCATGCTTGCGTACATCAAGGGCGCACTACTCGGTCGTGAAATCGACGATCTGCTTGAGATTACCAACGGTGTTGTGACCGGAGCGGGACCCGGTATGGATCGCTGGTACAGGCACAACGGTTGGATGACGATTCTGGCGTTCGACCTCGTCGGCAAAGTGCGAGGTGTTTCAGCGATTGATTTGCTCGGTGGCAAGAAACACGATTCTGTCCCTGCCTACGACACAACCCTCTATTTCCAGGATTTTCTGAACCCCGAGAAAGGTGCGCAGCAGGTTGGCGACGAAGCTGCGGAGGCTGTAGCCGACGGCTGGCAAGCGCTTAAATTGAAGACCGGTAGAGGCGGCAAATGGATGCTTCCCGAAGCAGGGATGCAGCGTGACATCGACGTCGTGCTTTCTGTTCGAGAATCGGTTGGGCCCGACGTGAAAATCTACGTCGATGCCAACTTCGGCTACGACAACCACCTCGACCTGCTTGACCAGTTCATCAAAGAGGTCACTCCGGCAGATATCTTCTGGTTCGAGGAGATGATCACCCACAACGTCGATGGCTACAAGGCGATGCGTGCATCCCTCGCAAAGCACGGCTCGAAAGCGCTGCTTGTTTGTGGCGAGGTCGACCGCAATCCGATCTCCGAGGCTTTTCAGGATCTCATCGATGACGGTCTGATCGACGGATACCAGCCCGATATCGTCGGCCACGGCTATCTCGGCTGGATGGACCTCGAACGTCAGCTCACCGGAACCGGTGTCCGCACCATCCCGCACAACTTCGGCAACGGAGTATTTGGCAGCTACGCCAGCATCGTTTGGGGCGCAGCGTCGGAAACCTACGTTTCACTCGAAGACGAACGGAACATTCCGCACTACCTGACAGCCCTTCCCGAGTTCACGAACGGAGCATACGCGCTACCGACCGGCCCCGGACTGGGGATGGACATCGATGAAGCCGGATACGCCCCCCATGCCAAGCACGAGAACACGATGGAGGTGTAGTCATGCCAGATAAAAGCTTAGATACGCACATCATCAAAGAAATCCGAATCACGCCAGTCGAAGGCTACTTCGGATCGCCGGGCAAGGGCCGAATCGTAGGTCGAAACTCGAAGAGCGATAACAACTACGGCATCAACCAGCGAGAATGGCTGCTGCAGGTAACTACCGACTCGGGCCTAACTGGACTGAGCAATGCCCGACCCGCCATGAACAAGGGATCGATGGAGGACCTGTACAACGATTTCAGCGACCTCATCGGCCAGAGCCTGTCGGGATTTTTCACTGTGTCGAGCGGCCGAGTAACCGATATCAACCCGCGCTGGGCAGACCTCATCGACCAATACGGCTTTTTGGACGTCGCCCTGTTCGATCTCATCGGTCAGGCGCTAGGGCAGCCTTCGTACACACTTCTTGGCGACAAAGTAAGAGACACGGTTGAAGGCTACGACTCGAGCCTGTATTTTCAGGATCTCGTAAATCCCGCCGAGGGCGCCAACGCTGTGGCTATCGAAGCTGCCGAAGCCGTCGAAAAAGGCTGGCGAGCGATAAAGCTCAAACTGGGTCGACCCGGCAAATGGTTCGAGCCGTACGCCGGCACACGGCGCGACATCGAAGTCGTCGAATCAGTTAGAGCGACGGTTGGAGACGACATCAAAATCCTCGTCGACGCCAACAACGGCTACGACGGCCGACTCGATCTGCTCGAAGACTTCGTTCGAGGAATCAGCGATCTCAACGTCTACTGGATGGAGGAGATGGTCACTGAAGAAATCCCCGGCTACCAGAAACTCAACGAGTGGCGAGACAAGTACACGCCGAACACCCTCGTCGTCGACGGCGAGACCCATAAAGGTCGTGACACGATCTACTGGCAGCTGATGGAGCAGGGACTTCTCGATGCGATCCAGCCCGACATGCTGCACATGGGATTCTGGCAGTTCCACAGGCTCGCCCAGAAGATCGAAGCCTCGGGTTACGACACGCTCATAGCCCCGCACAACTACAACGCCGCCTATCTCGGACTCAGAGCCGACATTCAGTTTGGCGCTGCTACAAAGCGGTTCGTGATCGCCGAGGACTCCACGCTCGATTTCGAGCTATATCAGGGTCCCGAGTACGTCTTCGAAAACGGTAGTTACGGCGTGCCAAGGTCACCCGGTCTCGCAGTAAGCATCGATCAGGACCTCTACGATCGCGTTTACCGCCAGCACGAAACGCTAATTAACTAACTACTTCGGTAAACCGACCGTCTCACGCCCTAACGCCCTAAAGAAACGAAAAACAGGAACCCTACGAACGATGAAAGTTCTAATCACAGGCATCACGGGACGAGTCGGCGCAAACGTCGCACAGAACTTCCTTGAGCGCGGTCACGACGTACGAGGATTCGTGTGGCCCGGCGATAGACAGGCCGAGAAGATGAAAGTGATTGGAGCCGAGATCGTAGAAGGCGATCTTGCAAGCTCGGCCGACGTCAACGCCGCTGTGGAGGGTCAAGAAGCGATCCTGCATCTGGGTGCTGCTTTTCAGGCGGGCGGGCCGTTCACTCCCGAGCAGTACATGGACACCAACGTGAAAGGCACGTTCAACGTCCTCGAAGCTGCGCTGAATCTCGGCGATCAGCTAAAGCACGTGTTCATCACCAGCACCGACGCAACGATGGCGAAGTACCCAGCAGGCGGGATCTTCAAGCCGATCGCAGAAGACTCGCTTCCGCTGTCGACAACCGACTGGTACGGCTACTCGAAAGCTCTCTGCGAAAGTCTGGCGAATCGTTATCACGCGCAGGACGACCTCAAGGTCACAATCATTCGCTTCGCGAACGTCTGGGGTGCTGGCGAAATCCTGAATTTCAGGCAATTCCACCTCAACACATTCCTCAACCAGTTCGAAGGTCGTACCGACGATGCCGGAAAGGCGACCTACGAGAAGCTGCTTGCTGCGAGCGACGAAACTGGCGGTGGGCCACGGCTGATCGTCGCCAGAGATGCAAACGGTCGACCGTGGAAGAAGCACAACATCGAAGTGCGGGACATTGTTCACGCCTACGAGAAGGCGGTCGGAAACCCGAACACGCTCGGCAACGTCTACCAGCTCGGTGCGAACGAGCCGTTCACGTGGGACGTACTGATTCCATACATATCCGACAAGACCGGGATTCCGTACTCGACTATCGACCTCGCATCGAACCCTACGTTCTACGAATACGATCTTTCGGCTGCTCGCAACGACTTCGGATACTCACCGAGTCTGTCGGTTTTCGAGATGGTCGACGAAGCTATTCGGTTCAACAAAGAGGGCGGCGGCGGAATCATCCCGACATCGGTCTAGGTGTGTGGCGTTACGGTCTGACGCGGTTCATCGCAACGTATATTCCGGCGCCGAGTCCGATGTACGCAACAATATTCAGGAACAAGCCGCTCCAAACCCCAAAACCAGTGGCGATCGAAAAACCAATGACCCACGCACCAAACATCGTTATTGCTGCGACGAGTCTTAGTCGAGCATCAAGTTTGTATTTGCCAGCTCGCAGTACAAAGGCACCTACTGGTGCGCCGGCGATTGCGGTTATGACCGCCGTCGCAACGTTTCCAATCTGGAACCCGAGCGGGAGCTGCCAGAGAATCCATATGATAATCGCGTAGGCGATTCCAAATAGAACCGCACCCCCAGCTGACAAAGCTATGACCGTGGCGAACTCGACAGGCGTCGAACGGAAGATTGCAGACTGGCCGATGCTGGCGCAATCGGGGCAACGGGCTCCCACTGGCGATTGCACCATGCACTGAGGGCAGATCAGATCGCCACACCGTCCACATCGGAGATTTGAAGCCACATCAGGGTGCCGGAGGCAGGCGCTGTCGAACGTTTCGTTAGTCATTGGTGAATCAGGATACCCACAAATTGTGGACATTTATCGAAATCATTCCTGAACGTTTACCGATCTATCCAGTTTTCTCGATTAGCAATATCGCGATCGAACACGAGACGAGTCCACAACAGCCGCGTCGAAATCGATCCGTTCTGGTCTCTAAGCGAGTTGGATGTCATTCGCTTGCCCGCGGTTACAAGAGCGAACGCAACTGAGAACCAAACGAGATCCATAGGGAGGTTGAGCAGGGCGGCCCAAACCGGTAGCAAAATCACGGCGATGAGGAACCATACCGCCGAATCTTTCCACGGCGTGAAGAGCACTCCCAGCGCAGGAACCGATCCATAGATGATCAGAAGCGGCAGATTAAGCGCCAGCGTGGCTCCCAGCATGGTCGCCATTCCGCGACCCCCGTGAAGACCTGAAAAAACCGACCAGTTGTGACCGATAATCCCTGCCATTCCAGCCGCAGCCTCGACGCCAATACCAAGATCGAGAATCTTGTCCGAGGCAACGAGCACCGGGAGCAAACCCTTCACAACGACGTCGAAAATGACCACCGGGGCTGCCCACTTGGCGCCGACCTGAGAGGTCAGGTTTGATGCGCCGATGTTTCCAGATCCGCGCTCCCTGATATCGACACCGCTTGCTAATCGCCCGACAAGATAGGAAGTAGGAATCGAGCCGACTAGATAGGCACCAATGACCAGAGCGACTGCGATGTATAAATCCTGCGAGTCCATGCCAATCAGCCCAGCCCGGCCGGTACGTGACCGATGTTCGACCCATGCAAGCCGCGTGCATGTGAGAGAAGTTTTGTAACCGTCTCAGGTGGTGGCCCGTTCGTGCCGGGAATCGTTTCGTTTACTGCCCCGAGAGCGTGGTAATCGGTCCCTCCACTCGGCACGAGATCGTACCGGGTTGCGATATCGAGATACGAGTCCCGGCGATCGCTAGCGTACTTCTCCGCGTATACCTCGATGCCCACCAGACCAGCGTCGACCAGCTGCTTCACCAGATTGTCGAGCTTGTTAACTGTTCGAGGATGTGCGATCGAACCGATGCCACCTGCAGCGTGGATCATCTCGAGTGCTTCGACCGGATGGAGCTTGGGTCTGGGAACCCGGGCGATGCCGTCGTCGCCCAAAAAACGAGCAAACGCTTCGGCGACGGTCTCGACGTGTCCGGCTTCGACCATCGCACGAGCAATGTGCGGCCTGCCTACGGAACCGCCCGCCATCTCAGAAATGCGCTCCCACGAGACAGGCCGTTTCAGCTCAGCAAGCCTGTCGACCATAGCGTGCGCCGCCTCGACCCGCTCCGTTCTGAACTGATCGAGCGTCGATTGCAGTGTTGGGTTTTCGGTGTCGATGAAATACCCGAGCAGGTGCAGCTCCGAGTCTTCGGTCGCTGTCCCGAGTTCGATCCCAGGAATCACCGTTAGTTGGTGATGTGCTTCCGCCGTTTCCACCGCCTCGGCAACGCCATTTGTAGAGTCGTGATCGGTAACGGCAACCACTCGAAGCGAAGTGCCTGCAACCTGATCGATAAGCTCCCGCGGGGTCAACGTACCGTCTGAAGCCGTCGTATGAAGATGTAGGTCTATTTCGACCGGCCACTCGGGTCTGACCGCGGGCGAAGTGTGGTCATATCGACTGCCTTCCGCTGCCTGATCATTAGGGGCTTTGGAATCGCTCAAACTTCGATCTGCCTGTCTACCCGCTCGACCGAAGTCGCTTTTCCTGTCGAATCGTCAATATCGATAAGCACCGAATTGAAATTGATAAGTCCGCTTCGGACGGGTTGCATCCTCTGGCGATATCCGGTGAGAAAGCGACCGAGCGAACCTTCTACTTCAACCCCGAGTATCGAATCGACCGCACCGACCATTCCGAGATCGGTAACAAATCCGGTGCCCTCAGGCAGAACCTTGCAGTCGGATGTTGGAACGTGGGTGTGCGTGCCAACCACGGCAGCAACTCGCCCGTCGAGATGCCATGCGAGTGCGGCTTTTTCTGAAGTCGCTTCTGCGTGAAAATCGACAACGATCGGCTTGCCCTGTCCGAATCCTCCAGCAAGAAGATCGTCGACAACCGCAAACGGCGAGTCGAACTCGCCTACCCACACTCGCCCGATCAAGCTGATAACTGCGATCGGACCCGAGTCGTCTGAAGCGCCTCGCCCGGGTGTCCCAACGGGGTAGTTCAGAGGGCGGAGTACAGGAAGAAACGGATCGTCCAAATGCTCAATGAACTCTCGCTTGTCCCAAACGTGGTTGCCAGTTGTAATAACGTCGGCTCCGGCTTCAAGCATCTCCTGAACAGTATCGACTGTGAGCCCGATTCCAGACGCAAGGTTTTCGCCCTGCAGTGTGACGAAATCGATCTTCAGTTCAGACCTCAAATTGTGCAGCAGAGCAGTAACGGCACGTCGGCCGCCTCTGCCGACAACATCACCAATCATTAGTACCCGCATGAGAGCCCTTCGAAATTAGTACGGTCGTGAGATCGCCAATACGACCCGTTCAACAATGCGGGATGGCGACCCCGAATTCAAGCGGCATCGACCGCCACCTGTCATTGCGAGGAGGAACGACGTGGCAATCAACGAACATTTTCATGAAGCTTTCCATTTCGCCAACTTCAGTCGTCGAGACGAAACCAATGGTTCAGTATCCCCCACATTCGAAGAGTCACGGACCAACCACGTTGATTGCCACGTCGTCCCTCCTCGCAATGACAAAAGAGAACTGAAGACAAAGAGGCCCAATGGAACATCCATCGGGCCTCTCATATTCCTATTTACGTTCCCAACAGCCCTACTGCGCAACCTCGATCGAACGGGACTCTCGTATAACCACCACCCGGATTTGACCCGGGTAGGCGAGCGTCTCTTCAATCTTCTGAACGATGTCTCTTGCCAGTGTCGCCGCCGTAATGTCATTCACGTTCTCGGGGTCGACTAGCACTCGAACTTCACGACCCGCTTGAATCGCGTAGACACGTTCCACACCCTCGAATCCTCGGGCAACCTCTTCGAGTGCCTCGAGCCTCTTGATGTAGTTTTCTATCGTGTCGTGGCGAGCTCCTGGGCGTGCTGCGCTAATAGCATCGGCCGCAGCAACGAGGAACGATTCAACCGTAGTCATTTCACGATCGTGATGCTCTCGAATCGCCGCAACCACACGTTCGTTCTGGCCGTATCGCTTCGCAATGTCGGCACCGATCTCGGCGTGCGGTCCATCGACTTCGTGAGTCAACGCCTTACCGATATCGTGAAGGAACCCGGCAGTCTTTGCGATCTGCGGATTCGCACCGATCTGTGCTGCAAGAATCCCCGCTACGAGCCCGACCTCAACTGAATGCTGAAGCACGTTCTCGCCGTAGCTGTATCGGAATTTCAAACGGCCGATCAGCTTCACCAGCTCGGGATGTAGACCTTTCACGTCGGCATCGAACATGGCCTTCTGACCAGCTTTACGAACGGTATCGTCGACCTCCGTACGTGCTTTTTCGACCGATTCTTCGATGCGAGCCGGATGAATCCGTCCATCTTGAATCAGCCGATCCAGCGTGATACGTGCGACTTCCCGCCGTATCGGGTCGAAGCAGGAGATCGTGATCGCCTCGGGCACGTCATCGATAATCAAATCGACTCCCGTAGCAGCTTCGATGGCCCTGATATTTCGACCTTCGCGACCGATCAAACGGCCTTTCATTTCGTCATTTGGCAACGAAATGCTTGTCACAGTTGCTTCTGAGACGACCTCTGCCGCGAGTCGCTGCATACTCGCAGCGAGAATTACGCGAGCCTTGTCGTCAGCCTCATCCTGAGCTTCTAGTTCAGCGTCCCGGTATCGGCGCGCAATTTCGAACTGGATATCTTCTTCAGCCTGATCGAGCAGTTGTTGTCTGGCATCTGCCATAGAAAGACTCGAAATAGTTTCAAGTCGTTCACCCGCCTGCTGCCTCAACTCGTCAATTGCCGATTTATCGTCGGCGAGTGATTTTCGTTGATTCTGTAGATCAGATTCAGCTTTATCAGTCGAATCAGTTCTACTTTGAAGTGTCTCTTCTCTTGCTTCGAGACGACTCTGTTGGCGTTGTATTTCTAACTTCTGCTCATTGAGCTTTGCTTCCGCATCGCTGCGTACTTGAAGCGCCTGCTCCTTGGCGTCGAGAAGAATCTCCTTGCTGCGAGCGTTGGATCTGCGCATTTGCTGCGCCGATGCCTCTTCTACGGCTCGCTGTGATTTTGCCGATAAAAGGTTGTGGAGTTGAAAGCCCAGTCCGCTTCCGACTACAACCGCTACTAGTGCTGCCAGGACGGCTATGAGGATGGTGTCCATCCTTGCCCTCCCGAACCATTGGGTATTCGATTATTAGTTTTAGCTATTTTCGCGCGCTAAATAGGGTCAACCACCCGGTTGCGCGTGAGGGCATGGTAAGTTCGTATCCGCGATCGTGCAAGGTGTTGAACTCGTAACTGAGTTCAGGGCAGGCACTTAGGCGAAAAAAAAGCGCCGCAACCATTAGGCTGCGGCGCTTCGAATTTCAGTTTTAGGCTGATCAGCCTGAAGAACTAAAGAGGATTTACTCCTCTTCGCCGTCAGCACCTTCGTCGGATCCTTCAACAGCGTCTTCACTGTCAACGCCTTCGACACCCTCAATACCTTCTTCATCGGTTGCTGCAACCAGATCTTCATCGGCAGTAACACGAGGCGGCTGTACCCAGGCGATTCGGTCATCTTCAGGACCAGCAAGAGTCACGCCCGCTGGGAGCTTCAGTTCACCAGCAAGAATTGCCGAATCGATTTCCATAAGTCCGGAACAGTCGACAACGATTTCGTTCGGTACGTCGAACGGCTTTGCTCGAACGAGAATTTCAAATGAACCCTGCGTCACTACACCAGCACCACCGGCTGTTCCCGGAGCCTCTTCCTGACCGGTGAGAGTGATTGGAACCGGGGTTTCGACTTCCTGCTGTACATCGACACGCTGGAAGTCCACATGCTGAACGTCGCCGGAGACAGCATGAGTTGCGATTTCTCGAATGATCGTCACGGTTTCTTTGCCACCAGAGACCTTCAGGGTTACCGGAGTGGTTCGACCTGCGGCACGCAATATAGATCGGAGTTCGGCATCATTTGCCTGAAGCGACTCTGAATCCTCATTAAGTCCGTACATGTGAATGGGAGTGATTCCCTGGCGTCGGAGTGCTCGGTTCTTCTTGCCGAGTGCTGTTCGTACATCGACATTGAGCGTAATTGCGTCCATTGCGATCGTCTCCCGTAAGACTGCTGGTTGGGGACCGAAAACCGGTCTTTCCTAGTATGAAAATAGGTAAATAACGTGCCCAAAAGAAACGTTTTCTACTTGTGCACAGCGATTAATCGTACCACGGAGTCGGCTATTCGAAAGCCGAATTTCCAATACGTCTTACCATTCGCAAGTTAGGCACAAGCAAGGACCATCAATTGTTTACCCTGCAGGTCAGGAAACGCCCCTCGGTGGTATGATTGAGAAGCACGAAAGTTCACGTTGAACTGAACTCGTTCCGAATACGGGTGTTTTTGCTTGGCAGGGTTGCATAACTCTGGCGCAAAGCCCGGTTTCTGGAGAATCATCATGCTGGTACCTATGAAGGTCGACTACGGGGTTAGAACCTTGGTTTATCTCGCGCAGCAGGCCAATATGGCCCCCAATGCGAAGCAAAACAAGCAGGATGTAGCAGAATTCACCTCAACCTCCGACATCGCACGTGCGCAGCACATTCCGGAGCCCTATCTGCTCAGGATCTGCTCGGAACTGCAGAAATCGGGGCTCATAGAGTCTCGACGAGGCCCACAGGGCGGTCACAAACTGGCCCAGTCACCCGCTGAAATCTCCGTAAGCGACGTCGTGAACTCAGTTGACTACTCGTTAGCACCCATCGACTGTGTCGAAGAGCCTGAGGGCTGTAGGCTCTCTGGGGCTTGTTCGCAGCGCGAGCTCTGGAGTGATGTCGAGATGATGCTGCTAGACCACTTGAGCAAAGTAAAGATCAGCGAATTAGCGAGCCAGCAGATGACTATGATGGCATCGGCAGTTTCGGTACAAACAAACTTTTAGAACCCAGTTTTGCAACTGGAACTAAAACGGCTTGTATCTAATTCATAGAAATTGAATCTAATTGCTCAATTAGATGCTTGAATCCGCAGTTAGCGCGTCTTACCTGTATACGAATGGCGATTTGCGTCGACCTGCGGAGTAGAATTTATAGTTATTGCGCCGGTTGAGCCCGATTCACGCACTAATACGCGTAAGTTTCAGCCAGTACAGATTTAGGCAAGAGGAATATTTAGGGACATGGCACAGACCAACGGCTTCACGCCACTAACGCCCGGGCAGGTACAGCGATACAGTCGCCACCTGATCATGGACGGCGTCGGCAGCGTAGGGCAGCGAAAACTGATCGACTCAAAAGTGTTGATCATCGGTGCGGGTGGACTCGGTTCACCAGTAGCGTTGTATCTGGCGTTAGCCGGTGTCGGAACCCTCGGGATCGTAGATTTCGATACCGTGGACGTTTCGAACCTGCAGCGACAGATTCTGCACACCGATGCCGACGTAGGGCGCCCCAAGGTAATTTCCGCAAAGGAAACTATCGAAGCGCACAACCCGGACGTGAACGTCATCCTCCACGAGGAACCGATCACTGCCGACAACGCGATGGACATCATCCCCAATTACGACATCATCGTGAACGGGGCCGATAACTTCGCAACTCGATATTTAGTAAACGACGCATCGTTCTTAGCAGGTAAGCCACTTGTGGACGGTGCGATTCTGGTCTTCGATGGTCAGGCGACCACATACCAACCCGGTCAGGGCTGCTATCGCTGCATGTTCCCAGAGCCGCCCCCTCCAGGTGAAGTTCCGAACTGTTCAGAAGCTGGCGTAATCGGCGCGCTTCCCGGACTCGTTGGATCTATCCAGGCGTTGGAAGTCATCAAGCTCGCAATGGGTGTTGGTGAAACCCTCACCAGCCGAATGCTGCTGATCGACGCACTGACGATGGACTTCCGCGAAATCAAAATTCGCCAGAATCCAGACTGCAAACTTTGCGGAGCCAACCCGGAAGTCACAGAACTTATCGACTACGAGATTTTCTGCGGCATCCTGCCACCCGCACCAATCGAAGAGCAGATGGTGTCGGCCGATTAATCGGCCGGCACTTCGCCGTTCGTCTGCCCCTCCCGGTATCAGCAAACTAGCCTAATCACCTTACGAAAGAACTTTTCTTGGCTTCAACTTTTGTCGCGCCATTGACGGCGATAAAACAGGATGCGCTTCAAGCCATCGGCAACACGCCGCTGGTCGATGTATCGATCCTCAGCCCGAATCCCAAGATCAAGATCTACGGCAAGCTCGAATCGGTTAATCCAACCGGTTCAGTAAAAGACCGCGCCGCTCGATCACTTATCCAGACCGCTGAGGATAAGGGCCTGCTTAAGCCCGGCGACACGATTCTCGAACCAACATCGGGTAACACCGGTCTTGGGTTAGCGATGATCGGTAAAATCAAGGGCTACAACGTTAAAGTCGTGATGCCTGCGAGCGTCCCACCGGAGCGTGTACACCTGCTTGAGGCGTTCGGCGCAGAGGTAATTCTGTCTCACAAGGACAAAGGCACCAACGAGTCGATTCTTATGGCAAAGGAAATCGCCGCAGATAATCCCTCGTACTACATGCCTTTCCAGTACGGCAACGAAGCGAATCCACTAGCTCACTACACAACGACCGGCCCCGAGATCGCTCGAGACATGCCCGATGTGGACGTATTCGTCGCAGGGCTCGGTACCGGTGGAACCCTGATGGGTGTCGGTAAGGCTCTTCGCGAGCACAACCCGAACATTCAGATTGTCGCTACAGCTCCTCATCCCGACGACAAGGTGCAGGGACTGCGTTCGATCGAACACGGCTTCATCCCGCCGATTCTCGACCTCGATAAGCTCGATGGCAGAATACTCGTCGAAGGCGAGGAAGCGTTCTACTGGACCCGTAAGCTGCTCACCGACGCCGGCTATTTTGTTGGCGTTTCTTCGGGAGCAACCTTCGCCACAGCTCGCAAGATCGCCCAGAAAATGTCTGCTGAAGGTCGTGAAGGCAAGATCGTCGCAATGTTCGCCGATGGCGGCTGGAAGTACCTATCGACCGGCATCTACGGCGAGGACTTCAAGTTCGAACAGTCCGAAATCGAAGGCAAGACCTGGTGGTAGGCGCCTGATCTTCCGAGCCCTGGAAAATCACGTACAAAAATCACGAAATAGAGTTAGTATCACGACTCCCGCCATTCATCGGCTGGGGTCATTTCATTTAAGTGCCCATTTCTCACTCAAATTTGGCACGCTCAAAATAGGATCATCCAGTTGTCAGACAGTTCCTCCGATTCGTCGCTGATTTTTAAGACCGCTCGTGAGCAGGCAAAACTTATAGCCGATGGCGAAATATCCTCTGAAGAGCTGGTAAACGCACATCTTGCGCAGATCGAGCGTGTGAATCCCGCTGTGAACGCAATGGTTACGATGGTCGCCGATTTGGCACTGGATCAAGCGTGTGAAGCCGATATGTCCCAGATGGCGGGCGAAGAAATGGGCCCACTCCACGGACTACCCATTGCTATCAAGGATCTGCAAGACACCAAGGGCATACGCACTACACAAGGCTCACTGATCTACGAAAATCACGTACCAACCTCCGACGCACTGATCGTTGAGAGGGTGAAAAAAGCCGGTGCGATAGTCATTGGAAAGTCGAACACCCCGGAATTCGGTGCCGGATCACAAACCTTCAACGCCGTGTTCGGATCGACCAAAAACCCTTACGACGTAAGCAAAACCTGCGGCGGAAGCTCGGGTGGTGCCGGCGTCGCACTCGCAACCGGCATGACCACGATTGCCACTGGATCTGATCTTGGTGGATCTCTCAGAAACCCGGCGGCGTGGTCAAACGTCGTTGGAATTCGCGCTACTCCCGGTCGGGTCCCAGTCGTAAATGGCGATCTCGGCTGGTCGACGCTCTCGACTGACGGTCCGATGGGGCGAACTGTCGACGATGTTGCCTATCAGCTCAGCGTCATGGCGGGACACGACGGGCGGTCGCCGCTGTCGATTCAGGAGTCGGGGTCGCAGTTCGCAGGATCGCTCGAACGTGATTTCAAAGGCGTGAGAATCGCGTGGAGCAAGGATCTTGGCGGTCGACCCATCGATGCTGAAAACAGTCGAGTAACCGAGGCGCAAAAGCACGTCTTCGAAAACCTCGGATGCATTGTTGAAGATGATGAACCCGATCTCTCTACCACCGACGAAATATTCCAGTCGCTACGTGCCTACAGCTACGGCATCAAGCACGAAACGCACATGCGCGATCATCGAGACAAAATGAAAGAAACTGTCATCTGGAACGCCGAACGCGGACTTGCGATGTCGGCTTTAGAGTTGGCCAAGGCAGAGCGACTGCGAACTCGACTCTGGGAGCAGCTCAAGACGTTCTTCGAAAAGTACGAGTTTCTGGCGTTGCCGGTCACTTCGGTGCCGCCATTCTCGATCGAAGACGAGTACCCGACCGAGATAAACGGCGTTGAACTTGAAACCTATCTCGATTGGATGTGGCCGTGCTACACGATCTCGGTAACGGGTCTCCCGGCGATGTCGGTGCCATCTGGCTTCACGAACGACGGCTTGCCGGTTGGCCTGCAGCTCGTCGGTCGACCCCGCGACGAAATGGGCCTCCTCCAACTCGCAAGTGCATTCGAAGGCGAAACCAACTTCCACAAACAACGCCCGGCGGTGATCGGGTAGGGATGCCTTGGCTGGCACTTCCTGCTCCCTCTCCCAGCGGGAGAGGGCTGGGGTGAGGGAGAATCGAACAAGCTGGAGTAATCGACCCAATCTGAAATACTCGATACCCCGATCGCAGCGAAGCGAAGTAGAGGGATCTCGATGGATACACTTCGCCTGCAAGCAAATAACGTGCAACTCTGGTCAGGATTGTCGGCTATATAACAACAATTGGCTCCGAGATCCCTCGACTCCGCAGACTCCGCTCGGGAAAACCGCTGTCGGCGACTTGGAGTAATCTACCCAATCTAAACGACCTGACATCCCGACCGAAGCAAAGCCCCGATCTCCATCGGGATGAACTTCGCGGAGGGATCTTCGGTGGATGGGAAGATGTGGGGCGATGGCCGTTACACGCGACCCCACACCAGATCCCTCGACTCCGCAGACTCCGTTCGGGAAATCCGCATCGGCAGCGAACAAGGAAACACAAACCATGGATCTCAAACTTCTAGGAAAACGTGCAATCGTCACCGGTGGCAGCCGAGGCATCGGCAAAGCAATCGCTCGTACGCTGGCTGAAGAGGGCGTGGACGTAGTCATCTCCGCCCGAGGCAAAGATGCCCTCGACGCCACCGCCACCGAGCTCACCGACGAAACCGGATCGACCGTCACCGGAGTCGTAGCCGACACCGGAAGCGACGAAAGCGTCGCGAACCTCATCACCGAAGCCAATAAAATTCTCGGCGGCATCGACATCCTCGTGAACTGCGCCGCACGCCCCGGCGGACAAAACGCTGTCCCGACCCTCGCTGGAGTCACCGCCGAAGAGTTCAACGACCACATGAACGTCAAAGTCATGGGTTATTTAAGGTGCGCACGTGACGTCGCCCCGATCATGGCAGCGCAGGGCTGGGGTCGCATCATCAACATCTCTGGAATGGCGTCGAGAAATACCGGGACGGTAGTTGGATCGATGCGAAACGTAGCCGTCACGGCGATGACCAAAAATCTGGCTGTCGAGCTTGGTCCGAGCGGAATAAATGTCACTGTTATTCATCCGGGTCTCACCCGAACCGAAGCCACCGCAGGTGTTATCGCTGGGCGAGCAGAGGCATCAGGCGTCAGCGAAGAAGAGATCGAAAAGCAAATGGCGCAAGGCAACTCGTCACGCACCATAATCGACGCCTCCGATATCGCCTACGTCGTAACGATGCTGGCATCACCGCTCTCAATTGCCATCAACGGCGACGGTATTGCCGCAGGCGGCGGAGTAGGCATAGCGATTCACTACTAGGGAAAACGAGTCCGGCTCGTATGCGTTTCCAGTGACCGTGCGTAGCGGGCTGGTCAACAAGTATGATTGTCGGGCTTCGGCTGGGAGCCTCTCGGGTTCGCGCCGGAAGCGCACGATCTATCAACCTGTTTACCAGCGTTATTCACGCGGGTGATTCACTAGAGGGACTCACGTCAGATGACCAAGCTTGCCGCCAACCTTTCGATGATGTTCAACGAAGTCGATTTCCTCGATCGATTCGAAGCAGCGGCGAAAGCCGGATTCAAGGGCGTCGAATATCTTTTCCCCTACGACTATCCGGCCGAGCAGATCAAAGAAAAGCTCGATGAACACAACCTGACCCAGGTGCTGTTCGACTTCCCTGCCGGAGACTGGGACGCTGGCGACCGTGGCTGCGCATCGTTCCCAGACCGTGTTGGTGAATTTCAAGATGGCGTCGGCAAAGCGGTCGAATATGCCAAAGTACTCGGCTGTGAGCGCCTGACCGTTCTCGCCGGCAAGGCAGTCTCGGGCGTCAGTGCCATCACGATGCAGCAAACCCTGATCGACAACTTGAAGTTCGCATCTCAGGCTGTCGCAGACACGAACGCCGTCGTCCTGCTCGAAGCCATCAACACGATCGATATTCCCGGCTACAGCGTGTTCCGAACGAGCATGAGCCGAGCCTGTGTCGAAGCCGCTGAGGCCGATAACGTGAAGGTGCAGTACGACATCTACCACATGCAAATCATGGAAGGCGATGTAACTCGCGCTATCGACGCCAACCTCGATGTGATCGGGCACTTCCAGCTCGCCGACAACCCCGGTCGCCACGAGCCGGGCACAGGCGAGATCAACTACGACTTTCTGCTGCCGTATCTTGACTCCAAAGGCTACGACGGCTGGGTCGGCTGCGAGTACGCCCCCGCTGGTGACACGGTCGCCGGGCTACTCTGGGCCGCAAAGTACCTGTAGATCTTTCACTGAGGACTAAAAATGCCGAAGCTCGAAGCTAATCTGCAGTGGATGTTCAACGAGTACGATCTGATCGATCGCTACGACGCTGCGGCTCGTGCCGGGTTCAAGGGCGTTGAGCTTCAGGCTCCGTACCCGCTCGAAATCGACCAAATCGTCGAGCGACTCGAACGCAACTCGCTAAAGCACGTCATCATCAATTCGCCCGTTAGCGATCCTGACACCGGCAAAAACAATATCCCGCTTCGATCAGATCGAGTCGATCTCTATAAAGAACGAACGGCGCTGGCCGCGAAATACGCATCCGGACTCGGCTGCATCGGCGTGAACATCGGCTGCGGCCCTATCGACGATATCGACCCCGACGAAGCACGCACGACGTTCATAGCCAACATTCGTCACGCTGCCGAGGAGCTCGGCAAAGTAGGCGTAACAGCGCTCGTCGAGCCGATCAACACCCGTGATCAGCCGGGATTCTTCGTAAATACCTCGAAACAGGCGCTCGACGCCATCGCCGAGGCAGACCACCCGAATCTGGCGCTGCTCTACGATTTCTACCATATGCAGATCATGGAGGGTGATCTCGCCATGACTTTCAAGGAAATCCTGCCGTCGATCAAGCATGTGCAGATAGCCGACAACCCCGGGCGGCACGAACCCGGCACCGGGGAGATCAATTACAACCACTTGCTGCCATACTTAGACGAGGTCGGCTACGACGGCTGGGTCGGTTGCGAATACGGTCCCAGCGGAAATACCGAGCAGACTCTGGGCTGGGCGTCTCCCTGGCTCTAGGTGCTGACAGCACGTTTTCTTTTCAACCCGATCTAATTAGCCCATTTTGAACCATGCGGGGTCGTTGTTTGAGCACTCAAGAAATCACTCCGTTCGACAGCGAGGATGCCGACCTTCGCGCTGATATCAGGCGCATGGGCGACATGCTTGGTGAGACCCTGCGTAATCTGTGGGGCGAAGAACTGTACGAGTTGGTCGAGTACGTCCGCGTATCAACCCGCACACTCAGAGACTCAACCAATCCGGAACTACGTGACCAGCTAATTGAGAAACTAGATGAATCGGATCTCTGGCTGGTAATTCGCACCGTCCGAGCCTTCACCAGCTACTTCCATCTGGCAAACGTCGCCGAGCAGCATCACCGCATCGAGTTCAAGGGCGTTGCGGGTGCACGAAGAGAGTGGCTCGAAGAGGCCTTTGACCGAATTCGCGCTGCGAAAATCCCTGCCGACGATATCCGTGATCTGATCGATCGCCTTGAGGTACGACCCGTCTACACCGCTCATCCAACCGAAGCAGCACGACGATCGATCCTCAACAAACTGCGTCGTTTGGGAGAACTGCTCGACGAACGCTCGAACCCTCGCCTGCTCGAATCGGAGCACCGCCGAATCGACCGGCGTCTATCTGAAGTTATCGAAGAAATTCTCCAGACCGACGAACTACGTCACACCCGGCCCCAGCCCGTCGATGAAGCTCGCAACATCATGTACTACATGCAGGACATGTTCGGATTTGCGATTGCGGAGGTTGAAGAAGCCCTCGACGACCAGCTCGAGACTTTTGGTATCTCAAGGTCGCCAACTGACCGTTCGCTGAGATTCGGCACGTGGGTCGGAGGTGACCGTGACGGGAACCCAAACGTCACCCACGAGCTAACTCGAAAAATACTCGACCTGCAGCATGAGCGTGCGCTAAAAATGTTCGCGCCGGCGATCGCTTCGCTGGCACAAACGCTCAGCCAATCGACCCGAATCGTTGAAATAAGCGACGAGCTATCGAAGTCTCTCGAAAAGGACCGGGCTGAACTGCCGGCTGTCTGGGACGAGTTCTGGAATCTCGACGAAGACGAGCCGTACCGACTCAAGTGCGCATTTATTTATCAACGGCTTTTGAACGGCATCGCCACGGCCGAGGGTTCGTCATCTTCTGGCGACAAGCCCCGATATTCGGACGTCGAGCCGCTCTTGGCCGATCTCCAGCTGATGCTCGATTCGCTCGAAGATAACGAAAGCATTGCCTCCGCCAACGGTGAAGTACGTCGAGTGATGCAGCGAATCTCGGCGTTTGGAATGACGCTCGCCACAATGGATATCCGGCAGCACGCCGAAATGACCGGCGGCGCGGTGAACGAACTTATCGACCGTGTCGACGCCATCGACGGTGGATTCGAAAGCCTGTCGATGGAAGATCGTTCAAAGCGACTCGTCGAAGAACTCAATTCCAAGCGTGCACTGAGTTCCAGAGCAGCGCAATTTTCTCCCGCAACCACTGAGGTTCTCGATCTGGCAGAGACGATACGACAGGCACAAGACGAGTACGGCGACCCCGTAATCGAGAGCTGGATTGTCGCAATGACCCGCGACGTCGACGATCTACTCGCAGTTCTCGTGCTGGCAAAAGAGTCGGGACTAGTGGTACCGAGCGAAGGCATCGCACGTATATCAGTGGTTCCGCTGTTCGAAGAGATCGAAGACCTCCGCCGTTCCCACGAGGTAATGGATCGCTACCTCTCGATCCCCGAAATCAAGTCGCTTGTGCTCGCTGCCGGCGGTGTCGTCGAGGTAATGCTCGGCTATTCCGATTCCAACAAAGACGGCGGAATAATGACCTCGCAATGGGAGCTATACAAGGCACAGCGTGAGCTACGTTCCGTCGGACAGAAGCACGGCGTGGCGATACGGCTGTTCCACGGTCGAGGTGGCTCGGTTGGTCGAGGTGGTGGGCCGACCAACGACGCAATCATGGCTCAACCTCACTCAACGGTCGACGGCAGAATCAAAATCACCGAGCAGGGCGAAGTTATCTCCGATAAATATGGCCTTCCCGAACTTGCCCGAAACCATCTTGAACTATCAGTCGCAGCCGTGATCGAAGCCAGCCTATTACACGCCGATCCTCACCACACGGAAGAAAAGCTCCAAGAGTGGTTCACTGCTATGGACTGGCTATCCGAACGGGCATTCACGAAGTACCGCAGCCTGATCGAAACCGACGGATTCGTCGATTATTTCATGGACTCGACGCCTGTCGAAGAGCTTGCCGGGATGAACATCGGATCCCGACCTTCTCGTCGCGCCTCGGCAGACGGCTCCCGCAGCATCGATGATCTACGGGCGATTCCGTGGGTATTTGGGTGGATGCAGAGCCGCCAGATCGTTCCCGGCTACTTCGGCGTAGGAGAAGCGCTTCGCGAGGCGCGTGAGGCGGGTATGGAGGGCGTGCTCGCAGAAATGTACGAACACTGGTCGTTCTTCAAAACGTTCATCTCCAACGTTGAAATGACGCTCGTGAAGTCGAGCATGGTGATCGCAGGTCGGTACGTCGATACGCTGGTCGATCCGAGCCTTCACCACATTTTCGACGGAATCAAAGAAGAGCGAAACCGAGCGGTTCAGGAGCTTATACGGATCACCGGACAAGAAAACCTGCTCGATCATCAACCCGTGCTGAAACGAACGCTTGCTGTTCGTGAGTACTATGTCGATCCACTCAACTATCTGCAGGTATCTCTGCTGGCAAGACGTAGGTCGTCCGACGGCGACGATCCATCGGTTGAACGAGCTCTGCTACTGTCGATCAACGGCGTCGCAGCCGGGCTCAAGAACACCGGGTAATCGCATTGACCACACAAGCCTCATCCCAGAAAAATCCCGTCGTTTCGTTCGTTGCTGAAACACTCGCCACCGGATTTGGTTCAGGTCGCTGGCCGTTTGTGGCTCCTGCAACAGTTGGCACGTTCGCTGCCTTGGTCGCCTACTGGCTTCTTGATCTTGCCGTGTTCAACGGCGAAGGCAGCTCGATTTCGTTCTTCGTGCTTATCGCCGTGGTTACGGCCGTGGGAGTCTGGTCGACGGACTACATTGATAACGAAGATGACCACGACCCGAAGCGCGGAGTGATCGACGAGTGGGTTGGTGTGTGGGTCACTGTGCTCTTCCTACCGGTCACGTGGCCATGGATGATCGCCGGGTTCTTCGTGTTCAGGGCGCTCGACATTATGAAGCCGTTAGGCGTGCGAAAAATCGAAGCCTGGCCCGGCGGATGGGGCATCATGTTCGACGACATCGCCGCCGGCGTAATCGGCGCCATCATCCTCAACGCAATACGCCTGATTTTCTTCTAGTCAGCCTAGGACTAGCGCCGCCCACACCGGATTCCCCGATCGAAGCAAAGCGAAGTAGAGGGGCCTCGGCGGAATTAGCGATCATTCCAGCCAACGACGCAGCGCGACCCCTCACCAGATCCCTCGGCTGCACTCGGGAAATAAGACGGCAGCCACCCCCAACCACGGATTCCCCGATCGAAGCGAAGCGAAGTAGAGGGGCCTCGGCGGCATTAACGATCATTCCAGCCAACGACGCAGCGCGACCCCACACCAGATCCCTCGGCTGCACTCGGGAAGTAAGACGCCAGCCACCCACACCGGATTCCCCGACCGCAGCGAAGCGTAGTAGAGGGGCCTCGGCGGAATTAACGATCATTCCAGCCAACGACGCAGCGCTACCCCTCACCAGATCCCTCGGCTGCCCTCGGGAAGTAAGACCAAAGCTGCCCACACCGTCATCCTGAACTAGATTCAGGATCTCTCCCAAACGCACCTATAGACAACGTGATCTCAACTGGGCCATCAGCGTTCCCCCTCAACCTAACCTTCTCCCTCAGGGAGAAGGAACTGGGTTCTCTGCCGAAGTAGAAACCAGCCCCTACCCGCGCTTCCGCAACACCTGCTTGAAGAACGCGTTCGCCAGCTCAACAAATCGCTCGGGGTATCCATCGTGCATACCGTGCCCAACATCGTCCCACTTCACGTGTCGACCATGCTCCAGCAGATCGACGGTCCGAGTGGCCTCGACATCCCTCATTGCGCCGCCCATGTCGGGATTCGCCTGCATCAGCAAAATGGGCGGCTTAGCAGCCTGAAGAAGCTCATCGGCCTCGCCATCTTTGGCTGACCGTCCCTCGATCACAACCGCCCACACCTCAGGATCGGTTTTGGTAACGGCGATCGATCTCATGACGATGGCTTCATCGGAAGACTGATCGTCGATTTTCTTGAACTCGATGGCCGTGTCTTTGACGCTGAGATTCTTGTTCCTGATATCTAGTGCCGCCTGAAATGACGGTGCGAACATTGACTCGTCGAACCAATCCCTCGTGTAGAGCGGGGGATCTTCGAGAACAGCAGCCGCAACCAACTCGGGAACGGCAGCAGAGACTCCAACCGCAGTCACAGCGCCCAGTGAGTGACCGATGATGTATGCGGGCTCTTTGATGACCTCCGCCAGGAACTCGACAACTTCGGTCGGGTAGTGCTTGAAAGTGTATTCACCGGGAGTCCTGCCCGAATCGCCGTGACCCCGCAGGTCGATGGCGAATACGTGCCAATCTGCTGCGAACTGATCTATCACCGATTCCCAGGCGGGCCAATGCGAACTTAACCCGTGAATCAAAAGCATCGGAGGACCGTTGTCCGGCCCCTCCGCGTAGTTCACTTCGATAGTGCTGGCAGCAAATTTCTTTTCGATGTATTCAGGCATGATGCTTCTCAGTGGAAGAGGGTATCAGTCGGGGTGTGTAGTGAGAGGTGCCGTTTTTCAAGTCCTCTCCATTAGGGAGAGGATTTAGGTGAGGGGGAATGAAGGTTGTGGGTGGAGTGGATCGAACATGCGGAGTGACCGTTGGCATTCCCCCTCAACCTAACCTTCTCCCTCAGGGAGAAGGAACAAAACAGCCAACGCTCTCAACACCGTCATCCTGAACTGGATTCATGGTCTCGCCCCCTCATTACCCTCGTCCCGACCGCAGCGAAGCCCCGATTTTCATCGGGATAAACTTCGCGGAGGCATCTTCGGCGGATGAGGGGATTGTGTGGTGATGACCGAGCTCGCGACCCAGCCCCAGATCCCTCGACTCCGCTGACTTCGCTCGGGACGCGAAAGTCCCCATTCCCTCATGGAGAAGGAACAGGAACGCAATTAGCGAGTCAGCCACCCATCGCCCGCCCCCAGAAAACGTGCCCCCGGCACCTATTCGGCCCAGAATCGTTTTGCTGCTCGGATGAAGTCGTTGTTGCGGGCGATGTGGGGTGAGTGACCCACCCTCGGCCAGCTCAGCAATCGTACGTTCGGAATGAGATTAGCGACCCGATCGGCTTCTTCATCCGACATGATCCCGCCCTTGTCGACCGCTCCACGGATGATCAACACCGGGGGCTGTATCGCCCGAAACAAATCCTCGAACTGATCATGATCATCCGCCGGATTCAAACGTCCAGATTCCAGAACCGGATCGAGATCGAAATACATCCTGGCAAGACGCTGCAAGCTAGCCTCTGCTGCTCCCGCGTACCGTGCCTCAACTATCGGCATAAGATCGGCAGGCGTTCGTGCATTTTTGATCTGCTCAGCGCGCTGAAGCCTCGATTCGTGCCTCTCAACGCGCGCCTGCTTGCCGACTTCAGATTGCGCTCCTGAGTAGGGATCCACCAGAATCACCTTCGACACTAGATCCGGGTGCCGGGAAGCTACGGCTGCTATCACCCATCCGCCCAGCGAATGGCCAGCCAGAACTACGGGACTGCTGGTGAGAGCAGGTAGTACGGCAGCTACATCGTCGGGGTAGATCTGGCGCTCGCTGCCGTTGCCCCAGCGACCCGACCGGCCCATGCCACGCAGGTCGACTGCGAACAAATGAAACGTCTGCGACAGCTTGTCGGTCACACGGCCCCACGTGAGCCAGCTCGACGCATAGCCGTGAACCAGCACCATGGGCGGGGCATCAGGGCTTGGAGCTTCCCACTCCGCAACGTTTACTGCGATTTTTCCGGTATGAACGAATCGTTCGGTAAACGTCATGTGCGATATTCTCGGCCTAGCCGAGCACTTCCTTCATCTTGGCGCCGATGAAAGCGGGCGACTCCACTACGTGGACTCCAGCCTCGGCGAGCGCCTTGTTCTTCTCGGAAGCCAATGCCGCCTTGCCGGTGATGATCGCGCCAGCATGACCCATTCGCTTGCCCGCGGGTGCCGAATTGCCGGCAATTGCCGCCACAACGGGCTTAGTCACATGTTCTTTGATGTATTCGGCCGCAAGCTGCTCCCTGATCCCACCGATCTCACCGATCAACACGATCGCCTCGGTTTCGTCGTCGGCTTGGAACAACTCCAGCACGTCGGTGAACGTCGTGCCGTGAACCGGGTCGCCACCAATGCCCACGCAGGTCGACTGACCCATTCCGTGCTGCACAAGCTGAGCGATCGCTTCGTATGTCAGTGTTCCCGATCGTGAAACCACGCCAACATTTCCGGGCCGAACGATGTTCGCAGGAACGATACCGACCTTCGCCTTCGATGCCGGGCTAAGTACGCCGGGGCAGTTCGAGCCGATCAGTCGGGTTGGCTTGTCCTCGATATAGGCCATTACCTTGACCATATCGAGAACCGGAACGCCCTCGGAGATGCAGACAACCAGCTCAAGACCGGCGTCGATCTGCTCGATGATTGCGTCCATGGCGAACGGCGCTGGAACGAAGATGACACCGGTGTTCGCTCCGGTCTGTTCGACTGCTTTGGCTACAGTGGAAAAATAAGGAACTTCGTCTTCAAATTTTTGACCGTCCCGACCGGGGTGAACCGCAGCGACCATGTTCGTACCGTAATCCCGGGTTCGGTTTGCCTGAAACGTACCGTCTCGTCCAAGTCCTTGAACCAGAAGGCGGGTGTCTTCTCCAACAAGAATTGCCATTAGTTGGAGCCCTCCATTTCCTGCAACTTACGTTTAATCGCAACCGCTGCTCCAGCGAGATCGGGTGCTCCAGTTATGTCCAGACCCGAATCGGCAAGAATCTTAATACCTTCTTCGGCGTTCGTTCCTCGCATGGCAACAACCATCGGAATCTGAGCGTTGGTCTCTTTGGCGGCTGCCACAATGCCCTGCGCAACAATGTCCGAGCGAGCGATACCAGCAAACAGGTTCACCAGGATCATTTCGACATCCTCATCATCGGCGATGATCTTGAACGCCTCTTCGATTCGCTCCTGATCTGCAGATCCGCCAATGTCGAGGAAGTTGGCAGGATCGGCTCCAGCGGCCTTTGTAATATCCATTGTCGCCATCGCAAGACCAGCGCCGTTGACCATGCAGCCAACACGCCCGCCTTCCAACTTCACGTACGCAAGATCGGCCTTGTCGGCTCGCTGTTCGAGAGGATCCTGCTGGTTAGGGTCACGTAGCCCGGCAAGCTCAGGGTGACGGTACAGAGCGTCGTCCTCAAGATTTATCTTGGCGTCGAGGGCGATCACCTGATCGTCCTCGGTAATAACCAGGGGGTTGATTTCGACCAGTGAGCAGTCGTTTTCGATGAACACGCGGTACAAATCGAGAATCAGCTGCGTTGTTGGTCGCACCGCCTTCGCTGGAACGTTGAGTGCGAGCGCAATGTCGCGTGCGTGGTACGGGGAGAGCCCGATAAGCGGATCGCCAGCAACGCGGAAAATCTTCTCCGGGGTTGAATCGGCGACCTCTTCGATATCCATGCCGCCTTCCGTGCTCGCCATTACGACCGGGGCACCGACATCGCCATCGATTACGATCGAGAGATATAGCTCATCTTTGATATCGAGGGTCTCTGCGATCATTACCTTTTCGACCGGGACACCGTTCGTGCCGGTCTGGTTAGTCACCAATCGAGTGCCGATCAATGCACCGGCAACTTCTTCGGCTTCTTCGGGGGAATTTACGAGCTTTACTCCACCAACTTTGCCTCGCCCACCGGCATGAACCTGCGCTTTGACAACGACTCGCCCGCCGATTCGAGTGGCAATTTCCTTTGCCTCTGCTGCTGACGAAGCGACTTCAGCATGGGGTGTTGGAACGCCAAACCTATCGAGGATTTCTTTTGCCTGGTACTCGTGGATATTCACGAACGATGTCTCGCTTGCTGCTTGTCGCGATTCTGAAGTTGCCGCTGAATTCGCGCGGTGCGGGAGTGCTCTTTAGTGCGAAGCCGCGAATCATCGTACCGAGGGTGATGGGCAGTGTCTACGTGGAAGCCGGGCAGTGCACTTGGCTCACATTATCAATCTGCCGAAAACTGGTGCGGTCAAAGAGCGATTAAAAACAAAGCGAACCTGCTAACTGCAGGTTCGCTTTGGGGTTATCCGAAATTTTGGAAGAAACCGAAATTAAGCGGCTTTTTCTTCGTATCGTGCGTTCTCTGAAAGACCGATTCGGGCGGTAAGTAGCCCGAGTTCGCTCTTGAATGTAACGAGAATCTGCTTCAGGACGGTAGACGTTAGCGTCGATCCACGAGGTTCAATGATCACCGGAGGGCTAATGTCGCAAGTGAAACCGTTCGCTGCCAGTTCGGTGGCTGCGTTACCGGTAATAACGTTTGCAATTTCACCAAGGGCGGAAAGCGCCATCGGGTCGCGTGCATCCATCGTCTCACCGATCATTCGTTTTATAACTTCCGCCGATACTTGGTCGCTGAAGCCGTACAAAACGTTGCCTTCTAGCTTTCCACTAACGCCGATAATCGCAGTGATGTCGTCGGTTGTGTACGAAAATGACACAGCCTCGGCACCGGCGATTTCGAGCGGAACACCAAATTCCTTCATCCATACCATCTGGGCTGGGCCTAGGAATGGGTTTACAAACTCTTGCCGCATGAGTCAGAACCTTGACTTTATATAAGGATATTTTCGTCACCCTCATCTGGGGGAGACCGATACGAGGTGTGGTGAATGCATCACTTCCAGCCCGTTCAACGCTTCTCAATCTAAGGGCATCGACTCTCAGCCACATCAGTAAAAGTACCTAGTAGGCACGGTGAAATGCCAAGCACCGCCAAGTGGCGCCAAGAAGCCACCGAGTTCTGGTTCCTGACCGGCAGCTACACGTCGTCAGAATTCACGGGTGATGCGTTTCTGGCGACAACTGCCAGAAGTGCAGTAATGTCGGCCAGTCTCGGTGGTTTCTTTATCAACCCAACTACTCTCGTCGATATCGAGCTGACTATCCGCCCATCCCGTCATGAGAATCACGTCGGTGTCCGGGGATTCGGTCTCTATGAACTCGGCCAGCATTCGACCGTTGAGAACCGGCATTTCGATATCGGACACGACAACATCGAATGGATTCCCTGTCTTGTATGACTCGAGTACTAATTCAGATGCCTCGGGGCCACCAATGGCTGTAGTGACATCGTGCCCTTCCGCACTCAGCATCTCTTCGACAACCATCCTAAGCATCGGCTCATCATCGACAACGAGAACATTGAGCCTGGTGTCTGTCGAACTATCGATTACAACCCTCGGCGGATTAGTTGTGACTCCTCCATCAATCGGGAACGAGAGTCTGACGATCGTTCCCTTGTCCACACCGGGAACAATAGTGACCGTTCCGGAGTGGCGCTCCATTACCTGCTGAACCATTGGCAGGCCCAATCCAGTTCCAGCTTCACCCTTGGTAGTGAAGAACGGTTCGAGGGCCCGCTGAGCCGTTTCCGTACTCATGCCGGTACCTTCGTCGATAACATCGATGATCACGTTCTCAGGGCGATGATTCGAAGCGGATGGATTTTCTACGACAGGCTCCGTGTACCCGCCGATTACGATGCGGCCTCCTTCTGGCATTGCATCAACGGCATTCAGCACGAGGTTCGTCAGAGCTTCGCGAATTTCGGTGTCGATACCGGGAATTTGTGGAATGCCCCGTGCAATATCTATCGAAATCCGTATATCAGCCCCGGTGGGTGTGCCATCGCGCCATTTTGGCCGTGTGAGCTCGATCGTTTCTCGAGCAATTTGCCTGATATCAACCGGCTCAAGTTCGAGACCTTCGTCTTCTCGATCGCGGTATAGCTGCCGCATGCGCTCGACGATTCGAGAGATATCGAGCGCTGCTAGTCGAATCAGCTGAAGGAGTTTTTTAGAGTGGTCGTCGAGATTTGTCGATTCCTGAAGCAGCATGTCCGAAAAGCCGACAACGGGCGAGAGCGCGTTATTGATGTCGTGAGTAATACCGCTCGCCATTTGACCCAGCGCTCGCAGCCGTTCCTGCCGCATAGCCTGCTGTTGACTCTCAACGAGTTTGACGTTGATATCTCGCAGATCATCCACGAGTCGTGCTCCGTAAATCGCCTGCGATACCGATGCCCCGACCGCGTTCAAAAGCTCTACTTCGGCCGAACCCAGTGATCCGCTCGCAGCACGTGTAACGATAATCGCACCGTACGTTTCACCGTTGGCCGAAAGAGTGCGACCCACAACAGAATGCAGGCCAGCGACCGCATATCTGTATGCGAAATCGTCCAGATGACCCCCGGTCCCAGAAAGATTATGTGCGCCGTCATCTTCACCCGGGGTGAACATCTTCGAGTCGAACGTCCTCGAGCCAAGAGCGATAGGCGGAGGGCTATGCGATCCGGCAAAATCGGTAACCACAAACTCGCTCGATACCGGATCAAGTAACAGTCCCGTGACGTGGTTAGCGGGAAGGAGATCGGCAAGTTTCGACGTCACCACTGTCATGATTGATTCGACGTCATGTACCTCCGCCACAGCCGTTGTGATCTCGTTAACAGTAGTAATCCGAGCCAGACGCCGCAACGCATCGGATGCAGCGCGCTGCTCAGTGACGTTATGAAGAATGACCAGGCGACCGCCTGTGTGGTCGTCGCTGACGTTCTCCGAAATCAGAGTGATAGTAGGAGCAAAAATCTGCCGGTCAAATCCGTGCGGGCTTTCGAGGAGCAGATCATCGACGACATCCGACGGCGCGGTCGAGCACAACTCATGTGCCGAAAGATCACCCGGCAAAGCGTCGCACAAGTGGCTGCCGAGCAGCACACCGTTGTATTGCGCTACGAGTTTTTCGGCAGCAGGATTGGCGTCGACCACGTGACCATCAGAATCGAGGACGAACATTGCGTCCGGGATCCGTTCGACGAGAATATCGAGCGCAACAGGCACGAGATCGAACAGCTTGAACCTTATGTAGCTGTAGGCGACTATCACGCCTGATGCGGCAAACGACATCGGCGTCGGGTCGAAATTGCCCAATGGGTTCATGTCGGTGAGGAACAGCAGGTTGGCGCCGAGCGGAATCGTTCCCGCGAGCAGCGTCGTAATCATTTGACTTCGGAACATAGACGTTTCGGTAAACGCCCGGTACAGCAGGAATCCAAACCCAGAGAAGAACGCCAGGTACGAATAGAACCACGAAATCCAGAACCACGTTCCACGCTCGAATATCACCGAAACGCTTCCCGTATCGCCAACTACATAAGCGTCTTTCCACATCAGATCGTGTGAGCTGTTCGTTGCGACAAGAGCGACCGTGATCGCTGGCACGACCAGAACGACTAATAGAAGCCGTGGTGAAACTTCTCTGATTCGGCCAGTAAGATGTGCAGCCGTGAGGAACCAGAAAATGGGAACCGTCGTGATGCCAACGTATTCGATGGGAACGAGCAGCAGCTTGTCGTCGATGCCATCGAGCAGGACTTCAATTCCGTACCCGCCCGACCATATCGCCGCGGCGATCATGAGCCACGCAACCGAAGAAGCCCCGGGAGCCTGACGGCGGTTCCACATCAACGCCGTCATGACGAGCGCGATCACTGCCCCCACAAATGAGGCAGACGCAACGAACGATGATGTTTCGAACATTGCCATAGGTCAGTTGCTCGGCTGGCGATCGATGCACTCGGCCAATGGGTTAGGGCCGAGACGCACGGTCTTTCAGGGTTGATCGCCAGCATAGGCGAAAATGGTCATTCACATCGGGAATGACCAGCAACAGACTACATCACACAGAAGGTCTTTCGAGCAGAACTGTGGCACCCATGTCGAAGTATTTGTTTCGTAGATCGGGCTCGTAACTACGCACGCACAGCTTCGTTTCGGTGCCTTCAAGCAGCTTGACAACGTGATTGATACAGTCGTCATCGGTCTTCAGTGGGTGGTCGGGATTCGCTTCCAGATTAAACGAAAGATCGGCTGGTCCCCACGAGAGGCAATCGACACCCTGGCGTGCAAATGTCTTCGCACGGGTTACCGCGCTAAGCGACTCGATCTGAAGCCAAAGAACACCATATTGATTCCAGAAATCAGCGTACTCGTTGCGGTCTGTGTAGTCGGCGCGCCATGAAGTTGGAGGTCCGCCCCATGATCGCTTGCCGATCTGCGGGTAGTAGAAGTAATCGAGCGCCTCTTGCGCAGTTTCTTCGGTCTCGGTCTGAGGTACTTCGACGCCTGCCGGGCCAAGATCGAGAATGTTCCCAAGCAGGTACGAATGACGCGTGTGCTTGATTCGAAACATTATCGGAACGCCAACCTGATCGGCGGCCTCACAGATCGCGACAAGTGCTCGCTCGTCGTAGGGGCTGTGCTGGCTATCAACCGAAATGAAGGTGTAGTCGCTCGAACCCATGATGTCTTCGATTCGGCTTTTAGTAGCCGTCACGGGCGATAACGCCCCAATCGTTTTTTGCCCACTACGAATACGTTGTTTCAGGTTTGTTTTGATGCTCAAAGGGCTCTCCAAATACGAAAATAATTCACACCACCGTTCTGATGATCCGACGTACAGATCCATCGGACCACCGCGGACGAGATACTAACGGACGCGGAGGAGTTGTGCCGCGGCTATCTGAAAGTACTAAGCGTGTCGCCCTGTTCTTTTCGGCACAGTCTTCTATGCCCAAACCATCCGGCGTACCCAGAGGCCACTACGGTTCTCCCTCCTTCGGGAGGGAGCTAGAGGGAGGGTAGATTGCCGCCCGCGACCAAGTCGTCCGACGACGCCCGGAGCAAACGCAGGCTTCGGAGCTCTGTTCTGTCCGCCTTCCTTCGGGAAGGGGTTAGGGGATGGGTAGATTGCAGCTCGCGACCAAGTCGTTCTACGACGCCCGGAGCTTAAACGCCCGCCCGGAGCTTAAACGCCCGCCACGCACGTGGCGGAGGGGACAGGATTCGAACCTGCGGTCGCCTTACGACGACACTTGTTTTCAAGACAAGCGCATTCAACCACTCTGCCACCCCTCCGCAGAGGTGCCAATCCAAGGTGCCGGTACGAAACCGCACGGTAGATAAGTCTAATCGCAAATCAGGCCGATCTGAAATGGCGAAACGCTACATATTCCTCAGCGAACTGATCTGGTTCACGGCGTCCCTGCGGCGGATACTAGATTTAGAGAGTGATTTGTCACCTAAAATCTTCCCACTCTGCTCGTCAATCCGAACACAATTCCGAGGCAAGGAGGAAACCATGAAACAGATTCTTGAATGGTCGGGAATGTGGACAATCGCTGTTGGCATTGTGATCGCAATCATCGGTATTATCGTGCTGATCGCCACTGAGGATTCGTGGATCCTGTACGCCGCTGGATACGCCATCGGCCTTCTCGGTGCGCTCATGCTCCTCTGGGTCGCACTCCGAGACCGACTCCGAGCCCGCAAAACGGAACACCTCGACGACGTTGGCTTCAATTAGGGCTGCTGTGCTGTTCGGGTTTCCTCTCCATGAGGGCGAGGATTGAGGTGAGGGGGAATGTCGGTGGGGCGGTGTGAATGGCGACACGGAACCTTCACCGCTGACACCGCCCACAAAAATACGCCGTCCTGCCCCCAAACTTCAGCGTCCTCAAGGGAATCTCGCAGCGCGGGCAAAACGACCCCGGCTTGCGCAGCAACCGCATTCGATCGTCATGGGCATCAACAATGTAAGGCCGACCCCGGTCGTCAGGATGACTCTGGATGAACTCCAGTGCATGCTCCAGCGACTCTCGAATAGCGTCGAACAATAAGAATAAATTCTTCTGAGAAATCCGGTTCGCCCTGCGTGAAGGCGAAATCTCCACACGATGAAGCGCCTCATCGGCGTAGATATTGCCAATCCCGGCTATCAGCGATTGATTCAGTAGTAGGGGCTTGATCGGTGACGTCCGCCGGTGAACCGCATCGGCGAACTGATCGGCCGTGAGATCAGGATCAAGCGCATCGGGGCCTAGCCCCGCGAAGATCGTCTCAAGGCTCTCGAAGTGCTGAACCATGCCCCAACGACGAGGATCGGCAAGCACCATTCGAAGGCGATCATCGCCGTTTACTAGATGAAATTCGACTCGGGTAAAACGAGGCGCTGGTTCATCAGGAGCCAGCACGTCGATACGACCCGTCATCCCCATGTGCAAGCCCAACACGCCCTCGTCGAGAACCGCAGCTATCTGCTTCCCGCGTCGTTCAAGACTCTTCACCGTGCGACCCCGAATTTTGTCGATTCCGGATATCGCCCCCGTGCCCTTATCAGGACTCGGCTTCGACTCCACATCAACCCGTTCGATCACCCGCCCGACGATCCCCTCGCGAACAAGATACCGCCGCAACGATTCAACTTCAGGCAGCTCGGGCATGGATTGGTCCTCTAGCGACTACTTTCAGTGCCATCCTGAGCCACTGAAGGAGGCAGGAAAAGGCGTGGTCTGTATGTAATAATCGCACCGGTAAAGCATTCAAATAATAAAATGGACTAATCGACCATATTTCCTCACAGCTATTCAAATTACATCAAGGCAGTGAAAAATTTCTCTCTTTCGGAATTAGAAGAAGAATTGGAGCGTTTGAAAGCGCGTAAATCTGTTGTTGCCATTAATTTGATTTCAACTATCGATCGACAAATAAATGGCGTAAATGAACTACTTGAGAGCATGCGCGATCACGGAAGTACCGACCCGTCTCCCGAGGCGGTTGAGCGGGTTAGTAACGAAGCAGCAAAACGACGTGAAGATATTCAAAGTATGGCTGCGGACGTGGTTAACAGAGTAGATGCAAGGGAAAAATACCGACGGCGCCGCTTCAACTTGTTGTGGAACATTTCCGTTGTTGTGATGATTGCGGTGATAATTGTTTTTTTCTGGCTGGTCACAGTGAAGGGCTTCGCCGATTAATCAGCTGCGTGAATTATCATGATTCTCACTGCAACGATTCAACTTCAGGCAGCTCGGGCATTTGAAATTCCTCGTAAGAAGTCTTCTCCCAGCGGGAGAGGATTTAGGTGAGGGAGAATCGTTAACTGTCGACTATGTAGGCGCATCTCCCTCAATACTTCGACAGGCTCAGCACATGCCCAGCCTTCTCCCGCTTGGAGAAGGAGCAGCGTCACCTAGCTCACCGAATCCATATCGCCCCAGGTCGGGCCCGTCTTCGCCTCGACGAGTAACGGCACCGCCAGATCCATAGCCGCCGGCATCATGCTCGTAACCATCATCTGCATCTCCATCAGTTCGCCGGGGGCGATCTCGAAGATCAGCTCGTCGTGGACCTGAATCGACATCTTGGAAGCCATCTTCTGGCTCCTGATCTCGTTCGAAATATTAACCATGGCGATCTTTATTACGTCGGCCGCAGTGCCCTGAATCGGCATGTTCACCGACACCCGCTCAGCCGCAGCACGGTGACCCGGATGACCCGCATTAATGTCGGGTAGGTAACGACGTCGACCCGTGATCGTTTCGGCATACCCGGTGTCACGAGCCGACTGCTTCACCAGCTCAATATAATCACGAATCCCCGGGTACTTGCCGAAGTACAAATCGATAAATTCCTGCCCCTGCTTACGAGTCAAATCCGTCTGGCGCGCCACGCCCACAGGACCCAATCCGTAGATCACCCCAAAGTTCAAAATCTTGGCAATCCGACGTTGGTCAGGCGAAACATCCTCAACCCCGTACATCGCCCGAGCCGTGGCGGCGTGAATGTCCTCACCCTTGTGGAACGCTTCAAGCAATTCCGGCTCCTGCGACAGGTGCGCCAGAATCCGCAGCTCGATCTGCGAGTAGTCGGCTGCGAGGTACTGCCATCCATTGGCAGAATCGGCGACGAACGCCTTGCGAACCCGCCGACCCAGCTCGGTGCGAACTGGAATGTTCTGCACGTTGGGATCGTTGCTGGAGAGTCGACCCGTAGCCGACCCAACCTGATTGAAGCTCGTGTGAACACGCTGCGTCTTCGGATTCACCAGCAACGGCAGCGCATCGACGTACGTCGATTTGAGTTTCGATAGCTCACGGAACTTCAGCACGGCATCGGCGATCTGGTAAATCCGATCGTCAAGACCGGTCGTTTCGCTGATTTTCTCAAGCGCATTCGCATCCATCGACCAGCCGGTCTTGGTCTTGCGAGTTTTGGGCGCACCCAACTCGTCGATCAGTAACGCTGCCACCTGCTGGTTCGAGGCAAGGTTGAGCTCTCTCCCCCCAATAATCGCGTTTGCAGCCTGCTTGATTTGCTCTACGTCGGCCCCAAGCTGTTCCGACATCTCAGCGAGAGCCGCCTTGTCGATCATCATGCCGTTCCGTTGCATCTCGATAATCACCGGTAGCAGCGGAAGCTCGATCTGCTCGTTCACGTAACGCGCTTCATGGACGTCGATTTCAGGTTCGAAATACTCTTTCAAACGCCACGTGAAGTCAGCATCGGCAGCGGCATACGGACCCGCCAGCTCGATAGGCACTGCAGCCATCGTGATCTGCTTTTTGCCAACACCGATCAACGTTTTGATCTCAGTCATCTCCGCCTGGAACAGCTCCAAAGCAAGCTGCTTCAGCCCGATCGCCCTTCGACCGCACAAAGCCGCTGCGATCATCGTGTCGAATGACAGGTTCTTCACCTCGATGCCCGCAGTGGCGAGCACCATCATGTCGAAGTTGGCGTTGTGCGCGATCTTGCCAATAGATTCATCTTCAAATAGCGGCCGGAGCGCTGCGAGTCCCTCGGCGTACGGAACCTGATCGCCTTCGTCGTGGCCAACCGCCACGTACCACGCATGCTCAGAAGCGATCGAGAACGAAAGACCGACTAGATCGGCAATCATAGAATTAAGACCGGTTGTCTCGGTGTCGAACGCAAACTCCCCGTGCGCCCGGAGCTTGTCGATCATCGAGTTAAGACCCGCCATGTCGGTCACAACCTCGTACTCGCCCAGCGGCTTCGGTGGTTCCGGTGTGACTAAAGCTTCGGCTTTGCCCTCGCCCATCATGTCCATCTGCCCCGATGAAGTAACGGCCGGAACCTCCCAGCCGGGTGCGGTTTCTGCGACTTCGGGTGCGATGGGCTCGTTCGCCGTCTTTGGCAGTCGATTCGCCACAAGCCTCATCTCATAGCTCATGAGAATTTTTATGACAGCTTCTCGGTCGAACTCACCGAACTTCGATTGCTCGGCTTCAAACTCAACCGGAACGTCTCGGATGATCGTTGTCAGAACCAGCGCCGTCGCTGCGGTCTCTCGGTGCTCCTCAAGTAGGTTCATCGTGCGCTTAGCGCCGCGTAGACCCTCGATCTTCTCCACCTCTTCAAGCTGGCTGAACAACGAATCAAAATGACCGAGCTTGTTCAGCACAGCACGGGCCGATTTCTTACCAACACCGGGTACTCCCGGGATGTTGTCGGATGCATCGCCTTCGAGAGCTTTTATCTCGGCAACGAAATCCGGTCCCAGACCGTCGTAACGGTCGGCAACGGCCTGCGGGTCGTACTTCTTCATTTCGCCGAACCCGGTGTACATCAGCAGCGACGTGTCGGCATCGACCAGCTGCAGCTGGTCGGCGTCACCGGTCAAAATCAGCGTATTGATGCCCTGCTCGGCTGCCTGTTTGGAAATCGTTCCAATCAGGTCATCTGCCTCAAAGCCGTCGTACTCGAACACCGGTACGCCCATCGGCTCGAGAATCTCTTTGATTATCGGAATTTGCTCGTGAAGCGCGGGATCGACTTCCTGACGCTGCGCCTTATAAGCCGGGAACATTTCTTTGCGGAACGTCGGTGCTTTCGTATCGAAAGTCACCACGATGTGGGTCGGATTCTGCTCACGAATCGTCTTCAAAAACATCGACATGAATCCGCTCGCACCCGTCGTGTTTTGCCCCGAAGCGGTAATCAGGTGGTCTCGCATTGCAAACCACGCCCTGAACACGATCGCGTGCCCGTCAATGAGTAGGAGCAGCTGGTCATCAGTTTTCGCAGGAGAAGTAGTCATATGAAGAGAAATGGAGCCTAAAAATAGTCGTCGAATTCACAGCCAGATTCACAGGCGAATTAATGCTGCATGAAGAGGTGCCCGGATTATAGCGTTACGCGCAAGCCGTTCTCACCCCTGTCATTCGACGCTCACCCCCCAATTCCTTTTCCATGAGGGAGAAGGTTAGGTTGAGGGGGAATGCCAACGTTCATGCTGAGTGATCGAACGACCCCGCACCCCACCGTCATTCCCCCTCACCTAAATCCTCTCCCTAATGGAGAGGACTTGTAACACAACCGTCGCCCAGCCCCGTCATCCTGAACTAGATTCAGGACCTCGTCTGAATCCCATCGCATCCGGCGCATTGTTGGACCGCTGTCACTTCTGGTTCCTTCTCCCTTGAGGGAGAAGGTTAGGTTGAGGGGGAATGCCAACGTTCATGCTGAGTGATCGAACGACCCCGCACCCCACCGTCATTCCCCCTCACACTTCGACTAGCTCAGTACATACCTAAATCCTCTCCCTCATGGAGAGCTTTCGACACAGTCCAACGTGCGCTCTCGTCATCCTGAACTAGATTCAGGATCTCTTACAATCGTCCCTTTCCTTCTGCGTTGACATCATCAAGCTATCTCCCCCCTGTCATTGCGAGGAGTTCGACGACGTGGCAATCACGATAGCTGGGCTGATCTTTACGACCTAGCCAACTGCGATGGCAGCCCAGACGATAATTCCTCAGCAGCACTAGCTGCTGAATCGGCAGATCGCCTCGTTTGACCACGATTGCCACGTCGTCGAACTCCTCGCAATGACAGCCCATTTATGCAGTACCGCTCATTGACATACCTAGCAAGGCGATATATCGTGTAGCTAGGTATTGTGCATCAGCAATCAAAAATTAGATCCAACTCCACCAAATGACCACATCAACAAAACCCGCCAACAACCTCGCCAGCATCGACTACTGGCAGACGCTGAACAGGAAGAGCCTACTCAGGTTTTTCATGCTGCAGCAACTGAGTTCGGGTCCCATGCACGGCTACGAGATCGGTACTCGAATAGCGTTGTGCTGCGACGCACGACCCACCGACGCCATGATCTACCCGATGCTGAAAGAACTAGAAACTGGCGGATATGTCGAGCTTGAGAACGCCGTTATAAACGGTCGCAAGCGAAAAATTTACTCACTATCCGGGCTAGGAGTCGAGGCGTACCGAGCTTCGGCTGAAGCATGGGCGATGGTATTACCGCAGCTAGAAACAGCGGTAAAGGAAGCGGGCGTTGAGACCGCCTGCTGCACGACAACGGTTATCGATTCCAGTATTTTTGGAACAACAGTCTTGGAGAATGAACGATGAGCGACAACAACCCCTTCGGCACGCTAACCCCGATCGCAGCCGACGCTGCTTGCTGTGGTGGCGACGACGGTGCCGAAATAACCCACGCCCAGCTCGATTCGATCACGGCAGCTGTCCAGCACCAGTACGGTGCCCTAGCGGAACGTGCCACCGAACGCGCATCTTCAACAACGAAGGCCATAGACAAGTTCTACACAGAAGAGCAGCGATCGGCGCTACCCGACGAAGCTGCTGGTGCCTCGGCAGGCTGTGGCAATCCGGTCGGCATCGCCGATGCCAAACCCGGTGAGACAGTTCTCGATCTCGGCTCAGGTGGCGGTATCGACTGCTTCCTCGCCGCCAAAGAGGTCGGCCCAACAGGATCGGTAATCGGGATCGACATGACCCCTCGTATGCTCCAGCTGGCGGTTGCAAACGCCGAGAAGCTCGAAACCGAAAACGTCGTATTCAAGCTCGGTCACATCGAGTCGATACCGCAGCAGGACAACTCGGTCGACCTCGTGATTTCGAACTGCGTGATCGCACTTTCGGAGCAGAAGGACCGGGTCTTCTCGGAGATCCTTCGAATCCTGAAACCCGGAGGTCGATTCGTCATTTCCGACATGGTTACCGACAAGCCGCTTCCAGACGAAGTGCGAGAATCTGCCTCAGAGTGGGTGTCCTGCGTCGCAGGTGCCGCAGTAATGAGCGAATATCTCGATCTGGTTGAACAAACCGGTTTTGCCGAAATCGAAGTGCTGAAAGAGCAGAGAAGCACCAACGGAACGGAGGACTGGCGATCGTCATTGATCGATCTCACCCTCCGAGCGTTCAAGCCTGCTGAGTAAATCCTATTACCCCGCTTCGGTATACCCGGAGCGGGAGATAGCCTGTTTGAAGTACGATATGTACTGACGCCAGTTTTGTGGAGTCGGTTTGGAGCCAGGTTTGGTAAACGACAAGTCCCAGAATCAAGCACCTCGAACGGTTTTCGAATTCCTATCGCCCGACTACGGGTCATCGATAGTCGATGACGGGTGCTGCGGATCAGGCTGCTGCGACTACGATGCCGATATCACTATCGCTGAACTCGACGGCATTACTGCCGCTGTTCAAGAGCGCTACGGCAACATCGCCCTGAACGCTGCCGACCGAGCCGTGAACCCCGCATTCACTAGGCCTACCGACAAGTTCTACTCCGCTGAACAGCGAGAAGTCTTGCCGGTCAACGCAATGGGCGCCTCCGCAGGCTGCGGTAACCCGGTCGCAAAAGCCGAAGCTCAGCAGGGTGAAACAGTCCTTGATCTGGGATCAGGCGGCGGTGTCGACTGCTTCCTCGCTGCCCACGAAGTCGGTTCGGATGGACAGGTGATCGGAGTCGACATGACTCCTCAAATGCTCCAACTGGCAACCAAAACTGCCAAAGATAACAATGCCGGCAATGTTGCATTCAAGCTCGGCAATATCGAAAAACTTCCGCAGGCCGATACCTCGGTCGACCTCGTTATTTCGAACTCCACGATCTCGTTATCCGACAAGAAAGACCAAGTCTTCTCAGAGATCATGCGCATCCTCAAACCCGGTGGCCGGTTCGTCATATCCGATGTAGTTACTGAAAAACCTCTCCCCGAGAACATTCAGACTTCGGCCGCTGAATGGGTCTCGTGCGTAGGTGGAGCAGCGGTGAAGAGCGAGTATCTCGAAATGATCGAAGAGACCGGCTTCTCCGACGTCGAAATCCTCGACGACGATCGTATCAACGCAAGCGATCCCGGCTGGCGATCATCCCTGATCAATCTCACGCTACGGGCGTATAAACCCGCGTAGCCGCCTCAACTATTCCGTAGACGGGCCGTCGCCAGATGTCTGAAGACTCAACGCGAATGTTCGGCAACGACGCCGACGCCTACGAGCTTTACATGGGCCGCTGGAGCCGACTCGTCGCACCTCGATTCCTGGAATGGCTGGCAATTCCCACATCACAGAAATGGCTCGACGTCGGATGTGGCACAGGAACCCTTACTCAGGCAATTATCGATCTCGGCAATCCCGAAAGTGTTCATGGCATCGATACCTCGTCGGGATTCGTTGATCGAGCCAGACAATTCACAGCCGACGATAGAGCCACATTCGAAGCGTTCGATGCAGGAGCCCTACCCGTTGAATCAGACCAGTTCGACGCGGTAGTGTCGGGGCTGGTTTTGAATTTTCTCCCTGATGTCGATCTTGGTCTCGCCGAGATGGTCCGTGCCGTAAAACCAGATGGAACTGTCGCGGCATACGTATGGGATTACGCCGGCAAAATGGAGGTAATGCGGAGCTTTTGGGACGTGGCGCTCAAGCTAGATCCCGCGGCTGCAGCCTTCGACGAGGGTCAAAAAGAACCCATGTTGTGCCAGCCTGAACCCCTCTCCGATCACTTCAGTCACGCTGGACTAGTGAACGTAGAAGTTCAAAGCATCGACGTCGGTGCGCACTTCGAAAATTTTGATGACTACTGGCTCCCATTCACCGGGAATCAAGGTTCGGCGCCTAAATACCTTGCAACCCTCGACGATAAATCACGGAGTGCGCTCAAGCAGCAACTCAGCGCTGCGTTGCCTGTTTCGGAAGATGGCTCAATCGAACTGATAGCCCGATCATGGGCAGTGTCTGGCAAGCGCCCAATTCGCTAGCAGCCGTGATAGTCGAGCCGCCCGTACACTTGTAAGCCGCCATGCTCATCAACCCCTGGGTACGAAACTACGAGAAAGACGATCACGCCGCGCTCGGTCGCGTACGTGAGTGGGCCGCCAATAAGCTCGGCAGCAACGTCGACTACGGATTCGGCTATGGCACATGGGTATTCATCGGCAACGAAACGGTCATCAAAATCGACCCCGAAGTAGGGCGGTCAGAGCGCTTCAGCCACGAGCTGGCCGTGAGCCAGATGGATATCCCGAACGTTGCTACTCCTCGCGTGCTCGAAACCGGTGCGCTCGAGGGCAGGGCGTGGGTGATTCTCACTCGACTCGAAGGGTCGATCGGGTACAACGTTTGGCCGGGTCTGGATTCCGATGGCCGAAAAAAGCTAACCGGCGAACTTGCAACGGCACTCGGTCATTTGCAGCAGTTTGAAATCGACGAATCGATGCTCCACGCTGAAACCAAAGACTGGGCACAGCACATCAGGCAATCGTTCAACCGCGCCCTTCGCGCTGTCGATGCTGTCGTGCCGGGGCGCGTGCTCACGCAGTCGCAAGGCGCCTTCGCTCTATGGGCAGAAGCGCTGGAAGATCGACCGCGGGTGCTGTGCCACGGTGATCTCTGGTTCGGGAATATTCTGGTCGATCATCAGGGCAGTCTTTCTGGAATACTCGACTTCGACCGCATGGCCCTCGCACCCGCCGACTACGAGCTCGACATGCTGCTCAGGTTCTGGCGTTACCCGTGGAACTTCGTGCCTGAACAGCTCGAAGCGACATACAACGATCCGCTCGACATCGAGCTTATGAAGCCGTTTGTAGAACTGTGCCGGGGCGAGTTAAGCGATGATGTTCTTTCAGCTCGGCTAAGTACGTTAGAGCTGGTGTACCGACTCAACCTCGTCAACCGATTTGGCTGGAACGACGAATCCGCCGAAATGTTCGAAGCAGTCCTCTCAGGCGACTGGGCCGACGGCCTGGTCTAAAGACCCCCGCTCGTTATTTGTCCTATTCCTTCTCCCTTGAGGGAGAAGGTTAGGTTGAGGGGGCACGCCAACGTTCACGCTGAGCGCTCGAACGACCCCGCCACCCATCGTCATTCCCCCTCACACTTCGACTAGCTCAGTACATGCCTAAATCCTCTCCCTAACGGAGAGGACTTTCGAGGCAGACATCACCCCACGCCCGTCATCCTGAACTAGATTCAGGATCTCGCCCGAGCCTACCGTCGTCCATCAGATGTACGTTTGAATCGCTCCCAATTCCTTCTCCCTCGAGGGAGAAGGTTAGGTTGAGGGGGAATGCCAACGATCGCACCGAGCGCTCGAACCACCCGGCCACCCACCACCCTCATTCCCCCTCACCTAAATCCTCTCCCTAATGGAGAGGACTTTCAAAGCAGCCATCGCCCCCCCCGTCATCCTCAACTAGCGGATCCCCAATTGCATGACTGGCGTCCCAACTCCCCTATGTCATTGCGAGGAGTTCGACGACGTGGCAATCACGGTCACTGGGCTGGACTTTACGACGCAACAAAACACGATAGCGGCACAGGTCGAAAACTCTCGGTGGCACTCACAACTGAATTGGCAGATCACCGCGTTTGACCGTGATTGCCACGTCGTCGAACTCCTCGCAATGACAAACAGCCCAACAGTCGCCCTATACGTCTATACTCCCGACGCCCCAACCACCGCGGGCAACCCAGAATCCAAAGAGAGAACGACGAATATGGCAAAGCAATGGGGTGTGGGCGACTACCGATACGAACTGGCCGAGAACTGGCCTCAAGTCGACATCAACGGAGTCGCAGCCGACGTTGTTGGCGATTCCGCGGGTCGTATCTACACCGTCGTTCGGGACCCCAGAGCCGACGGTACGTTCATCGACATAACCCCCGGCACCGGCCACATGCTCGTATTCGACCGTGACGGAGCATTACTCGAGACTCGTGAGGAAGGTAATTTCTCCTCGCCCCACGGACTTTGGATCAACAGCGACGACGAGATTTTCCACGCCGACTGCGGCCACCACACGGTAACCAAGTACTCGCAGTCCGGCGAAACGCTAATGACGCTCGGCACCAAGGGCGAACCCGGCGCGCCCGGCGAGCCGTTCAACATGTGTACCCGCGCCACCCAGTCACGAAACGGCGATATCTGGATCTCGGACGGCTATGGCCAAAATCGGGTCCATCGGTTTACTTCGAACGGCGAGCATATTCTCTCGTTTGGTTCAGGCGATCCTGTGTTTGTTCAAGGGTGGCGAGGCGAAGAAATCACTGGCACCCCCGGAACCGGCCCCGGTGCATTCAACCTCCCTCACCACGTGATGGTCGACGATGACGACAACGTCTACGTGATGGATCGTGAGAACAACAGGTGCCAGATATTCGACATAGAAGGCAACTACCAGCGGGAATGGTCGGACGTCCGTGGTGCGAACGACGCTGTGATCGACAGCAGCGGTGTGATGCACTGCGTCAGCGCCGCCGGGCTTGAGCTACGAACGCTCGACGGCGGGCTTGTGGGTCGCTGGGGTGAAAAGGGCGAGGGGCCCGGTCACTTCACAGCCTCACCGCACGGCGTTTTCATCGACGAGGATGAGTCGCTGTACGTAGCCGAAGTAGGCGGAAACAACCGCCTCCAGAAGTTCGTCCGAGTCTAGGTAATCGCACTCATCTGTCTGTTCGTCATCCTGAACTAGATTCAGGATCTCGAACGTTGGCCACATCATCCAACCCTCCACCCCTCTTCCCGACCGCAGCGAAGCGGAGCGGAGGGACCTGAGACGATTACGCAGAAACCTGCGATCAAACGAAAATTACGTAATCCCTTACGGCCATCTGGCCCCTCGCCTAATTCCAAGATCCCTCCACGAAGTTTATCCCGATGTAAATCGGGGCTTTGCTGCGGTCGAGAAGAGGGGGACACGCGGAGACTTCGGGATGGGTGGTGGGGCTTGTTTGGCGTGGAAAGCTCCCCATATCCGCCCACGAATCACCACTTTTCGCCGCTTCCTCTCTGGACAAACGGTGAAAGTCGAACGATAGTACGCCCGACCAAGCATTCAGCATCAAACATGAGCAGGAGACGTCGAAGTGAAAGCGGTTGTATTCAAAGAGCCATTCAAGGTCGCAGTTGAGACCGTAGCCGACCCGCAGATCCTCCATCCCAACGACGCGATTGTCAAAATCACGTCGTCATGCATCTGTGGGTCCGACCTGCACATGTACGAAGGTCGAACCTCTGCCGAACCGGGCATCGTGTTTGGACACGAAAACATGGGCGTGATCGTCGAAGTCGGCCCGGCCGTAAAAGAACGCAAGGTCGGCGACAGAGTCGTCATGCCTTTCAACGTCGCCTGTGGATTCTGCAAGAACTGCCTCGGTGGCTACACCGGATTCTGCACAACGGTTAACCCCGGATTTGCCGGTGGAGCCTACGGCTACGTATCGATGGGTCCGTGGGTTGGCGGTCAGGCCGAACTCATGCAGGTTCCGTTCGCGGACTTTAATTGCCTCCCATTGCCCGAGGGCACGGAGCACGAAGCCGATTTCGCGCTACTTGCCGATATTTTTCCAACCGGATACCACGGCACCGAACTAGCCGGCGTAATCCCGGGCGAGAGCGTTGCCGTGTTCGGATGCGGACCCGTCGGACTAATGGCGTCGTACAGCGCAATTCTGCGTGGTGCATCGCAGGTGTTCGCGGTTGACCACGTTCAGGAACGGCTCGACAAGGCAGCCGAGATCGGTGCGATTCCGATCAACTACGACGAGGCAAATCCAGTCGAGCAGATCAAGTCGCATCTTGGCGGCGCAGGTGTCGACAAGGGCATCGATGCGGTCGGGTATCAAGCGACCGCTGCGGGATCATCAGCGGTTGGTGGCGAGCAGGACGAAGTTCCAAACATCGTTCTAAACCAGCTAATCGATGTTGTTGCCCCGACCGGTGCACTCGGCATTCCCGGTCTTTACGTACCGTCTGATCCCGGCGGAGTCGACGAGCGTGCGAAAAAAGGTGCTCTCTCGATCAATTTCGGGCAGCTATTTGAAAAGGGAATTCGACTCGGCACCGGACAGTGCAACGTGAAGCAGTACAACGCTCAATTGCGAGATCTGATCATCTCCGGGCGAGCCAAGCCCAGCTTTGTCGTATCGCACGAGGTTTCACTCGAGGAAGCCCCCGACGCCTACACCAAATTCGACCGCCGAGAAGACGGCTACACCAAGGTAATCCTGCACCCGTAAGTTTCATACAGTGACCTGCCCAGGCACCGTCATCCTGAACCAGCATGTCCTGAGCTCAGTCGAATGGGATTCAGGATCTCGAAAGATAAGCCGACACCTAATCGACTCAGTCGACAAGATCGTCGTTCAAGAAGCCCTCTCCATTAGGGAGAGGGTTTGGGTGAGGGGGAACGAGGAGGGGTGGGGTTCGGCGATGGCTGCGGTTAACGATCAGCACGCCCCCTCAACCTAACCTTCTCCCTCAGGGAAAAGGAACAAACGGGCAGCCTTCATCCCGACCGAAGCGAAGCAGAAATGAAGCCCTCTCCCTTAGGGAGAAGGAACAAAGCGGCAGTGTGCCGTCGGCACCTAAGCCCGGATCAAATACCGCTTCGGGAATTTCGCCACGACCGAGTACAGAACGTCGACCATGTTCGCCAGCCGCACCTGCGCCCCCCGTGAACACAGCTGGTAGGCAGATAGCCGCTCGAATCCGTAGTCGGATTCCAGCCACGTCACCAGGTCGTAAAACGCAATCCTGGTGGCGTCCTCCAGCGGTCGAGCGCTACCTACCGACATCAGAAATTCGTCAGATTCGATACGCGGAGTCGGAATGCCACGTCCCTTGATCACATTGATCGTCAAGGTCCCGGTTGTCGGAACCTCCGCAGCAACCCCGCATATCTCGCCGTCACCCTGCGCAGCGTGCCCATCCCCGACGAACAGCAGCGCTCCCGGAACGTTTACTGGTAGGTAGATCGTGTTTCCGGGGCAGACGTCCGCTGCGTCCATGTTGCCGCCATGGAATCCCGGTGAAAGAGTCGAGATAGCCTCAAGTGTGGGCGACGTCCCGATGGTTCCGTAAAACGGCTCAACGGGAATCTGCGCAATGTTCAAAGCAGGGTCGTACGTCATGCCGGTGTCATCGATCTGATGCAGCATGATGTTCTGCGGTAGGGGATCGTTCAACATCCGAGTAAACGGCGTGGCGCAAAGTCCGCCAAATTCAGGAATCAAGCAGCTAACGGCGTAATCACGAGTAATAGAAATAGCGTCAATACGCACGGCGAGCGTGTCGCCGGGCTCTGCACCCTCGACGTAAATCGGCCCGGTGCAAGGATTCACGAAGGGTAGCGTGATGATGTCTGCGAGATCGAGATCAGGTGAATCGATATTGTTCCCGAAGGCGTCGAGCGTAGAAACCTGAACGGTATCTCCGGACGCAACACGTGCGATCGGCTCCTGATACGGACCCATCACCCACGCCAGATCTTCAGTTGCTGCCGGGTTAATTTGTTGCAACGTCAAGATTCATTTCTTTGGTCTTTGGCATTTCTTCGGCCGGTTGGCGTGTACTGCCCGGTAACGGCCGAGCGAGCGCCTGCCTCCCTCTGCCTATGTAGAAAAGGCGGAAGGGAGGCAGGAACTATGCAAGCGTTGTCGAGCCAAAACTCAAGCTCAATAACAAACCAGAGCTAGTCGGCGACTGCTTCGGTCGGTCGGGCATCGAGTAGATCGAGACCACCTCGAACCTGTGCCAGAGTCTGTGCGATGCGTTCGTCCAGTGAGAACAGTATTTCCTGAGCGTACTTATCTGCGCCCTTGCGACGTGCGTCGGCCGCAGTTTCGGCTTCGTGCAAGATGCCGTTCACACGGTTCTCGGCATCGTCGATCAACTTACCGGCACGATTCTGTGCGTCGGCATCGGTCTCGGTTGCCTTCTCGTTTGCCACTCGGGTGATCTCAGTTTCCTGAACCATTTTGGTGGCTTCTTCTTGCGAAGTTGTGAGCAGCGTATTCGACTGCTCTTCGGCCAGCTGGCGAATTGTTGTGGCCTCTTCGTCGGCGTAAGCGCGGATCCTGCGGGCTTCTAGTTCTGCCTGCTTGATGATCGCGTCTTTCTGACGAACCACACCCTCGGCTTCGTTCATCTGGGTTGGCATTTCGCCTTTCATCTCCGCGATTGCCGCGGTGATTTTTTCCAGATTTACGAGCGTTCGTGCTGTACCGGGTACTCGACCCTTGACGATGATCGCCTCTAGGTCTTCGAGTTGCGACATTAATGTCATATCTGCCTCCATGCGTGTCGACTGACGCTTGCTAATTGCTGCTTGCTTTTCGTTCCGCGAGCCTCTCAACGAGAGGGCCCCATACATTCGGTGGAACCAGATCCGACACATCAGCGCCGAATGTTGCCACCTCTTTCACTCTTGACGAACTCAGGATCTGGTATTCCAGTGCACTGAAGAGACAAATAGTTTCGATGTCTTCAGCCATCCTGCGGTTCATTAGTGCCATTTCACTTTCGTACTCGAAATCACTGGTAATCCGTAGGCCACGAACAATTACGGTTGCGCCGAGTTCCCGGGCTGCGTTCACCGTTAGACCGTTGTACGGTTTCACTTCGACATTAGAAAGATGCGATATCGCTTCGGAGAACATTTCGATTCGTTCATCGACGCTGAACATTGTTCGCTTCAACGAGCCTTCAACAACACCGACCGTCAGGTGATCGACAGTGTGTGATGCCCGTTCGACAATATCCACGTGCCCATTGGTCACCGGATCAAATGTGCCGGGATAGATCGCTCGTGCCATCTATTCGCCCCCTGACCCAGTTTGGGTTGGATTTACGGTGTGGGCTGGCGTAGCGGATTGAGATTTATAGACCGAAATTGCGGTGTCCCCGTAAAGTCGGTGAGTAGATAGCGTGAGCCCCGGTAGTGATTCGGGAAGCTCGGTCATCTTCGAATGCTCAAGAAATGCGATCGCGCCCGCAGCGATCAACCCTGCTTCATCCACACGTGTGAACAGCAATTCAAATTCGTTCAGGTCGTACGGCGGGTCGGCGAAAATCAAGTCGAACTCACCCTTCAGTCTTCCGACTGCGTTGAGTGCGTTCCCCCGTTGTACCGATCCTTGCATTGCCAACCTGTGCCGATCCAGAGCTTTCTTAATGTCATCGCACCGACGTGCGTTTTGCTCAATGAACACGGCGCTTTTAGCACCACGCTGAAGAGCTTCTATGCCGAGCGCACCAGTACCGGCGTATATGTCGAGAACTCGAAAGTCACTGGCACCAGCAGGTCCAAGCATCGAGAAAATCGCTGATCGAACTTTGGATGTGGTAGGACGAAGAGAACTTCCACCGGAAGCCCGCCTAAAATCTGACGATCCTCTTCGCCTATTGCTCATCGCACTTTCGATCCGCACCTGATTACCCCTAATGTCGACTCGGATACAAGCGATTATTCCCGCAAACGGCCATTCATCACCATCGTGGGCCATTACCGATTTAAGGCGATTTACACGGAAGCGGGGCTGGCGCTGCGGGGCTGGGGCTAACGAACCCCCTGTCATTGCGAGGAGTTCGACGACGTGGCAATCGCGATCATCACGCAGGTCTTCACGATCTAGACAACCGTGATGACCGTGCAAACGGAGGAACCCTGGCAGCGCTCTTGGCTAAATCGGTAGATCGATGCGTTCGACAACGATTGCCACCCATTCGGCTACGCTCAGGGCAGGCTTTATCCAACTCCTCGCAATGACACGCAGCTCCCACCATTGTTCCTTCTCCCTTCAGGGAGAAGGTTAGGCATGTGCAGAGGCTCTCGAAGCGTTGAGGGGGAATGCCAACGTTCATTTCCAAATCCCGAACTACCCCGCCACCCACCGTCATTCCCCCTCACACTTCGACTTGCTCAGCACATGCCTAAATCCTCTCCCTGATGGAGAGGACTTCCGGAGACGGTGAGTTCCCACCCTATTGCCGATATTTGGTACACCCGTCCAACGCGGTGACTTCTGCCTACTGAATTCACCGGGGCGCTGCCATAGAATGAATTTCTGCGCAGCGAGCGCACGATCCGAATCAATCCAGCCTAAATCTGCGCCGAGAAATATGACCAACGAAGATCAACAGCAACAGCCGACACCAGATGCCCCAAATGCCCCAAATGCAACGGATGCGACCGAAGCAACAACGGAAGAATTGGCTGCCGGTGAACGCAAGCTGATCGAAGACCGCATGGCGAAGACCGCCCAGCTCAGGGCTCAGGGAATCGACCCGTACCCGGCGAGATACGATCGTACCCACACATCGGTCGAAGCTACACAGCTTTTCGAGTACGCCGAAATAATGGCGAGCAATACCGCCACCGCCGATGACGCCGAACCACCGAAAACCGAAACCATCCGAATTGCGGGTCGCGTTATGGCACGGCGCGGCATGGGCAAGGCAGCCTTCATCGATCTGAAAGACGGCCACGGAACGATCCAGGCGTTCGCTCGACAGAACACCATGGGCGACGAGAAGTACGCGATCACCGACCTGCTGGATATCGGCGACATCATCGGGGTTGAAGGCGCGGTCATCCGCACACGTCGCGGCGAGATTAGCGTCGAAGCCGCCGAGATAACGGTGCTGACTAAAGCCATCAGGCCGCTCCCCGACAAGTGGCACGGACTGCAGGATCAGGAAATACGATTCCGACAGCGATATCTCGATCTAATTTCCAACGAAAAGGCCATGAAGAACGCACTGCTTCGTTCGGAAGTCGTGCGGTCAATGCGCGGCTTCATGCACGGTCGAGGATTCATCGAGGTCGAAACCCCGATCCTCGTTCCAGTTGCTGCCGGCGCGCAGGCAACCCCGTTCGAGACTCACCACAACCAACTCGACCGTGATCTGTATCTAAGAATCGCCACCGAGCTTTACCTGAAAAAACTCATCGTAGGCGGCATTGAGCGAGTGTTCGAAATCGGCCGACTCTTCCGCAACGAGGGGCTCGATCACGACCATAACCCCGAGTTCACAACAATCGAGAGCTACCAGGCATACGCCGACTACCACGACGTAATGGAAATGACCGAGCAACTAGTTGCACATATTGCGAAAGAGACAACCGGCTCGATGATCCTGCCGGAGGTTGAGGGTGTCAGAGCCGAGATCGATCTCACTCCGCCGTGGCCCCGACTTGATCTGCGTGAAGAGATAAAAAATCGCACTGGAATCGATTTCGTCGAAACTAGAGACGTCGAGTCACTTTCAAACGCAATGCGCGAGCGCGGGATCCACGTTGAAGCCGGGTCGGCGTGGGGACGCCTTCTCGACAAAGTTATTTCCTCAGAAGTTGAACCGAACCTCATCCAACCGCACTTCCTCGTCGACTACCCGGTCGAGATGTCGCCTCTTGCCAAGCGCAAGCCCGACTCCGACGAAATCGTCGAGCGCTTCGAGGCGTTCGTCATGGGCACCGAACTCGGCAATGCGTTCACCGAGCTGAACGATCCGGTCGATCAGCGTGAGCGATTCGAGCAGCAGGAACGCATGCGCCAGGACTTCGGTGATGTCGAAGCAGATCGAGTCGACGAAGATTTCCTCATCGCAATCGATCACGGCATGCCGCCAACCGGAGGGCTTGGGCTCGGAATCGACCGACTCACCATGCTGCTCGCCGGCGAAGAGTCGATTCGCGAAATTCTGCTATTCCCTGCAATGCGCGACTAATGATCTAATCGATACGCACCTATTTGAAAATCACCAATCGCATCCCCCAAAGTAAAACGTAAAAATGCTTTCACTGGAACAGATAGTCCGAGACCCCGAGAAATTCCGAGCCGCGCTAACGCGTCGCGGCGAAGACCCGCCGATCGACAGAATTCTCGAACTCGATGGGCGCAGGAAAGAGCTGATCCAGACAGCCGACACCGATCGAGCGCGCCGCAATAACGTAAGCAAGGCGATCGGCAACGAGAAGCGAAAGCCGACAGCTGAAGAAATCACTGAGATGCGTGAGACCGGCGATAGAATCAAGACCGTGGAAGCCGAGCTGGCGACCGTGATCGAAGAGTTGAACGACACGCTACTCCCGATTCCAAACACGCCACTGGAAGATGTACCCGACGGGCTTGACGAAGAGTCGAACGAAATCATCCGCACCTCGGAAGGTTCGACCGAATCCCACGGCAACGCCCACTGGGACGTCGCCGTTAATCTGGGAATCCTCGATCTTGAAGCTGGCGCGAGCATCTCAGGAGCACGCTTTTTCGTTCTCAAAGGCAAGGGTGCAAAACTTCAACGAGCGCTCGCTTCGTGGATGCTCGATGTTCAGACCGAGGAGCACGGCTACACCGAGATCGACCCGCCACTGCTCGTACGCGGTGAGACCATGACCGGCTCCGGAAACCTGCCCAAGTTCAAAGATAATTTGTACCGTGACGATGAGTCAGATTTATGGCTGGTACCCACCGCCGAGGTCGCATTAAACGGCCTGCATCAGGGGCAGATCATCGACCCTGACACGCTTCCCCTCAAGTACGTCGCCCAAACTCCCAGCTTCCGAAAGGAACACACATCGGCGGGTCGTGACGTCCGCGGGATCAAGCGCGTTCACCAGTTTGAAAAAGTCGAAATGTTCCGCTACGTCGAGCCCGAAGGATCGGAAGAGATGCTCGAGGAGATGGTCGGCGAGGCTTCGGTTTTGTGTGAACGACTGGGGCTCACCTACCGAGTGTTAAAGCTCTGTGCTGGAGATATCGGTTTTCAGGCGGCGAAGACCTACGACATAGAGGTATGGTCGCCGGGTTCGGCCGAGTGGCTTGAAGTTAGCTCAATCTCGACCTGTACCGATTTTCAGGCACGCCGAAACGGCACCCGCTACCGACCCGAAGTCGGAGCTTCGACCAAGCTGCCTCACACCCTCAACGGCTCCGGACTAGCCCTACCTCGCATCTGGATCGCCGTAATAGAAAACGGACTTCAAGCCGACGGATCAATCACCATCCCCGAAGTCCTAATCCCCTACACCGGCTGGTCCAAAATCGAAGCCGCGCCTTAGGCGATTGCGCTCCTCCCGACTTCCCGAGTGCATCCGAGGGATCTCATACGCCAACATCGTGGCTACTAGGAAAAATCTCTCAAGCTGACATTCAGTCGTTAGCTACGAAGTTAATTACACCCATTGAGATCCCTCTGCGGCCTTCGGGAAATCGAAAAGCGCTGCCGCTGACGTTCGGGTTTTGAGATTGAACCTCTTCGGGCTATCGTCAACTTCATGGCTGAATCCAACTTTTTCGTGTACATCGTCTCGAGCACTAGACGAACGATCTACACAGGCATGACCCGCGATATTTCCAATCGGGTGGGCCAACACCAGTTAGGTCAAACGCCGGGGTTTAGTTCGAAGTATCGGAAAAATTAACTGGTGTGGTGCGAAGTTGCGGAATCGTTCGAAGCTGCTAGACAGCGGGAAAAAGAAATAAAAGGGTGGCGTCGCTCAAAGAAAATCGAACTGATCGAGAGCCTAAATCCGTACTGGGAAGACTTATCCGAAAGAATTGGGTGAACTCCGCTCACATACCTGCAACGGACTTCCCGAGTGCCTCCGAGGGACCTCATTCGCCAACATCGTGGCTACTAGGAGCAATCTCTCAAGCTGACATTCAGTCGTTGACTGCGTAGTTAATTACACCCATTGAGATCCCTCTGCGGTCTTCGGGAAATCGATTAGTGCGTTGGTCTACCTTGACGAATTCGAACGAATCCGCCCCGCGCTACCCAACCGGCCCCTTGTATGTGCCGTCAAACGACGAGCGTAGGTACTGATCCTGCCAACCCGTCGCCTCGCCATCTAACTGCGCCTGAGCGTACAGCGGCCAGTATGGATTTCGCAGTAGCTCTCGTCCAATGAAAATCGTGTCAGCATGCCCATCAGCAAGAATTTGTTCCGCCTGCTCCGCCTCGGTGATCAGCCCAACAGCGCCGGTCAAAGCACCAGTCTGCTTGCGAATCTCTGAAGCGAACGGCACCTGATAATTCGGTTCCGCAACCATGTGTTGAGCAGGAGAATTTCCGCCCGACGAACAGTCGACCAGATCGACACCCTCGTCCGTCATCCACCTCGTCAGCTCGATCGACTGCTCAAGATCCCAGCCGCCCTCAACATATTCAGTGGCTGAAATTCGTGCGAACAACGGAACCGACTCCGGAATCGCCTTTCGCACAGCACGAATCACATCAAGCGAGAACTTAGCTCGATTCTCAAGCGACCCGCCGTACTCATCGTCACGCTGATTGGAGAGCGGAGATAGAAATTCGCAACCGAGATAACCGTGAGCCAAATGAAGCTCCAAAACCCTGTACCCGGCCTCTACCGAACGAACGGCGCCATCGGCGAACGATGTAACGATATCGCCAATTTCGTCCTTGGAAAGCTCTTCAGGCATCCCTGAGTTCTCGTCATACGGAAGCGCACTCGGCGCAACTGGAATCCAGCCTTCGCCATCCTCGCCGAGATAGCCGGTTCCTATCCACGGAGCCGCATGCGCAGCCTTCCGACCCGCATGTGCCAGTTGAACCGCCGGTATCGACCCCTGCGAAGAAATGAACGCCGTAATCGGCTTCAAAGCCTCAAGCTGCTCATCGTTCCAGATTCCCTGGTCCCACTGCGAAATACGTCCCTCTTCGCGGACCGCCGTCGCCTCGGCCATCACCATTCCGGCACCGCCAGAAGCCCGTGAGCCCAGATGAACCATGTGCCAATCGGTGGCGATCCCATCGGTCTTGCTCGAGTACTGGCACATCGGCGCAACGAATACGCGATTGGGGAACGTCTCACCTCGGATCACGAGGGGACTGAATAGCTTGCTAATGACGATTTCTCCGGATCAGGAAAGTATTTGGCTCGACGGCTTCGATGCCAAGACGCTAAGGAGCGATGCTCAGAGTGTATGCCGTTGCAATGGTCGATTGGCGAGTAACTGCGCTGATTACCGCGACTATGAGATCGTCATCGCCGACTCCTTCGACAGTAAGCATGCCCTTAGCATCGATGCCGACGGGTACTTGATACACCACCGGATCACCAATTTTCTTCTCGTGGATAACCTGCACCAGATACTGGGTTGGCACCATCTCCTCGACCAGCGCAAACCCATTCGAAACCCAGTCACCCGAGGTCGAAGTATCGTCGAACCAATCGAGTTCTGGAATCTCGAAATCGTCGAAACATGCGCCCTTCGAGAACACCGCATCATCGGTGATGTATTCAAATCGAAGCAGAATCATCTGCCCGGCGTACTCGGATAGATCGACAGAATCCTGCACCCATCCAAGACTCGTTCCCGTAAGACCCGCACCGTACCCGTTCCCGTTCGGATTGAAATCGATAGCGCGTTCGGTATCGAGAATGTCCCACGTTGCCCCGTCATCGTTCGAAACCATCACGTACGCATAGTCCCAGAACTCCTCGATATCGTAGTCGACCCAGTACTTGAGAGTGGCAGTTTCGACCGAACTCAGATCGACGGTGCGAGTGAGATACGAATCGATTGAATCACCGTGATTCGACCACCAGCAGGTATCGCCCGAATGAGGGGCAGCGTTCAGTAGCGAAGTCTCCGCCTCGCCAGTGAACTCGATCGTCATTTGCCCCGATCCACTCGATGTAACAAGGTAATCAGCCCCGAACGATTGCACGCTCCCATCACGCGAATCAGGCGCTCGCTTGTAGATATTTTTGACGGGCGGCACAACCTCATTGTCGTAACCGTACGGTCCTTCGTTAGTGCTCAGATAGTTGGCGACAAGCCAGTCGGCAAACACATCGTTAGCCATTACATCGAAACCCTGAGTGGCAAGTGCGCTATCGATCGAGTCGATCCCGTCGAGTTGATCTTGGGCGATCGCAGTAATCATGTCGTTCCCGCCGTAGTGGGTGGCGATGAATGCGAAGAAAAGATTGGCCGCACCGTAGTTCGCCGCCGAAGCCGCAATGTCCTGCGCCCACGCCGTGAGCGAAGTCGATGGCACCCGCACAAACGCCGACGCTGCCGATCTGACAAATCCGGCAATCTCGGCGGCAATCTCGGAAAGACCCTCATTCACCCACGAATCCTCGCTGGGATCTGTGGCGAAATGGGTCGCGTGCTGAAGCTCGTGAGCGATCACGCTGAGATATTCATCGGTTGTTAAATTGACTCGATTCGCCGACATATACAGCGCTTCACGTTGGTTCGAATGTGGCCTGATTTCGCGTGGATACGAGTCGGCCGCCGAGAAATACCCGGCTACGCCCGAGCGCAGAACACTGGTGTACACGACCATACGGTCATCGCCGTCGATGCCGGGCGTGAGAGGCGTGCCGAACACTCCAGTCACAGCCGGCCACACCTCGGATTCGAAATTGTCGGCCACTTGTCGGATGTCATCTGGATCTGGAAGATATCCATCCTCAAATATCCAGTAGACGTGATCGGAAATGTGCGACACCTCGCCACTGACGTTGACGTTACCGTTGTTTCTCGATACCCAGAAATTGACCTTCTGGCCCACGGTGAACGGCTCGGAAACTACGACGGTAGCGGGCTCTGTGTAGCCATCGACTAGTCGCTTCCCAAGATCCTGTAGGTCACGATCTGGCGGAACTGGGATTTCGGGTTCCGGTAGCGCTGGAACGAAGTCTGGCACGGCTGTTGCGGTCGGATTCAGGCCGGCCGACGAGCCACCAGACGACCCGCTGGGCGTTGCTGTCGCCGGAACTGCCACGGTTGGTGTGGCGCTGGGTTCGATTTTGGCTGTCGCTGTTGGGACCGTAGGTATGTTTGGGAGCAAAGGCACGGTAGTCGCAACGGGCGGGGTGGTTGCTGTAACCGATGTAGCTAAGGGCGTCGGCGTAGCGGTTTCAACAACGGGAGTTTCCGTTGCTGGCGCAGCCGTTGCCAGAACCGTCGAAGTGGGCTGCTCTTCGTTGCTCTCGCAGGCGACTGCAAGTATTGCCACGCTGATTACAGCGATCGTCAACACGGTCACCAATGCGTTCGAAGGTAATGAACGACGGAGTTGGTTCGACAACTTGCTAAGCAATATCACTCTGATTTTGTTGGCTCGCCGTTGCTGTTGAACTTGTTCATTGCGTTATCCATATCGCCGTTCACGATCATCGTTATCGCGTCGGCAGCCCTGAGCGAGGCAGCGTTGACGAGCTCACGGGTTTCTGGATCGAACGTACCTAATACATGATCGACCTGCTCACCCGCAGATTCAGGAGTGCCAACTCCAATCCGAACTCGAGGGTATTCGTTTGTTCCGAGGGCGGTGATGATCGATTTCAGACCGTTGTGCCCGCCGGGACCGCCCTTTTTACGTATACGCACAGAACCGGGGCTCAGGTTTATATCGTCGGTAACTACAAGGATTTTTTCAGGCTCGGTCTTGAACCTGTTGGTGAGATAACTGAGCGCCATTCCTGAACGATTCATGAACGTACGCGGGTACGCCAGCACCGTTTGGGTTCCGCCCAGATCGACTTCCGCATACCGGAGTTCTTTGCGCTTTCGGTTCAACTCGGCGTTCGTTCGGCGGACGAGTTCGTCCAAGCACCACCAACCTACGTTGTGGCGGGTATTCCTGTACTCGGCGCCAGGATTGCCAAGCCCCAAGACGATCCACGGAGGGCCTTCCGACCCACCGCCACCACCGCTCGGGAACAATTTATCTAGGAGTGAGGAGACGCCCAATCGCCAGTATTTCCGCTAGGTTTGCCAAACAATTCGTTCAGAAAGGATATGACCTTATCGTCGAGAACGTTTGCGAGGTCAGACAAATCTCCAGCGGAATTGAGCCTGAATAGACTCTGAAGCTTGTCGGCACTTTGGGATTCCAGAACTAATCCAGAAACCACCGTGGCGAGGCGATCACGATATCCGTCGAAGATACTTTCTATCTCCGAAATCATATCGATAATGTCGGTGTGATTGGTCGGCTGCCCGAGCCGTGCATGGCAGTTTGGACATGCCGACTCATCGATAAGACGAATCTCCGACCCCTCGTAATCGCACACTGCGAACATCTGGATCGTCTCGTTCCAGAGTTTTCCAAGGTCGGTGCTATCACCAGTAATACGCACGGCGTCTATCTTCTCAAGAAGCCCGATCTGCTCAACGCGCCGGTTGGTCTCAATTATTTGTGATTGAACCGACCGGTTGTGCTCCTGTTTGTGAACATGATCTTCGAGATACGCACGGCGATATTCCTGTCGCCAACGTTCAAACTTATCTCTGAGAATCGACCAGGCGTTATTTTCGGGACTTTCGACGAGGTATTTCAGATCGATTCGCGACCTCAGAAGTTGTCGTTCGAGTGCCAGAGCGTGGTCAATACGCCCGAATTCCACCTGATCCAGATAGTAGATCGCCCGTTCAATCTCTGGTGCGACTTCGATCGCCGCCCAGTGATGTGCCGCACCTGAAAGTGCGCTCCGTAGAGCCGTGACCGACCCGAACACCTCCCTCGCACGTGAAACATACTCTTGCCACGTTGTCGCATTGATCACGCTGACCAGATTAGCGGCGTTACGAGTCAACGGCCGATCGACTGCCCCCGACGCCACTTCAAGAGACAGCATCACCGGAGTCACCTGAATTATCCGATCTCGCACTGTCGAAAGCTGCAGTTCGAATTCTTCCGCGTCACTCGAACGCCCGCCACCGAATTTTGGAGAATTCGCATGAGGGGTGATTAGCTTTAGATATGGCAGCACGGCTTCCCAGTCGTCCGATTTCTCAGAGCGAAGAACGGCGACTCGATCAAGTTCAATCTCAGCGAAGCTATTCTCAGAAATACTGTCGCTCGATACATACTGCCGAGAACCATCTGAACGGCTGAGCTCGACTTCGGAGTCGGTTTCGAGCGTGTACGCAAGTAGCCAGAGCATAGCGATCACCGGCGGATACGCCAGCTCGTGAACCAACAAATCAACCAGACCCCTCGCAGCAACCTCATCGGACTCAGAATCGAAGAACTCGCGAATCCGCTCAATAGCGGTCGACTCGCCAAGTCGAATCCCGCACGCCACCCGTAACTGTTCCTTTGCGTTGCTTGTTCGACCCGATTGCAGATCGCTAAAAATCCGCTCTGACCAGTAACTCGTTTCGAGTTCGAACGTTCGAACGATAAGTTGTGCGGCAGTCACTTCAAGCCACGACTCCGGGCTATCGAGCAAGAAAATCTGCTGCGGCAGCCCTGTCGAATCCCCAAACGCCACCGCCGTAACAACACTTCCCGATTTCCACAGAGATCGTGATCTGCTGGCAAGTGACCCGTTGATTTCAGACTCGTAATCGACCAAGGCAGATGCCAGTCTGGTTAGTCCTGTGTCAGTAGTCGAAACGAACTTATCGCGCACAGCGCGAAGTGCTTCAATATCGGCTTCAGAAGCCTGTTTTGTGCCAGAGTCAGAGCCGGCGTCCTGAACGCTGTACTCCGCACCCCTCTCTCGCACGCGCTGGCTGACCAGTTGCGCTGCTTCCTGAAGTGCAACACATATTCGTTTGTCGCCGATTTCTTTGGGCGACGGACCCTCGCTAGATTGCAGCAGCACGAGTCGGAACATCGACACACCACCAAGCGGTCGACCGAATTCAGAGCGCCATTCGTTAGCAACGATCACCTCACCCGGGTATTCGAATCCGCCAAGAAATGTACTAACACGCTGCGGACGACCAAAAAAATCTTCAGCGAACGAAAACGGCACAGGCCGCGAACTTAGCTTCGGTGGATTTACTGACGAGACCAATTCGAGCTTCTCCCACGCTGGTTTTACACAGGGCTGGGAGCGACAGCTAACTGCTACTCGGCTTCCGAAGGATCAGGATCCGGTGCGGCCGGGACGAGACTATCGTCCATGAACGCGATGAACTCAGCCTCGGTGATCACGTGGACCCCGAGTCGATTCGCCTTTTCCAGCTTCGAGCCCGCCTCAGCACCCGCCACGAGGTAGTTGGTTTTGCCTGTAACCGACCCCGTTGCCTTGCCACCCAGCGTCTTTATTCGACTTTGCGCCTCAAATCGTGACATAGAGTCGAGCCGACCTGTAACCACGAATGTCACACCGTTCGCCGGATGGTCAGCCGACGGCTCGGGCGTTTCGTCGATCGGGTTGACGCCAAGATCGACCAGTTCCTGTATCAATTTCTGGTTCTGCTCAAGCGCAAAATACTCGATCAGCGTTGTGGCAACCACCGGTCCGATTCCGTCAATTGCCAGCAGCTCTTCTTCAGTCGCTTCTTTCAGCCCCATCAGGCTGCTGAAACGGCGTGACAACCACTCAGCACTTTCCGATCCGATACCGGGAATTCCGAGTGCGAACAAAAGCCGTGGAAGCGTCTGTGATCGAGAAGCCTCGATCGCTTTCAGAAGATTATCGACTCGCGTTTCGCCCATCTTTTCGAGCTCGAGCAGATCATCTTTTCGTTCGTGCAATCGATAAATATCTGCGATGTTCGAAACGAATCCGAGCCTCGGCAAATCCTGCGCAACGCGCTCGCCAAGCCCCTCGATGTCCAGCGCGCCGCGAGACGCAAAATGCTCCAGTAGACGTTCGAACTGAGCAGGACAGGTTGCGTTAACGCAGCGGGTAACCGCCTCATCCTCGGTCTGGATTGTCTCCGTGTCGCACGACGGGCATCTGGCAGGAAACTTGTATGGAGCCGAGTCCGCCGAGCGTTTGTTCTTCGACGAAACCTCAACAACCTGCGGAATGACGTCTCCGGCACGCTGAATTACGACCCGGTCGCCTTCACGAAAGTCCTTGCGTTCTATTTCGTCCTTGTTATGGAGCGTCGCCCGACCCACCGTCACTCCCCCAACGATCACCGGCTCAAGCTCCGCCCACGGTGTCAGTGCGCCCGTACGCCCAACGTTTACATGAATCGCCTTTAGTGTCGTTTCCGCTTGCTCTGCCGGGAACTTGTAGGCGATCGCCCAGCGTGGATCACGACCCACGTAGCCAAGTCGACGCTGGATAGCGATCGAATCGATCTTAATCACAACGCCGTCGATTCCGTAGTCGAGCGTTTCACGCCTTTCGCCGGTCTCGGCGATGAACGCCATAACTTCCTCGACCGTATCGACCTTGCGAGTCCACTCGTTCGTCCTGCCACCCCAATCGCTAATCGCCCGAAGCGTGTCCCAGTGGCTTGATGGCTCCTCGAAGTTTTCGACGTACCCAAGCGAGTAAAAGAACATGTCGAGAGGACGTTTTGCCGTCTCAGTCGAGTCGAGCTGCCTCAGCGATCCCGAAGCCGAATTGCGCGGATTTACATACGCCGGAAGTCCGGCCTCTTCGCGCTCAGCATTTAGGTCAGCGAACCGTGAATTGGGAAGGAATACTTCGCCTCGAAGCTCGACCACCGGAGGAATCTCGTCTGCCGGTCCTTCCAGTTTCAGCGGAACACTACGAATGGTCCGCACGTTCGTAGTAACGTCCTCCCCGCGCTCGCCGTCCCCACGTGTCGCCGCTCGCTCCATCACGCCGTCTCGATACGTGATCGCCAGCGCCAACCCGTCTATTTTCAGTTCGCACACCATCGGTGCACTTTCAAGTTCCAGATAATCGAGCGCACGCTGGTACCACGCCCTGAAGCCCTCTTCATCGAACACATTGCCAAGGCTGAGCATCGGGACCGGGTGAACGACCTCGTCGAACCCGTCCGCCGGTGGCGCACCTACACGCTGAGTTGGCGAATCGGGCGTGCGCAACGACGGATTCGCCTCTTCGAGCGCCAAAAGCTCCTGCATTCGGGCGTCCCACTCGGCATCATCGAGTTCCTGTGTGTCTTCGACGTAGTACAACCGGTTCGCACGATTTATCTCTGCTCGAAGCTGAGCAGCCCGCGCAGTTGCTTCATCGCCAGAAGGCGACTCTGAACCGAACTGCATTTGTTGCTGATTGTCTTGGTCTGGCAAAAGCTCGTTGAAAGCCGATAAATACGAGAGTAAATCAGCCTATGACTGCCGATAAATACTCACACGGAAAGTGGTGCGCCGAGTATAACAACGCCCCCAAGCGCAACTTACGCCGATTTATCATGGCGACCCTCTTATCCATCGAACAGATGTACTGAGCACACGGGTCTATACTCGTTTACCTAATTGCACGAACCGGTCTTCATCCCCCTTAAACAAAGCTAGCTTTCTTCTTGGCAGAAATTCAACCCTTCAGGGCAGTTCGATACAACCCCGATGTCGCAGGCGACGTGAGCCTTCACGTGTGCCCGCCGTTCGACGTGATCACGCCCCAGCTCCAGCAGGAGTTGTACGCACGCTCGCCCTACAACATCGTTCGGCTCGAACTCGCAAGGCGAGGATTGGTTGACGACCCCTACGAAACAGCGGCAGAAACTCAAGCGGCATGGACTGAATCGGGTGCGCTAAAGCACGAAGAAGCACCCTCGATATACGTCACCGAAGAGGAATTCGAGTACCAGGGCCAAAAGCTTCTCAGGCGAGGATTCGTCGCAGCCGTGCGACTCGAAGACTACGATCAGGAAGTGGTACTCCCACACGAAGGAACTCGCTCAGAATGGGTTGCCGACCGGGTGAAGCTGATGGCTGCTGCTCAGTCGAACTACAGCCCGCTGCTGGTGATCTACCGCGACGATCTGCGCTCAAGCGTAGGCAATCTCGTTCGAGCTATCGCAGGCGGCACTCCAACCGCCGTGTTCAGCCCACCCGACATGCCGCAACTTCGCCTCTGGCGAGTTTCCGATCCCGGCACGATCGGCGTACTACAGGCAGCTTTGAAGGACTCTGAGATATTCATTGCCGACGGGCACCACCGCTACGAAGCCGCTCTTCGTTACAGGGGAAGCGTGCGCGCCGAGCGCGAGGTCGGGCACGACGAGTCGATCAATTTCCGAATGATGCTGATGGTGTCGTTCGATGAACCGGGACTGATTACCCGTGGCTATCATCGCCTTATTGAGTCGCCCACTGACGACGAGTTCGCTGCGATAGTGAAGTCGATAGAAAACACATGCGATCTTGAAGAATGGGCATCTGCATCAGGCGGGACACGCGCCGAGCAGATCGAGGAGTTCTCAGTAGCTCTCGGGCAGCGAGAAGACTCCGAGGTCGTGTTCGGTCTTCACGGCAAAGTGCCTGACAAGTTCCACATTGCCCGTATGAAATCGCCGGCTCCTGCCGAAAATGCGCTCGAAAACTCTGAGTACTCGCAACTCCACACTCACATAATTCGCCCTGCGGTATCTGAAGAGCGCGAGGAAGAGATAATTAGCCCGCACCACGATGCCGCACTGATCGCTCGCGAAATCGAAAGCGGGGAAGCGCGTATGGCGTTCATCATGCGACCCGTCCCGCTCGATGAGTTCATTGCGATAGTTACCCGAGGTTGGCGCTTGCCTGCGAAGGCCACCAACTTCTTCCCGAAACCGCCAGCAGGCGCAGTGATCCAACAGTTCGGCGATCGGCTTTAGGCTCTGGACCGCACCTACGCAGCGTGCTACGCCGCGCCAACGCTTAGGGATTCTTCGATTACGTAGAGCACTTCGTCGACCGACGGACGATCGTCGGGTACCGCTGCGATCAACCGGGCGATCATCTTGCCGTGGGCATCGAACACGAAGCTCGCAGGGCTAACTTTTCCTTCGTTGTCGAGATCGAAAACCTGCCAGTCCGCGGCCACCACGTGTAGCGGATCGGATATGAGCGGGAACTCAAGCCCCAACTCGTCTCGCATTTCAATCACGTCGATCGGCAGATCTGACACCACGACTACGACCTTCGCTTCGAGCTCCTCAAACTCCCCGTGCCGGGATTGGATGGAGGACATCTGGGAACGATCTATTTCGTTGTCGGTGCTCGGAACAAACAGCAAATAAACGGGGACCTCACCGAGCAGGTCCTCTAGCCGAATAGTCTCGCCAGCGATCGTCGCCACCGAAAAAACAGGAGCCAACGGTGGTGCCGATGGCACTTTTTCTGCGGCTGATGTTGTTGGCGATGGCGATGCGGTCTCCGTCTCCGATATCCCGACCCCTGTGGAGGGATCTTCGGCGGACGCGGGGCTGCTGGGCGTATGCGCGGCGTCCGACCCCGACGAACCCGAACAAGCAGCAAGCACCACGACAAGCATCATCGCCAACAACGCGAGCACGAATTTTCGAATAGGCATATAAATCAAATAGTTATCGAGCGGGTAAACCAAACCCCGTCGCCGTGAACATTCCACCGCCAACACACGATTTCCCGAGCGCAGCAGAGCGGAGTCGAGGGACCTCCGGCGCCGACAGTAGCTTTATAGCCAACTATCCGATGCGAAGACAGGCGTTATCGGCTAGCAAGTAAAACGATTCCCGCGAGATCCCTCGACTCCGATGACTTCGCTCGGGACGTCAAATGGCAGCCATAAAACCCTACTAAAGCGCCTCGACCTGCTCGATAATCTCGCTGGCTTCAACCTGATGAGTGTAGTTCTTCCCGATGCTCTGCCATGCAATCTCACCGTTCGTATCGACCAGAAACATCGATGCCGAGGCAAGACCATCGCCGAACAAATTGAATACTCCGTAGCTCAAGGGAACCGCCGTATCGAGAGCCGTGTATAAAATCGGAAACTCGTAGCCCTTAGACGCAGCCAGCGCTGCGGGTCCGTTGAGATTGTCGGTACTTATAGCGATAACCTGCACCCCCGACGCGTCGAGTTCAGCCTTAGAATTTTGCAACTTCCCGAGTTGCTTTCTGCAGTAAGTTCACCAGTACGCTCGGTAGAACACGACCAGAACCGGCTTATCGCCCTTGAACGACGACAGCGTGTACTCCGGACCCTGAATCGATGGCAACGTGAAGTCGGGTGCTAGATTGGCGACGGGAACTGGGGTGTTTATCAGCACCGGCTCAGTCGGCTCCGCAGCCGGAGCTGCGGTCGGGATTTCCGCTTTATCGATAGTAGGCGTATCGCCCGATGCCGGTTCTTCAGCGTCACCGCCGCACGCAGCGACCAACGCAAACAGCGAAACGATCAACAAAATCGTAATCGCAGCCCGATTATTTCGCAGCAGATCCGTGCTCATGAATCTCATCTGTGTCATCTATCCCAAACAACGATTATCGGGTATCTAGAAAGGGCAGCCTTACGTCGACTGCGCCAATTCGAAACTCTAGTCATCCAGTGCAATCGTTCAACAAGCGATCACGTACCAACTTACGAAGTCATACTCTTCAGGGTTTCTTCGGCAGCCTTCAGCGCCTCGTCGATATGGGCCTTTTCGACCCACCCCATGTGACCCACTCGGAAGATCTTGCCAACGAGCGATTTCTGACCACCACCGAGAATCACGTTGTGCTTCCTGGTCACCTCGGCCAAAAATGCCTTTCCATCGAGACCCTCAGGCAGTCGAATAGCCGTAACGGTGTTCGATGCGAACTTCGGATCCGGCAACAGCTCTAGTCCGAGGGCCTTCGCACCATTTCGCGTGTGCTCAGCGATCTCGTGATGACGTGCAAATACGTTCTCGATTCCCTCGTCGACCATCGACTGTAGAGCGACCTCAAGCGTAAATATTGCTGGAAGGCAAGGAGTAAACGGCGGCTGACCGATATCAAGATAGTCTTTGTACTGCTGCACATCGAGGTAGTACTTCGGTGAGGTCGACGTTGCGTGCGCTGCCCACGCCTTCTTAGAGAAAGTCACCATCGAGATTCCCGGAGGTGAAATCCAGCTCTTCTGCGAGGCTGTGGCAACAACGTCGATGCCCCATGCATCGACTGCGATCGGTACGCCACCTGCACTCGAAACAGCGTCGACGAGAATCAGTGCGTCTGACTCCTCGTGGATGACCTTACACAGATCCTCAAGAGGATTCGAAACACCGGTCGAACTCTCGTTGTGGGTGAAGATAACCGCTTTGACATCGGACATTTCGCGAAGCGTCTCTCGGACGTTATCGAGATCGGCAGCTTGGCCAAGATCGAAATTCAGCTCGGTAACTTCAGCGCCGTACGCCACGGCTATCTCAGCGAATCGCTCGCCAAAGGCACCAATAATGATCGAAAGAACCTTATCGCCGGGTGAAATTGTGTTCACGATGGCGGTTTCCATCGCGCCAGTTCCAGACGACGTGATGAAATACACATCGTTCTGGGTCATGAAAACCGTCTTCAAATTCTTAGTCATGCGATCAAGCATGTCGGCGTAC
>Ga0114999_10000177_pt1 | contig 93237 bp, 91 predicted proteins | sample ArcticOcean_MG_C_3_FD_89820 | JGI IMG/M metagenome (GOLD analysis project Ga0114999, IMG submission 89820) | Marine microbial communities from western Arctic Ocean - ArcticOcean_MG_CB8_126 | ecosystem: Environmental > Aquatic > Marine > Oceanic | place: Arctic Ocean: Canada Basin | collected...
ATCGCGATTGGACACCGGTAGGCGTCTACCGTGAAAAGGGTAAATCTGCTCACGTCGATAGCATCAACAAGCGCCCTGTGTTCAGGCAACTTCTTGAGGACGGAGAGAACGGTGTATTCGACGCTGTTGTCGTCCACACCCTCGACCGTTGGTCCCGAAATCTGAGAGTCACCCTCGAGTCGCTAGGACGGCTCTCCCGCTGTGGCGTTGGGCTCGTCTCGATCACTGAGAACATTGATTACTCATCCCCGCAGGGAAAGCTCTTTACTCATATGCTTGGCAGCTTTGCTGAGTACTTCTCAGAGTCACTCGCAAGTCACGTCCGGAAGGGCCAGAGCCAGCGTGCCATTGAGGGAAAGCATCTCGGCGGTATCCCATTCGGCTACTCATCGTGCTGGAGCGGGAAGGACGGTCAGCGTCAGCAGTTGTGCGAACCAGAACACCCGGGTGGCGTACATCTGATTGCCGATGAGGCCAGCGCTGTGACGGACCTGTTCAAGCGATATGTTTCAGGGGTGGCCACAACGTCAAGTCTCGCCGTATTGCTGAATGAACAGGGCTTCAGAACTAGAAACACGAAGCGACTTCCGGGGGCTGATGGGGAACTGATCTCAGGTCCAAGGCTATTCACGAACGCATCGGTCCGAATCATTCTGCACAACCCGTTCTACGCAGGATCGGTCGTTCATCGTGGCGAGCGTCTCCCGGGCGCGCATAAATCGATTATCAGTACTGACCTGTTCGAATCGGTTCAATTGACCATGAAAAAGAATTCGGGCAGATCCAAGACGCTCAGTCGGAGGAAGAGCCGGGCTTACTTGCTTAAAGGGATCATTCGTTGTGCTGACTGTGGAATGCCGCTCTGGGCACAAACCTATAACAATGGGAACCAGTATTACCGGGAACAGCGTGCGCCCCGTAGTCACGGCGAGTGCCCCTCTCATGGCGGGGCGGTTCAGTGTCAGATACCGGACGAGCAAATTGGCCAGATAATTGAAGCGATTGAACTGGAGCCTGAGTGGCTCGACCGGGTTCTCTTGCGGATCAGCCGCCCACGATGAGGTCGCCAGGGTGCGGGAAGAGCGTGACCGGGTTTCAGACAGGCTCAAGCGGCTGGGAACTGCCTACGTTGATGGTCTCTTCCCTGAGCAAGAATACCACCGACAAAAACGCGACCTTGAGTCTCAACTTGAATCACTGGTGATACCCGAAGTCGACTCGGCTGAAGAAGCTGGCCGTCTGGTTCAGAATCTACCTGATTTGTGGGCAGCAGCAAATCTGGTTGAGCGTCATGATCTCGTGGTGAGCATGCTCGACGCCGTCTACTTCGATCTGAGTGACTCCAAGAGCATTATAGCCATCAAACCCAAGCCCCCATTCAGACCGGTTTTCGAAGTGGCGACTGCTCGCGAGGGATCAGGCGTAACCCTTCTCCAGAACGAAAAACTCCCGGCTGTTGGGCCGGGAGTTGATGCTGATTTGTGTTCAGGGTGGAGACGGGGGAGAGTCGAACTCCCCGTCCAGGAAGGGTTCCGGTCGGACATCTACAGGCTTAGTCGCCGGTAGGTTTTCTCGCTGCTAACGTACACCCACGACAGAGCATAACTAGCAGCCAGCCGATGATCTTTTGCCTGTCGAATCGGCGTCAGACGGGCAGCACCTTGACTATTCGGCGCTCCGGTTGACCCCGCCAAGGTAGGAGTCAATGGAACGTGGCCTTACTTAATTACTAGAATTAAGCGGCCATGGCGTATTCATTTTCGCCAATTACTTTTTTGTCAGTGGATTTACGAGGAGGCTGACACCTCGACCTGCAGTCCTGCGGTTCCCCCCCCTGTCGAGACCACGCGTCCCCATAGAGAGTGTTGTTAATTGTACGCCTGCGGCAACGGCGTGGGATTGCGTGTGATAACGATGCTCAATTTGTCGTATCGAGGGAGGGAGGGAACGCGAAGAATGGGTGGGGCAGGGCGGAGCCTACCGAGCCTCTAGCTTGGTTGCTCGCTGGATCTCGCGGGTTGTTGAACGTTCGGCGTCATGCGCTCGCTTGTCGTATTGACGGCGTCCTCTGGCGATGCCGAGTTCTATTTTTGCGTAGTGGTTACGGATGAAAAGCCGTAGCGGCACTACCGTGATCCGTTGTTGCGTCATTTCGCGCATCATATGGCGTATCTGCTTGCGACGCAGCAGTAGTTTGCGGTCCTGCGTTGGCTCGTGCTGCGTGAACTTGTTTCCGGCGCCTTTGTATTCAGCGACGTGCGCGTTTACGAGCCACATCTCACCGCCGCGTTCCTGGGCGAACGCCTGCGTGATGTTGACTCGACCGTCACGAATCGATTTGATCTCAGAGCCACTCAGAACTAGTCCAGCCTCGAACGTCTCGAGGATTTCATAGTTGCGTCGCGCCTGGCGATTTAGCGCTATTGCGCCTGTAGATTTACCGGTTTTAACTGCCATAACAACTCCAGTTTATCTACTCTGGGGTGATTACCGATACATTTCCGGTCTGGAAGTCCAGTTGTTTGATCGCAGCGGCCATCTGAGTGTCCTCTGCCCCGTGACGTGCTGACTGCAGTGTTAGATCGTAATCGACCTCTACGTCGGGGGCGACGCCAATGCCTTCGATCAGGCGTCCGTTTGGGCTGTACCAGCGTGCAAACGTCATGTAGAGACCGCCACCGTTGGAGAGTGCCCGGAGCGTGTTCACACTGCCTTTGCCAAACGTAGTGTTGCCGATAGTCACTGCGCGGTCGTGATCTTGAAGCGCTGCTGTCAGAACTTCACTACCACTGGCTGAGAACTCATTCATGAGCACTACAAGAGGAATGTCGGGTGATTGACCGCCATCGCGAACCCGCCAATCTTTGCGGTTGCCTCGACCATCAACTTCAAAAGTAACGAGCCCTTCTTTCAGGAACTCGCTGGCAACATCCACCGTGGCCGTTAGCAGCCCACCCGGGTTATTACGAAGGTCCAAGATTAGTCCTTCAATATCATCGTCTTTGAGTTCGTCAAGAACAGCACGCAGTTCGTCTCGGCTTCGGGCCGTGAACGTGTTGATCTTGGCAATGCCGTATTTGGTGTCTTCAAGGAGCCGCCCAGTAACGCTGTCTTGCTTGATGGTGCCTCGAACGATAGGAATATCAATTATGTCGATATCGCCCAAATGAAGGATGGAAAGTATGACCGTTGTGCCAGCCTGGCCTCGAATTCGGTTTACCGCATCCAAGACTGACCAGCCTTCGGTGTCGTTGCCATCAACGGCCATGATGACGTCACCGGGCCTTATGCCAGCGGCTTCAGCCGGCGTGTTTGGCAGTGGAGCAATGATCATGACCCGCTGGCGATCCTGTGTTTGCTGGACCTCAGCGCCAATTCCCTGAAAATCGCCAACCAAGCGGTTGCTCTCAACGGCATATGACTCTGGGGAGATATATGCGCTGTAACGGTCCTCAAGCGCGTCGACCATACCTCGAATTGCGGCCTCTGTCATAACAGCCGGATCAACCTTGTCTCGCTCAACGTACTCACGCACCAGAAGGCTGTAGGCCTGCCAGACGGCTTCCAATCCCGGTGGGACTTCGTCTGGAGCTGGAATTACTGGGAGCGCCGTGGGCGTTGCAATCTCGCCATCGGATTGGGCGACTCCATCCTGAACCCCAGGCGCAGAAGGTCCTGCGTCGGCGGATTCAGAGCCACAGGCAACAGCAAGCAAAAGAACTATACCGGCAGTGCCGACCATCATGGGTCGCAGGTTGAAGCGTATGTTTAGGAAATTATGAATAGTCATGGATGGACAATGCTACCCGACGATTGCTGGTTAATTCTGTCGGTACTAAGACCCACTGTAAATTCTATAAATCCGGGCTGTGGAGCCTCTTGCGAACAAAAGTACTTCCGTTTAGTTGACATAACATATCTAGTGCGAACTTACGCCTGAGTGATTCTTTAGTGGCTGGGCCACACATTCTCATACGACGGCCGTTCCGACACGGGTTGATATCGAACCACTCCGCGGAAAAACAACGTCTTCTACGAGATCGCTATCCAACCTCCGCCTTCGTTTGCCTCAGTCAGATCAGACATATAGGCAAAAGTTCTGCCGTCAATTACTCGCCGAGCCGTTTCCTGCCCGAAGTCGATCTGAACCGTGCAATCGGAACATTCAACCTCCACCACGCTATTTGATGAAACTACAGCCCGCAAAGGTGCGGACTCCAATACGTTTTGTGGCCCAACGACGAATGTTGCCCACGGAACAACTTCCCCGCCGGTAAGCATTGCACCCATGTCAGACTGATCAACGATCACCATTTGTTCTGGGGAGCAGCTCAAAAACGGACGGGCGGGAAACGGGGTTTCAAGTGAGACAGACATGCGCGATTACTCCGGTGCCAGGATTGCTGAATACGATCTGGCAAACGTAGCAGGAGCGCCGGTTTGGAGCTAAGAGAGTCTTCGAACGAGATTCGCTCGACCGGCCTGGCTAGACAGTTGTTGAAGCGGGTAATCCTGCGGAAACAGCATCGGCGATCTTGGCCCGCAGATCGTCAACACCCCAGCCAAGCTCGGCTGAAGTGACCACGCTGTGCTTTGACATGGAAATGAGCTGCTTGGCGCGGTCCGTCAGTGGATCGTCAGGAGATTCTGCAACTCTGTCGAACTTGTTCAACACAAGAATCCGCGGAATTGCGGAGAGTCCCAGTTCATCCAGGATGCCTTCCACAACATCGTGATGAGCGATTGCCCCTCGATGGCTCACGTCGACCACGTGTAGAAGCAAGTCTGCGTACTCAAGCTCCTCCAGCGTGGCTGTGAATGCAGACACAACGGTTGCAGGCAACTTGTGGATGAAGCCGACTGTGTCGGTCAAGACGGCCTGCTCACCGGTCGGCAGGTACAGTTGGCGCGTCGTTGTATCCAGCGTTGAGAACAGCTGGTTTCTGGCCGTCACCTTGCCTGATGCCAGGCGATTGAACAAAGCGCTCTTGCCGGCGTTTGTGTAGCCGACGAGCGAAACAACTGCCGCCTGAGAACTGGATCGGTTCTGACGCTGCTCGGAGCGTTGAGTGCGAACCTTGCCCAGATCTTTTTTCAGCTTAGATATTCGTGACCTAACCAGACGTCGGTCAGTCTCAATCTGCGATTCACCTGGTCCTCGGGTGCCGATTCCGCCACCAAGACGCTCCAAGTGAGACCACTGGCCGGCCAGCCTGGGCAGCAAGTACTCGCTCTGAGCGAGCTCGATCTGGAGCTTTCCTTCTCTGGTGCGAGCACGCTGAGCGAACACGTCGAGTATCAGTGTGCTTCGGTCAATAACTTTGACCTCAAGAAGATCCTCAAGCGCTTTCTGTTGTGCCGGTGCGAGTTCGTCATCGAAGACCACGACGTCAATTTCCTCGTCGTGAATGATCGTTACAAGCTCTTCCAGCTTGCCTTTTCCGAGATATGTGCGTGTAGGACGAACAAGTGTCTGGGAAATACGCGCCACTACTTCAGCGTTGGCGGCCCGCGTCAGGTCCCCGAGTTCTGCGAGTGACTCGCGGAGTGTCCAATCCGTGCTCTTGCCGCGGATTTCCACACTGACGAGCGCCGCTCGTTCAGGTGCGGGGTGGGTTGTGTATGTTCCGTTTGAGCGTTTCAAATATGCGCCAAGCTTATCTGTTCAAGGAGTTTCGCAAAGCTAGTCAGGCCAAATACCGGTGTAAACCTCTACGGTTGGGCCTTCCAAAAAGACCTCTCCAACGCCATCCCACTCCAGATTTAACGTGCCGCCTGGGACGTTCATTTCAACTGCGTCATCTGTGAATCCATGAAGCTTTGCAGCCACGCACACTGCGCTGCTGCCAGTTCCTGAGGAGAGAGTCTCCCCTGCCCCGCGCTCGAAGATTCGAGCCTTCAAGTGTCCGCGGTCTGTGACGTTGGCGATCTCAAAATTGATCTTGTTTGGGAAGTACTTGTGGCTCTCTACAAATGGGCCGATCTCATTTAGCGGGAAATCATCCACGTCCACGTCGGGGAAATGTACAGCATGCGGGTTTCCAACAGACAGGCACGTGACATTTAGCGTACGGCCGCCAGCTTCGATTGGCAGATCAATCACGCGTTCAACATCACCAGTTGCACTCGGATCGACAGGAATTTCACGTGGCGTCAGGACGGGGGCGCCCATTGCGACCCGTGCGGAGGTCATTTTGCCGTCCACCATTGTTGGTTGGATCGTTCGCACGCCGGCCATCGTCTCCACGGTCAAACCACCGGCATCAGGAGTTGCGATCTTCCGGTCCAGTACGAATTTGGAGAACAGTCGAACGCCATTCCCACTCATCTCCGCCTCAGATCCATCTGGATTGAATATGCGCATCCGAACCTGCGCCTGATCTGAAGGCAGCACCACGACGATGCCATCCGACCCAGCGCCGAAATGGAGTTCGCTCATCCGAAGCGACAAGTCGCCCCAATCCCTCGATCGATCACGACCGTCAATCGCTATGTAGTCATTGCCCGCGCCGTGAAGCTTTGCGAATGGAAGTCCCAACGTTGTTTCGATCTCCTGAATTTCTAAATTAGCTGCCGACAGAGTTTACTCGGCTACGTAAATATATGTTTTGCGTTATATTTTGGTATGATCTATAGTAGAGACAGAGTTCTTTACAGCGAAGTGTCATTGGCCCAGGTTGGCCCTCCAGCCCCGCACCAGCGCTGATATCTCGTCCGTTGGATCATCTTCAACGTCACTCCAATTAATGCGCTCGTCGCTGAGTTTGAACCAGCCGTACTGGTGCCGCACGAGTCGTCTTGTGGACTTCTTTGTGAGCGCTATTGCCTCATCCAGAGTGCTCTCTTCATTGAGATGCGAGATGAGTTCTCGGTAGCCAATCGAGCTTGAAGCGGACCACGCAGCGAAGTCACCCGCTGTCAGTAAGCCTTTGACTTCATCGAGCCATCCGCCCGCGATCATCTGATCAATGCGGCCGTCGACTCGCTCATATATCAACTCACGACGTGCGGTCAGCCCGATCAGCAGCGCATCAAATGCTGGATTGTCCGATTCAGGTGGCTCTGGCGCCACTGATCTTGCGATCGCCACTTCTATTGCCCGCACAACACGCCTCACGTTGCGAGAGTCGATGCGATCTGCTGCCTCTGGGTCCAGCGCTCGCAGGCGTGCTCCCAGTGCCTCGTGCCCTTCTGATTCCGCCACAGCCTCCAGTTCCCGCCTGAGTGCCTGATCAGGCTCCACTCTTGGCACGTCCCACGCCTCAACAAGCGCCCAGACGTACTGCCCTGTTCCGCCAACCAGGATTGGCAGCCGACCGCGCTCGTTGATTTCCTTTATTGCATCGAGAGCCAGATCCACAAAGCTCGCCAGTGACATCGACTCATCTGGATCAAGGCAATCGACCAGATGATGCGGCGCAGACGCGATCTCTTCCGGCGTCGGCTTCGCAGTCCCTATATCCAGGCCCCGGTAAAACAGGCGCGAGTCAGCGTTAATGATCTCTCCGTTGAACTCACGCGCAAGCTGGAGGGCGAGCGCCGTTTTGCCGACCGCGGTCGGGCCTACGACTGCAACGAGGGGAAGCAACTAGCCTCTGATCGCGGCGACGAGGCTCACGATACGCCCGAAGTCCGCTGGCTTGAGACTTGCGCCGCCAACCAACGCTCCGTTGATGTGAGGTCGGTCAATGTAGGGACCAATGTTCTCGGGAGAGACGCTTCCGCCGTAGAGAATTGGGACATTCAGCGCGGCTTCTTCGCCGTACAGACCGGTGAGGGTGTTGCGTACTGATTCCGCAATCTCACCCGCCACGTCAGGGCGTGCCGAGAGTCCGGTTCCGATGGCCCAGACTGGCTCGTACCCGATAACCAGCGACTTCGGGTCGTCGACCCCGACAAGGCTTCCTTCGAGTTGATCGTGAACGTAGGTGAGCGCATCTCCAGAGTCGCGTATCTCCAGCGACTCACCGACGCAGACAATGGGGCTAAGTCCGTTGGCGATGGCGGCTACGGCCTTCTGGGCGACGTACTCATCAGTCTCACCAAACAACGCCCGGCGTTCGGAATGACCGACGATCACGTGGCTACACAGCGACTTGAGCATCCCCATCGCAACCTCGCCTGTGAAGGCGCCGGAGCCTTCCGGGTGGCCGTCCTGCGCGCCGACGTGTACGTCGGTTCCATCGAGCGCCATTGCCACATCTTGAAGTGCTACTGCGGGTGGGCACAGAACTTTGGTGACGGCATCGATCGCGCTGACTTCGTTAGATATCTCAGTTGCCAACTCAGCGAAATTCCCGGATTCCGGGTTCATTTTCCAGTTGCCGACTACGAGGGGCTTCACAGTCAAAATTCGTTCCGTTCTCTCTACTTATATGTCGTCTAGTGCCGCCACTCCGGGCAGCGTTTTACCTTCAAGAAATTCAAGCGACGCTCCACCACCCGTGGAAATGTGCGTCATTTTGTCCGCAAGACCGAGGCTGCGCACGGCTTCAGCAGTCGAACCGCCGCCCACGATGGTTGTAGCAGTTGTGTTTGCTGCGACCGCGTTGGCCAGACCTCGAGTGCCGCCTGAGAAGCTATCCAACTCAAACACGCCGGGCGGGCCATTCCAGACGATGGTTCGCGCACGGGCGATCTCTCTTGAGTATGATTCCACGCTGGTTGGGCCGATATCGAGAATAAGTGAGTCGACATCCACTGCGTTGAACGCACTAACGGTCGCCGGAGCGTGTTCATCGAATGATGGTGCGGTCACCACGTCTTCCGGCAGGAATATTGCTGCGCCGGAGCCAGCGAGGATTGCACTGGCGGCCTCGGATTCTTCTGCGGTCACCTCCGCCCTGCCCGCCTCAAACCCTTTTGCCCTGGCAAATGCTGCAACCATACCTCCGCCGATGAGCACGGAGTCGACCCGAGCCGTGAGATTTTGAAGTATCCCTATCTTGTCGGTCACTTTCGCGCCACCAACTATCGCCACCACTGGCGACTCCGGTGCGCTGATCACGCGGCCTAGCATCTCCAACTCGCGCGACATTAGAAGTCCTGCGACAGCGGGCAACAGATGAGCCACGCCTTCAGTAGATGCATGGGCGCGATGTGCTGCGCCAAAGGCGTCGTTCACGAATATTTCACCCAGATTGGCAAGCTCAGTTGCGAATTCCGGGTCGTTGGCCTCTTCACGGGGATCAAAGCGAAGGTTCTCAAGGAGACCAATCTCACCGTGCTCTAGAGTTCTGGAAGCTGCAAACGATTCGACACCTGCCGGACCGCCTAATTCTGCAACTTCTTGCCCGATAAGGTCGCTCAGGCGCTGCCGAACCGCGGCAACCCTTAGCTCCTCGACAACCTGTCCTTTTGGGCGTCCAAAGTGGCAAGCCGCAACGATTGAGCAGTTCCTCTCAAGCAAGTAACGAATCGTTGGTAGCGATTCAGCGATACGCGAGTCGTCAGTTATGGCCCCGGATGAGTCTGTTGGCACGTTGTAGTCGACGCGCAGGAACACTAGCTTCCCGTTTACATCAATATCCCGGATCGATTTCTTTTTACTGCTGTTACTGCTATCGCTGCGTTTGCGGTTCGGGGGCGTAATCGGATCAGCCTCTCGCCGTATCGCCAACAAGCGATTTCAGGGCATCAGCGATCTCCGCGTCCACACCAACCGAATCGAGACCTGAGAATGCGGAATCTGTGTGATCTGAGATTTTTTGTTCGGTGAACTCTTGAGATCCAGACTGATCGAGGATTTCTCGAAGGTGCGAGATGTTCGCCGGATCGATCACCCGTTGGGCGTACATGTTGCCCAGCTCGCGTCTGGTTGACGGCTCCGCGGTCTCCAGCGCGTGGACGACCGGCAGCGTCTTCTTCTTTGAGATCAAGCGACCCTGAGCGCCCTCGTCCATGGACTCTGTCCCCCAGATGGCGGCGTGGTCTTCCTGAAGTCGCCAGATCACTCCCAGATCGCGTCCAAAGGTAGTCAGGCCGCCAGCGAGTTTCTCATCGGTTGAATTACCAGCATTAAACCCAATTTGTGCTGCTCCTGCGACAAGTGATCCTGAGATGGATCCCACCATAGAGAGATATTCTTCTACGCCAACTGCCAGCCGTTCCTGGAACACGGTATCCATATAGGCTCCTTCGCAAAATTGCAGCGCTGAGGTGTCAAGGATCTTCAATTCACCAGAGATCGCCACTGGATCAACGCCCGTATCAGCTTGATTCAAGATCACCAAGCGAGCCAGAGCGTGCATTCCGTCTCCGGCGTTGATGCCCTGAGCCGGACCCCACACCCACCAGAGTGCTGGGCGAGACATCCGGTCAGGATTACCTTCCTGGATGTCAGTGTGGATAAGCGTGAAGTTGAACAGAAGTTCAATTGCGACGGCGACTGCGTTGCCAGAACCAGCGTTGCCGCTGGACGCCCGCGAACTGAGGAATGCCACTGCGCCTCGCAGGCGATCCTGTGGTGTGCGATGCGATGGCTCGCCAAGTTCATCGACCCAGCCAAGGTGGTATGCCATCATCTTGTAGAGCGGGAGTTCACGATCATCCATGAATGTACGCAACGATGCTTCTACGGCGTCGTTGGCTTCACGAATTGTCTGGGCGGCGCTGGTCATTTTGTCTCCACAGTTGCCACAGTTGAAGGTAAAAAGAACAATCGATGAGTGAATCGAAGATCGTTCACTGCTTTTGTATCACGGAAAGAATCTCAAACGTAGGTATTGCACCATCACGTGCCACCCTGGGGGGCGTTGCAGTGCAATCCATGATGGTGGAGGGCAATCCATCTGGCGAGCCAGAACCTGGAATTACGATATCCACTTGATCAACCAGACGCGAATCCAGTCCATCGCTGTCTGACGCGGACGGTTCGCCGGATAAATTCGCGCTAGTTCCTGTTATCGGTCCACCAAATCGTCGAAGGAGTTCCAGTGCCACGGGATGATCGGGGATTCTGAATCCCACCGTGCCTTTCTCGCTCTGAATGGAGCTGGCAAGTTTTGGATCGGCGTTGAGAACAATAGTCAATCCGCCGGGCCAGAACGCTTGCGCCAGGTTTCTGACTACAGAGCTCGCGTCCGGCGCGAACGCAAATAACGAGAATTCATCTGGAATAAGTACGGGTAAGGGATTGTTGGCTTCACGCTGTTTGATCTCAAAAAGCCGGGACACAGCGACGTCATTCATGGCGTCAACGCCCAGTCCCATGACTGTGTCAGTGGGGAAAATCACTACTCCGCCGCTTTGAAGTACGGCTACGGCCTGATCTATTACATCGCTGATTTCATCGGAAATCATTCGAGTATCTTTCTTCGTGAATGGCTATGTGAATGGTAAATCGGTGTAACTCTTCCAGAATTATCATCAGACGTTGATCGCATAAGAGGTGCTTATTACATAAAATTTGAGCTTAGCTACTTAAGCCTAATTGAGAAGCAGCCGGAACGCCCTGCCGGCACTGAGAAATCCAATAGCAGAAAATAGCGGCCAGCAGAACCCGAAAACCGATAGCCGAAGAGTTGCGACCACCGGCGATATTGAAGTCTCAACATATCTGGAGATCGCATCTCAGGATCGGGCCAGCGGAGCCACCGCAGGCGAGCAATCAACGGACAAGCTTGAGGCAATCGCGGTCTTCGACTACGGCTCCCAATACAGCCACCTGATCGCACGTCGCATCCGAGAGGCTCAGGTCTACTGCGAGATTGTCCCGCAGAATGCACCACGTGAGGCGGTCGAGCACCTCAACCTGAAGGGAATCATCCTCTCCGGGGGGCCCAACAGCGTGTATGACGATGGAGCGCCGCAAGCTCCGGGGTGGGTCTACGACGCTGGCGTTCCCGTACTTGGCATCTGCTACGGGATGCAGCTTCTGGCACACCAACTTGGTGGCAAAGTGGCAGAGGTGCAGGCCAAAGAGTACGGCCACTCCGTGATCCGGCGAGACGGCGAGTCCGGTCTATTTGGCGATCTCGACACCGAAATGCCGGTCTGGATGAGCCACGGCGACCGCATCGAAGAGCTTCCACCCGGGTTCCGGTCGATTGCGTTTACAGACAACGCTCCCATCGCGGCAATGTCCAATGATGACGGCTTCTTCGGCATCCAGTTCCATCCCGAAGTGGCCCACACTCCGATGGGCTCTCAAATTCTGAAGAACTTTGTGATCGAAATTTGCGGCGCAGCGGGATCGTGGACTGCCCCACACTTTGTGACGGATACGGTCCGGCGCATTCGGGAACAGGTCGGTGATAAAAAAGTCATCTGCGCCCTTTCCGGCGGCGTCGATTCCGCTGTAACAGCCGCATTGATACATAAGGCCATCGGTGATCAACTCACCTGCATATTCGTTGACAACGGCCTGATGCGCCACCAGGAACCTGATCGTGTGCAGGAGGTATTCCAGAAGCACCTCGGCATGAAACTGATATTCGTAAAAGCTGCCGAGCGGTTTGTCTCCAGACTCAAGGGCATCACTGATCCCGAAGAGAAACGCAAACGAATTGGCCTGGAGTTCATCGAAATATTTGAGGAAGAGGCTGGCCATTTGGGCAATGTTGACTTCCTTGGCCAGGGAACGCTGTACCCGGATGTAATCGAATCCGAATCTTCTGAGAACTCTGCGTCGGTCAAGATCAAGACCCACCACAATGTCGGTGGCCTGCCTGAGAACATGAAACTTGAACTGGTTGAGCCACTTCGCTACCTCTTCAAAGATGAGGTCCGGATGGCCGGAGATGAGCTGGGACTTCCGCCCGAAGTGCTAAACCGGCAACCGTTTCCGGGACCGGGCCTGGCAATTCGCATCATTGGCGAGATCACGTACGAAAAGCTCGAGACGTTGCGTGATTGCGACTGGATTGTGATGGATGAGATCAAGAAGGACGGCCTTTACGATCGGCTGTGGCAGAGCTTCGCAGTACTCACGGACACACAAACGGTTGGAGTCATGGGCGACCAGCGAACGTACAATCGTGTCTGCGCCATTCGTGCAGTCACAAGTGACGACGCGATGACGGCGGACTGGGCTCGACTACCGTACGACACGCTCGCAACCATCTCAAACCGCATCGTGAATGAAGTTTCTGAGGTAAACCGAGTGGTGCTGGACATCACGTCTAAACCACCCGGCACGATTGAGTGGGAATGAGAGACATCACCCGGGAAGCACTCATATGAACGTCATGGTGGTTGGAAATGGCGGGCGCGAACACGCGCTCGTGTGGAAGCTGTCTCAGTCGAGACGTGCCGACAAGATTTTCGCGGCTCCCGGCAATGGTGGCACAACTGCTCTAGCCACGAACTTGCCGATATCAGACTCCGATATCCACGCGCTTATCGCGGCGGCCAGAGAGCACGCCATCGATCTCACCATCGTTGGCCCGGAAGCTCCGCTCGCGGCAGGACTTGTAGACGCATTCAACGAAGCTGGCCTCAAGGCATTCGGCCCCACCGCCGCAGCCGCACGCATCGAATCGTCAAAAGTGTGGTCGAAAGACCTCATGGCCAAGTACGGCATTCCAACAGCCGACTATAAACGGGTCGATAACGCTGATGAGGCGTTCGCGTATCTGTCCAATCGTGCCAATGGGCCAGTGGCGGTCAAAGCCGACGGGCTCGCTGCGGGTAAAGGCGTGATCATGGCGGCTGATCATGTTGAGGCAATGCAGGCCGCAATATCAATGTTTGAAGGGCAGTTTGGTGATGCAGGAAGCTCAGTGGTGCTGGAAGAGGTCCTGATCGGTCCAGAAGTCAGCATCTTTGCCTTCGTGGATGGGGCGCACGTTTCAACCGAAGTCTCTGCGTGTGATTACAAACGCATTGGCGATGGCGATACCGGCCTGAATACCGGTGGAATGGGCGCGTACACGCCCCCAGAATTCTGGGACGACGAACTGGCTACAACGGTGCGAACCACCATCATGGAACGAGCTGCAGCAGCAATGGTCGCTGAGGGCTGTCCGTTCACCGGCATCTTGTACGGTGGCGTTATGGTCACAGCGCAAGGCCCCAAGGTGATCGAGTTCAACTGTCGCCTTGGTGACCCTGACGGTGCGCTTGTGCTGCCAAGGCTTGAGTCGGATCTGCTTGAAACATGCCTGGCGGCGGCTGAGGGGCGACTTGATCACCATGATGTCTCCTGGAGCGACAAATCTTATGTCTCTGTGGTCATGGCCTCCGGCGGCTATCCAGAGAAGTACGAAACGGGCAAGCTAATTGAAGGTGTGGACAGTGCCAACAATGTAGCACTCGTCTTCCACGCAGGCACCAAGCCTACTGATGATGGCACAGTCACCGCGGGTGGTCGTGTGCTGGCTGTGGCAGCCGGCGGTTCAAACATCAGCGAAGCACGTGCCAGCGCCTACAAGGCGGTCGAAAAGATCAGCTTTGAGGGTGCTGTCTACAGAACAGATATCGCAAAGCGCGCAGAAAAGTAGCGAAGGGAAGAATTTCGAATGGCAGAAAGCGGTCCACAGGTTGGCGTACTCGTGGGGAGTAGCTCCGACGCATCTCTCATTGAGCCGGTATTCGGCGTATTGGACGACTACGGCCTGACGCATGAGTACAACGTCATATCGGCCCACCGAAAGCCAGATGCACTGGCAGTGTATGTGAAGTCCGCGCGCGAGCGTGGCATCCAGGTCATCATCGCCGCCGCAGGTGGCGCCGCCGCCCTGCCCGGTGCTGTGGCCGCCCACACAACGTTGCCCGTGATTGGCGTGCCGCTCCCAAGTAGCGAAATGAACGGAATCGACTCCCTCCACGCCATCGTCCAGATGCCACCGGGAATCCCGGTTGGTTGCGTTGCAATTGGTAGCTGGGGAGCGATGAATGCCGCACATCTCGCCGCCCAGATCGTCGGTCTCACAGACACCGCTGTTGAAGCCAAGATCGACGCCTATCGTGACAAGCTCCACAACGCCTAGTCAAAATGCTGATAGTGCTTGATTTTGATGAAACGGCTTCTTCAGTGAATGGCGCCCAGATCGTTTTGCGCGAGTTGGGAGTTGATTTGACTCGAACTGAAATCCGCAAACGCTTCGACTCAGGAACAACCGCGTTCAAGCAGTATCAAGAAGAGGAATTCGATGCGCTGACGGCAGCAGTCTCGGATATCAAGAATCTCGCAGCTAACGTGATCCCGATGAGGGATGGTCTTGGAGACCTCCTGGAGGCTGCTCGGGAGGGAGGACACGATGTGATGGTCGCCTCTGCAGGCGTAGATATCTACATCAAGCCAGCATTGGAGTCTGCGGGGCACCGCGACGTGCCTGTTATCTCCGTATCCATCACCGCAGATCAAGATTCTGGCATGATCACGGGATACGAGTACCCGCCGTATGAGTCCCGCTGCAACCAGAACTGGGCGGTCTGCAAGTGCTATCCCATGCGGGATGCGTTGCAGAAGAAGGACGAAGTGATCTTTGTGGGCGATGGCAGGATGGCCGATACTTGCGCCGCACAAACAGCGGATACCGTGTTCGCTCGCTCACGACTTCTCGCGTACTGTGTGACTGAAGGCATCGAGGCCACCCCATTTGATGGACTTCAGAATGTGGCCGAATATGTACGATCTCGAAACCCCCAACAATCGCCAACTGGAACGGGAATTTGATACCCAGATATTCAAGACCTGAGATGAGCAAAGTGTGGTCTGAAGATCACATGTACGACCTGTGGCTGAAAGTAGAAATCGCGGCCTGTCAGGCATGGACAGAGCAAGGCGTCATCTCTGAAGAGGACATGGCGGAGATACGGCGCTCAACCTTCTCTCGAGAGCTATATGACGAGCACTTCGAGAAGACGAAGCACGATGTCGTGTCATTCACCCGCGCCGTCACGCCAAGCATTGGCGAGCCTGGTCGGTGGATCCACTACGGGCTCACTTCCAACGATGTGAAAGACACAGCCCTGAGTCTCCAGCTTCTGGAGACGGTTGATCTAATCGAAGTCGAAGTTGAGCGCTTGATGGCTGCTGTGAAGAAGCGCGCCGAAGAGACGATTGGCGTGCTCTGCATGGGTCGTTCGCACGGTGTCCACGCCGAGCCGATGAGCTTCGGCCTGAAACTGGCGCTCTGGTACTCCGAACTGGAAGACCATCGCTCAGGATTGGCGCGCATTCGTGATCTTGTCTCTGTTGGCAAGATATCTGGGCCGGTTGGCACATACGCGGGCATTCCGCCGGCAATCGAAGAGTCCGTTTGTCGACAACTCGGCATCTCCCCTGCCCCGGTTTCCAACCAAATTGTGCCCCGGCATCGACATGCCGCATTGATCAGCGCCCTGGCGCAACTGGCTGGTTCGCTTGAGAAGTTCTCAACAGAGATACGCTCCTTGCAGCGGACAGAGATACGCGAACTTGAAGAGCCGTTTGGCAAGCCGGGATTCGTGAGCACAGGCTCATCTTCAATGCCGCACAAGCGCAATCCAGAACTAACGGAAAGAATCTGCGGACTGGCTCGGCTGATCAGAGGCAACTCAGTCACGGCCCTGGAGAACGTTGTTCTCTGGCATGAGCGGGACATATCCCACTCATCTGCCGAGCGCATGATTCTCCCGGATTGCGCGCTGGGCATGGATTACATATTGGATCTACTAACCGGTGTTGTGGACGGCATGACTCTCTACACAGACCGGATGATGGAGAATGTGGAGTTAACCCGCGGTCTCATTTTCTCACCACGGGTGATGCTAGCTCTGGTTGAGTCGGGCTTGGATCGCACTACCTCCTATGAGATTGTTCAAAAAGCAGCTATGACAACGTGGGATGAAGGCGGAGACTTCAGGGACTTAGTACGAGCGAATGAGCAGGTTCGGGCAGCAGTTCCAGAAGATCAGCTCAATGAGATATTCGATTACTCGTACTTCCTTGAGCACGTTGGGCACACGTTTGAAAAACTTGGTCTCTCGACCAAACAATTAGCGACAAACTAACTACAGATTGAGGATCATTTACCGATGAATGCTGTGAGCGAAACCAACCTTCCCGGACTGACATATCGCGGCAAGGTTAGAGATACATATGATCTGGGCGATGGACGAATGCTGATGATCGCCACAGATCGCATCTCAGCCTTCGACGTGGTTATCCCAACGCCAATCACTGGCAAGGGAGCGATCCTAACGCGCATGTCCAAATTCTGGTTTGATCTGCTTGCAGACGTCATGCCAAACCACATGATCGCTCCTGCGTACGATGCAGAGGAAATGAAGTCTGTCGAACGCGTCGGTGTGCTGAATGATTTGCCAGATGAGCTCGCATTGCGCTCAATGGTGATCAAAAAGGCGGAGCGAATAGATATTGAGTGTGTAGTTCGCGCATACATCACCGGTTCGGCGTGGGCTGAGTACACAAAATCTGGCACGGTGAACAGCGCCAAGATGCCTGAGGGCATGATTGAGGCTGATCAGTTCCCAGAATTCCTGTTCACACCGTCGACGAAGGCCGAGGTTGGTCACGATGAGCCGATGACGGCGCAGGAAGTCATCGACATGGTGGGTACTGAAATGGCTCGCAAACTGGAAGAGACGTCCATCAAGGTCTTCACCGAGGCGCACGATTACGCCCGAGGGAAAGGCATGATCCTAGCTGACACCAAATTTGAGTTTGGGATTATTGATGGGGAACTCACACTCATCGATGAAGTTTTGACCCCCGACTCGAGCCGGTTCTGGGATATTAACGATTACAGCCCCGGCAATTCCCCCTCTGCCTTCGACAAACAGTTCGTCAGGGATTACCTGTCAGATTCGGGATGGGACAAGGAGCCACCGGCTCCTGAACTGCCCCCTGAGATCGTGCAAAAGACCATTGACCGCTACTCTCAAGCACTTGAGCGGCTGACGGGGCAATCAATCGAGTTGTAGCACTCGTATAATCTAGAGACACATTCTCGCCGCGGGTATTCGCGCGGCAAATCCCGGAGTCTTCAGGAAAAACATGGCATCGACCCGACCATCAAATCGACGCGGAATGACCAAAGGCCAAATCAGGGCTGAACGCCGTCAACGCTCTGAGCGCAGGAAAGCCCGACGTAGGGCTATCTACTTCACCGTTGGTGGCCTGCTGGCCGCTGCGTTCATCATTAGCCTTCTTGTGCCTGGAGGTCTATCCGGTCGCAATAGCGCGCAGCAGGTGAGCACAACGTTGAACACTGGTGGCCCAGTAGAAATTCAGGCTGACCAGGGTCGAGATCACATCACGGTCGGTGCGACGAATGATGAGTACATCACCCGCCCCGCGACGTCAGGTGGGCACTGGCCCGTAACCGGACCGAGCGAGGAATCTCCTTTCGGCGCTCCGGTGCGATGGGGTAACTATCAGGAAGAGGTCACCGATGAGGCGCTGGTGCACAATCTTGAACATGGTGGAATCGGCCTCCACTACAACTGCCCGGATGGATGCGATGACACGGTCCAGCAACTTCTAGAAATGGCCCCCAGAGGCTTCTCACAGTTCGTGATCTCCCCTTACTCCAATATGGACAAGAAGATCGCACTAACTTCATGGCGTCACGTTCAGTACCTGGATGAGTTCGACGAAACCGCTGTTCGAACGTTCATCAATGAATATCTCGCTCGGGCACCTGAAAATGTCCCTGGAAACTCGTTCTAGCGTTGCCTGAATTCCTCGCACGGGTAGAAGTCCGACTCAAGCCAACCGTCAACGATCCCCAGGGAAACACGGTGGCGCAGGCTCTTGGTTCGCTTGGTTTCGATGAAGTTGAGAGCGCTCGCGTTGGCAAACTCATCGAAGTAAAACTGAGCGCTGATTCGGAAAAAGCGGCGCGAGACCAAGCCGCGGAAATGGCGAAGCAACTGCTCGCCAACCCGGTGATCGAGCTGTTCAACGTGCAGGTAGAGGCCCTCTAGAACCTCTGCCCCACCCTAGTCGATAACGCCCTTGGTGCTGGGTATGGCGTTTGGATTGCGGTCGTCGATGGCCACAGCGGCCCGTAGAGCGCGTGCCAGTGCTTTGAACGTTGCCTCACTCCGGTGGTGGTCGTTCTTGCCTGCCAGAACCGTTGCGTGGAGTGCCATGCGGCTCTCGATGGCAAACGCTTCCAGGAAGTGGCGCACTTCGTCCGACGAGAACTCGCCTTCGTACTTCGGCGTGCCCATGTCCACCACACCGTAGCCTCTGCCGCTGATGTCGATGACAACGCGGGAGAGCGCCTCATCCAGCGGGACGATGGCGTTGGCCATTCGGACGATACCGCGCTTGTCTCCCAGGGCTTCATCCAAAACCCTGCCAAGCACGATGCCGGTGTCTTCCAGCACGTGGTGCCAGCCCATGGAGTGATCACCTGCTGCCTTCACGGTCAGATCAAACGCACCGTGACGAGCAAATGCGTCAAGCATGTGCTTTAGCATCCCATTGTCTGTCTCGATGTCTGCCTTGCCGGTGCCATCCAGATTGATCGTTACCGATATCTGGCTCTCACTGGTATTTCGTTCAAGGCTGGCTATTCGGGGCTGTTCAGCCATGTTTGGCTACTCCTAATGTGACGTTGCGGCGGTCAGACTGCGGCGGCAAGGGCCTCTATAAGTCTGGTGGTTTCATGGGGCTGTCCAACGGTCAATCGAAGATGATGACTCAGGATCGGCTGGCTGAATTTCCTGACGAAAATACCTTTTTTTGCGAGGCGCTCATACATCTCATTCGCGTCCACCGGGAACTTCACGAGCAGGAAATTAGCTGTTGATGGCGAGTAAGACACCGATGGGAGCGTGTCCAGAAAGTCTGCCAGTCTTTGGCGCTGCTCCCGGATCACGACAACATTCTTCATCAGATCATCGGCGTTGGCCAATGACGTGAGAAGCGCTGCCTCTGCGGGCGTCGGGACGTTGTATGGCTGCTTGATCTCAATCAGGTGATCGATAATTGTGGCGCTGGCGATCATATAGCCCACGCGAACGCCGGCGAGACCGGCCCACTTGCTCATTGACCGCAGGATGACCATGTTGTCGTGCTCTGGCACCAGATGTGCCAGCGTCTCGCCGGAGAACTCGTAGTACGTCTCATCGACAACAATGATCATGTTGAGCGCCAGCAACTTCAGGAGGTCGGCCTCTGACAACTGGTTGCCAGTTGGGTTGTTGGGCGATGCGAGGAACAGAATCTTCGTGCGGTCGTTGTCTTCGCGAGTAACGGCGTCAACGTCCACGTCAAAGCTTTCAGTCCGTGGGATAGAGACCACTTCGGCACTGGCGATGCGGGCGCAGTGCGAATACATTCCAAACGTCGGCTCGCAATCCAGCAGCCGTTCGCCGGGTTCGACGAATAGCCTGAGCAGCAGATCGATCATCTCGTCTGCGCCAGCTCCCGCCAGAACGCACTCGAACGGTGCGCCTGTGTATTCGGCTATCGCCTTACGCGTCGATATCTGGTGGGGATCCGGATACAGATTGAGTACTGCTTCAGAAATAGCGTCATTCACCGCCGGGTGCGCGCCAAAGGGGTTCTCATTGCCGTTTAGCTTGAGAACGTCTTTCGGATCGATCCCGTTCTTGCGCGCGAGTTCGGCCACAGGATCCACGGGCTCGTAGATCGTGAGGTTCGAAAGGTGCTTTCTGAATAGATCTTTGGCGTTCGTCATGATGTGATGAGTCAGTCCGGCTCTCGCTACTCCCCTACGAGCTCCCTCAATCGGATTTCAGCCGCCTCTGCGTGGCCGTCCAGTCCTTCTAGCCGAGCCAGCTCAGCGGCGTGCCTTCCAATCTCAATCATTTTGCCCGAATCGATCTCGACAATTGGCGTGTGCTTGAGGAATGTTCGCACGCTCAGCGCTGACGTAAATCTTGCTGTGCCTGACGTCGGCATCACGTGACTTGGCCCCGCAATGTAGTCACCCAGAACTTCGGCTGAGTAGTCGCCAACAAATATGCCGCCAGCGGAGTTGATACCGGGCAGGTACTGCTCATCGTTTTCAACGGTTAGGCACAGGTGCTCCGGCGCCATCAAGTTCGCCAGTTCAACGGCCTCCTGAGGCGTAGAGACGACGATTGCCGCTCCGTTGTTGTCGAGGGCCGCTTGCGCAACAGAGGCCCGGCTCCGTTCGGTCAGTTGCGTTGTCAATGCAAAGTCCACCGCATCAGCGAGTTTCGCTGAGGTGGTAATTAGAACAGGCGTCGCAAGAATGTCGTGTTCGGCCTGCGCGATAAGGTCTGCGGCGCAGAACCCGGCGTTCGCCGTATCGTCACCAATAACCAGCGTCTCGGTTGGACCGAATATGCCGTCTAGCCCAACGTCACCAAAGACTAGCTTCTTGGCTGCTGTGACAAATACGTTGCCGGGGCCGCAGATCAGATCAACAGCAGGAATGGTCTCCGTGCCGTATGCCATCGCGGCGATTGCCTGCGCGCCGCCGACTTTGAAGACACGATCGACTCCAGCGATCTGCGCTGCCGCCAGAATCGCCGGGTGCGGTAGCTCTCCACCCTGGGCAGGCGAACACAAGATCAAGTTCTCTACGCCAGCAACCTTCGCTGGAACAGCTGTCATGAGAACAGTGGACGCAAGCGGCGCTGTGCCCGCGGGTACGTACACGCCAACGCGGCCGATTGGGGTTACGCGCTCGCCAAGATTGGCCTCATCGTCGTACCAGCCGGTTGGGCGGCCTTGCGACTGAAATGCTTCAATGCGCGTTGCCGCAAGTTTGAGAGCCTCAACCGTGGCCGGCTCCAGCTGGTCTATCGCGCTTTCGATATCACAGCGCCTCACTTCGATGAACTCGAGTGCAACACCATCGATCTGCTGGGAAACTTGCCGCAGAGCGTCATCTCCAGACGACTTTACGTCAGCGATGATCTGTTCCGCAACGCCAATCGCGCTGAGGTCCTTGCCAAAAATCTTCTTGACCGAAGCCTGTATTGACTCCGGAAGTTCAGAATCCAGAGGACGGCGCCGTGAAGAGAGGAACTGCCTGCCGGCGGCTACCCCCTCAATTCGTCTCATTGCAGCGCATCCTGGTAGGCGAGCTTGCCGAGCAGCGCCTCATACGATTCGCACTTCTCGCGAAATACGTAGTCGGCCTGACTAACAGATATTCCTGATCCACCCAAAGAACGCAGGTGGTCGACAACTCTGATCATGTCTGTGCGCCTCACGACCATCTGAACGCCGAACCATGACTTCCCATCGTTCGAGAACACGGTAGCGACCGTTGGCCCGTGAATTCCAGCCAGATCACGCTTCGCCATCACTTTCTCAGCAACTTGCGTGTTCGATTCACCTTCGATGTTTGCGGTGACTCTCTGGAACTCTCGCCCGCGCATGAACGACTCAACTCGCTCAAGGATTTCACGGGTTAGGGCCAGTTTTTGCTCGTCGACGGCCAGCAGTCGTGCGTTGCCAATGATGGCAGCCTGTGAGTTACAGACCACGCCATCCATAAGCGGCCTGAGACCGTTTTCGCGCAGTGTTGTGCCGGTGGCAGATATATCGGCAATAAGGTCGGCGTAGCCCATTACGGGGGCTGCCTCTAGGCCGCCGCTGGCGTGGACCAGCGTGAAGTAGTTGATACCCTGCTTGTGTAGTGCCCTGCTCACTAGCCGTTGATATTTGGTGGCAATGCGGAGATTCTGACCACGCTGCCGGAACTCCAGCGCCAGGTCAGCAAGGTCTGCCAGCGATGTGACGTCCAACCAGCCGTCGGGAACGGCGATGACCAGACTTGCGCTTCCAAAGCCCAGATCCTCAAAGAGGGTTACAGAGTCGCCACCCTCCTGGTGCGATTCCAGGAAACGATCCAATCCGGTGATTCCGATATCGGCGCTGCCACCGTCGATTTCCCCGGAGATGTCAGATGAGCGCTGAAACAGCACGTCTATACCCGGCAAGCTGGGAATGGTTGCGGTATATCGGCGGCTACTGGCGCGGCTGACACTGAGCCCGCACTCACGCAAAAACTCTCCGGCGGGGCCGTAAAGTGCACCTTCTGAGGGTAGTGCCAGACGTAAATTAGCCATTGGTCAGCGTCTCCGAGTGTGCGATTACCCTGTCCATATTGTAGGCAAATCCGGCGGCTGGAGTCTCAAGTTTTCCACCCAGCGCGGTGATGAGGCCATCGTAGCGACCACCGCCTCCAACAATCTCGTCGTCACCTGACTTGAGATCAAAAACGACCCCGGTGTAGTACGAAATTTCCCGTGCGAGTCCAAGGTCAACAGTGATCTCAGAGGCATTGGCGCCAGCAGTCCCCGCAGCGGTCACAATGTCCGAAAGCAGGCCCAGATTCTCATCGTTGAGTCCGGCAGCTTTGATTATCTTGCCGCCTTGAGCCATGGATTCGGCGGGCGCGCCAGACACCTTCGAAAGCTTTGACAGCAGATCGATGGCCATATTGACCGCATCTGGAGAGTCCTGCGTCCTGATCTTGTCGGTCAGGCGCTGCAGAACGTCGTCTGTGGAGCGTTGTCCCAGTGAGCCGCTGTAAGAGCAGCCCAGCGAGTGACCCAGAACTGCGTCAATCTGTTCTACAGACGCACTTGCGCGATTTGCCCGAGAGGCAACGACTTCACCAGACTCAAGCAACCCGATCTGTGAGGCCCTTTCGGCCACCATCTCTCTATCGCCGGCGGCCAGCATTGGAACGCAGTTGATCAAAAACAGTTGCGCCCGCTCAGATAAGTCCATTTGCTTCAGGAGATCCCAAATAATGCCTACGTGCCCCAGCGCGACGGATGGCCTGACGACCCCGAGTAGTTGTAGGCCTTCAAGCGCTACTGAGATGACTTCCCCATCTGCTTCAGATCCACCGGCACCAATGAGTTCAGCGCCAGTCTGAGTAAATGATCCGGTCATTCCGTTGTTGAACTCATCTCCGGACGGATATCGGAACACCGGCCCGGAGTATTCAAACCTGAGCGGTGCCTTGCCCAGCAATCCGGCGTCAATCACGTGTCGGATAACTGGCGCGGTAAATTCCGGGCGCAGGCTGACTTCGTAGCCTCCAGGATCAGTGAAGCTGTACAACTGAGCCGCGAGCTCCCCACCCGACTTACGTAAGAACAACTCGGTGAGTTCTATTATCGGAGTATCAATGCGTTGATACCCACGCTCTGAGAGCGCCGCCCTGCAGATTTCTGACGCCTTGTGGAACTGAACCCACTCACTGGCGTCGTAATCTTTGAGCAACGGTAGTTTCTTTATTGAATCAAAATCCAAAAAGGTAACCTGCAAGTTCTCTAAATGCCGGTAAACACCCGGATAGCACTGGTTGCGACAATGTTCGCCAGTTAGATTGTATGTGGGTCAACGAGCCTACAGCCACACCCAGAACCACGAGATTGCACACAAATCATGAGATTTTTGAATGCCTGAGGGCGAGTCAAACGGAGAAATGCCGGAAAAAAGACCGGTTGCGGTGATCACTGATTCCGCAACTGCCCTGCCCACAAAGGTCGCAACATCTCTCAATCTCATGGTCGTTCCAATGGAGATCACTTTTCAGGGCGTGACCTATGACGACGGACCAGATGGGGTTGGCGATGAGTTCTACACGATGCTTCGTTCTGCCAAAGAAGTGCCGAAGACGTCTGCTCCCCGGCCGGCGCGCTGGCTCGAAAAGATAGAAGCCAGCGCAGAGGTGGCGGAGTCAGTAGTAATCGTGACGCTGTCCTCCAATTTGAGCGCTTCCTATGATTCTGCGCGGGTGGCCGCTGAAATGTTTCATGAAGAGATGCCGGATTTCCCCATCACCGTGGTCGATTCAAAGTCCGCCGCCGGTAGCGAAGCGCTTGTTGCCATCGCAGCGGCGCGAGAGGCAGGGTTCGGCGCATCACAGGCTGAGGTACTCGCCGTCACTCGGCGGGTATCTGAAAAGGTACGTCTGTTCGCCTACCTGGACACGCTTGAGTACGTGTGGCGCAGCGGTCGTGTCCCTCGGATCGCTGTGTGGGCAAACAGCATCCTGAAGATGAAGCCGCTAATGGAGCTTACTGGCGGGCGCGTCATCAACGTGGCCCGTCCACGATCAAGGGTGAAGGCGATGGATCGTATGCTGACTGAGGTTGCACGAGCCGCTGGAGCGCTACCCACTCACTTCGCCGTGATGCACGCAGATGCTCCCGATGAAGCTGCTGGACTGCGCGACCGCATCCAGAACGATTTCAACGTTGCCGATCTCTACTTCACGCAGTTCGCGCCGTTCATGGGCGCGCACACCGGTCCCGGATTGGTGGGCGTATCGTTCTGGGCTGAGGGCTAAGAGTTAAGCCGGAGCTACACCCAGAACCTGACCGACAGAGCAGCAATCAGGATCAGCAGTTGCGGCACACCGGCGACAAGGAAGATGTTGGTCAGCTCTCGGGCTGGTACTTCTCCAAGAATGACCCGCATACCCATCGCCAACGCCGCGAGTGACCACACGTTGAGAAATATCCAGATTATTGGTCCAATTCCAAAATCAGGAATCGAAGATAGCAAGGCGAAAAACAACGGCCCCGTGGAGTATCCAACCAGGCGCATCACGCGTTTTCGGGTGATGTCATCTGGTCGCTCAGGGAAGAGTTCCACTCCCTTGCGAGCGATCATTGACGAGATGACCCACCAGCGGCCGCCCACGACGATAATCGCGCTAAACGCTACAATTGGCCCCGCCGCAGCCACAAATCCAACCAAAACGGATATCGCTGCAATCAGAACAATCTGCTGCGCCTGATAGTCGGCAAAATCGTCACCGTCAATATCTTCGTAATAGGCGCGATTGAATCCGGCGACCCCAACCATACGAGTCCCAAGCGTCCTGCTGCGTTTCTCTTCGCTCTTTCGACTCATCAGGCGTCGAAGCCCCAGACTCTGGCGGCGGTGCCGCCCATGACCATCTCTACTTCTGCTCTGTCTTTCCATGCAGGATGCGTCTGAACCCCTTGAAGTGCGTTTCGGTAGCCTTCTCTTCCGGCAACAGGCGGGAAGTCAGATCCCCACATCATCCGGTTGGCTCCAAACGCCTCAAGCGCCATCTCAATCAACGGAGGGACGCTCTCGAAGTCGAAGTCTGGCTCCAACCGGGGTGGACGTCCGGAAAATTCTCCCAATCCGGGAACTTTGATCGTGGTGTTCGGCAAATCAGACAACGCTAGGGCCGTAGTGAATTCTGCATATGGCGGCTCAAAGCTCTTGCGGGCGCCGGCAAGGTGCTCAATGACAACTGCTGTATCGCTGCACTCTTCAACCAGCGCTCTAAAGTCGCTGGTGGCGAACCTTGTGACATCACCAAGGCAACTCACAACAAGCCCAAGTTCGCCCGCCCTCTTCCACGTCGCCAGCGGATCACCGGTCCTGGAACGCTGGTCCGGGTAGATACGAACTCCGGCTGCACCTTGCTCCGCCAGTTTCGTCAAAGTGCCGGGCTGGTCATCATCATCAGGATCAAGCATGACGACAACTTTGAATCGTTTCTCATGCGTGCTCCCGGAATCAAAAAGATAGTCGTTATTGTAGGTGCCACCGTGCTGAATCAGCACAGCCTCACCAACATGGTTCGAATCCATCTCGTGAACCAGCGTCTCAATGGGCTCGAACCAGTTTCGGCCAGCGTGGCAGTGGGTATCAATAATTCTCATGTGGTTACCAGACGCTTTCTAGCTGCGTGGTCAGATTGCAAATGTGTCAGAGACTTCATGAATCGTACAGAAACGGTTAGTGAATCACCCTACCCTGCTCATCAACGTCGGTGACTTCACCTGCGCCGTCAAAGGCCGTGGCCTTTATCGTAGCGCTAATGGTTTCCCCTGCGGCGAATTGCATCGCAGTGCCGTTCTCCAGTGAAGCTGCCATGCCGCCGTTGTCGATGCTGGAGCATGGTTCGAGTCCAACGTTGTAGGTTCGGCCATACCAGGGATATCCGTATGCTCCGAACGATCGCCAGTACCAGAGGTACTTGAACACATCGGTTGGGTATCTAAGAGCGAACCCCACGTTGGTGGACTCATTCGTCACCGCGTACCAGCCGTTTTCCTGGCCACTCATGTAAGCCATATCCACCGCGTGTGTATCTTTTCCGGGGAATGTTCGGAAATCAATCTGCTCGCCGCTCATGCCTTCTGAATATGGCCATGGCCCTTCAAAGCCGGGCTTGAGTTGCGAATTCTCTTCAACCAGCTCGCCGTGATTCATGATCGTTGAGGCAGGAACGTCCAGTCGGCAGGCTTCCGAAAGGAACGGCTCGCCAATTGCGATGTGCTCAAGCCAGACGCAGGGAGCGGGCTCTTCGCCCTCATTGGTTACTGACTCTTCAATAGCGAGCGTTGCTGAACCCGCTTCGAGGCTGAGCGTCTTCTCCGCGAAGAACGGCGTACGTGCGCCTCTTGCCCAGAACTTTGCTGACACTCGCTCTGGCGTGTCTTCGACGATCTGAGCGTCCCACGGCATGGTATTCAACTCAGCGTGCAGTCCCAGATCGGCCCCTGTGACGTTGGACGGGTAGCCGCCATGCGGCACTACCGTCTGCCAGCCGCCCTCGTAGACGTCAAGCCACACTGCTTCCGAGGAGCCGGTGGTGCTCAGGAACTTATCGGGAGACCGGACGCCCCATGGAGAGCGCCAGAGGAAGTCTGTGTCACTTGCTTTGTGCACAAATGAGTAGATGTCAGCACCCTTGTCTGCCAGGACTGTCACGCGAACAAGTTCGTTCTCCAGAACCACTGTTTTCAGGCCGCGATAGGTCCATGAGTCAGAGACCCTGCAGCCGTTTGTCCGCTCCTGTTGGTAGTGCATTCATCGATCCTTATCTGGTTTGTATCTTCGGATTACTTTTGCGTTCAGCTTTGACGATCAATAGCGCCTATATGAACTTATTTTCGACTTATCAAGGTTGAACGACGATTCTGAACACATCTTTGTCTGGCTGGATCATTCGCTCAAATCCACGCTCGATTACATCGTCCAGTGGAATGACATCGGAGACCATGAAACTGACATCAATAACGCCGCGCGCAATCATGTCTATTGCCATCTGATAATCGCCCGGACTTGCGGCCACGGAACCGATGACTGTTCGCTCAAGGCCGACAATCTGATTGAAGTCGAGTTTTGGTGTTGCGGAGTAGATTCCCACCAGCACAACTGTGCCGCCACGCCGGGTCCAGTTGATCGCATCGACGGGCGTTTGCGCGGCTCCGGCCGTCTCAAACGTGAAATCTGGCCCGACTCCGTCGGTGGACTGTATAAGAGCCGACTCAACATCATCAGTCGCTCGGTTCAATACTTGGTCAGCTCCCAGCTTTTCCGCAAGCTCAAGCGAGCTCGCGCGCTGGTCGATGGCGATGACTTTCACTCCCGCGGCTTTCGCCATCTGTAGTGTCAGCAGCCCCACGGCCCCGCAACCAACGATGGCGGCAGTGTCACCCGGCTTGATTCCAGAACGACGCACCGCATGAACCGCTACTTGTGTCGGTTCGCCAAGTGATGCTTCGCTGTCAGAGATCGAATCCGGAAGCGGGATCAGTTGATCGCCGCGCCAGCTTGCGTACTCAGCAAGCCCACCATCAGCAGATAGCCCGAATACGGCCATCGACGGACATACTGCGGACTCACCGCGCTTGCACCAGAAGCAGACGCCACACGTCTCCACGTTCTCAACTGCAACGCGCTGCCCTACTTTTACGCCGGTGACGCCCTCGCCAATCTCCTCAACGACACCCGCTGCCTCGTGTCCAAGGATCAGCGGCACCTGTCGGCCAGAGAGCGGGTTTGGCGCTTCGTGTGCGACCCATAGGGGTCCGTGCTGCCACTCTTCAATGTCAGTGGCGCAGATGCTGGCGCTCATCATCTTGAGTTTGACTCGACCGGGACCTGCTACCGGCTCAGGCCAGTCGGTTTCCAGTCGAATGTCTTTGTTGCCGTAGTAGACGAGAGCTTTCACGATTAATGCGTATCTCCGGGGCGTCACCCGAGTCCAGTAGCCAATCACCAGTTGAAGGGCCGCCATTCTGGCACGAGGGCCCTGAAGCGGCAACCTGATATCTCAGGTTGTTCATGGGCCCGTCCGCGCATGTAGAATCCTGCCCCGCGGTGCTCGCAATGCCAGCAACGCAACTAGTCCCTGCAGCAGCCTTACCGGAGAGCATTCCCGCATGATCGTCAGCCCAAAAATCACCAAAGTCGAAGTCGTCTCTTTTGAGCACCAGCTTGAGAATGTTGGCAAGGACTACAACACCTTCAACATGGTCTACGAGAAAGGTAACTCGCTGCCTTCTGGAGACAGTATTCTCTTGATTCATACCGATCAGGGAATCACTGGAGAGTATCCAGGCGTTCGGGGTCCTGCCCTCGCTCAGATAAAGCATGTTGCTGAGTACCTGATTGGCAAAGACGTTCTTGAACGCGAAAAGATCTACCAGGATCTGAAACGAGGAATGCGTCACTGGGACATGACGGGCCTTGGTCCGATCGACATCTGTCTCTGGGACATTGCAGGAAAGCTGTTCGATGCGCCGCTCTACAAGCTCCTTGGCGGCACACGAAAGCCGCTTCCTGCGTACGCGTCCACGCTGCACGGTGATGAGAACGGTGGCCTGTCCACTCCTGAGCAGTTCTCGGAGTTTGCAGAGCAGTGCTACGAGATGGGCTACAAGTCGTTCAAGATCCACGGCTGGGGGCTCGCTGCTACCAACATTCAGCGTGAGATAGATAACGTTCTAAACATGGGAAAGCAGGTAGGTGACCGCATGAACCTGCTTATCGATCCAGCATGCGAGTACGAGAACTTCGGGCAGGCGCTGGCGGTTGGGCGGGCGTGCGATGAGGCTGGATTCTTCTGGTACGAGGACTCATATAAGGACGGCGGTGTATCGACATTTGCACACCGCAAGCTTCGCGAAATGATCACGACTCCGATTCTGCAAACAGAGCACATTCGCCTGCTGGAACAGCACGTAAACTTCATCGTTGCTGATGCCACAGACTACGTTCGCGCCGGAGCGCACGAAGATGGCGGCATCACTGGGACGATGAAGATTGCAGCTGCTTCAGAAGGTTTTGGCCTAGACGTTGAAACTCATGGCCCAGGGCCAGTTCATCGCCACATCATGTCATCCATCCGAAACACCAACTTCTATGAGCTTGGACTTATCCACCCGCTCGTGAAGTCCACCAAAGCGCCCGTGTACGGCGACGGCTACAACGATGATCTGGACGGCATCGACTCCGATGGCAACGTGTTCGCCCCTGAAGGCCCCGGCATTGGCGTGCAGCTGGACTGGGACTGGATCAACGCCCACGAGACGGATCGTGGAATGCTGGCCGAAGGCTAGGGCGAGGACTTCATTGGGTCCTATTTGGGGGCCTAGTTGGCTTCGAACTCAACGTCACCAGCGTCGCCGACGGTTTTCACACCCTGAAAATCTCTCGGCGGTACGTAGGCGATTGCCCTCATCGAGATAGTTCGCCGTTCCCCGGCTGCCAGTTTGATGGAGGTTGGCTCATCCGATCCCGGATGAGGAATCCCGTTTGCCAGGCTGGTGAACGGCTCAAGCCCCACGTTGTAGGTGCGGTTGTACCACGGATATCCGCTTCCGCCGCCAAACACCTGCCAGTACCAGAGGTACTTGTAGACGTCTGTCGGGAACTGGAACGCGAATCCGACGCGTCGATCAGTATTAGTGATGGCGTACCAGCCCTCAGACAGGTCTGTGAACGCCATATAGTCTTGCACCCGAGCAGACTTCGCCGGAATGTCATGCAGGTCAACTTCGCTGCCATCAGAGCCAATCGCCATTGGCCAAGAGCCCATCTCGCCTGATTTGAGTCTGCGAGTGGCCTCTTCTCCCTCACCGGGCACCCAGTAGTCGCCGCCTGCGATGTCCAGCCGGCACGTGTCAGACAGGAACGGTGCGCCAAGCGCGATGTGCTGTCCCCAGACGGCGTCCGATGACTCTTCGGCCTCGTTGACTATCGACTCCTCAACGTGGAGAACGGACTCTCCGGCATTTATGGTGAGTGTTTTCTCAATGTAGAACGGTGTCCGGTAGGTGCGAACCCAGAACTTCGCGCTGACCCTGTCCGGGGTGTCTTCGAGGATCTGTACGTCCCACGGCATCGTGGTTGCCTCGGAGTGCTGACCGATTTCAGCACCTGCGTAGTTCATGGGCGAGCCACCTGTGGGAGCCAGCGTCTGCCAGCCCCCCTCGTAAACATCGTGCCAGATGCCCTCCGGCCAACCAGTGGTGGGGATGAACTTTTGCGGATCTCTCACGCCCCATGGAGTGCGCCACATGAAATCTGTGTCAGTGGGCTTGTGGATGAACTCATAGATGTCAGCGCCTTTGTCAGCAAGAACCGTAACCCTGATAGATTCGTTCTCGATAATGACCGTCTTGAGACCGCGGTACGTCCAGGCATCTGAGATCCGGCATCCGGACGTGCGTTCGTTCTGATAGTGCATCTGCTTTTACTCGATTTCTGGGTGTCAGTGCGTAAGGCTTGAGCTGACGGTAACCCAATAATTGCCGCGACGTTACTGTGTTGTAACCAATTCCGTGCGCACTGAAGGACTTCATAAGTAGAATGTCGTGAGCGGCAGATGGATTAACTGTTGCATGCCGTAATCGTGGAGAATCACAAAGAACTAATGGCTCGAATCCTGTTGGTGGACGATAGTGAGGATGTTCGGCTGGCTCTGGCCACCATTCTTGAAGATGCTGGCTATGATGTAGTTGAAGTCGCGGATGGCGCTGAAGTCCCGGGCATGATTGATGAGCACTCGCCCGATCTGGTCTTGCTTGATGTTGCAATGCCACGGGTGGACGGCTTCCAGGCACTCCGGAACATGAAGGAAAACCCTAACCATCGGGATATCCCAGTGTTGATGGTCACCGCAAAGGGACGTCCTGAAGATCTGAGTACTGCGCGCAACCTTGGCGCACGTGATTTCATCAGCAAGCCGTGGTCCGATGGGGAAGTCGAGCTGCGAGTCGGTTGGGTTCTCGAGGCCACCGCCAGAGCTTCTCAATAGCTTCGGTCATCTCCGGCTCTTCCCGGCATTGAGAGCGCACTAGGCTCAATTGGGCACCACAGCACTAGTCCTCGTAATCTTCTCCGCCTTCGCGCACGCCTCCTGGAACTTCTTCACCAAGCGCTGCACAACGCCTGAGATTTTTACGTGGTTGATGGCCGTAACAGCCAACATCCTGCTGGCGCCGGTCGCAATAGTGCTGTTCATCGTCAATCCGCCGGAACCAGAGGGGTGGATATTCATCCTGGCGACGTGGCTGCTGCATGTCGTCTACTTCATCACCCTCAGTCGCGCATACGCCAGCACCGATCTCTCACTGGTCTACCCGATCGCACGCGGCCTTGGCCTGATGCTGATTCCGGCGCTGGGGTTGGTGGTGTTGAACGAGGAGATATCGCCGCTGGTCTGGATTGGTGTATTCACCATATTCACTGGAATTTTCCTGATCACCTGGTGGGGACGATTCAAGTCGATGTTGAGCGATCCGATGACACTCCTGCGCGACCGCGGAATTATTTACGCAGTGGCTACCGGAGTGTTGATTGGGCTCTACTCAATCGTAGACAAGCAAGGCGTGGAACACACTACGCCGTTCCTGTACATGTATCTGCTGACTACATCGGCAACGATTGGGATACTGCCGGTGCTGATTCGGCGATTTACGCGGGCAGACTTCGTTCAAGAGTGGGCGATGCACCGGCGGTCGGCAATTGCCGGAGGCCTGCTCCAGTTCACCGCCTATGGTCTGGTCCTCACGGCGTTCGAGATAGCGCGGGTTAGCTACGTTGGACCGTTCCGTGAGTTCGGAATCGTAATCGGGGTAATTATGGGCTCGGTGTTCCTTGGCGAACGATTTGGGCGCGGACGAGTCATTGGCGGCATGGTGATTGTTGCCGGTGCAATGTTTGTCGCCATCGCGCCCTGATCACAAGCTGAAGTCGTGGCTACGGCTGGAACTGCTCGTCTCGCCATGAGTAGCGAGGCTTCCAGCCGAACACGTCTTTCGCCACTGAGTTGAGTATTGGCGGCTCATTACCCTCAAACTCTTTGCGCAGAGGCACGTCTGGATAGACGGTCTTGATCGCCTCCATGGTTGGGATGTCGATCATGGTGTCATCTGCGTGTAGGAACGCCCGTTCGTGCCCTGCCCACCCCGACGACTCAATTGCCATCCGGCATGCGAGCGCTGCGTCGGCGATGTGCAGATACGTCCAGAATCCCTGGCAGCGCTCCCACGGATCAGTAATCGGGCTGGCTGCCAGCTTCTTGAATGTGCCGTCATCCCACATGCCGTTGAACCGGGCGCTCACGATTCGCATGTTTGGGTTACGACGAGCGAATGCGTCAGCCGTGTGCTCACCCAGCCACTTGGCGACGCTGTAGGGATCCTCAGCTCGTGTTCCCTGCACATCATCTATGGGGAAATAGTCGGGAGGCTTGACCTCATTTTTTTTCCAACGTGCGGCCGTTCCCATTGCCCCAATTGAGTTGTAGGAAGATCCAAGCACCACGCTATCGATGCCCAGTTGTTCGGCGGCTCGACAGACGTTCCACATTGCAGTGGTGTTCGTTCGGAAAACATCTTCTTCTGTGTAGTTCCCGGCGCTAGGCCGGGCACCAAGAGCGATCACGGTATCGCATCCGCCCATGGCTGAGATCACCTGACCGTAGTCCGACACGTCAACTTCAAAGAACGTTGGCATTCGGGGCCAGCCTTTGCGCATCTCCAGAGCAGGATCTGCACTTGCAGTGCCAACTGTGCCGCTATGCGTCAGATTGCTGCTCATCCTGACCACGTCAGCGTTGATCACCTCATGCCCGCTTCGATACAGCTCGTCTATGACGTAGTGGCCAACGATTCCCGAGCCGCCAGTAACCAGGACTTTCATGAGTAACGCTCCGTTTCAGCAATTGCCGAAGATTGATTTCCTGGTGATTTTCTGGGCCTGATGATGCGCCGATGACTCAGGACGGTCAAGATCATATCGAGTGGGAAACGTTTCAAACTCGACGTTCGAGTGATTGCCTCACATAATTTTCGGGCGTACTATCCGTCAGTGCTTCAAACGAGTCACATATTTGCCCACACCGCGGGCCATCGCTAATGCCGTCAAATTCAGGCGCCGAGTCTGAGTCCGCTGACGGTCAGAACGACGATGCATCTTCTGCGGTGAAGATGCAGGCGTGGGCGGCATTTGCGTATCGCGACTTCACAATGCTGTGGATGTCGAATGTCACTGCGATGATCACCATGCAGATGCGCGTACTTGTATCTGCCCAGTGGCTGTACGAAGAGACCGGGTCGGCAGCGCAGCTTGGACTCCTTGGTGCAGTCCAGCTAATCCAGATGCCGATGGTTCTCTACGGTGGAGCCCTGGCTGATAACACCGATCGCAAACGCTTGATGACGTACACCCAGGTATTTGCATTTGCGATGCTGGGAGCCCTTACGTTTCTTGCCGCGTCGGATGGTCTTGCTCCCTGGCACATATTTGCTGTGACAGGGCTATCTGGAATCGTCAATATGCTGGGCAACCCCGCCCGATCGGCGATGGTTTCGCGGGTAGTTCCAAGGTCGCATATCGCTCACGCCGTCAGTACCAACACAGCAACGTTCCAGGTTGCCGGAATCGCGGCACCGCTGCTCTTTGCTCTGATGTTCGAGGTATTTGGACCGACCGCGGCATTTGCGGTGGCCACAGGTGCCGCCGGTATCAGCATGTTTGCGCCGTTGATGATCCGGGTGTCAGGCAAGCCAGATGGTGGTTCGCGCAAGACCACTGTTGGCGACATCAAGGAGGGCTGGCGCTTCGTGATGACGCACAAGATTTTGCCAGCGCTTTACCTCATGGATATCGGCGTAACTATCTTCAGCTTCTACCGAATGTTGTTCCCCATATTTGCGGACCAGCTCTACGGCCTTGGCGCTGCCGGAGTTGGTGCGCTCAACGCCGCAAACTCCATTGGTGGTGTGGTGGGAACGTTCGTCGTGATCAGGACTGCTTCGTGGAAACGAAAAGGCCAAATCGTCCTCATCGCCACGCTGGCTTACTCATTCTTGTTGCTTGCGTTTGGCCTGAATCGAGAGTTCTGGATCGGGCTTGTGATAGTTGGGCTCCTGGGCTCCACTGATGCTGTGGGCATGGTCATGCGACAGACAGTTGTGCAGCTCACCACACCCGACAAGTTGTTGGGACGAGCAAGCAGCGCACACTCATTCAGCGCCATGGGCGCCAACAACATCGGTCAGATGGAAGTTGGCTTCATGTCTAGCGTGATTGGTGCTGGCGATACGATGGTTCTCGGTGGAGTGCTATCGATCATAGTCGTGATGGCTATCTGGCAGTTCCTGCCTGGACTCAACAAGTATGAGTACACGGAGCACGACCCCAACGCTCCACCAGACACGTCCTGATTTTTAGATAAGCAAATGCCCGACTCAATTAAGTCGGGCATTTGCGTTAAGGCAAGTTCGGAACTCTGGTGGTTGGCACTTCATGATTTTCCGAAATATGGCGCGTTGAATTGGTGGTGGGATCGTGATTCCGTTTGAAGAATTTTTATACCAGTGTGCCGGGACGACTTCCGCGTGCACGGTTCGGAAGTTCAGTCGTTTGTTCTTGCCGCGTTGCGCTGCGGGTGCACTGCTTTTTCAGCATCGAATGAATTGCCCTTCCGATGGGCAGCGGGCGGACGTTCCGGATTTGCTTCGGGATTGCCGGATGTCAGCACGCCTGTTGCTCTGGTCCCGATAGTTCGGGATTGCACCTCACGCTCGTCAGCGTCCTATTTCGGCATCCGGGGAACGGGCCCCCACAGGGGGTTGCCCTTGCAGCCGGGCACATGCCATGTGCCGCTACGGGCCGGGCAACCACGGGGGGTTGCCCCTACGGGAGAGGCCGAGGGACGTGACTTTACTTTTCTGACGTTGTGAGGGTTCTGTTTTGGTCGCTATCAGAGTGGATTTGGAGGTCAGGTTTCAACCAGTTGCCAGTGCTTGTCCCCAGGCTGTGCCAACGGACAAGCCCCTTGTAGGCACGCCCATCGAGGTCGATCAGAGAAGACCGGTCCTTGCAGGTGTCTTTGGTCTCCCGTCCGCCATCCGGTGAAGGTGCATAGGTTGACTTTCAGACGGTCCTGGTTGGTCCGACTCGATAATTCTTCCCCATTGATGAGTAGTGTCCGGCTTGTGGTCCATCCCACTTTGCGAAGCGCTTCAGCGGGATGCTTTCCGATTCGACCGGGCCCGTCCGATCACACAGCGGTGACTTCGCTCCGACTCCGATTGATCCTGACATCGATCGGGGGACTGAGAGTGGTGCTGTGTTGCGGTCGCTCCGGGCCTTTGCTGTTATTTGTTTTTTGCGGTTATCGCCTCCGGCAGGCTGGATGAGATAGGTGGTTTGTAGCCATGTGGTGTTCTGATAGCTGATCTACTGCTACCGATCAGCGTGGTGGCAGTGCGTATCAGAACTTGCGTTCTTATTATCGGGTGAATGTGGGGAGTTGGGAAGGCTGTCATGTCAGAGGTGCCTGCCGCACGGGCAAGGGCCGCGTGCGGCGGAAGATGAACAGGCCCCTCTCCCTAGCCCTCTCCCGAGGAGGGCATCTGCCATGCAGGCACTGGCCGCGGGCGGCGGAAGATGAACAGCCCGCTCTCACGGGGGAAGAGGGGATTAATGCAAATGGCCGACTCGGTTGAGTCAGCCATTTGTTGTTCAGCTTTGTGTGATTATGCGAACCGATCGGGGAGGCCAAGCTCACCGAGGATTCCCTTGAACCATTCGATTACTTCTGGGTGGTAGGGGATGCCTTTCTCACGGCGCTCTGGCTCTTCCTCGTGCTCTGGAAGGCCTGCGTACACGACCCGGTCGTTTCCGGGCGCTGTGGGCGTGTCCTGGAGGGCACGCATGTACTCATCCATGTCCTCCTTGAACTGGTCCACATCGCAGAAGGCATCAATGTTGTAAGCGACGAAGTGGTGCGATGCGCCACCTCTGCGGAATGGTCCTGCTCCGCCACCGCCCAGAACGCTGCACAGGATCTCCGCCATCACGGCCAGCGAGTATCCCTTGTGTGCGCCGATCTCACGGGTGCCGCCAGTTGGCAGCATCATGTAGCCGTCAGGAATTGGCGAATCTTCCATGATTGGAGTGCCATCTGCCTCGGTAATCCAGCCCGGCATCACATTCACACCCAGGCGCTTGGCGAGTTGGATCTTATTGCCCGCTACAGAACTCATGGCCGCATCGAAAATGAAAGGTGGCTCGTTCTTGCCCGGGGCAGCGATTCCTATGGGGTTGAGTCCAACCATCGGCTTGGCGCCCCCAACTGGGGCCACCTGGACGCCTCCGGTTGTCATTGCCACACCAATCATGTCGTGCTCTAGCGCCATGGCTGCGTGGTATGCGGCCGCACCGAAGTGTGCGCCATTGGTCACGGTGATGGAGCCGATGCCGTAGTTCTTGGCTCGCTCGATCGCCATGTTCATGGCGTATGGGCCAATCACCAGGCCGTGGCCGTTGTCACTGTCGATGGTTGCGACGGCTGCGGCTTCTCTGACGATTTTCGGCTCTGGCGTTGGATTCATGCGACCGGCACCGAATCCGGCAACGTACGACCGCATCATGTTTGATACGCCGTGAGACTCAATCCCTCGAAGGTCGGCGTAGAGCAACACATCAGCGGCCTGCACGGAATCATCGTGAGGCATGCCCATCTTGTCGAAGATATCTTCCACGCTGGCCCGCATGTCTTCTTGTGGCACGCGAACGGCTATATCGTCTGGGACATGAAATCTTTCAAGCATCTAACTGTTTGACCTTTCGTTCCGTATTAGGCCAGCCCTTTTGAGGCCAGCCATTTGAGGCACCGGGTATCCCGGAGCCAAAATAGTTGTTTAACCGTTTGGTCGAATTACCGTTTTTACGCCAACACCCGATCCAGTTGCGGCGATGGCGTCAGCGACGCCGTCTAATCCATGTCTGTGGCTGATAAATCCATCAAGATTGAGTTCCGCCAGTGCTGTGGGCGTACGAGCATACGCGGTTCCTCTACCAAATGCGCCCCTGATTACGGTTTCTCGCCACTGAAAATCGTAGAGATCAATTGGGAGGCGGGTTCCTCGTGGACTAACTCCGATGAGAAGCAGAGTCCCGCGTGGTCGCGTCTGATCCAGCGCCAATCGAACCAGCGATGGACTCCCAACGGCCTCTGCGGCGAGATGCACTCCCCTGCCGTTGGTCACATCTGCTATCAGCTCAGATACATCAGAATCACTGGGGTCGTGAACGATGTCGGCGCCAAGTTGTGTTGCCATGGCGCGACGTTCTGCGATGGGGTCAGACATGATGACTGTTTCAGCACCGGCCAGCTTAGCGAACGCCATCGTAAAGAGGCCCATCGCGCCACCGCCAATGACCAGCACGGACTCCCCGCCGGTCAGGCCGCACATCTCGATACCGGAGAGGCAGCAACTCGCTGGCTCAGTAAGCGCAGCGTTTTCCAGAGCAAGACTCTCTGGTATCTCCACTGCAGAACTGCTGGGAACCACGGCAAATTCTGCGAACGCGCCAGATGAATCATTGGAGCGTTCGCATCTATTCCATCGGCCATCGAGACACTCAGCGCACTCGAAACAGTGCGATGTGATGTCGCAGGCCACGTTCTGCCCTACCCGTGATGACTCAATTGACGTCCCGACGGCAACAATTTTCCCGCCAAACTCGTGGCCGAGTACTTTGGGCGGGCTTGATGGGAACAGGCCTTTTGTGATGTGAACGTCTGTACCGCAAACCCCAACTGCGTCAACTTCTACGATCACGTCCTCTGGCCCCGGTGTTGGGTCAGTAACGTCATCTATCGTGAACTCGGTGCCACCGTGCCAGGTTGCAACCTTCAAATTACTGATCCTCCGAACATGCCGGCAGAGATACCGGCAGAGTTACCGGCAGAGTTACCGGCAGAGTTACCGGGATTTTTTGACTAACGCGCGGGAGTATAAACCCCTCGGGCGGTCGGCATCACTTTTTCAGAGGCGATCTGGCACTGGACGAGACCTCATCACGGGCGTAGATTCGCCGGAATCACAACTTTGCAAAACAGAAATACGAACTCAACACAGGGAGAAAAGTGATGAAGGGCCTTGCGGCAACACTTGGAGGCAACGACGGCATCTTCGAAATCGAAGAACTCGAAGTGCCTTCCGTCGAACCGGGAACAGTACTGATTCGAAATACGGGCGCTGCAGTCTGCGGATCTGACCTCCACCAGCGCAGAAACTCCATGGCGTCTGACACTCCGAAGCCGAAGAAGATTCCCGGGCATGAGTTCACCGGCATGGTTCACAGTCTGGGCAAAGGGGTCACGACAGATTCCCTGCGACGCCCGATTTCTGAGGGCGACAGGCTTGTTTTCCCGTTTTTCTTCCCCTGCATGCGATGCATCAACTGCCAGAAGAATCAGCTGCACGCATGCGCCTATCGAGCGCGACCAAACATGGTCAACTCTTTTGAGGACTACCCTTACTGCGATGGTGGCTTCTCCCAGTATTTCCTTCTGCAGCCAAATCACTGGTCGTACAAGGTTCCTGAGGAACTTCACGGCTACGATGCCGCGCTATCTACGGTGAACTGCTCAATGGCGCAGGTGATGATGGGCATTCACCTGGCAGAGGTTGATGACGGCGATACAGTTGTGGTGCAAGGTGCGGGCGGACTTGGCATCTACGCGACTGCTATTGCAGCGGAGACGGGTGCGTCGCAGGTGATTGTGATCGATGGCCAGAAGGCCCGGCTCGATCTGGCGATGCGTTGCGGCGCCACTTCCACAATCGATCTCACTGAGTATGACACCGCGGAGGCACGTATCGATCGGGTGAAGGAACTTACAGGCGGTGTTGGTGCCGATAACGTGATTGAAGTTGTGGGTATCGCGTCGGCAACGCTGGAAGGCATCCAGATGGCGCGTACTGGTGGCACTTACATTGATATCGGGAATATCGTGCAAGAAGAGATATCAATGCCGGCGAGCACGATTATTAGGAAGCAGCTGCGCTGGATTGGACTCGCCCACTACAACCCGTGGGTGATTGAGGCCTGCCTGCAATTGTTGGTGCGAACCAAAGACAAGTACCCGTTGCTGGACCTGGTCTCCCACACATTTCCGCTGAACGAGATTCAGTCGGCGTTCGAACTGGCGGAATGGCACGGCAAGACCGGCGGATCAGAAGCGACCAGAGTGGTTGTTACTGCCGAGTAGGCCCGACCCTCTGTACGCAAAACGAGCCTCGTTACCGAGGCTCGTTTTGCGTTATGTATTGCTAGTATTTATAGTTAGCTATCGAACTCTTCTCGGAGTTCTGCGTAGATCTTGCTGGTGCCCTGAATGCCCAGCGCCAGCGTGCTTGAGACGTTCATCATTCGGTATCCGGCACGGATCCATCGTCGAGCGTCTTCGGGATCGCCGAATGTGGTTGCCAGCGCCTTGCCGGTGCCTGCCATCTTGGTCGCGACATCGGACATGATCTGCTCTACCTTGTCGCTGTGGATCTGGCCGGGGATTCCCAGTGATGCAGACAGGTCTGTTGGTCCGACCAGTAGAACTTCGAAGTTTTCTAGCGCCAGAGTTTCATCAACTCTTTCGTAGGCCTCAACGCTCTCCATCTGAATGATGAGAACGGTCTCACTGTTGGCGTGTTCAATCACATCATCCTGTGTGAGGCCCATTGTGCCGGCGAACCATGGGGCGATGCCACGATTGCCAATTGGTGGGTACTTGGCGTAGTCGATCGCCTGAGCTGCCTGTTCAGGATTGTCTACCTGAGGCACCATCACACCAACTGCACCAACGTCGTACGCCTTCTTGATGTAGGCGGGATCGTTCCAGGGCACGCGAATCACAGCTGCGATTCCAGCCTGGCGAGCCATAACGGCGATCATTCCGACCGACTCAGTCCCGAACGGGCTGTGCTCTTCATCAATCCATACCCAGTCAGGATTGGTGCCGTTGTAGATGGCGGCGGCTACGTGCGGTTCTGTTGAGAATAGCGCCGTCCCCAGTAGAAGATCGTTATTTGCAATCTTCTGGCGAATGTCGCTGGGATACATAAATGGACCCTTTCATGAGGTGGTTAGAGTGAGATCACTGGTGGGCGAGAAAACTATCTGATTCGTGAGCGATGTCAAGAGTGGGGCGATCTCCACCGTGATGCGGCATGTGTACTCCACATCCGGCGTTCCATTGGCGATGGCAGAGGCGCATACTTCTGAGCCAGCAACTCGATCCCGTACGTACTACATTCATAATCATGAGCATGCTTCCATCAAATATGCGCCAGCGTCTGCGCAACCCATCCGGCAAAGATCTCTGGGTCACGTTTGCTGTCATTTCCCTGATTCTTGCTGGTGTCATGACCCCAATAATGATCAATGGCGTAGAGCGCTACAAAGAAACCAAGCGAATACAGGCTCGACAGTTTGCGCCACCACCTGGGGCCTGGGTGAGGCCTTGGCTGGTGCAAAAAGCTGAGGTCATGATTGAAGCTGATCAGCCGTATAAGTGGCATCCGACGGATTTCCATTTCGGACCGTGTTTTCCTGATAACGTTCGCCAACTTCCGAATGATGATTTTCGGACTGCGATTCGGTACTCATGTCGGGAGTTCCATCGTATCCAGAACGACTATGCCATCAATTGCGCAACCACAAATAACTGCGTCGTTCCGGAGGCTGCAAAGGCTGAACTACGAGCGGTTATATCCGTATTGGACGCAGCGTTCGCAGATGCAGGGTTTGTAGAACGCGCCATTGAAGAGCAGTAGCTGCCTCAGCGAACGAACCCAATTTCAGATTTCAATCCAGTACACCCAGTATCGGTCAAGTTGCTAGAATTCCGATTGTTGAATCTTTTTTTTGCGTGAGAAAGAGTGTTGATTGAGTTCTAATTTGGGTGCCACTGGCAGTGAGCATAGTTCTTCTCAAAGTGACAAGAAGGATTCCAACGTGGATATAGATCCCAAATTGGCTCACGATTTATCAAACACACTTGCCGCAGCAATAGCGGCGGCAAGATTGGTATCTCGCAAAACTGAAGACGATGAGATTAAAGAGCTAACAGATATCATATCGCGGCAACTGGACAAGGCCACGATGGCCATCCTTGATGCAAGCGAGTAGACGACGTCGAAGGCACCGTGCCGGAGGTAATTGACTTGGCTGATCAACCAACGCGGGTAATCGTGGTTGAAGATGAAGCTCTGATGCGTGACCTGCTCACGCGTGTTCTGGCAGGTCAGGATGGTATTGAAGTGGTTGCCAGTGCGTCTGATGGCGAGTCCGCATTAGAGGCCGTTCGCAAGCACCGTCCGGACGTTGCTCTTCTGGACCTGTACCTGGGCCCTGATCCCGATGGAATCAAAGTTGGGCATGAAGCCCGTCTGATCGTTCCCGATCTGGGGATTGTTGTTTTGACCGGGCGACAGGATTTCAACTCCGTAAGAGAGATCATTCTTGAAGAAGGCGCCGGTTGGTCATTCCTTCTCAAGCAGTCTGTTGGCGATGTAGACGCTCTTGCCAGAGCCATTCGCTGTTCCACGCGGGTATGATAGTGATCGACCCGGTCGTGGTCGCTGGGCTAAGGCCTCGAAGCGACTCATCTCTCACCGGGCTAACGCCCAAGCAGTTGGAAGTGATAGCGCTGATCGCTCAAGGTCATAACAACGACGCTATCGCTGGTGAGCTTGAGATATCTACTCGCACAGTAGACAGGCATCTAAACGAGATTTACCGCCACCTCCGGCCTTACTTAAAGGACGGAGTCCACGCTCGAGTTCATGCAGTTTTGCTTTACATCTACGGCTCTGACTCGTCTGCCGCTTAGATCTGGCCAATGACTACCTACGGCCGACACTGCCTCAGCCTGAGTGATTGTAAGTAGTTGGCCATGGATTCTGGTCAGACTGGCGATTCTGTATGGAACTTCGATTCGTGGTTGAAGTCCACTGACACTGCTGCCTCACTTAAAGGCCTTCTTGATTCAGATCCGAGATCTGCGAGCGTACTGGCTGGCTCCATTCTGGATAACTTGCTGGGGCAACTCATCGCAGCGGGCCTGAAGAGCCGTTTGGACTCAGAGAAGCTTGGAGATCCAGCGGACCTCGACTATTCAACGAAATGCACTTCAGCACGTGAGATGGGTCTGATTGGCGAACGCATGCTGGCTGAGTTGCGCTCTCTTGGGCGCATACGCAATGAGTTCGCCCATAACCCCACTCCTGACCTGGATTTCGAGTCTGCGGACGTTGCAGGGGCCGTGGAGCGACTGCGCTGTCCTATTCAGATCGCGACAGACAAGTCTGTACCGGGCGCAGGCCCCGGAGTACAGGATGCGTTAGAACGCGCTCTGCCACTCAACGTCACCGGACGACGTTACTGGTGGTCTCTGGCGGTTCTGGCAGCCGCAGGCGTACTTGGAGCACGTTTGCACGTGGCTGGACGACTCTAGCTCGACATCGTTCCGGTGTCTTTTGAGCCTGACTGATCAGCAATCCGGTTTAACTCGCTCTGAACAACTATCAACCCGATTGGCGAGATGAAGATACCCATTGGCGGAAGCAGCATCAACAGGGTTAGCACTACCGGTGGGTACTTATCTTCGTTCAGCCGCCCCATGTATTTGGAAACCTTCCAATACGCGTAGATGTTCAGAACCGGAAGTATCGCCATAAGCGTCCAGTTACCTGCAGGCGTGATGTTCTCATCCTGATGTTCATGCATCTCTTTGGCTGAGATATAGAACCAGTAGATGCCGTAGAAACCCAGAGTACCGATCAAGAGCAACACTTGAAGTGGGACAGAGCGCCGATTAATCAAGTTCAGGCCTCAGACGCTGTTCATCTTGGTGACGAAGTCTGAGATTCCACGGTTGACCCATGGATCGATTCCCGTCAGGAAGAATCGCGCTCCGTACTCTCTGTACGTTGCAACTTGGCCTTCGCTGGCCAGTGCACCGGGGCATCGCCCTGCATCGGCGATTTTTTTGATCGCTCCTTCAATGGTTGACTTGACCTTGGGATTGTCGAGATCGCCAATGTGGCCCATGGTCTGAGCGAGATCGCCGGGTGCGACGAAGAAGCAGTCGATGTTGTCTACCTTGAGGATCTCGTCGAGGTTCTCCACGGCTTCAATCTCTTCGATCAACACGACGACGAGAGTTTCATCGTTGGCCACCGCCTGGTAGTTGGGTACGCCGATGCCCTGCCGGCTTGTGAACATGCCGCGCATGCCAACTGGGGCGAACTTGGCTGCACGAACGATCGACTCTGCCTGTTCTCGTGTGCTCACGTGAGGAGCCACAATTCCCTGTGCGCCCCGGTCGAGTGTGCGGTAGATCAGGCCGTAGTCGTGAGAATTCACTCGAACAACGGACGTCTTGCCCCACATATCGCAAGCCCGAGTCTGATCTCCCAACTCAAGGAAATCGATAGCGCCGTGCTCGCCCTCAATCCAAACGGCGTCAGCCTCAGTTGGGCCGAACTGCTCGATGAGATCGCCAGTGACCAGCCCCTGAATTGCAACGGCACTCTCGCCTGCTGCCAGCTTTCGTTTTACGCGATTGGGTCGAATTTCGGCCATGATGACTCCTCTGTGTTTGTTTTACGAAATATGTCAGATTGGAATCGAAGCATGGTACTTCGTTGTCGTCACAATGTCTCAATCTCAAACATTGATTCTTGGATAGGATTCAGCCGGCTTTGTTCTAATTTTGGTGATCAAACTATGGCGATCAACTTACAGGAGTGAACTCCCGTGGCTGCTTACCCTCCGCTTCCCTCTTCACTGGTCCCCTACCCCGTCGTTTCAAATATCGCGTTCACAGAAGGTCCGATCTTCGACGACCGTGGCGATCTCTACTTTATGAATTACATGGAGTTGGGTACGCTGGGCCGGTTTTCCAGCGATGGCACGGTGGAGGTGTGGACGCATACGGGCGGTCTGGTGAACGGGCTCAAGTACGATGGCCGTGGCCACATCGTTGCGGCGGATCATATGGGAGATCGCGTTACCCGCTTTAATCGCCAGACGAAGTCCATGGAGGTTCTGACAGATGGCTACGAGGGCACTTCATATGTTGGCCCAAATGACATCGCTCTTAATCTCAAGGGGGACATTTACTTTTCAGACTCCGGGAGAGACGAGTCGCTGGCCAACGGCGGCGTCGACCGACTTGGTCACGAGATGCCTTTTCCGAACGGGCTAGCAGTGCAGCCAGATCAGAAGCGCCTTTTCCTTGGCACGTCTGGAACGAACTCAATTCACAGCTACGATATCGCAGTCGACGGGACGCTGACGAACAATCGCATCGTGCATGAATTTCCGAATGTATCAGTCGATGGGATGCAGTTCGATGAGAACGGCAGGCTGTGGGTTGCTCGGTGGATGTCATCGATCCTGATTCCGGCGATCTGCTGGCAAGTTATACGATGGGCGGACCCGGCGTTACAAACGTGGCCTGGTGGGGAAAGTCGTTGTACGTGACTGTGTCTGGCCGCAACTCTATTGAGCGATTGGATATTGGCGTTGGCCCCGCGGACATCGTCCCAAAGTGGGGATGATAGCGCGAGGCCACTGAAGCGTTCGGGCTACGTCAGCTCTGGCTTTATCCGCTCGTACTGCACCGGCCATTTGAGATCGTGACCTAGTTCATGGGCGGCGCTTAGAGGCCAATAGGGATTTCGCAGCAGTTCGCGTGCCAATAGCACCACATCCGCTTCTCCGTCAGCCAGGATTTGCTCCGCCTGATGCGCTTCTGTGATAAGGCCAACTGCGCCGGTGGCGATGCCAACCTGCTCTCTGATTGCGGCGGCAAATGGCACCTGGTAGCCCGGGTAGGCTTCCATCTTTTGCGCCGGAGAGTTCCCACCGGATGAGGCGTCAATCATGTCTACGCCGAGATCCTTGAGCCACTTGCAAAGTTGGATGGACTGATCCAGATCCCAGCCACCTTCTACGTACTCAGATGCGGATATCCGTACCACCAATGGCAAGTGATCTGGAATCACTTCACGTACTTTTGCCGCTGTCTCAAGGGCGAATCGCGCACGATTCTCCAGCGAGCCGCCGTACTCATCATCTCGCCTGTTTGAGAAGGGTGACAGGAACTCATGTGCCAGGTAGCCGTGGGCAAAGTGGAGTTCAATCACCTCGAAGCCTGCTGCAAGAGATCGCTCAGCCGCAGCGCCAAACGCATCGGTCAGATCGTGAATCTCATCGACTGTTAGTTCCTGGGGGATCGCGTAATCCTCGTCAAACGGTAGATCGCTGGGGCCGAACGGCTTCCAGCCGGCGGGCTCGTTCTCTGGAATCAGCGTGCCGCCTTCCCATGGTGATTCATGGGAGGCTTTTCGGCCAGCATGGGCGATCTGGATTGATGCCGTGGAGCCCTGGCTCTTGATGAACTCGACGATTGGCCGCCAGGCATCCACATGTTTGTCGGCCCAGATTCCGGGGCATCCGGGAGAGATTCGGCCTTCGGGCACAACTCCTGTTGCCTCAGCCATGATAAGACCGGCGCCTCCGACGGCACGAGTGCCCAAGTGAACCATATGCCAATCAGATGGCACACCATCAACGGCGGAGTACTGACACATCGGCGCGACGAAGATCCTGTTCTTCACTTCTACGTCACGAAGGTTTATCGGCTCAAAAAGCTTGACTGACATTGCTACTCCGGGTCCACAAGGAATTGATATTGATTTCACTTTTAATTTAACGAACCAATCCTACTTGCTCTAGCAAATGGTTCACGTCAGCACTCACGAGCAGGACGGTGAAATTACGAGAACAGGCATGCGATTTAATTTCGATATTCGCAATCAGGGAGCGACATTTCAACTGCAATCCCCTATCATCCGACCACCGAGTTTACTTATGAGAGATCGAGTGGTGATGCAATGGTTCAGCAACAGGCCCAGATTCTGAGGCCAGAAACGCTGATTGAAGAGTTCAAGAAAAACGACGTGACCCATGTGATCACGATCCCCGACAGTGAGACCAACTACCTGTATGAGTTGATGGCTGAGGAGGATTGGCTGGACGTTATTCCCATCTCACGTGAAGGTGAAGCGCCGTCGACCGCTTTAGGTCTGAACATCGCCGGAAAAACTCCTGTGTGCCTCATTCAAAACACAGGAATGATGGAGGCAGGGGACTCTATTCGGGGCATGGCTCTGGATGTGGGATTCCCGCTGGTGATGATAGTTGGTTACCGCGGTTGGACTCGTCGTGGTGCCACTCCAGACAGCGCTGCAACGTACACCGAGCCGATTCTCCACGCGCTCCGGCTCAACTACTACCTGGTCGAGCAAGACACCGATGGGCCACGAATCTCGGAAGCGTTTGAAGAGGCTAGAGTCACCAAACGCCCGGTCGTGGTGCTGATTGGCGACGAGTACCATGGATTCAATCGTTAGTCTCCAGGCTCATTCAAGAAGATTTCATGTTTGCTCAGGAGTATTGAAATGATCGATGGCATTGAGGTTCTAAAGGCGTTCGCACCGCACCGCGGTGATGCACTCGTTACCCATTCAGGAACGACTGGCGGGCGCTGGGGTGAGGTGAGTGAGAATCCGGGCCGTGACCTTCGGCTTGAGAGTTCCATGGGGCAGACAACTTCTGCCGCGTTCGGTCTAGCCCTCGGCCTGCCTGATGAAAAAGTGGTTATTTTCGACTCAGAAGGCGCGCTGCTTATGAACCTGGGTGTTCTGGCCAGTGTTGCTGGCAAAGCGCCCAAGAACTTCTACCACTTCCTGCTGGACAACGAGTGCTATGCGACAACCGGTGGCCAGCCCGTGCCGAATGCACAGGGAATCGACTATGCCGGAATGGCGAAGAGTGTGGGGTACAAATCAACCCATCACTTTGATGATCTGGAAGAATTTGTGACTAGTGTCGAAGAGATCATGCAGGAAGAAGGCCCGGTATTCGTCTCAGTGAAGATAGAAGCTGAGGTTCAAAACTTGCCAATGGGACTGCGAACAAGCTCTGGTGGCCGAAGCCGCTTGGAGACGATCAAAGACTTCCAGGAAGAGATGGGAATCCCGGCGCCGTAGCCAGCAGATTTAGTGTTGTTTCAGCGTCGCAGAGCGGTCAAATCGTATCCCTGGGTGTCGTTGCCTACGGCTTGAAAGCCTTCCACGTACCTCTAACAAAGCCTCAGAAACTCGAATAGTTTTTGCTGCATAAGTTGTTCGCCTTATTCGAAATAGCGACGGCAAGATCGTGTCGGCGTGAAGAGGTTCATGTGACCTGGCAGACTCAATCGTTCCGCAATCGAATCATCGGTTCACGTTTCTCAGTTCTAGAGGCCACGCTACGACCATCGCTTTGCGTCGATGCAACTGATACCAGTTGTTGAACACTGTCGTTCAACGCGGCGACTTCCCCTCGAAGTAGTTCAACTCGCTGAGATAGCCGCTCTTGAGCGGCAGTCGCATCGCTTTTTGCCGCTTTTATTTCACTGCGTCGCTGTTCTGATTCTGACCTGAGCTCATCTCGGAACGAAGCGTCACTCTTACCAAGCACAGAAAGTTCCGCCTCAATCTCCCATAGCTGCTGCTCCAACGCTTCAAAGCGGGATTTATACCGCTTTCCCGAAGCTTTTGCGCCTGTGTGTTCACTCCATGAGCGAATTTCATGTGGCCAACCAAGCCAGCGCAATTTTTCAGCACTTTGCCGCAGGAATCACAAGGTCCGGAAATGGGCGAGACACTGGCTGTAATGGCGTGCCGTTCATCCGGGGAGCGTATCACTGAGTGTCCACAAGTCGGCGCCTGAAATGGGTTGACAGGTGCTCCGTGGCGGGTAGAAATAAGTTGGGTTGCTGTCAAAACTGCTGTCAATCGGAGAAATCACCACCGCAACTACATCACCGAAACAGCCGAATTGAACTGAGAATGTGTGGCGCGCCTGGAGGGATTCGAACCCGCGACCCCTGGTTCCGAAGACCAGTGCTCTATCCGCTGAGCTACAGGCGCCTGTGACGATCTGGCGGTATCGACTCTAGGGTCGATGTGGCTCACCAATCGCATGATGATGTGTGGGGTGAGCGATGGGAATTGAACCCACGATCTTCAGGGCCACAACCTGACGTGTTAACCACTACACTACGCCCACCACGTGAATATCTAACGCTAGCATCCGCTGTGTTGCTTACGCAACGGGCGCGCAGGCTCACTCTGGCAAATCATTGGCCCGGATACGGGTCGATCAGGCACTCTGGGAGATAACAGGTAGTCAATATGGCACTTTTGTTGAAGGGTTTTTCTGATGAGACGGTCGATACCGGCGAGGTGGAGATTGGCTACTCCGTAGGGCCGGACAATGGCCCCACGCTGCTGCTTGCGCATGGCGTGACCAGTCGGCGGGACTCATTCTTGTCGGTGTTGGACGTGCTGACAGCCAAGTATCGGGTCGTGACGATGGATCAGCGCGGGCACGGCTATTCAGGACACCCCGGTGAGTATGGTCGTGAGGATCACGCTCGAGACATCAACTTCATTCTTGAGAACGTTTGTGATGCTCCGACTATCTTGTGGGGCCACTCGATGGGTGGCGCGAATTCAGTTGGCGTGGCGATCAATCCGCCGTCGCAGTTGAAGGCGCTTGTACTGGAAGATGCGGCGGTGTTCCCACGTGTACGGCCGCCGTCTGCCAGCAACTCTCCCACGATGAGTATGTTCCAAATTTCACTCGATCTCATCGATGCGGACGCGACGGTGGAAGAAGCCGCTGCTCGATTCCGAGAGGCGTACCCGAACTGGCCAGATTACATATATGGCTGGAAAGCGGAATCGATTCTCCAGATGGACGCCGATATCCTACGGAATGTGATTGGTGGGACTTCATCATTCAGCCCCGGAGATCCCGCAGAGACTCTGGCCCGGATCAAATGCCCCGTTCTGCTGATGCAAGCCGATCCGACCGCAGGCGGCATCCTAGCGGACGATTTTCTGGCCGAAGTAGTTCCAGATAGCGATGACTGGACCGTGGTGAAGATTGAAGGCGCAGGCCACAACATCCACCGGGAGCATTCGGAGCTGCTGCTGTCGGTTGTGTTGCCGTGGTTGGAGACGCAGTCGGGCGCGTAGGCGTCCTGCTCGACCGATGATGCCCCTACGGGAACCGTGCGTGAGAACGGGAAGTGGCTAGCGTATGTGACGCGCCCTCACCCCAGCCCTCTCCCATGGGGAGAGGGGGTAAAACGCGATAAGCCAAGGCTGTTCGCTGCCCCGCGGCCTATGCCCCTGCGGCAGCCACCTAGAGGCCTCGTTCCTTTTTCACACGCGCCCACTCATCGTGGGATTCCTGGCTTGGGGGGTAGTACTTGCCGGGGGGCACGCCCTCAGCTCGGATCTTTTCCTTAACGTAGTTCTCTACTTCTTCATGTTCGATAGCCCACTCAAGGACGGCTTCAGCCATCCAGGATGGAACAACGAGCATGCCATCGCCGTCGCCGACCATCACGTCGCCGGGGCGAATTAACGCGCCGCCGCATTCGATCTGGATGTTTTCTTCGGCTGGAATTGCCGTTGGGCCACCGTGGAAGCTGCGGGCGACTGCGTAGACGGCGAGGCCGTAATCTTCCTCTTCTAGCACTCCGAGATCGCGGATAGCACCGTCGATGATCACGCCGTCGGCGTTGTTCATCTGGAGTTGGAGCAGTTTCACGTCGCCGGCGACCACGTCTTCCTTCTTGCTCATGATGTCTGCCACCAGCACGTCACCCGGACCGCAGCGGCCCATCGCCACGTACTCAGGCGTGTGCTCGCCGCTACCCATCTCGGCAGATAGGTCTGGCCGGATTGGCAGGAATCGTAGCGTTCGCGCCCGGGCTGCGAATCGCTTCTCGCCCGTGTTGAACGGTCGAATGCCTTCCAGCACGCAGAGTGGGTGGCCGTATGCACGGCAGCCGCCGTAGACGGTGGCGACTGGGATGGTCTTGAAGCCGTCCAGAACGCTCTGCGGGACGTCTAAGGGCTTCATATCGAACGTTGGGATGTTTGCCATGAGTGGAGTCTCCGGTTAGTTGGCTGGTTTGTTTTCTGGTCTGTTCTACTGAGAGTCGGAGTCGGCGAGATCGAGCGCCAGCTGTACGAGTGTTCGTGTTGGTGAGCCGGTGGCGCCTGCGGTCAGTATGCCGTTGGTGCCGTCAGACATGGCCATTGCGGCGATATCGAGATGGACCCACGGTGTGTCTTCAGCGAATTCACCGATGAAGTGCGCTGCGGTGATCGCCTGTGCGAGTCGGCCACCCGTGTTCTTAAGATCCGCAATCTTGGAGCGGTTCTGTCGCCTCGCCACTTCATCGAGCGGCAGCCGCCAGAACGACTGACCGCGCTTGTCTCCCGCGGCGATCAGCGCGTTCACCAGGTCATCATCATTAGAGAACGCGCCGGCGTTGCCCTTACCGAGTGCGACCACGATGCCGCCGGTGAGCGTGGCAATATCCACCATGCGTTTGGCTCCGTTTTCTCGGGCATATACGAGTGCATCAGCCAGGGTGAGCCGCCCCTCTGCATCGGTGTTCAGCACCTCGATGTACTTGCCGTTCATGGCCTGCACAACGTCACTGACGCGTTGTGCGCCGCCACCGGGCATGTTTTCCGTGGCGAGGCAGAGCGCTGTCACGTTGATCTTGGGAGCGATCTCAGCGATGGCCCGTGCGGCGGCGATAACCGATGCACCGCCGGCCATGTCGCTCTTCATTGTCTCCATACCGCTGGAAGGCTTCAGCGAAAGACCACCAGAGTCGAACGTGATGCCCTTACCGATGATCCAGAGATTGTTGTCGGCGTCGTCAGGATCTCCCGCGTAGTCCATCCGGATCATCTTTGGCGGTTCGTGGCTGCCCTGCGCAACGCCAAGGAATGCGCCCATGCCCATCTTCTCGGCATCCTCACGCTCCAGCACCGTGATCGAGAGACCATCGGTGGCCTCAGCTACGGCGACCGCTTCTTCTGCGAGCCGCGTGGGCGTCATGATGTTGGGGGGGTGGTTCACAAGGTCACGTGCGAGCGCCTCTGCGGTGGCAATGCTGGTTGCACGGTCCACAGCGGCCTGAAGTTCAGGTGCCTTGCTGGCGTCCAGTTCGATGATCGTGAAAGTCTCGAGGCCCTTCGACTCGTCATCGTCATCTTCGTTGGACGACTTGTAGTTCTTGAACTCATACGTGCCGAGAATGGAGCCCTCGACGATGGATTCAGCCGAGACTGCTGGATCGATTCCGCCAATACCTGCGCCGTGAAGGATCGTAGTGGCTTCACTCGCTCCAATCGACCGAACCCGGCGGGCTACGGTGGCAGCGACTTTGCGGATGCCATCGGCATCCAACTTATCAGACTTGCCGAGACCTGCCACGAGCACTCGGTCAGGAGCGAAATCACCGTAGCGGTCATCCAGCGTGTGTATCACCGTCGCTTCTGATGCGTTCCCCTTGATCTCGCCGTCCTCGATCAGCTTCGAGATTGTTGATCCAATAGAGGAGTCAACCGCGCCCGTAGCACCTTCCGGCGCGGTGACACCTGAAAAGAGGTTCACAACCGCCACGGCCGTCGTCTGTTTTGTGATGTCTCCGGTAACCACTTCGAAATTCAATATCTGGCTCCGTCTTTAGAGTTTCGGTATTTTTATCGTTATGTTTTGTTGTAAGAAATGAAAATTGCAGTTGGAACAGGCATTCTGAACTAATTGTCGTGCGATTGTAGACCTGCGGTTCGGTTTACAGGTAGCGCCGAAAAGCAGGATTTTAAATCGCTCAAACATGCACTGAAAATGCCAAGACTTTTTTGGTACAAATACAAATTCAACTTGACGAAAGCCTTAATCCGTCGTAGTGTGGCGCCCAGTCTCAAACGGTGTGCATGCAGCAGCTTCTAGGTCTCTGGCGGGAATGGGGCAGCTAAAGCACGATCACTGAGCGAGGCGCTTTACCGACACGTTGCTAATGAATGTCCGTTCTTAGCGACAGCAAACATCCCGACTGTTCGGGACATTGAGGGGGCGCCGAAGATGCAGGCCGACAGCATTCAGGTACGTGTTATTTCTGATGGTTCATTTTTGCTCGATGGGGGTTCCGTTTTCGGGCAAGTTCCAAGGGTTATCTGGGAGAAGGAAGCCAAGCCAGACCGTAAGAATCGCGTTCGTCTCGGCTTGAACACTCTTCTTGTCCAGACTCCGGAACACAACATTCTTATTGATACCGGCATGGGTTCTAAAGACCCCGAAGTCACTCGTGAGGTCTACGGACTTTCACGCTCGAAGCTGCTCAGGGACCTCAAGGTTAAGGGCAATGGAATCACCCCACGAGACATCGACATGGTGGTTCTGAGCCACCTGCACTTTGATCACGTTGGTGGAGCGATTCGACTGGACCGTCTTGGCCAGAAGGTACCTACCTTCCCGAACGCCAAGTACGTCATCCAGAAGAACTCCTGGGAAGAGGCAACGTCTCCGAACGAACGAGCGTGGCCGCACTTCTCACTCACCCGTGACGTCCTGGACGTTTTGGAGAAGTCCAATCAGGTTGAACTGATTGACGGAGACACCGAGATTGTTCCCGGCGTTCAGACTCGAGTAACCGATGGTCACTGCGCCGGTCACCAGTCGGTGTTCATCAACACCGGTGGCGAACGGATTGCCTACCTTGGCGACCTTGTGCCAACGGCATCACACGTGACGCTTTCGTACATCACGGCCTTCGACAAGCGGCCGGATGCAACGCTTGAGCAGAAGCGTGAGTACCTCAACTACATCGAAAAAGATGGCTGGTTGATGGTCTTCGCCCACGGCCACGAGCACCGAGCTGGCTACCTGGAGCGCTGGGGCGGTTCACTGAACCTTCGCCCGGTGGCCGTCTAGCCACAACAAGAACATTCCCAGGAGGGTCACTTCGAAAGAGGCGGCCCTCCTTTCTTTGGGGCGCAGCTGAGCTGGTACTGGCGGCGGGGCCGCGGGTGTGAACGTGATGTTCGTATTAAATGAGTTTGGTGACTAATTCTTAGCGTCAACCATAATCGGTTCCGCCAGCATCACCTGGCCGTCGAACCCGGTGAGCGTCACTTCCTCAATTAAATTCACACGCGCCCTGCCCGTCTGCTGACCGGAAACCATCCTGGCTCGCACGTAGGAGTCCGTAAGCCCCGCGCTTGGTGCCACACGCTCCCACAGGACTTTGGCGGTGCTTCCGATCAATCCCTGCCTGAATGCGGCAAACGACTCAGCGCCGATCTCGCGCAGTTGCGACGCACGCTCGGCCACCACTGTTGGATCAATGTGACCATCGAAGTGCGCAGCTGATGTGCCAGGACGTAGTGAGTACGGGAATATGTGGATGTCCGCGTAATTCGCCTGAGTGACTATCTCAACGCTGCGCTGGAACTCATCGTCTGTCTCTGCCGGGAATCCTGCGATCACGTCTGTGGTTATGGAGACTCCCGGAATCGCTGCACGAATTCGATCCAGCGATGCCAGGTACTCTTCACTTGTGTAGCGCCTACGCATCGTATCGAGCACACGATCGCTGCCGGCCTGGAGTGGGACGTGGAAGTGTTGGCAGAGCCTGTTTTCACCGATGCCCGACCATAGGTCTAACAACTCATTGGTGATCTCAAGTGGTTGGAGCGATGAGATTCTCAAACGATCTATGTCTGTCTCAGCTAATACTACTGTGATCATGGAGATGAGGTTCTGATCGTCGAGGTCGAAACCGTATGAGCCCAGTTGAGTTCCCGTTAGCACCACTTCACGCGCTCCACCTGAGATCAGGTGTCTAACTTCCTCAACGATCTCCGCGGTGGGGATGCTTCGCTCACGGCCTCTGACGGTTGGGACTATGCAGTAGGCGCAGACCTGATCGCAGCCTTCCTGGATCTTCACAGACGCTCTGCTACGACCCAACAACATGAAGCCTGTGCCTGCCGGTGACCCGTCCGCACATGGGGTGGCTTTCAGGCCCAATCGCTCTGAAATGAGATCAACAGTGTGGATCTTCTCCGTGTTGGGGATGGCGAGATCGACGCCAGTCAGCGCTGCGACTGTCTCCGGATCGCGCTCCACGTAGCATCCGGCCGCAACGATTAGCGCCTCTGGATATTTTCGTCGGGCGGCGAAGATTGCCTGCCTGGCCTTCCTATCTGCAACATGGGTGACGGTACAACTGTTGATGACCCAGACGTTTGGTGCGTCAGCCGAATCGGCAATCGCATAACCGTGATCGGTGAGCGCAGTGGCCATGCGCTGGCTATCCGCTGTGTTTAGTTTGCAGCCGTGTGTCTCAATAGCCACCGTTGGTGCGGCGTCGACGGTGGTTACGTTGATTGGAAGTGAGTCCATATCCTTATTCTATTGGGCATACGACTGAGTAAATCGATTGCCCAGAGACACTCTGCTCGCTGCCATTTCCCACGATCTGTTCGTTGTGAGTCACTACTGGCTTGTCGAATAAACCTTGCGACGGCGAATGTATACTTCAAGCTTAGATCACAACTTCTCATTTTTGGGCTCGTAATTGGGCTTGTATTCGGGTGATCGTATTCAAAACATCGCAAACATATTTACGTAGTTAAAACAGTGATTTCGATGCGCTACTCAAGATGCCGGATTGCACGGCCCGTTCCAGACTTGTGTGGCCAGCGAACAACATTCATAAGTCACTGTTACTCACTGGAGCAGATCAATTCGAAACGAAAACACATCTGATCAAGTTGTAGTCACCGGCATCGGACTGGTTTCACCGCTGGGACTCACGCGCGAATCGACGTGGGAAGGTCTTATTGGCGGCAGGTCTGGGATCGACATGATCAAGTCTTTCGATGCCACAAACCACTCAACGAAGATTGCCGCAGAGATCGACGATTTCGATCCCGAGAACTACATGGATCGCAAGAAGGCTCGGCGGATGGACCGCTTTGCGCAACTTGCATGTGCGGCATCTCTAGAAGCGATGGCACACGCGGGGATCACCATAGAAGATGTTGACCCCACCCGTTTTGCCGTTGTTATTGGCAGCGGTGTTGGGGGCATCAAGACCCTCTCTGAGCAGTTTGATGTGATGCGAGAGCGCGGTCCAAAGAAGGTCACGCCGTTCCTGATTCCTATGATGCTGGGTGATCTCGCGGCAGGTCAGGTATCGATGCTCATCGGTGCAAAAGGCCCGAACTACTCTGTAGTGTCGGCGTGTGCGACTGGAACTGACTCAATTGGCGAAGCCAGGGAGATGATTCTTCGTGGTGAGGCTGACGTGGCGATTGCTGGTGGTACTGAGGCTGCTGTTTGTGAGATTGCGGTTGCAGGATTCAACTCCTGCATGGCACTCTCCAAGCGCAATGATGATCCGCTGACATCTTCTCGACCATTTGACGCCGAGCGTGATGGTTTCGTTCTAGGTGAGGGCGCTGGCGTTCTTCTGTTGGAGTCTGCTGAGCACGCCCGCAAGCGTGGCGCTAAGCCGCTGGCAAACGTGGCAGGCTACGGGGCCAGTAGTGATGCCCACCACATCACCGAACCAGAGCCAACCGGAGACGGTGCGTTCAGAGCGATGTCTATCGCCCTTAAGGACGCTCGAATCTCCCCGGGCGAGCTTGAGTATGTGAATGCCCACGGAACGTCTACACCAATGAACGATAAGTACGAGACGCTTGCTATCAAGAGCGCACTGGGCGATGCCGCACCAAACGTCCCCATCAGCTCAACCAAGTCCATGACTGGACATCTGTTGGGCGCAGCGGGAGGCGTAGAGGCCGCCGTTGCTGTCATGTCGATTGCTGAAGGCGCCATCCCTCCAACGATCAACTTGCAGAATGCCGACCCCGACTGCGATCTTGACTACGTACCTAATGAGTACCGCAAGCAGACGGTCCGGACTGCCATGTCCAACTCAATGGGTTTCGGTGGTCACAACGCCGTGCTCGTGTTCTCTGAACCATCGTCCTGATCGACGGTTCGCACAGAATTGCCAGCACCAACACGCAACTGGGTAGTCTCTGATAGTCCTCCTGCGTCAGTTCTTGATGCTTTTGAGGTTGGAATATCACCACTTGGCGACCTCCCGGCGCGTCTGCTGTACAACCGGGGTTTCAACACGCCCACAGAGGCCCGTGAGTTCCTCAATGCGGGCTACTCCGACCTTTCGGACCCTTCACTGCTACCAGGCATTGATAAGGCCGCTACAAGGCTGATTGAGGCCATCGAGCGCGGTGAGTCGATTGGTATTGTCGGCGACTTCGACGTTGATGGCCTGACTGGTGCTGCATTGCTGCTGGGTTCGATTGAAGCATTTGGTGGCAAAGCCGTCGCTTTCGTGCCCGACAGGCAGAAGGATGGTCACGGGGTCCCAAAGTCTGCGTTGAGCAGCATGCATGCAAGTGGCGTATCGCTGGTCATCACAGCGGATACGGGTACCAGTGAACTGGAATCTCTGGAGTACGCCTCCAGTCTCGGCCTGGACGTGGTGGTGACCGACCATCACGTGCTTCCTAACGAGCTACCTGCGGTGGTGGCGCTGGTCAATCCTCATCTCGGAGACGATGACAGCCCCGCGGCAGGTCTTACGGGCGCTGGCGTTGCGTTCAAACTGGTACAGACGGTTGGCCGCAAGCTGGGGCGCGGAGGAGCAAGTACGGCGCTCGCGCTGGCGGCACTGGGTACCGTGGCCGATGTTGGGCCGTTGCGCGGCGATAACCGGATCATTGTGCGTGAGGGCTTGAAGCAGCTGGAGAATACCGCTCACGCCGGACTACGCAGCCTCATTGGACAGGCGAAGGTTGGCGGTAAGAATGGGCCGATTGACGCTGAGTCTGTGGCATTTCAGATTGGGCCCCGACTCAACGCACCCGGGCGGCTTGGCAATGCCCGCAACTCGCTAGACCTACTGGTGTGTGACGACCCCGAGCGCGCGCTGGCACTAGCGGAACAGCTTGAGGCGAACAATTTGGAGCGGCGGCGCCTCAGCAGCGAGGCTCAGGAGATCGCAGCTGCCGCTATTGCAGGCCAGGATTCGCTGCCCCCGCTCATCTCTGTAGTGTCTGATCAGCTTCATCCGGGATTGCTGGGACCGGCGGCTAGTCGACTTTCTGAGACACACTCTCGGCCGGCGATGGTCGGCATCATTCAGGAAGATGTCTTCAGGGCCAGCCTTCGCAGTGGACCTGGGTTTGATATTCACGCCGCCCTGGAGAACAGTTCATCGCTGTTCGAGAAGTTTGGCGGTCACGCAAGAGCGGGTGGGTTCACTGCCGCTTCTTCTGATGTTGAGCGGATAATCGGTGAGCTCACTGACTATGCGTCAACGAGCTCTGCAGAACCCGTTGCAGAACCACTGCAGATCGACGTCGAGATCGATTTCTCCAGAGTGGGCAATCCCCTGAAGCAGTTCCTGGATGAACTTGCTCCGTTTGGCGAAGGAAATCCAACGCCGCTGTTCCTGTCGCGGGGGCTTATGCCAACCGAGGTCAAAGCCGTTGGCGCCACTGGCGACCATCTGAAGCTTGCGCTGGATGGCGGATCGCGCACGATGAAGGCAATTGGTTTTGGAATGGGGCGCGCCACACTTGGCAGCGGCCTGGTGGACGCGGTCTACAGCCTGAAGATGAACTACTGGCGCGGTCGAGAGAGTCTGGAACTCAGCCTGGTGGACATTCGACCGTCCGAGCAGCGGAGCTGATACTGGCGGCAAGGCCGCGGGGACCATTTCCCCTAGGCGGTCGCTCTTCGTCGTCGACGTCGCCTGCCGCCGGTACCTGATGTTGTCTCATCTGGTGTGTCGTCATCGGACGAGCGACGCTTCCAACGGAGGAACATCACCATCCATGGAACGGTCACTGCGACTGAGATCAAGGCGATGAAGTGAGCTTCCTGGAGCCCCCAGACCTTTACTTCGTCGACCCGAAGGAACTGGATCGTGAAACGCATTATTGAGTAGAGCGTGAGATAGACCATCCAGAGCGCGCCGTGCGGGATGAGCTTGCCTCGCAGTTTCCACACCACCAGGAACAGCAAGAGATCGCCGATTAGTTCGTACGCGGCTGTCGGATGCGTGGCTTGCGTTGGATCCCAGGCAATGTCTGTTCGACTGGATGGCGGACCCTGGAAACCGGGGCTACTGAAATTAGTAAATACCCAGCCCCACGGCAGGTCTGTCGCCTTGCTCCAGTGCTCGCCGTTGATGAGGTCCCCCACCCTGCCGATGGCTTGCGCGATCAGGATGGCTGGAGCGGTCAGATCCATGAGTCGTCCAATTGGGACTTTCATATTGGGATCTTTGGTAATTCTGTTGTTGACTACGGCGTAGGCCATAGCTCCCAACCAGCCACCGAGAATACCGCCCCATAGCCCGATGCCACCAGCCCAGACCTGAAATATATTGCCGGGGTTGGCAGAGTAGAAATCCCAGTTGTCGGCAACGTGAACGAGCCGAGCGCCCAGTATCCCGCCAATGATGCCGAATACTGCGACGTTGTACACCACATCAGGGTCGATACCGCCTTTCTTCGCCCAGCGGCCAACCAGATAGACAGCGCCACCGACGGCAATGAAGCTCATAAAGCCGTGCCAGCTAAGCGTGAAGCTTCCACTGTTAAAGATATTCGGGTCGAACGGAATTTCGATCATTTACTGCCTATTCGCGGCCGGTGATTTCGTGTCGGATTGTTCCCACTGGTATGCGCAAAGATTCTGGGAGCACATTGGTTTGATGCAGCTCATTCGTGGTGGGGTCAGAACCGATTGTAGGTAGCCACTTATACGGGTGGCAAACCCAAGATTAGTTCATCCCAGCCGTAGGGGTGAACCCGTCCCTCTCAAATCAGCCTCGCAACAGTCGTGAAGGAATAGAATCCTGCATGCTAGGCTGAGTGATATTCCCCCGCCAAACTCCTTCCAAAAAGCGAAGTTGGAGACGGTCGTATGGCCGCTGCCACACATACCGATATTGAGACCTTCCTCAACTACCTGAGCGTTGAAAAAGGCGCGTCACCCAACACCTTGAACGCGTATACCAACGACCTTGGATCATTCTTGAGCTGGGCAGAAAGCGCTCATCCGAATATCGAATGGACTGAGATTGGGCCAGAGGTCATTTCTGGATATCTGGAAGATCTGGACGAACGCGGGTACTCCAAGTCCACCCGGGCTCGCAAAGTCGCGTCTCTCAAGTCCTTGTTTCGATTTTTGCGTGCGGAAGGCATCGTAGACACCAACCCAATGGAGACATTCAGGTCTCCCCGCCCCGGCCGAACGCTCCCAAAGGCAATCACGCCTGAACAGGTGGAATCGCTGCTACGCGCCGTAGGAGAAACGTCCGGCGCTGAGGCTGCACGTGATGCTGCAATGTTTGAACTGATGTACGCGGCCGGCTTGCGTGTTAGCGAGTTGGTAGGCCTGAACATCAACGATATTGATTTTGAGACTATGACGGTTCGCTGCATGGGCAAAGGATCGAAGGAACGCATTGTTCCTCTCTACGAAGAAGCGATTTCGCTGGTTGGCGCGTATATCTCCAATGACAGGAGTGAGACATTGCGGGACGATCGCAACACAGCGCTGTTTCTGAACCGACGTGGCGATCGGCTGACTCGGCAGGCATTCTGGCTGCGATTGAAGAAGTACGCATTGCTGGCAGGTATTGATAGCAATGTCACCCCGCATACGTTGCGCCACAGCTTCGCCACGCACCTGCTTCATGGTGGCGCCACACTTCGGCACGTTCAGGAACTGCTTGGCCACGCCAGCATCGCAACTACCCAGATATACACGCACCTCACCGATACTTACGTTCAGGCCGAGTACGATAAGGCTCACCCAAGAGCAATTTGAGCCCATCCGTTATGCTGTGCGGAAGTCGGGGAGGTAAACCATGCCTGTTGTAGCTATTGAAGGAAGAGCCGGATCTCTGGCTCCAGATCTGGCGCATCTGGTCGCAGACCAACTAGAGATCGACAGTATCGATCGTCTGATGCTTGCTGAGATCGCACGAAAAGTAGGTGCGACGGTTCAAGCGATTTCTGAAACCGAGCGTAGACCGACTGGCGTTGTCAACCGTCTTGCGGCGTTGGTTCAAAGAATGCTTGAACGATCAGCTGTGGCTGGCACGGGGGGCGACCCCTACTTTGGCCCCGGAATCGACAACCTGCTTTCCCAGTCCTATAAAGATCTGGATTCCGTGATTACATCTCCGAGTGAGGTCGATCAATCGCACTTTATTGAGTCGACTCGAGAAGTCATCAGAGACATTGCTGAAGATGGAAGCGTGGTCATAGTGAGCCGTGGTGGACCAGCGATTCTGCGGGACGTTCCAAGCGCCCTGCGAGTTGGCCTGGTGTCAGACCGAGATGTCCGGGTCAAGCGCATCATGGGTAGGGAAAACCTGACGCTGGACGAAGCCGACGATTTCGTCACACACGCTGATCACGCCCAGCTGGTCTATTTTGAGAAGGCCTTTGATACAACTCCCATCGATCCCTTCTTGTATCATGTGATGATTAACACTTCCGAAATATCAATCGAACGCGCGGCTGAAATTGTGGTTCCTCTAGCAAGAGATCTGCACTCAGTAGGCCACCTGCGTTCAGATAGCTGATTTAGATATAAATGCCTCGAAAATCCCGCCGAACCAAGATCAACTTCAACCGCAAGTCTTCGCGCCGTGAGTCGACACCAAACGTCTTCATGGATTCCGAAGAGCAGATTGGTGATGGCGATTCCGAGGATGTAGCCAGTGAGGACAGCGGGCCCTCCGTTGGCTCCGGTGAAGCCGCAGCTCGCGAATCAAGACGCCGACAGCGTGATGAATCCCGGGCGGTCCGTGGCCGACGAGGTCGCCAGGCACCGATGAGGGTTGCTGTGTACGGTCAGTACCTCAGCGCAGAGTTGAAGAAGCTTGGATCCATCACTGTTGTGCTCGCGATCACGCTGGTGGTTCTGACCTTCACTATTGGTTAGTTTTGGTGGCTAGCCTTGGTGGCTAGTTATTGGATATGTTTTCGCCCATCGTCTTGCCACTGATAGGTTGCTGAATTTCCTCACAGGTGGGAACTTGTACCCGTGACCACTGCCACTGACACCCGCAAGATACTCTCCGAGCGGATGCGCTCGGTTCCGACGAGTTACGGCGTGTACATGTGGCGCGATCGTGAAGCGAAGATCCTCTACGTAGGCAAAGCAAGCTCGCTGCGAAGCCGTATGCGCTCGTACCTCGCAAAGCCCTCCAGTCTGGCACCCAGGACTCGCGAATTGATGGCTCGGACCGTCGACTTTGAGTATATCGTCACCGAATCCGAGCAAGAAGCCTTTCTCCTTGAGAACAGTCTCATCAAGCATCATCAGCCGCGCTACAACGTGCGATTGCGTGACGATAAGACTTACCCGTATATCAAGATTGATCTGGCCGAAGAGTTTCCGCAGATCTACATCACCCGGAAAACAGCCAACGACGGCGCACGCTACTTTGGCCCCTTCGCCAGCGCAGGAAGCGTCCGGAAGACCCTCGCGCTCCTGAAGCGACTGTTCCCCTACCGCTCCTGCACAAAGGCGATCACAGGCACTGATGATCGACCGTGTCTCGATTACCACATCAAACGCTGCATCGGCCCGTGCATTGGCGTGGCGTCGAAGCAGGATTACTCAGAAGTCATCGACCAGGTGGTGATGTTCCTGGAAGGCCGCACGGTGGACGTCGTACGCGACATCAACGGCCAGATGCTGGAAGCCAGCGATGAGTTGAACTTTGAGCGCGCCGCAATACTGCGTGATCAGTTGAAAGCTGTTGAAAAGGTCTACGAAGGCCAGAAGGTTCTCTCCATGAGCGGAGAGAGTCTGGATGTAATTGCGGCGTCGCATGGTCCCGATGAAGCGTGGGTTGAGATCTTCTTCATTCGGCACGGAAAACTCATTGGCCGAGACAACTTCATGATGTCCAACACCCGGGACATCTCCTCCGGCCAAATCGTCACCGACTTCGTAAAGCAGTTCTACGATTCAGCCGCCCACGTGCCCCGGACAATACTGCTGGCCGAGCCGATTGAAGATGCAGAATCCATCGAATCCTGGCTCGCCGAGAAGCGCCAGGGAAAGGTCGAATTCTTCATCCCGCAGCGTGGCGAGAAGAAAAAGCTTGTCGAGATGGTCCGGGAGAATGCAGCTCACGGTCTCGAACGCATGAAGGCAAAGTGGGCCGCCGACTCCGAAATGATGAACGACGCCATGAGCGAGTTGGAGCAGCAGCTCAGCCTGCCGCGTCCACCGGTGCGGATGGAGTGCTACGACATATCGCACATCCAGGGCACCAACACGGTGGCATCCATGGCTGTGTTTGAAAACGGCAAGCCGAAGTCAGCCCACTACCGTCGATTCAACATTAAGAGCCATGATGGCAATGACGACTTCGCGTCGATGAGAGAAGTTCTTACTCGACGATTCAAACGCCTGAAAAAGGCTCAGGATGGTCCTGATGATGACGAGGAGGACGCCGAGGCTTCTGAGAAGACAGATAAATCAGAGAAAGATGAAGAGAGCTTCGGTGCAGTTCCCGACCTTGTGCTTATTGACGGCGGAAAAGGGCAGCTAAGTTCTGCCGTTCAGGTATTCCTGGAGCTTGGAATCAAAGACGTGCCTCTTGCCAGCCTGGCAAAACGTGAGGAAGAGATTTTCGTACCGGAAGACCCGGATCCAATCCTTTTGCCACGCAGCTCCAACGCCATGTTCCTTGTACAGCGCATTCGTGACGAGGCACATCGATTCGCGATCACGTTCCATCGGCAGCGTCGCCAGAAGTCTTCGATACAGTCGGCGTTGGATCTGGTTCCTGGAATAGGCCCGAAACGGAAACGAATGCTCATTCGGACGTTCGGGTCGTTAAAAGGCGTGCGAGACGCCACGACCGACGAGATCGCAGCAGCCCCCGGCATGACCCGGAAGCTGGCTGAGAAACTGAAAGAGTACGTCTAGGCTGGTGGCACTCGCGCGCCACATATCGTCATCCCGGAACCGCTTCGTTATCTGGGATCTCACGGGCGCCACCCTCTCCATCGGATCAACCACCACTGCCGGATCTGCTGGCGTCAGTGATTCTGCCGGCTGCGTGCCAATCCGCCATCCCGGAATCGAAGGCTCTGCGGAGATATCCGGGATGGCGGATTGGCACGCAGCCGGTAAATCAGAGGAATGGACTACTGTTGGCGACGGCGCTCTTCCAGCAACTGGATCACCATCGCGATGGCCGCCGGAGATTCCTCCAGATCCAACGTTCCACCTGAGTAGGTCAGCTTGAGTCGGCTGGAGATTGAACTCGTAATCAATTCCGGTGGTTGGGACGCATATGTGGCCTTAGTCTCCTCCCCTACGCTGGTGTGCAGGGCTTCGGAGACGCCCGAAGGAAGCTCTTTGAGAGCCTTTTCGATAGTTGTGATCCGCTGAGTGATCTCCATGCGGGATTCGCCGGTAAGTTCTTCCAGGACGAGGATAAGCGCCGCTGCATCTGAGATCGAAGTCCCAAGTCGTTGTTGAAGCTCATTGAACAGTTCGATACTGCTTGCTAGCTCGGTGGTCGTTTCTGATGACTCCTGAGAGCTCACAGGCGACGCAGAGCGCAATCCAAGCTGCGTAACGCGGATATTGCTCCGGCCCTCCGCAATGCGCCACATACGCAGGCCGCCCAGGACAACAGAGAAGCGCCCGCCGCGCTCGCTCATACCCAGAACCTCAGCAAGGTGCGCACGCGAGATCGAACCACCAAAATCTTGACTGATCCGTTTACCTATAGAGATCGCCTCAAACAGGCCGATTTCCGGGTATTCATAGGCTCCAAGCCTGGCCAATAGATTCCTCCTGTGACGATGAAATTCGACGTAGAGCACCGCAAACGCAGCGATGCAGTTTCTTGAGCGACCCTGATGTCTATCAACCCTCAAGAGATCACCCGGCAACTCACCAAACGATAGAGGCGAACCCCGTCACTGACACGCGGCGTGTTTCGAGGATTGTATCCGCTTACGCCGTCATATGAAATGCCGCATCTGCGGCGTATGCGCCGCGCCATATGGCGCATACGCTTCGCTATTCCGTTACCGTGTAGAAGGATCCTATTGGCGCAGCCGGAACCGTATTATTCGGGTCGCGGCGTATTCAGGTGACTTGCGGCGCATCAAGTGGCGTTTTATGGTGAGATCTATGTCGCGGTATCTGCATCCGCGTGCTACTCGAAGCGGGTGCTTGTCATGCTGCCTGGAACTGTTTCAGTCCAGGCCTCGGCTAGAGCGAATTATCAGTCGTCGCGTGATGCGCTGTGAGGGGCCTTCCACGCGCGGCCCTGCCCGGAGCGCCTAAATCGGCTCTCCCCCATCGAACTGGGGGGCAGCATCGACAGTTACTCAGAGACCTTCCAGCTTCAGCCAACAGGCTTCAATTGAGACGCGGAAGCCTGAAGGTTCAGCCTTCGCTAGCATCAGCAAGTTGCGCCATTAGTAAGCGCGCTTTGCTCGCTGTCATTTATGACTTCTGCGGGCGGTATTCAGAGAACAAGAATGCCTTGCTAACCCATCTCCAAGTCACAAAGTATGAGAGAAGTTTTCGCGTTATGTTTTGGTAGTAAGGTTACTGAAAGAAACGTATTTCACGTTCACATTAGCGACTTGGAGAATAACAGCTGCTGGGGCCGAAACGCCCTATTTAGTCGTCATCATCGTCGCTACCGAGGCCCGTGATCTTGCCGATCATGTTTGAAAATTCCATCGGGAATATGAACTTCGATGACGGGCTGTTTCCAAGCGATTTCAGCGTCTCCAAGTACTGCAATCCCATGGTGTTTGAGTGGGCGTCCTGGGCGATTCCGTTGATGCGTTCCATGGCATCGCTGAAGCCCGCTGCGCGCAGCACTGCGGCTTGCTGGTCTCCCTCAGCCTGGAGGATTTCTGCTTCCCTGTTACCCTCAGCCCGAAGAATTGCTGCCTGCTTCTCACCCTCGGCGACTGTGATGTTGGCTTCCTTAGTACCGTCGGCCTCCAGAACTACAGCACGCCTCACACGCTCTGCGGACATCTGACGGCTCATGGCTTCCTGAATGTCTCTTGGCGGGTCGATCTCCCGGATCTCTACGTTGGTGACCTTGATGCCCCACCGCTCTGTCTCGCCGTCCAGGCGCACCCTGATGGACTCGTTGATCCGCTCTCGCTGTGAGAGCACGTCGTCCAGGGTGATGTCACCAATCACGGCACGCAGAGTGGTTGTTGCCAGTCCAACCACCGCTGCCCTGAAGTTCTCGACTTCAAGGATCGCTTTTTCGGCTTGGTTGAGATCGACCCGCATGTACACGAGGAAATCGATCTCAATCGGCGCATTGTCTTTCGTAATATTCGTCTGACGCGGTATATCGATGATCTGAGTTCGAGTGTCGATCTTCCGTATCTGATGAAGGATTGGAATCGCTAAAACGACACCCGGCCCCTTCATACCCTCGAACTGACCCAGTTTGAATCGGGCCAGTCGCTCGTATGGTCTGATGAAGTTGATTAATGCCATTCTTCAGTTCTCCCCTGCTGCTCGATCCGGTAGCGCTATCTGCGGTATTATCGCTGGCCAATCCAACGGAACTCCGACTTGAGATTTAATACCAGTACACCCGTCGGTCAGTATTGGTTCCCGGGAACCAATTGCGGATTCTGCGCACATGGTCGCACATAATTCGCCAAACTACTGTTGCGACGTGTCAGACCCGCCTGGTTCTACGATCAATACCAGACCCTGGACTGAACTGACTTCTATCTCAGAACCAGCTTCCAGCTTCTGCTCGTTTTCCACGAGGGCACCCCAGCGTTCACCAGCCACCATCACTTCGCCTTCTGGATCGAGATCGACGGTTACTGTCCCGTGTTCACCAACAAGGCCCTCGAAGGAGTGGGGGCTCACGTAGTCCGGAATATCTCGTGCCTGTCGAGCAATCCAACCAAACCAAACGGCAACTGCTGCGACTGATCCGCCCATGCCGTATAAGAGCCACCAACTCACCGAGAAGTCGGGATCACCAAACTCAGGCGTGCCGAAAAATCCAACGAGCAACAGGCCACCCAGGATTAGTGATGCGCCTGCCGCTATCCCAAAAATCCCAAATCCTGGCGCATGCGTCTCCGCGATTATGAGCAGGATCGCCAGACCCAGCAGGCCCAGACCTGCCCAATGGAACGGTAGCTGCCCTAGTCCGGCGAATGACAAAAGCAGCAGAATCACCCCGATCACTCCCGGGCCCACGAGCCCCGGCGACCATATTTCGACTACCAGGGCCAATCCCCCCAACGAGAAGAACAGGAACACGATGTCAGGGTTCGAGAGAAAACTCAGGATATTGTCCACGAACCCAAATCCAACTTCGCTGACACTCAGTTCGCCAGTGTGAACCTCCACAGATCCCGATGCCGTCGGAATCGACATACCATCGAGCTTCTCCAGTAGGTCATCTACATCCAGAGCAAACAGATCGACGATGTTCTCCCGGAGCGCTTCTTCAGCCGTGTAAGCAGCAGCGGCTCGCACCGTGCGCTCGAGGGCGAATGCGTTCCGGCCACGTTGCTCCGCAATTGAGCGAATGAACGCCGCCGCATCATTGGTGACTTTTCGCCCCAGCGTGCCTTCAATGTCCTCACCTGCGCCGCCAACTGGAGACGCCGCGCCAATATTCGTAGAGTTCGCCATTGCCGCCAGCCCACCGGCAACGGTAATGAATGTACCTGCGCTGGCGGCTCGGGCGCCCGACGGACCAATAAACGTCACGATCGGAGTCTCTGACGCCAGCATGTCCGCGACAATTTCCCGCGTGGACTCAAGTAATCCACCTGGAGTATTGATTCGCAGAATTAGAAGAGCGACGTCATCACTCTGGGCATCGTCGATGACTCGTGTGAGATAACGAGCCATGACGGGGTCAATCGCGCCATCTACATCGGCCACGATGACTTTTGGGGAGATCGATTGAGCGTGCACCGAATCGGAAAAGATCAGCCACTGCCCTGCCATTCCAAGCGCGAGCAGAATCACAGTCGCCAGCAGAATCGGCCGCCGAACCACCATCTGAACAGACAGGTCGGTCATCGCCACTAGAACCCTCAATTCACCCACATGGTAACCGGAAGGCGATTACGACGACGCGAGGAGTCTGCGTAACTCAAGCTCAAGTGCGGTGATCACCGCATCATCGAATATTGTCGCGTCGATGACACGAACATCATCTGCGAGATGCAGGGAATCGTACCGGCCGCTGCGGATAATCTCAGCGAGCTCATCGGCATCTGTTTCCATTCCACTGGAGTGGCCTGCATGGCGGTCTATCGCTTCCCTGGCGACGTACCTCGCGGCCAGAACATCGGCTGACCCTGTGCAATGAATCTCAAATACAACTGCGGGATGCCGTTCAAGTATTTCTTGAAAACGGGTTCTGGATGATTCAGCCCAGAACGCTGCTTCCGCGATGATCGGCTTCCCAACGCGCAGCTGATCCTCGATGAGAGCGTACGTGAGATCGAACGCCGCCCGACCAAGCTTCTGGCTCCACTCTCTGGTGGACCAACCCACGCTATCGAACAGACGCTCCTTGATGTCATCCTTGGCGATCAGCGGGAGGCTAAGGGATTCAGAAAGACGCCGAGCAATCGTCGATTTGCCGGTGGCAGGCGGCCCGGTGATCAGGATGAGCAATGGCGCAGTCATGAGATCAAAGGTACTAGACGTCAGCGCCATCGTACCGGGCAATCTCTACGAATGCCGCCTCGTCATCAGACCAGGCGTACAGCGCCGCTTCGCGCACTGCCTCGCCATCGATGCCAACTACCAGCTGCTGGACGGGGTATGACGGGCCATCACCCCAGGGGCTCGTGGCGACAGTGCGGTCGGTTTCAGACAGATACGCCATTCCGTTGGGGTGCGAGTGGTATATCAACTTTGCAGGACGTCCTGTATCGATGCTTCGGGCCAGCTCAAGCAGATCTTCATCTTTGAAAACGTAGGCAGTCTCAGGGGGTCGTCCAGCCACAGTGGGATGGCCACCCAGCGCTTGAACGTTCTCGCATGGTCTGATCTCATCGACGGCACTGCCGTCAGCATCACCCCACATCCAGCCACAGGACTCCGAAGGATAGGCCGTACGTGCCTCAGAGAAGGCCGCCAGCAGCAATTCACGTGGGATATCCAGTGCCGTGGGCAATGCGTCGCTCATTAGGCTTCAGCCCCTGCGCCTGTTGCCCATGAGCCTTGCGCCATATAGCCGCCGTCAACGTTGAGGAACGTTCCGGTCATGAAAGACGCCTTGTCGCTGGCCAGGAACATGACTGCATTGGCAATGTCCAATCCAGTGCCAACACGTCCCAACGGATGATCCTTGCCGTACTCTGCAACACGTGCGGCCACATCATCCTCATCGTGCGAGCCGAGTTCCTCCCTGGCAACGGCGCGGACCATCTCCGTGTCGATGGTTCCAGGGCAGATGGCCACTACTCGAATATTCTCAGCAGCGTAGTCCAGCGACATCTGTCGGGTGAGCGAAAGGTCGCCGCCTTTGGAAGCCGCGTAAGCAGGCACACCGGGCATCGACTGCTGCCCTTGCACTGATGCGTTGTTAATGATTACACCACCGCCACGCTTTCGCATCTCGGGGATGGAGTACTTCGCCATGAGAAATCGGCTCTTGAGGTTCACACCAATGATGCGGTCCCACAGCTCTTCAGAAGTGCCTTCTACGTTGGTGTAGGAGTCGGCCGGCTGGATGCCAACGTTGTTGAACAGCACGTCAACACCGCCAAACGCCCCCGCTGCTTCCCGCACCACGCGCTGACACGCAGCATCCTGTGAGACATCCGCGTGGATGAAGAGGCCCTCTGTCCCTGCCGCAGACATTCTCTCCAACGTGGAGGCGGCTGCGATCTCGTTGATATCAGCGATTGTGACATTCGCACCAGCTCGTGCGAACTCGACTGCGGTGTCCCCGCCCATTCCAAGCGCACCACCGGTGATGATCACGGACTTCCCGTCAAACTCTCCCACTTAAGTCACCTCTCCTGTTGCATGTGTCATATTGCTGTAATTGTGCGTGCCTGGTTTTCAGTTGCCCGACTGGCAGAGTCTTACCAGATGCTCCAGCCGCCGTCGACGATCAGGTTGTGCCCCGTGATCCACTTGCCGGCGTCAGACGCCAGAAGCGCCACGGCGCCCTTCAAATCATCAGGCGTGCCGATGACACCAGTCGCGTTCGCGTTCCGCGCTCGCTCGTTCATTGCGGGGTCGTTTCCGGGCCTTGGGATCTGACCGGGGCTTATGCAGTTTGCTGTAATTCCACGGGTTCCCAACTCTGAAGCCAGCCCCCTGGTGAGATTGATGATCGCCGCCTTGGCAGCCTGATACGGCGGCCCGGAGCGCTTGAACTTCAGGCCCTCGTAGAACGCCGGGTTGGACGTAAGCGAGCCGTGAATTGACGATACTGCGATGATCCGGCCGTAACCTGCAGGAATCATATGACGAGCAGCCGCCTGGGCGCAGATGTAGGTGCTAGTGGCGTTCATATCCATGGTTTTTCGGAACTCATCGATACTGGCATCTGGGATGTAACTGGTGGTCGCTGAACCTCCAGCATTGCAAACCATAACGTCAATATGGCCGTGTTCAGCAACCACAGAGTCGACCATCGCGTTGACCGCGTCTTCGTCCGTCACATCGCACTGATAAGGCTCAACGGCGAGGCCCCTATCCCGGAGGGTGCTGGCCTCCGACTCAAGCAACTCTTTACGGCGGCTTGCGATCACCACACTGGCACCAAGTTCTGCCAGCGAGGTAGCCATTGCACGGCCCAGATGCGTGCCGCCGCCGGTGACGATGGCAACTCGGCCCGTCATATCGAACATGTTTTGAACAGTGGTCGATGCTGTTTCAGTGCTCATGGGGCCTCAAATGGTGTGCTCAGGGTTATCGTGCGCTCGACGTTGTCGTACCAGCCCTGCGGCCGGTAGCCGGATGTGTGCATGTAGCACTTGATGTTCGCCACATTGCTCCCGTGGGCGAGAGTGATGACGCGGCTCATTGGGATGTTGCGACGGCCGTGATATTTGCTGAGCGCTGCCACGTTCATAAACGTGGTGCCGCCCCAGGCCTGCTCGATATGCGATCGGCCACTGACGACGTCATCCGGGAATGTGTGCGTGTGAGCGCCAATCCACATGTCCAGCGCTCCGGGATTATCGTCGAGAAGCGACTCAATCTTGCCGGTATCTGGCTCATCGCCCACAAAGTGGACGTACGAAGCCCCGATTGGAGCTCCGAATTCGAATCTCCCGTGGTATCCAAGATCAACGCCCTCCCAGTCGCCTGAGCCAACGGTAGTTTCCTTCACCATGTGGTGGTGGCCGGAGAATGCGATCTGGTCCTGACTGTTATGCAAATTTTTCTTTAGCCAGTCGAACGTGTCCAGCGAAATCGAGCCTGCGGGGTATCCGCCGTGGTCTCCGCGACCAACGGGCGGCGGATAGTCGTTGCGGTCTGCCATCATCAGAAACTTCAGATTCCCCACTTCAAACGAGTAGTGCTCCCAGTTTCCGTCGATGGCATACGGGCGCTTGCCGTTATCGACGGTTGATGAGGCTTTGCTCTCCCCTGCTGGGTCGATGTATTTCCGATGCCACCACTGGGTATCGTACTTATCATCTGCGTCAGCATTGGTCGCATCGTGGTTGCCGATGACGTTGTACACCTGTTCACGATCGTGATCGCGCAACTCACCAATCTGCTCCACCCAGAGGCGGCCTTCATCATCATTTGGCAACACCTGCGAACCTGAGTCGTCGCCAAGATCTACCGCCATGTCCCAGTGGAATCCCGGGCTGTTGGGATCACGACCTTCCGACTGCGCAATCGCATCTGCCAGGCTAGATCTTCCATAGGTGATATCAGTACCAACATGAGGGTCGCTGAATGCCCAGATCGTGAATTGCTTGTCTGATGACATCTAGTTCTCCACTTCCATGGCGAGGTCTTCAATAACCTGAGCATTAGGAATCTCATTGAACACAGCCGGGGCGATCTTGATCTTGGCGTCCCTGTTGCCGCTGCCAAGGATTATCCACTCGCACTCCATTACCCGGGCGTCCACGTACATGGGAACCTCCGGCGGAATGCCAAACGGCGTCACTCCACCAACCTTCATCCCCGTCAGCTCCATCATCTGACCCGCGCTGGCAAACGAGACACGGGATACTTCCATCAGGTTCTTCACGCGCCGATTCACGTCCAATCTTGTTGTGGCCAGCACTACAGCGCCTGAGAACACTTTAGGGCCCCGCTTTGATGCAACGATCAGCGTGTTGGCGGCCTGATCAAGTGGATAGCCGTATTCCCGACAGAAATCGGCAGTATCTGCCAGATCCGGGTCGATCTCGACAACTTCAAAATTTGTTTCAACAGTCGAAAGGAATGAGGCGACCTGCGGGTCCACTTTTTGAAGATCAACCATCTCAGTCTGACCTCACTGCCCTGGGCATTGCGCCCCGAGTTGTTATCTTGATTCTGTTTTCGCACGAGTACTCTCGACGATCGGCACCGACTATCCGAACGCGCGTTTTCCAACGCCCGCCTGACGTTGCAACTGACGAGAGACTTCCGGTCGCCAAATCCACCTCAAAGCTATCGTCTGATCCGGCGCGGAGCATCTGCCTTCCGCCAAACGGCTTAGAAGACTGAATGATCTCCCTTTTAGAGCCGGATTCATCCCTCCCCCGCCATATCAGTTCAGCGGAGGCAGCGAGAATCTCAAAGCGGTCTCTGGTGACAATCTGCACCGCCATTTCCACCACATCGTTAGAACCGTATTCTCTCGACGCGAACAGGACGTGTATTCGAACTGAATCGAACAGTTTTGTGATGGTTCGCAATCCTGGCATGATCGGCTCCGCTGAGGGGTTGAGGTAGACGGCAGACTATAAGGCAAACCTCCGTGCAGAACCAACCCATTGTAACCAGCTATTGCGGCCGGGCGGTCACCGTCTCGGCAGATCGCGTCAGTCCGGAGTCGGTAAATCCCCCCACTGCGATCACGTCGCCGTTATCCATGATCATGACAGTGTGGCCAAATCGCGCCTGCCTGAGGTTTCCGGCCGGACCCCAGGAGTCGGTCTGCCAATCGTAGGCCTCGGAGCTCCTGATTATCCCGTCATCCCCAATCCCACCGGACACGTGAAAGTAGGAATTTGCCAGTTGCATGCCTTGATGGCGGGTCCGCGTCTCATTCATCGATGCGGCCTGAGTCCACTCGCCGGTCTCGGGATCATAAATCTCTACGCTGGAGAGGTATATGACTTCCCATCCCCCTACGATGATAACTCTGCCATCTGGCATCAATCCGGCAGAGTGTTCAAACCTGGATTGCGCGAGCGGAGCCACTTCGGTCCATTCGTCGGTTGCAGGATCAAATACCTCAACGGATGCGAGCCGCACATCACCAATCCCCTCCCCGCCGACGGCGAGTACCCGTCCATCAGGGAGAACTGTCAGCGAATGATCGAATCGGGCGACGTTCAAGTCCCCCACAGAGCGCCACTCGTCTGAATCAGGATCGTAGATCTCTGAGCTAGCCAGTGGGTCGCCAGCCCATCCTCCTGCAACCAGAATTCCGCCATTGTGAAGCGTCACAGCTTTGTGGGCCACTCGTGTAACCGACATAGGTGCGGGCTGTATCCACAGATCGGCCGCCAGATCGTATCTGAGCGTACTTCGGAACGCCGCAAAATCGGCACCCCATCCGCCGGTGATGAGCACATCCCCATTGCTCAGCGCATTTGCGGTGTGCAGGTAGCGACCGAACTCCATTTCTGCAGATGGCTGCCACTCACCGGTGCTGGCATCGTAGATTTGAGAGCCAACCGAGGGGTTTCCGTCAGAATCTTTGCCACCCACCAGGAGCGCCTTCCCCCCGGGCAACGGGCTGATAGACATGAAATCCAGCACCGAGGCGATCGGCTGGATACCGGACCACTCGCCCGGTGGGTCTCCAATATCGATATCCAGTACATTTTCCGGCGTTGACACTGACGGATCTGGCGTTGAGATTGGTCTTGGGGTAGCGGTTGGCTGAGGTGTTGCCGTCGGGAGTGGCGTTGATGTGGGGGCAGGTAGTGCCGTGGGAGTAGGAGTTGGAACCCTGGAGAGCGCAGTTGCAGCCGCCGCCGCCAGAACGGCCTCTCTAGTAGACGATGTGCCGGATGTGTCTGCTCCTCCACTGCTGCAAGCAAACGCTAGCAGCGCCGTTATTGGAAGAGCTATTTTCAAGAAGTAATTCACTTTATTGATGAGTCATCTGCTCCGGCGTGAGGGGATGTGGCTCCGGCTCTATGATGAGGTTTATCAGTCCAGAGTTGACCAGTGCTACTGCGTTCACCAAATGTAACGCTGCGAGGGCCAATGGCGGACCTATCAGCGCCAGAATAAGTGCCTCCCAGAGCTCTTCAACCAGCCAGAATCCAAGATCTATATCTGTGAGATTTATCAACAGAGGTGCAGCGGTAACCATACTTGCCACCCCAAGAGCAGAAACGGTCACAACAAACGAGATTGCCCCAACGGGGAATCGGCCGATCAAGTAGAGAATCGTGAGCCAGGTTCTTGGGCTTTTGAGATGCGCCTTCACCATACTTACAGCGTCATCTGAATCAGACTTCGGCGTAACTATGGGTTTGATATCAGTCCTGAGAAGAAGAATTGCTGCCTCTCGCTCAATTCCAAACAGGATCCATACGCCAGTAGCCAGACCTCCCAGAACAATCAAACCGATGCCCACCGGGGCCAGAGCAATCGACAACACAAGAGCTGTGAGTGTGAATGTTGTGACAAACAGGCTCAGCGGGAGGCCAATTAGCAAGTAGAAAATCCGCGAGTACGTCCTGGACCGGAAGGCCACAGCGTACAGGGAGTTCAACTGAAATCCACCGTTCGTCGAAGGCGTTTCAAATGTGTCTCCCGCAGGGGAATAGATGGACGTGGATTCTTGAGTCTGATTTGTCACGCAAATTAGTATACGGACGAGAGGGCGTAGAAAACCTCATTACACGGGGCTACGCTGGCGCATGTGTGGGTTCCACCCTACTGATTGCACTAAATACGGATGATGTGCCCTGATCCGCAACCTAATCTGGACTTATACACAGCAAGTTCTCGGAACCCGGGGACCAATCCAGATTACGAACCGCATCATCCGCCTCGCATCGCCATTCTCATTGCGAATCAGGCCAGTCGCCCCGCACAATCGTTGATGACTCGTTCACGATGGACACAATTGCGCCAACGATATCTGCCGTCACACCGATTGATGGAGACTTTGTCTTCCCTTCCAACGTAGAAGTCTCATTTACCGTGGATGACGTTGGGGCGGGAATCAACACCGAAAGAATCGAGCTTCATCTGGACAACGACAAGGATGGTGTAACGGTTGATGACACGGATATGTTCGCTATTCCTGCGGCAGATGTGACCACGATCGGTGGCTCCCAGATAATCAACACTCCCATGCCAAATCTTGGCGCAGATGGAACCGCCTCCTGGTTTGTGAAGATATTCGATATTGCAGGCAACAGCACTCGATCAGACGCAGATCTATCTACCGATGGCGATCAGGATGGGATCGTCATTATTGACACTCTGCCTCCTCGCATTATTTCAGCTGTGGCGGGAGAGCGATTTGATGATGAAAGCGAGGAGATCGTGGTGGATCAGGCTGAGTGGGTCCACATCACTTTTGATGAAGACATAGTCCCGGAGTCAGTCGTTCCAGTCCTCGTGTCGGTGAACGGCAGGCAGGCTGACTTGGCCATCACGCCTGCGGCTATGCCCGCTTCTCTTTTCTTGCACGTGCCGAAGCTACAAGGCAACCCCGACGAATTGGACCTGGGAGCTGGCACCGTTCAGGACCCAGCGGGACTAAAGAATGTTCAGCATCTGGTACGCGTAGTCGACTCACTCAGTCCACGATTAACCGTGTCGCTCAATTCAACCTATGTGAACAGCACGCTTAACCTGGAAATCACGAGCAACGAGTCGCTTAGCTCGTTACCAGCTGTCTCCATCGATGGACGCTCGGTAGATTCCACATCGTCCGGTGGACCAAGGAAATGGCAATATCAGATAGATCTCAATGAATTGGATGCAACTCGCTCCGGTGAGGGAGTGAAGAATCTCGTCGTTACGGGATTTGACCAAGCGGGCTGCCTTGGTTCGATCGGACAAGAGAGCTTCGCTGACGGTTATCCAGACAGAGCGATTCAATTTGAAATCGATCGTCAGGGTTCAAAACCACTGATATCACCGATGTTCGGTACAAAACTTAAAGGTTGGTCTACCAAAATTCGCGTCAGCTTCCTGGGTGAAGCGAACGAGTATCCGGGAGACTCTTCTATTGGTGCGGTAATCACATCGGCGACTCTCAACGATGTAGAGATCACTGACCAATTCACCTCAATCGCCAATGGCTCTTTATGGGAATACGAGACGGGAACGCTCCCGATTAGCTCGTACCTGGTGAGGATTGAGTCGGCTGATCTGGCCGGAAACATACTCACCCCAATTGAAACTCTTTTCACTATTTCAACAGAGCCATCAGAAGAATTACCTGTCGAAACTCCCGGCGATAACATCAGTGAGGAGCCACCCGTAGACGGCGAGCCGACCGATGGCGATTCGCAGGGCGATCCAGTTCTGGGTGATTCCAGAGCACGATCCATTGCGCGCTCAAGATGTTGATGGCTCAACTCCAAATGGAGCGATCCTGGGCGGAATTGATATTGAGACGCCGGACGCAGATGATTCGAAGTCTCCAGGTGTGGTTGATGATGCGATCAGTGGCGATGACCCAGTCGATTCCGCTCCCGCAGATTCGCCAGATGAGGGTGCCAACCCAGATCCCTCGTCCGTTGCACCAGAACCGGTAACTGCGGAGCCCACCGCCGCACTTGCACCGGGGCTGGCCGCGCTGATTGAAGGAGTGATGGCAGCGCGCGAATCGCAAGCTGGATCTGGCGCTGGTGTTGAAGATCCAGATGCGACTCAGGATGAGCCGGTCGTAGATCCAGCAGAAGATCCACCCGGCCTCACCAACGCACAGGTGGAGCAAACGGCTACCACCATGCGGGACCAGGGATTGCTTGCAGACGGCATTGATGTCAACGCGGAAGAAGAGCCGGTCCACTCTGGCGGTGGCTGCGGTCTCCCACTCGCTAATAGCAAGAGCCCCGGCGCAGACAGTGCGCTCCACGCCGGAGGTTTGCTGGCGCTTCTAATTGTTGCGAAGCGACCGAAACGAAAAGACGATAGCTAGTCACATGGCGAAGGGCAGGTTTCAAACCTGCCACTACCGGGAATCCTAAAGGGTGTAATCAACTCCCAGTTCGGCAGCCATCTGCTTGAAGTAAGCAATGCTGTGCTCGGCGAGCGGAATGCCTGAATCGACACGATCCTGGTACGCCTCTGCCTCTGGCTGGCCCGGGTACATGACCCGATCGTAACCATCGGCAGTGGGCTCGTTCTTCAAGGCCCTCAACATCTCGTCCATGTTTGCCTTGAACTCATCGGCAGGACGGAACGCGTCTACCCGAATCGCCTGGAAGTAGTGACAGAATCGACCGCCCTTCGGGTTGTCTGGCAGCAGCCCTGAGACAGGCTCGCCAGGCAAGATCGCGCAGAGAATATCGGTCATCATGCCCAGACCAGTCCCCTTGTGGGCGCCGTGCTCATGGGTCTCGCCCAGCGGAGGTTGGCCGTGAGCTGGTGGGCTGTTCGCTGGGTCAGTGACATACTCACCCGATTCAGCGACCGCCCAGCCCTCCGGAATCTCAACACCAAAGGTGCGCGCTATAGCGACCTTGCCGAACGAAACGACAGTGGTTGCCATGTCGATTACGAACGGTGGCTCTTCGTTGGCGGGCGCAGCCATGGCGATGGGGTTCGTGCCCATCCACGGATCACGGGCGCCCATGGGAACAATCACACGGGCACCACCGGATGACATCGTCAATCCAATCATGTCGTGAGGCAGCGCCATGCGGGCGTAGTAGCCCGCAGCGCCATAGTGACTGCTGTTGGGTACGGCCACTGAAGCGATTCCCGTCTGGCGAGCCTTCTCGATTGCGAGGTTCATGGCGAATCGACCGGCCACAAGGCCAATGCCCTTGTCTGCGTCAACGGTCGCAGTACCCGGCGTCTCGTGAGTGATCCGGGTGTCCGGTTGAGGATTCATGAATCCAGACATGAGCCCCGGCAAGTAGTGGAGCTCCAGGTTGTAGCCAACACCATGGGTGTCGATACCGATCAGATCCGCATCCACCAGTACCGTTGCAGCCTCTCGTGATTCGTTCTCGCGCATTCCAGCCGCCTGCATCAGTGATCCAACGAACTCTGTCAGTGGCTCTGCGGCCACCACAGTTGGATTCTCAATTTCCTTCAGTCTTTTCAGTACCAAATTCCGGTTCCTCTTCTTTTAGTAGTGCGTGCGAGACTCGCCCTTAGACGGCGTGAGCCTCATCCCCAACCGATAGAGCTGACTGTATGCCTTCTATGAGTTTGAGCGCCGACTCTCGGCTTATTTCTACTGCCACCCGATCAACGGGCTTGTTGGTGTCTTTGACGAAGTCGATTATCAACGCGTGGTCCAGTGGTGCGTTGTACGGGTGGTCGTAATACACGTTGGCCTGATTCAGCTTGAACCAACCATCACGTCCTTTGGCACTACCGCTCATCTCTACGTTCTCAATAATCCATGTGCACATATTGAATTTCCTATTCTGACTGGTCCGCTAGATGCTTCTCAAACCACTTGAACACTTCAAGCCAGGCCTCAGTTGCCTGAACGGGCCGATATCCGGGCCTGTCGACAGCGAAGAAGCCGTGGGCAGCACCTTCATACCTATAGAACTCGTACTCTTTGCCGTGCTTTCTTAGCTCGGCTTCGGTCAAGTCCACATCTTCCGGGGTGGGAGATGTATCGTCCTGGCCAAATATTCCCAGCAGCGGACAACTTAGATCTGCGGTGTACTCGATTGGTGCGACAGGTTGCTTCTCTGTGAGTTGCTCCGGAGGGGCGATTACGCGCCCTCCCCAACAATCAACGGCAGCGTCGAACGCGTTGAGAGTACATGCAGCGAGGTAGGTCTGACGACCACCGGAGCGGAAGCCGATTACGCCTACTTTACCGTTATGGTATGGCAGAGTTCATATATGACTTACTGCACCTAAACGTCTCCCATGGCCCTGCATCTGGCGGGCCACCGGCTGCTCTTACCACCGCTGCGACGTCATCTGGCTCGGCCCGGGCCTTCTCTGGTGTATAGATTCGGATCAATGGCTATGTAGCCGTTATGGGCAAATCGCTGCGTGATCTCTTTCGTCGCCGCATCCCATCCTGGCAAGTGATGAATAACCCCCACGCCTGGAAAGGTACCCGGTCCCAACGGCCGCGCCATATAGGCCTCTACTTCGTCGCCCTCATGGCCCTTGCGGTAAACGGTCTCCGCCAGTTGTCCTTCGTACGCCATCTATTGCTCCTCCAAATATTCTGCGGATGCGAAAGTTAGCACATGCAGGTGTACCCATTTGGGTGATGAGCGCCGATAAGATAGGCGATCTGTTGTCATCACGGGCACTAAGGGTCAACGAATTGCCAAGAACTCCGCTTGATACCGCCAGAATCCTCGCCAACCACTACGGTCACGTACTGGAGCCTACGAACTATGTTCGCGGGGTGGGCATCTCAGGGCGCCTGCGCCTCGCGACTGTCGACTCAGACACGCCAGACCCTTCGAACGATATCGCCGAATTGATCGCACCATCGATTACCGATGAAGCGTTTGACAAGACCAGTCAGTCTGATGGATCGGTTCACTCCGGATTCGTCTGGTCAAGCGATCTCAGCAGTTCAACAAATGATGACCGATACATTGCGAATCTCATCCGATACGCCGATCTGTATTTGAATATGCGTTCTGATGGCTTTCCAGGGCCTGTTGATCCCGATTACCGGGTTGAGGATGTTTTCTTCCTGGGAGCAGTTCTGGGGCGTGCGTTTGAGGCAACTTCTGATTCTCGCTATGCAGATGTCCTGATAACTGCGTTAAAGAAGTACCAACCACAACCTGACACTGGACTGTGGCACCACTGTGGCGAGTCACCGTTTTACTGGGGGCGTGGCAATGGTTTTGTGGCGCTTGGGTTTTCGGAAGCCCTGACGTATCTCGACCATGATCAGGCAGGTGTGAGCGAACTACGAGAGAAGCACATCGCCCATCTTGACGCCCTACTTCCACATCAGGAAGAAGGTGGCGGGGCGTGGCGGCAAATCATCAATGAACCTGACACGTACCTGGAACTGACATGTACCTCACAGATTGGCTACGCGATGGCTCGTGGCCGACGGTTGGGTTGGCTCCCTGAGCGATTCGAAGACCCGCTTGCACGTGCATGGGATTCGGTCTCCTCGCGCGTGACGGATGTTGGCATGGTGGCGCACTCATGCACAGGCACCGGACCGCTCGCCACGATTGGCGAGTACCGCATCAGGAAGCGCGAGAACGGATATGACGACCGTGGCGGGTCATTGGCCCTCTGGTTCGCAGTTGAGTATCTGACGTACACGCAGGGCAAATAACGCCCTGCCCTGCTCGGCGTCCCGATGTCCACATCGTCGCTGCAGAATGTCATCCTGGGCATAAATGCCCATCCTGAGGCTTCCGAAGGATCTCAGTGTGGTGAGCCGCTCACGATTGATGAGGCGCGAAGAGGGGCAGGTTTCAAACCTGCCCCTACCAAGCCGTTCAGCGTGCCTGACGGTGACTACTGGCCGTTGAAGCCTTCAATTGCGAAGCGCTTCAGGGCGTCTGGATCAAGGTTTACACCGAGGCCAGGCTTATCCGGGATGTAGAGGTCGCCCTCGCGGATGTCCAACGGCTCATCAATGAACTGGTTGTAGTCGCTCAGGTCGTAGCGTGACGTCTCAAGTTTGTAGAAGTTCGGTACCGTCATCATCACCTGTGCGCCGGCCATAACGTTGATTGGTCCACTGGCGTCATGTGGTGAGATTGGTATGTAGTAAGACTCTGCGAGCGTTGCTATTTTCTTGAGTTCAGAGATTCCACCAGTCCACGTCACGTCCGGCATGATGAAATCGGCGAGCTCTTTCTCAAATATTTCAATGAACTCCCATCGAGTGAACAGGCGCTCCCCTACTGATATCTTCGCGTTGATCTTCTCCCGCACTTGACGCAGGGCGTGGTTGCTCTCCACTGGCACCGGCTCTTCAAACCAGAAGATATTTGACGCCTCAAGTCCTCGGCATAGGTCAATAGCAGTCGGCACGTTGTACTTGCCGTGGGCGTCGATCAGCAGCTCGATGCTTGGGCCTACGGCTTCACGAATGGCAGCGGTGATTTCCCACGCCTCTTCCATTCCCTTCTGAGAGATCTGACCATCAATGTAGTGGGCGTTCCCTTCTGGAATCGAATGCATCATCGGATCAAATTTGAACGCCCTGTGGCCTGACGCAACTATCTCCTTGGCGTCCTTCGCGGCCTGAACCGGCTCGCTTGTGCCGGGAGGGTGCGTGTACAGGCCAATGCGATCACGCACCGGTCCGCCAAGCAGCATGTAGATTGGCATACCCAGCTCTTTGCCGCGGATGTCCCAGAGTGCGATATCGATAGCGCTGGCGGTCGCACTCACGGCACCCCGAGTGCCGACGTATGTCATGGAGCGGACGTTATCGTGCCAGATTCGCTCTATGTGCGAGGGATCTCGGCCAATCAACATCGCGCCAACCTCGCGGATCATGTGGGCGATGGATCGGTTGCCGGCCAACCCCGGATAAGTGGTGACCTCACCCCAGCCAGTGATGCCCTCATCCGTATCCACCTGAGCAAAAAGCAGTTCGCGCTTGTTGTCTTCCGACGGCGCCTCACCTGGACGTTCGCTCCAGGGAACATGGATGATCCAGGGTGTAATTGCTGTGATTTTCATTTGAAACGCTCACTCCGGAGATTGACGATCGCTAGATTTACCGGACCCATATCGCCGCCGGGACGACTAATCCAGTAAGGCCGCTAGTCTAATCCAGAGTTGACCCAATGCAACCAATCTGGTTGAGCGCGTATCGAGAACTATTCGAACAGACGCTCCAGACACCTGAACATCAGGTCGTCGGTAGATTCTTCCGGTTCGACCTCAATGCTGATTAGCCCCAGTCTTTGAACGGCCTGGATCATCAACTCGTCATAGCAAACTCTTCGCGCCATGAACTTCTTGATCAACTCCTGCTCACCTCGTGATGCGTCGCCAAACCGGCTTGATGAACGAATACACGCTTCCAATAGATCGTGGCTGGCAGTCAGCCAGGATGCCGATACGTTGTCGAGGTGCAACATAGCAACGGAGCCTGGCCAGAGAGCGGATCCCTCGAGGATCAACGGATCAGTGGCCCGGTTGCTGGCGTGCTTGATTATCGGCGATTTGATGCCGGGCCACATGCCCCTGTAGTGACGAAGAACATCGGTGATCAGCTCATCCACGGCTAACGAGAGATAGTGGTCGGCCACGTCTTCAGGCACGAACGATCTCACCGCGTCTGGCCACGGACGGCCGGGATGGCGTGCGAGGTTGTCCGTAATATAAATGCGCCCACTCCAACCTCTTCGCCATCGACTCCGCCAGGGGAGGCTTACCCGTGTGCGATATGCGACCGATCAGTATCACGCGTATTTCAACCATCAGACCGCAAAAATCGATTGCTTCATTTCGTGAAGAAATCTACGAGGTTTCCAACACCACTGCCATCGAGCTTATACAGCTCTGTGTATCCACATTTTGTACAACTAACGGTCGTGTATTTCTGGTTCTGAATATTGAAAAATCTGGATAGACCAGATCCTGTTGTTCTGAGCTGTCCTGTCTCGTATTCATGAGAGTGGCACTTCGCGCACTCAAAATCTTGTTCGACCATCTCTAGCCTCCCCTAGTAATCACGCTTGGTCTCGGCAGCGTCACCATAGCAGCAGTATCCGCATCACGACAACAGGAAGCAACCTGAATTGGCCTGATGCCTGGACGCACAATGTAGCCTCAATTCTGACCTGCGAACTGGGGCTGTGCGATATCGCAATTTCAATTCTCGAAATTGATCTTGCGGAGTGTCAATTCCTCCATACACCAAATATCCCGCAAAAGTAGAAAATGGAGAACAATCGGAATCATTTACTGTTATTGTTGCCGGACCTAGTAGCACGGGGTCACGATACATGGGGCGATCAATGTTTAGCATCAACCTCCGATTTTTGGGCGTATTTGCACTGGCAGCAGTATTGGCAATTTCTATTGCCAATGTCTCAGGTCCCTCGGCTGATGCTGACATAAGCATTGATGTCGTCCCCGAGGGTCAGTATGACCTGTACGCAGAAGTTATCATTGACTCAGGTGCAGGTCCTGAGGAAATCCACTTCTTTGCCAGCGTGCACCTGGTTGATCGTACCGTCGGCGTCGGCTGCGATGGATTCCAGTTTGCATCCTCAACCTCATCCCCTGGTGGGATATTTGGTGCTAGTGGCCATAAGCCGGGTTTTGCGACTACCACCGCCTGGAACCTTGGTTTGCCGAGCTCTGGATCCCAGGGTAAAGGCCAGAGTTGCGTGAGCGGTGGAAGCAATTTCAGATTTAAGTATGGCTTCACCGCGAGTCCGTATCCAATTGGTACAGGTGGTGTAGCTTTCGATACAGTCGATCGTGTGATCCACTCTAATGATGTTGGTCCTGATTCGGGCTCTACTTCCACCATTGTGTTCACAACCTTTACCCCGGTTACAACCTCATCATCACCACTTCTCATGGTCGGTGTTGGCGCACCGGGCGACCTCGACCCGGGTGTCATTTGGGAGTGCTGGGCCTTCTATGACTTTGGAAATGGCCCCAAACCCGGCGATACACCCGAGATCTGCCCTGATGCCAGCGACGGCTCCATTGACGGTCGGAAGATCCATGACTATAACGGCGACGGAGTTCACGATCCCGGAGAGCCGGGTCTGAATGGCTGGACCATTGAACTTCGAACTGTTGCGGGCGCGCTGATCACCTCAACGAGTACCCAAGATATGGACCGGAACCTTGATGGGATAATCTCCTCCGATGAAACGGGCTGGTACTTGTTCGACGGACTAAACGCGGACAACTATATTGTTAGCGAAGTTCTGCAGTCCGGCTGGACCCAGACCGCACCATCCGGTGCGAGCACCGATTACTCCATCACTCTTGGCGATGGTCAATTTGTCACCGGCATCGACTTCTTGAACTCGCTCGACGAAGGTGCGTTCCCCTGTGATGAGGAACTCTACATAGCCAATGAAGGTAATGGCGGCGGCGGCACCACGGTGGTTCGCGTCAACTGTGATGGGACTATTTCAAACTACGCCAGCGGTTTCAATGGAACTTCTGGACTGCAGTTTGATGACTCCACCGGCCTGCTCTACATCTCCGATGACCACCCCGGTATCCACCGCGCTGACTCTGCTGGCAACGTGATCCCGATCGCCAGCACGGTCGTATTCAACAACCCGAATGCGCTCGATATCGACTCATACGGCAGGTTGCTCATCGCCGATTCTCTTGGGCCACCAGGAGATCGAATCCTGCGGGTAACAGTTGATGGCGCAGGAAACGCCACGCTTGTTGAGGTGCTCGTCGCGTCGGGTCTGGGCATGCCCCAGGGCATCGCCGAGGCTGCAAATGGTGACATTCTCTTCACAACTCACGACGGACGTGTGCATGAAATCATCGCGCCAGGGTTCACAACAGTAAATACACTGCCGTTTGGCGCAATTGTGCCGGGAAACGAGGGCAACATTAAGATCGACTCCCGGGGCAACATCTACACGGGTAACTTCAGCGATGAGATCTGGCGGATTGATCCGACCAGAACAACGGCCACAAAGGTCGCCAAGTTCGTAAACGACGATCTTGGCTCTCCTCTTCTGCCTTGTGCTCCAGGCCAGTCATCTCAGGGCGGCGATCCTCCCGCAATTCGGGGATTCGTCCTCGACGCCGATGATGATCTGTTCTTCTCAGGCTACTGTCGAGATAACATTTACCAACTTGCAGAGGCTGATTTAGATGCCGCCGCATCCAGTTCCGTACCGATTAAGGATCTGCCACCGGTGTTCGCAGAAAACCCCGGTGGCGCATTGGACGACAACTCACCAACGGGCTTGAATGGGCCATTTGGTTTGGCGTTCTACGCGGCCGGCGCACAACCGCTCGCAGCTCCCGCGGATCTCAGACTTGAGGCGGTAATCGCACCAAATCTTGTCGCTCCAGGTGCGCAGGTGACCATTGATTCAACTGTGTTCAACGATAGCGCACCGGATTCGGACGATGTTGTCGTGTTTCACACGCTCCCGTCAGGTTGGACTTTTGGCCCCGCCACCAGCACCATGGGTTCGTGTGACGCACCTGTCGGCCAGAGTCTCAGATGTGATGTGGGGACTATTGCTGGTGGAGCGCAGGCGGCAGTGTCGCTTACCGCGTTCGCGGGTGGTGGAACGGGAACGTCCACTGTTGAAATCATGGTTGCCCCAGGTACCAACGACTTCAACCGAATAAACAACCGGATTCAATCAGACATTACCGTCGGAGTGTTCAGTGGGGTCGGATCCGTAGTTGGCACGGTACTTACGCAGACTGGGATTGCCAGCAGCACACTGCCTGCCTACAACCTGATTGTGCTGTTAGATTCGACGGACAGTTCAACGTCTTCAACCTCCAGCGTTGCTTCAGACGGTAGCTTCAGCTTCACGGGCGTTGATCGTTCGAAGAGATACAACATCACAGCAAGCGCGGACGGCCATCTGTCGACCTTAGCAACCAACGTTCCGTTGCCCACAGCGACAACCACTATGGCTACCATTACGCTACGAGCCGGTGATGCAGACGACGATGGCGTTTCAACAATTAGAGACATTAGCGCTGCTGCGGCGAGTTTCGGTCAGTCCGTTATTAACCATCGCGATGGCTCAGGAAGAGTTGTAGACATGAACGGAGATGACAACGTGGATATCCTGGATATCTCTGCCATCGCCGCCAACTTCGGTTCGGGAGACCAGCTCTGGCCGTAGACGACGCGCTGATTCGTTCGATAAAGACCAACGCGAAAGTAGCCGGGCACTCGAAGGCCGGCTGCTTTCGCGTTTGAACCGGTTCCTTCACTTCAGTAACCGGTCGTCGAAATATCGGTCAAATAAGTTAGGGTGTCATCCCTATCTGACTGAGTGAAAAGGACTTCCGATGAAGATCGAATCAATCGAAATCTCAGTGTTTGAGTTCCCCATGTACCCTCCAACGTTCTCAGTCGTTGATGGGGGCTCAACACCAGAGACACGATGGCGTCGTGTTTTCTTGGAAGATCGCGGGGGCGATGTGCCGGTGCAGGTGATCCGAGTGATCACAGATGAAGGCGTTGAAGGTATCTGCACGGTCGGCGACTGGCAGTACACAGAGATGTCCTGGCAACGCCTTGCCCAGTTGCGGGCACTCGTTATCGGCGAAGATCCGCTTGATCGAGAGCGACTGTGGTCGAAGCTGTCTGCGGTGGCTCGATTCTTTGAGCCTGCATGGTTTGGCGGCTTCGACAACTGCCTCTGGGACATCGCAGGAAAAGTGGCTGGAGTTCCTGTCGCAAAGCTGCTTGGTGATGCACGCCCACATGCTCGCGCCTACTTCAACACTGCCGGTGGCACGCCTGCAGCGTTAATCGAAGATGGAGCGAAAGCGCTGGAAGCTGGGTTTGACGTGCTGAAAGACCATGCGGTGTTCGGATTTGAAGAGAACATGCAGGTCTTCAGGCAGTTCAGGGAAACGTATGGTGATGACGTGGGCCTGATGCACGACGCCGCTAGCATCAACTACTCGTACGACCAGGCCGTGGAGATGGGCCGGCTACTGGAAGAGCTGAATTTCATCTGGCTTGAAGAGCCGCTGGAAGATGATCGCGACCACGCCAACTACGTGAAGCTGTGCGAAACGCTGGATATCCCGATCGCGGGCGCCGAGACGCTCATGCACGACCCCAAGATCAGCGCACTGTGGCTTGAGACCGGCGCCTGCGACATCTTGCGGGTCAACGCACGACATGGAACCACCGGCATCGTCGAACTGGCGAAGTTCGCGCAAGAGCGCAACGCCAACGTGGAACCAAACACGTACGGCCCGCTATTCGGACTCATTCACGCTCACCTGGCCTGCGGAATAGAGAACATCGACTGGTTCGAAGGCAAACCTCCTGAAGGGGGCGCCGAAATGGGCGAAGCCATCGGTCTCCTAAATCCTGTCCGGCCAGAAAACGGCCACGTCACCTACCCCGATACCCCCGGCTGGGGCGCGGAATGGGACTGGAAGTACTTCGAGAAGAAGCGCGTGGCGGTGCTGTAGGGCGACCGTCGGCTCATTCTGGGAGGAAACCATCAGCCACCTGTCATTCTGAGGCTCGGCGAAGAATCTCACCGTTGACCCGCGATGAGCGAGTCATCAAACATTGCTGGCGTTCAGCACTGAGATCCTTCGGAAGCCCTCAGCATGACATTGGGTGATCGAGTGAGTGGCGGGCTAGGCAGTTGCGATGCTAGCCGCCACCAACGAATTCCCTACTCCACCGTCATCTTCGCGACTGCTGCTTCGTTCAGCTCGATGCCGAGGCCCGGTCGGTCGCTGAGGATCATATTTCCGTCTACTGGAATGACGCTCTCGCCGTATAGCTCCTGCACATCGTCCAGTGGGCCTGAGAATTCTGTTGAGAACTCGTGTGGGCGTGTGCCGTTTTGCACTGTGGAATACGCGTGTAGTGATGCCATGCTGTTGATGCCCGCAGCGGGACTGTGCGGCATGACTGGTTTATCCAGCATGGTCGCAAGCTCGTAGATTCGCTTCACCTCTGACGGGCCACCGGCGCTCAGGATGTCGGGCTGCAGGATGTCTGGGTCGCCAAGCAGCACTAGATGGTGGAACCACCAGCGGTAGGCGTCCTGTTCGCCGGCTGATACTGCCACATCAAGGGCGTCTGCGACCTGCTTCAGGCCGGGGAGGTTGTAGTTTGGAATCGGCTCCTCAAAGTGGTCGATGCCCAGCGCTTCAAACCTACGGCCCTGCTGGATGGCGGTCGATACCGAGTAGCCGTTGTTGGCGTCGAAGCCAAGATATATGCCATCGCCAAGATACTCTCGGACCAGCTTGAACATCTGGTAGTCCTTCTCGGGATCAGAGTCCTGCCGCCAGCCCTTCCAGTCCATGCGGATCTTGAAGGCCCGGAAACCCATATCCCAGCCCTTCTCAGCGAGCGCTCGCATCTCCTCTGGCTGCATTTTCCAGCCGGAGCCGGTGGACCAGTAGAGTTGAATCTTTGTGCGAGCAGCTCCGCCCATCAGCGTGTAGACCGGCAGTCCGGTCTCTTTACCCATCAGGTCCCATAGAGCAATGTCGATCACACCAACCACACTGGCAGGAAGCTTGTAGAGCTTGTCCTCCCTACCGTTGGCCAGCATCTCCCAGTGACGATCGATCTGAAGCGGGTCTTCGCCAATCAACGCTGGCTTGATGATGCTCTCCAAATATGCCTCAAACACGGAGCCATTCCGCCCGGGCACTACCTTGTTGCTTCCTGGCGCTTCTGCCCAGCCTTCAACCCCTGCGTCAGTCTGGACTCTCAGGAGGCCTTTGCCGGTTCGAAGAGGGGTTACGGTGATATCAGTGATCTTCATTTCAATTCCTTGGTTAGGCTGGGAATATCTGGGGCAGTGCAGGCGAAGTGAACTGTACCCCACATGTTGAATTCGCGCAGCATGTGACACCGTGAGGTTCATCTGCAAGCCGCGATCGACGAGCCATACGTCGAACACTGCCGAGGCAAGAGAACCATCGTGCCCTATGCAGCCGATGGATACGGCGACTCACCCTATGCAGTCAAAAGACGGCTCGTTCCCGGAATCCCTCAGTCGCGCATGCAAATGCCTACCAGTTGGTGTGGGAGCCGTCTCGGCGGTGTGGGTGTGGGGCCTCCCAGAACTTCAGGGGTTCGTTGAGCTTGCTTTCGTCCACATCTACGCCCAACCCCGGACCGTCTGGAACCTTATAGCCAGCGCCTTCAAAGAGCACTTGCTGAGGGAATATCTCCAAGTCTGGATTCTCCGCTCGCTCCAAGTTCACCTCAAGCCATGCGAAGTTCGGGACTGCCGCGCCAAGGTGGACCGATGCCGCCGTGCAGATTGGTCCAAGCGGGTTGTGCGGCATCAGATCTATGTAGTGTGCCTCAGCCCATCCAGCAACTTTCATGGACTCCGTAAAGCCGCCCACGTTGCAGATATCGACGCGTGCGAAGTTCGTGATTCCGCGCTCGATGTACGGCAGGAACTGCCACTTCGACGCGAACTCTTCGCCAATTGCGAATGGGACGTCTGTGAGTTTCCGCAGCGCCTCGTACGCCTCTGGCGTTTCATCGCGGATTGGCTCTTCGATGAAGTCGAGAGTGTGCGACGGCATCATCTGGCAGAACGATGCTGTTTCTGCGACCGATAAACGGTGGTGGTAGTCGACTCCCAGCACTGCATGATTGCCGAGCGCCTCACGGGTCTTGATCATCCACTCCGCTGAATTTGCTATCGACTCACGCGGCTCAAATAGTCCGCCTTCCTGGATATCCATCTGGTCGTAGGAAAGCCGGAATGCGTTGATGCCACGGTCCATGAACGACCTGGCTTCTTCGATCATCTCTGGACCATAGGGTGCTGAGGTAGTGGCGAAGACGGGAATAGTGTGCCTGTTTTTCCCGCCCAGTAGTTCGTAAACAGGAACGCCCAGCTTCTTTCCGGCAATGTCATGCAGCGCAATGTCGATAGCTGAGATAGCTGCCGTGAGGGTTCGACCACCCTCGAAGTACTGACTGCGGTACATCTCCTGCCACAGTGCTGAGCGGCTCATTGGGTCCTTGCCGATCAGGAACTCTCGGTAGTGCTCAACCACACCTTTGACGGCCAGTTCGCGCCCTGAGAATCCAGCCTCACCCCACCCGTAGATGCCTTCGTCCGTCTCAATTTTCACCAGCATCTGGTTTCGAGTGCCAACCCACACGGGGTACGGCTTTACGTCTGTGATTCTCAATTTCTTCCTCTCAAAATTAACGTTATTCGAAACGACATCGTGGCCTTTGTGCCATAGTCACGGCGGGCTAGACGTGCGCCAACTCAATTCATGAGGAAGACCTTATCCTGCAAACTCGAGTGCACGAAACGGCTTTTCTATTGTAGATTCGCCGAAACAACCCTGACGAAGAGAAACAATGAATCGCTTGGGAGGTGACTCATCGCAGTCGTTACGCTGATCGACCTTGTTGCAAACCACACGATGGACGAGCGTGTCGCCGCCCTCCTCTGGACAATTGCCGAGGAAAAACGGTCGTTCGTCTCTGCTGCCGTTCCCCAGCGGGCGGGCAAGAGCACGGTGCTCTGGGCTATGCTGGATCATGTACCGGCTGGCACTGTGATCCACCCTCTCAACGGCAGAATTGATGAAATTCGAGAGCACGCGTCCTCGCCCGATGGCGGGTATCTGGAAGTTGGGGAAATCAGCACCGAACCACCGGCCCGCTACATTTGGGCTGAGCCGGTTCAGGCGCTCTTCAAGACGCTTACGGCCGGCTACTCGCTTGCGACTACGATGCACGCGACTGACGCTAACGATCTCTTCCACCAGATCTGTGCTGACAATGAGATCACCGATGCCGATGCTTCAACTTTCGAGTACGTCATCCACTGCGTTAGATTCGGCGAAGACGACGAGAGCTACTGGCGACGCGTCAGTCGCGTCTACGAGATCACTGGCGTGGAGAGCGGCATTCCTAGCGTCACGGAGCTATTCGCCTGGAACGAAGCTGACGATAGCTTCGCTGCGCTGAATACTCCAACTCTGCTGGAGACGTCGCCTGAGCTTATGGCTGAAAGAGCCCAGGCAATCAGAGAGCAAGCCACCGAGCAGGGAATTTAGGACTGCAGCTCAACTCGCCACTGCACGAACATGGGGATGAACATCTAGTTGCTCCCTGTGCTCTAAGTACCGCTCCGCCTACTGGCCTAATAACCCAAGTGTAGAAGCTGACTCGATTATCAAGGGGAGCCTGCGGTCCGTAGGCTCAGGACGGAGAACCATCCTGAGCCCATCGATCAATTATCCTCCGTACGTCAGTTGATCGCCGCGGGTGCCTTGAGCTGTTCCATCAAGTTGTTATCCCACTCGCCTTCGACGTTGATGTGGGCCGCAGCACCGAGAAGTATCGCCTCGATCAAGTTGTGATTGAGGTAGGCATACAACCCCGGCTGCTTGAACTTGTACATTGCGGCTACCGCCGAGCCACCCGGAATGAACCACGTTTTCAGGTTCGTCGCTGGCTTGTCATCGAACGATCCGCCACACCATACCAGGTCGCCGTGGCCCCCAATCAAGTGAGGCCGGGAATCCCGGTTAGCCTGCGAATGCAGGATAAGAACGTTGTCGCCGACATTCGCAGAAAGAGCGTTCTCTCCGGTGAGGGCGCCTACTGCGCCGTTAAACACCACGTGAGTTGGCGTTAGCCCCTTCATTACCTCAACGGTATCGCCGAATGCTGCTCCGGGACTGTCGTAGCTCTTGAAGTTCCCGTCCTCGTCCTGAGGGACGTAGTAGTCCTGCTCACCGATGAAGAACGCCTTGTCGTATGTAACTGACTCGCCTTCATCATCTCGCAACCCATCTTGAGGCAGAACCATAATGGCCCCGTTCATGCCGGATACGACGTGATACGGAATCATCGCGCCACCCGATGCGCAGTGGTACACAAACACTCCGGTCTTGGTCGCCTTGAATCTAAAGACCACTTCTTCACCAGGACTCACCAGAGTGAGATCACCCCCACCCAGTGCGCCTGTCGCAGCATGAAGGTCAATATTGTGCTGCAACTGGTTTGTTGCGGGGTTTACCAACGTTAGTTCAACGTAATCATTCTGATGAACCACGATCATTGGCGCCGGTACGGTGCCGTTGAACGTCAAGCCCCAGATTTCAGTCCTCTGATCATCGATCGTCATCAGCTTCTCTTCAACTTCAAGCCGTACTTCGACGATCTTGGGGCCGTCGGTGGAAACCTGCTGGTGAACGGGCAATCCAGGTGGAGCGACGAGGGTCTGCGTTATCCGTTGGAGCCCATCTGGGCTATCAACATCGAGTATTTCGCTGGCCAGGACTTCGTCATCTGACGAACAGCCAAGGACGAATAGCGACATCGACAAGACAATTAAAAAGGCGGTCAAGTACCTCCTGTCATAGATGTTTCGGGTGGATACATTCGGGCTCTGAGTTGTTTCTCTAGAGATCGAATTAAGACGAATTCCGGCACTCATCGTGCGCTCCTCACATTGTGAAATGGCGTCTGGGTGTTTTTCCATGTAGTTGAGGCTATGGGACGTTGCCTGATGGAATAGTGAGGTGCGATCTTGCTGTTGTGAGGGTTCTGTGAAGATGCCCGAGCACACACTGCCAGTTGTCCAATACTGAGTAGCCAATTGCAAAAAACGAGGAAAATGACGTGAACGGTTTGGAAATTCGAGGTGCCTTGAGGACGGTGCGCGTACGACGAATTGCACCGCATACCCAGTCTGAGATCATTCCATCGTGGGAGATTCACCGGTTGCAGCGGTATGCAACTAATCGCGCCGCATGAAAGGGCACCATAATCTGTGGAGTGCGGATCAGGGTCAGAAGATCGAAGTCCAGCGTTGGCGGCTCAAAGCGTGGGCCAAACATATGGCGCCGGAGGTGTCCCCTACCATGTGACTATCGCCTCAGATCACCGCTGCAGGAACATCGGGATGAACATCCAGAACTCACCTGTATTCGATGCGCCATTTCGGATAGTCGCATGATGGGTTGAAACGCCATTGATAACGGGCAGTTATCCGATGAATCTGAGGCGATAGTTGAATTAGTCGTCAACAGCAGCGGTTATCGCGTTGGCGAATAGATCTGACATCGTTATTCCTGTATATGTGACGCTGTCATACTGACCTGCCCCCAAGACCGTTACCACCCATTATCTCGGTTCTCCGACTAGCTGTACCCTGGGCATGATGACCTCTGGGGCTGGCGGTCGGTATCCAAGTGAGCTGTGTGGCCGGATCGTGTTG
>Ga0114999_10000180_pt1 | contig 92882 bp, 91 predicted proteins | sample ArcticOcean_MG_C_3_FD_89820 | JGI IMG/M metagenome (GOLD analysis project Ga0114999, IMG submission 89820) | Marine microbial communities from western Arctic Ocean - ArcticOcean_MG_CB8_126 | ecosystem: Environmental > Aquatic > Marine > Oceanic | place: Arctic Ocean: Canada Basin | collected...
ATGGTGCCGAAGCCGAGACTCGAACTCGGACGGGCTGTAGCCCACTGCGCCCTCAACACAGCGTGTCTACCAATTCCACCACTTCGGCACTTGAATTCTTGTTACTTCGTTGTATCCTTGGCTGTTGAGGCAGGCGCCGGAGTTTCAGTCGCCTGTTCCGTCTCAGCAGGAGGCGGGAACTGAGGACTGCTCTGCAAAGGCCTGGGACCCTGCTCCTGGAGCAACCGCTCCGCGGCAGAGGTCGGGAAATCGTCAGCCGACCGGGACGTGTACCAAAGACCGATACAGGTGAGGAAAAACAGGACCCCGAGGTAGGTGGTCACCTTACTCAGAAAAGTCGCCGCTCCTGCGCCGCCAAAGACCGCGCCGCCTCCTCCCGCACCACCAAAGGCACCTGAAAGTCCGCCACCCTTGCTGGACTGAAGCAAGATGGAAATGATAAGTCCGATACAAATGATCAAATGAACAATCAACAAAAACGTTCCCATATCTGCTCCAACTATCCTGCAGCCTTCACGATGCCAGCAAACGATTCGGCGTCCAGTGCTGCGCCACCGATCAACCCGCCATCTATGTTCGGCTGTGAAAAAAGATCGGCAGCGTTATCCGGCTTCACCGATCCTCCATATTGAATTCTTATTTCGCCGGCCAGATCCTGATCATAAAGACTGACGAGCTCATCTCTGATCATTGCGTGAACTGCTTCTGCTTCTTCCGGTGATGCTGTTAGCCCGGTTCCAATTGCCCAAACCGGCTCGTATGCAACCACCGACGATCGTGCATGCTCTGGTTCGAGAGACACGAACGCTCCTGAAATTTGCCGCCGAACCACCGCTTCTGTGGTGTCGGATTGACGCTCTTTCAGGGTCTCCCCAACACAAACAATCGGGGTCAAACCAGCAGCCACGGCACCCCTAAACCTCTGATTTACCGTGGCATCGGTCTCCCCGAAATAGGTGCGTCGTTCAGAGTGCCCTAATATAACATACTGGCATCCGCTTGTCAACAACATCGCCGGTGAGATTTCGCCTGTGAACGCGCCCTCCGCCTCCCAATGCATGTTCTGCGCACCCAGCCCGACTGAAGTTCCTGAAATGACATCGTTTACACTGCTCAACGCAGTAAACGTGGGACAGATCAGCACATCCACACCATCCAGTCCTGCAACCTGGTCGACAACCTCACGCGCCAGAGCTTCCGCCTCTTTCGCTGTCTTGTTCATCTTCCAGTTTCCGGCCACTATGGGTCTTCTCATTCAACGGCTCCCGTCTTGGCTTATCCCGACTCGCTCCACCCGATCGTATTATGAATTCTCTTCCGGTTCATCAGACGCCACCGGCTCACTCAAGGCGGCTACCCCGGGCAATATCTTGCCTTCGAGAAACTCCAGCGAAGCACCACCACCAGTAGACACGTGGCTGATGCCGCCCTCGAGACCGAATGCTTTCACTGCGGCCGCCGTTTCGCCTCCGCCGACTATTGTTGTAGTGCCCTTCTTCGTGGCCTCCACAAGCGCTTCGGCCACCGCTTTGGTACCCTGCTCGAACGGCGACACCTCAAACACCCCCAGGGGGCCATTCCAGATCACCGTCCCTGCCCTGGCTACCTCTGCGGCAAACGCCGCTCTTGTTGCCGGCCCAATGTCCAACGCCTCTAGATCAGAGGGAATTTGATCCCGTGGTACAACCCGGGTCTCAACGCCTTCGGAAATCTCTGCGGCAACCACACAATCTTCCGGAAAGACAAGTTTCAACTCTGCCGCTCCTGCTTTCTGCAGAATCATTTCGGCAGTGCCGATACGATCCGCGTCCAGCAGCGATTTCCCGATCTCCAAACCCATCGCCTTGAAAAACGTGTAGGCCATACCTCCACCGATCAGCAGACTGTCCAGTCGGGGGAGCAAATTGTCGATCACATCGATCTTTCCGGAGACCTTCGCGCCGCCCATAATCCCCACAAAGGGTCTGGACGGGTCTGTTAGCGCTCCCCCAAGATACTGGAGTTCCTTTTCCATAAGAAAACCGGCCGCACAGGACACGAAGTTGTGTGTAACGCCCTCCGTGGATGCGTGAGCCCGGTGAGCAGTGCCGAAAGCATCGTTGACGTAAGCCGATCCATATTCACATAGCTGAAGCGCGAACCCCGGGTCATTGTTCTCTTCTGCCGCGTGAAAGCGAAGATTCTCCAGCAGCACTACTGAACCAATAGCTGCACACTTGACCAGGGCATCCGTCTCTTCTCCAACACAATCGGGCGCCATCTGCACCGGGGAACCCAGGTGTCTCGCGAGACACTCGGCCACCTGCTTCAGGGAAAGCTCAGGAACAACCTTACCGTTGGGTCTGCCCAGGTGAGACATCAAAACCGCCACACCCTTGTTGTCCAGGATGTGGCGAATTGTAGGTAAGGAGGCGCGGATCCGGGTATCATCCACGATCCGATCGCCGTCCAGAGGTACATTGAAATCTACGCGCACCAGGATATGCTGGTTTTCGATCTCGATATCCCGGATCGATAGCTTATCCATTCCCATTCCCTTTCCCGGTTCCACACAAGAACTGGTCTCCAAATAGACTCATCTCAGCCGCTGGAGAAACCTGGAATCATCCCGCCAGCTTCTTCACCAGGTCCACACAGCGGTTGGAATAGCCCCACTCGTTATCATACCACCCGCAGACCTTCACGAGATTCCCGCCAATCACTGTGGTGATATCGGAATCGAAGATACAGGAGTGCGGATTGCCGACAATATCGATAGATACGAGCGGTTCGTCACTGTATTCCAGAATCCCTTCAAGTGCACCATTTGCCGCAGCCCTGAACGCATCGTTGATCTGTTCCTTCGTGGCCGGCTTCTTGAGATTGGCCACCAGGTCCGTAAACGAGCCATCTGGCGTAGGAACCCGAACGGACATCCCATCCAGCTTGCCATTCAGCTCCGGGATCACCTGGCCCACGGCGCTGGCCGCACCAGTTGTGGTAGGAATCATCGACACGGCAGCAGAACGCGCTCGCCTCAAATCTTGGTGAGGGGCATCCAGAACAGCCTGATCGCCTGTGTAGGAATGAATTGTGGTCATCAGGCCCTTTTCAAGGCCGAATGTGTCGTTCAGTACCTTGGCCATTGGTGCCAGGCAGTTGGTTGTACAAGATGCATTCGAAATTACGGTATCTTCATCAGTCAGGATATCGTCGTTAATGCCGAGCACCACCGTGGGCACGTCTCCCTTGGCGGGCGCCGAGATTATGACCCGCTTCGCCCCTGCGGCTACATGCTTGCTGGCATTCGTCTTGTCCGTAAAAAATCCCGTGGACTCAATCACAATGTCCACACCCAGGGAGGCCCAGGGCAACAAAGCGGGATCACGTTCCGCCAGCACCACCACTTCGGACCCATCTACAACCAGTGACTTGTCCTTCCAGGTAACTTCACCGGGATACTTCCCATGAGTGGAATCATATTTGAGCAGATGGCCAAGCGTCCTTGAATCCGTGAGGTCGTTAACAGCCACCACGTCCAGATTCCCATCTGCCTTTGCCGCCCGGAAAACCAGTCGCCCAATTCTTCCAAATCCGTTGATACCAACCTTAATCGCCATTTATGGCCTCCGCGTCTAAATCACGTCCCAAATCCCACTTACCCGAAAAACACCTTCGCAATATCATAAAGCCGCATGTCCACAGTTCTCAGTTTCGAAACCGCATCTTTCAGGTTAATGGCCACGATCTCGGTCCCTCTCAGTGCGACCATTTTTCCGAATTCACCCACCCCCACGAGATCGATCGCTGCGATCCCGAATCGGGTACCCAGCACACGATCGAACGCCGTTGGAGTGCCGCCTCTCTGGACGTGTCCGAGTACGGTGACCCGTGTTTCAAATCCTGTTCGCTTTTCGATTTCCTCTCCCAGAACAGGACCGATTCCGCCCAACCGCACGTGTCCAAATGCATCCTTCTCTTTGGACTGGAGAATCAAGCCCTCGTCCGGTGTTGTAGCCCCTTCTGCCACAACCATGATACTGAACGTTTTGCCCCGTTTGTGGCGCTTTTTGATACTCTCGCACACGGCATTCAAATCGAAGGGTTCCTCGGGAATGAGGATCATGTCCGCCCCACCCGCAATTCCTGCCTCCACAGCGATCCACCCCGCATGCCGCCCCATAACCTCTACGACCATCACCCGGTGATGGGATTCCGCAGTTGTGTGGAGCCGATCGAGCGCCTCAGTCACGATATTGATCGCAGTATCGAACCCAAAAGTCTGGTCTGTCCCGTCAAGATCATTGTCGATCGTCTTCGGAACGCCGATCAAATTCAAACCGGATTCAGACAATTTGTGTGCCACCCCGATCGTATCGTCACCGCCAATGGCAATCAGAGCATCGAGCTTCATTCTGCCCATGCTCTCTATTACGATCGCCTCGCCGTTCTCTTCATTGTAAGGATTGGTTCTGGATGTACCCAGAATAGTGCCTCCCTTGGGCAATATTCCGGAAACCGCATTCAGGTCCAGTGGCATTGACTTGCGTTCCATCATCCCCTTCCAGCCACCCAACACACCAATGACTTCGAACCCATAGGTATCGATCCCCTTACGCGTCACCGCCCGGATCACCGCATTCAGGCCCGGGCAATCACCACCGCCGGTCAATATACCCACACGTTTTGCTGCCATTTGTTTCTCCTTCGCCTGATTCATAAGGACAGGATCCAGCCCCTTCAAGCTGCCCTCGGTCGATCTGTTCCAAACAACAAAAAACGATCAAATGGGTGATGTCTAATCCATCAGTTTCACCCATGAAAAGAGGCGCACTCATGGCCCTCTTTTCAAAGCATCTAAATCTATAACAACCCCTATCCCATGTCAAGGTGATTTTTCCCAAAAGCTTTTGGAATCAACGCGTTATGAAGTATTCCCGGCGTCCGTCATCGCCACTGTGGAAGCGCCCTCCGGCCCGATAATTTCACCGTCATGTCAGTAGGGACTTGCAAGTGCCATTACCACCACTTCCGATGCCCCGGCGCGGAGCAACTCGCGGCTGCAGGAATTCGCCGTTGCGCCGGTCGTGACCACATCATCCACGAGGATGACCACCCGGTTCCGGATGGTATCGGACTGTTTCACTTCGAAAGCTCCCGCTACATTGTGCTCCCTCTCCATAAGGTCGAGTTTTGTCTGAGAATCCGTGGCAACCCGTCTTCGCAACGCCCTCGCCGCAAGAGGCAGACCCGTTCTGGCTGCGACCGCTGAAGCGAACAGCCCGCTCTGGTTGTAACCCCTTTCTCTCTCCCGACTGGGATGGAGAGGCACAGGCACAATCACAGCAGAATTCGACAGATCACACATCTCTATGGCCAACTCCCCCAGTGACTTCCCGAAAACCGAAGCCACACGGGTTCTCCCCTGATACTTCAGGGCATGCACAAGTTCTCTCATCTCCTCTGTAAAATCTGCCAACGTTATCAAACGTTGGAACGCATACGCCTTTCCGGTACAGTTGGGGCAATCCGGGATGCCCGTATCAGGACAACCACAGCGCCAACACCTCGGACCTTCAATTAACCCGATACCCGACAAGCACTTGTCGCAAATTGCAGCCTCGCCCGGCACAAACGCCCTGCAAATCAGGCAGTTCGGCGGAAAAATAAAATCGACAACCGCGTTCACCCCGGCCCGCAATGTGTTCCACCATCCTGATTTTTCCAGAATCGACGTGATCTGCATCACCAAAAACCCCTTGCGAATTAGGCATGTTACAAATAAATTCATTCACCAAGCTGTAGCAGGGACCAAGCCGGATGTGCAAAAAAATACTCGTTATCGAAGACGAGGCCAGCTTCAGATCCATCCTCAAGGAAGTGTTGAACCAGGCGGGATATGAAGTCAGCATCTCGCCCTATGTCGCTTCAGCCATTTCCGATGCCCTTTCGGGGCGCTTCGACCTGATCACTCTGGACCTCAGAATTCCTGGTATCGACGGCGTGGAAATCGCCCGTCTCTTCTATCGGAACCAGGTCGTCACCCCGGTACTGGTGATCTCCGGATATCTCGACGACAATGTCAGAAAAAAACTTGAGGAAGCAGGTGTTCACCACTTCCTCAAGAAGCCATCGGAGATCAAACAACTCATCCGTGCAGTTGAGCAGGCCATTTGCTGATCTCCTGGACACAGGGAACCTGAGGACAGGAACCGATAGCGAGGGGAGCGGATTCCAGGCCGACTCGACCACCGCAAGCGTGTTTCTGTCTTTTCTCATGTACGTGAATTTCCCTCTCTCCATACGACCTCACCACATCGAGCGTCGCCTAAACTGGCGCCATTACCCGACTCGGACACGACCTGAATGAAAAATGTGCGCGCAATCATATTCGATTTGGACGGAACCCTCTTCGACCTCGAGCCGCTCGTGCACGCAGCCAGAAGGCGAGTCGCTGACCTGCTTCACAAGCATGGATTCTTTGCATCCAAATCCTACGCCCTCAGAAGAATCAACGACCTCGAACGGAAACATGGACCGTACTATTCCTCCTCTCCCTACTACTTCGCTTTCTACGACATCGCCAAGACCCTCTACAGGGACAAACCCCGGCAAGTCGACCAGTTTTTGAAAAAACATTCCAGAGGATTTGACAAGGACTCCGATCCGGTTGAATCGCTGGTCTCAGAACTTGAAAACGTCTACAATATCGAAAATGTGGAGGCCGTAAAGCCTTACCCGGACACGATGAATACGCTTAGAGAACTGCGACGAGCAGGATACAAACTCTTTCTGGTCACCCTCGGCAGAACCGGTCGCCAGAAAAACAAGATCGATCGCCTTGGCATAGCCGATATGTTCGACAAGATCGTGAATGAAGGCCCACCATCGCACGACTACTGGTTCAGCGAACTGCTGAAGGAATACAAACTCTCACCCGGGGAAGTTGCCTGTGTGGGAGATCGAACGCACGACGAGATTCGATCTGGAAATCGCCTGGGATGTGTCACGGTGTGGATGCGGCGGGGCAGGTTTGCGGAAGAAACACCCGCAGAAGGAGATCGGCCAGATCACGAGATCAGATTTCTTGCACAGCTTCCCACCCTGCTGCAGCTGGCGCGTCTGGGAAAGGACAGAGATCACCTGCGTGTTGTTACCATTGGCGGTGGCACGGGTTTGCCCACGGTACTGACCGGAATCAAGACTTATACCGGGAGTCCAACAGCCATCGTAGCGGTAACTGATACCGGCGCGTCCTCCGGCAGAATCAGGTGGAATCTGGGTGTTCAACCTCCCGGTGACATTCGCAACGCACTCACCGCACTATCCGACACACAGTCGGTCTCTCCCGGGCTCTCCAGAGTCTTCCAGCACAGATTCCCTGACAGCGAACACGAAGCCGGTATCTTCCGCAACGACAACATTGGGAATTTTCTGGTGGCCGCCCTCACCCAGCAGCTCGACGACTTCCAGGAAGCCATCCAGACGGCCTGCGAAATGCTCAATGTCAAGGGCACCATCCTCCCTGCTTCCAATGACAATGTGGACATCTGCGCGGAACTCGAGAATGGCGAGCATAGATACACCGAATGGATGGTCAGGAAACCAGGAAAATCTGCACTGAAGCAGGCATATCTTGTGGCCAACGAGGAACTCCTGAACGAAGTTAAGAAACCCCGAGGGGCAGTCTACCGTGTGGAGGACCCAAAAAGCGGTCAGGTAGAAATTCATGCGAGACCCGGCAAGACATTCAATGCCCTGAGAAACAAAGTGAGGGCTCCACAGGAAGCCGTTCAGGCAATCAAGGAAGCCGACATCGTGGTAGTTGGACCTGGCAGCCTCTACACCAGCGTCATCACCAACCTTCTCGTCCCGGAAATACATGAAGCCCTGAAGAACCGGACACATGGAATGACCATCTTCGTCTGCAACATCACCACACAGCCGGGCCAGACGGACGGGTTCAATGCCTCAGACCACCTGGAAGCGCTTCAACGACACTTGCCTGCCGAGACGAAAAGCGTCCTGGACCATATGCTGGTACAGGACCCTGCCATCTTTAAAACACAAAAAGGCAAAGTCTGGAATCCACTGTTAAAGCGTTACCGGAAACAAGGGAAAGATCTGGTCGAGTTTGATGCCGATGCGCTGGACCAGAGCACTGAATGGACGGCTGCCGACCTCGTAGAAGAGTTTGGACCACACGTCCTGAACCGCCAGAAGGGGGACTTCATAAGTCACGACCCTCATAAAGTCGCCGATGCCATATGCCGTGTATTCTGTGGAATGTCCGTACCCGACTATTGGGGGATCGAGAATGGGGTGTCAGAAGATTAAGGCAGTCATATTCGATCTGGATGATACGCTTTTCGACTGTACCGGTCAGTTGACGGATCCAGCGCGCAAACGAGCGGTCGACATCCTAGAAAAAAAAATCCCCGGACTCACGCGGGAACGTTTATTTGCCAAACAAGTCACATTATCCAATGAACACGGGTCCAGCGGCGCCATCGAACTCATAGGACGCCAAAATGGACTTTCAAGGGCCGACATCCACAAAGCGCTTGAAGCCTACAACAGGCTGGAAGTCGAAAACATCCATCCTTTCCCGGAAACACTTCCAACACTCGAAACCCTGCGTAAGCTCGGGATCAAGCAGGTGGTGGCAACTTCCGGTCGTCCGGAACGCCAGGGGCAAAAAGTTCAGAGCCTTGGGCTCGATTCCTTCTTCACTCTCGAATCCGGAACGTTATTCTTCCACGATGATCTTGCCGACTCCTACAAGGACGCAACCCTTGAAACTGCCCTCGTCCATTTGAGCGTTCCCGCAGATTTTGTGTTGTCTGTCGGAGACAAACTCGATTCCGAAATTGCCGCTTCGAATCGCCTGGGAATGATCACCGTACGATTGCTCCATGGGCGCCAGAAAGATCGCCAACCAGCCAATCCAGATGAAACGCCGGACCACGAAATTGCCTCACTGAACGAACTCCTGCAGCTTATTGAGACAAGCTAACACTCACCGATGCACCCTCACGCTGTCCCCCCTCGAGATCTCCAGTTGCCTCGCAGCACGTCCACCATTAATGGCGATTTCGAGTGTATCTCTGCTGCCCCAAAGGGCCAGCGTGCTCCCTGAGGAAACTTCCGAATACGTGTTGTGGATGCCAACGAGTTCCACGTCTCGCACTGCAATTCGACACACCTTGTCTATGCCGGCTTGCTCCAGATCCGCTCTTCTGATTTGGGTGATACAGGAACCGAAGTGGTCCACGTGAACCACGCTGCCCTCGACGTAGCCATCTCCAGAGTCCACCAACCAGTTTTCCAGGGTTACGGGATCGTCCACTACAGGGCCGAACACTTCTGCAGCGCTTCCATTCAGGATCGCCGCCGCCACGGGTGCAAAGATATCTCTCCCGTGAAACGTACTGCTCACTTTCTCGTTGAAATAATCCGCGTTCTCGATGGACACTATTCGGCGAATAACTTCCCCTTCCAATGCTGCGCTCAACACGCCATTGTCGGGTGCGATGAACCAGTGATCCTCCGTCTGGAGAACAATGCTTCTGCGATCTGTGCCGACACCGGGATCCACGACCACGAGGTGAACAGCGCCCGCTGGGAAATGCGGATATGCTCCTCCGAGAACGTATGCAGCTTCCAACACATCCTGCGGCGTGATCTCGTGCGTGATATCTACCAGGCTGGTCTGCGGTGCAAGGCCCAGAACGACGCCCTTCATTGCGCCAACGTATGCATCGCGCCGTCCGAAATCTGTTGTCAGGGTCAGAATTCCCACACGTTCCCCCAAATGATTCTTAAATTTTGGTCAGTATGTTATATGTGTGATCATCTTAAATATAACATTTCATCATACTTTGGCGAGCGTCTGCGAAAACCACCACCTCATAAAACATTCCCAACTATCTAAAAATACGACACATACGCAAAACCATTGTCGTTCATATTCCAATGGCATAACCTTTGCAATCTAGGGATGCCAAGCACAACTGCCAAGCGTGCGCTGAAGGAACACGGGACGGAAGTTTCATCGAAAGGCTCGGAGATCGATTCACAGTCTACTGAGCCACTCGCTGAAACCTTCCGCTCCGTGTCCAAAACCACATTTCTCCCCTGGGGGCAAGGGCTATGATCCGGATCCTCGTAATAGACGATGAATCATCGTTCTGTGACATCCTGGAGACCTTTCTTCAAGACCGTGATTACGAGGTCCGTACAGCGAATCAGGCCGAAGCGGCCCTCCTGCTGCTCACGAACTTCAATCCCGATATCATTCTCATGGATGTAAGGATGCCAGAAACAAGCGGCCTTGAACTCCTGCCTCAAATCAAAGCAATCTCTCCTGAAAGCCGGGTGATCGTTATCACCGGTGTGGATGATTACCGGGTTGCAGATTTGCTGTACGAGGCGGGTGCAGATGGATATTTGACCAAGCCCGTCCGACTCCATGGCCTGCTCGAAACCATTCACAGACTCGAAGCATCCCAACCACAGGCTAGAGGGTCCTTCTTCGAAGCCTTCCCACCTTAAAACAGATTTGCTTCCTTCATGCTCAAAAACCGCTCGGCCCCAATGATGATGTGGTCCAGCACCTCGATACCCATAATCTCACCGGCCTGAACCATTCTCCTCGTCAGTTCTATATCCTCTCTGCTGGGGGTCACATCCCCCGAGGGATGATTGTGCGCAAGAATCACACTCGCCGCCGCAGAGCCAACCGCCGGCATAAAGACTTCCCTTGGATGCACCAAACTCGCGTTGAGACTTCCGATCGACACCTCTTCGCGACAGATGATCTGATTCCGTGCGTTCAGGAAGATCGCCACGAAATGCTCTTTCCGCCGATCCTTGATGTCTGCCAGCAATCCCACCGCATCGCACGGGTGGGAAATCGAAGGCGCGATTCCCATTCCCTGTTTCAGGGCACGCCGTGCAAATTCAAATCCAGCGACCAGGCCTGCGCCTTTTGCCCGCCCGATCCCCTTGATCCCCGTCAAACCCTCCAGATTCAGATCCAGCAGATCTCCCGGTCCGTGTGCCTGCAGGATCGCCCTGGAAACTTCGAGCACATTCATTCCCTCATAACCCGTCCGCAACAGGATCGCAAGGAGCTCTTCGTCCGCAAGGGCCTCCGGCCCCACACGCTCCAACTTCTCTCTGGGCAGATCGACCTCCGCAACACCATCGATCCCTCTGCAACCCGCCATTCCCGCCATATCGTTTCTCCTGAGTGTTCATGCTTCCAGATCACTCGCTACATCCTGCAAAACAGAGACCCATCCACACAGAAATGCGCAAGATCCCATCCCGCAAGACCTTGCGCGTAATCACCTTCGATACCTTATACACTCAGAGTGAAAGACTCATTCAGGTTTTCAGGGAAAAGTGAACATCGGGGATCGCACGCCGAGAACTGACGGCAATCGTCAGCCGGGGCTTCTAATTTGGGCGGGCCTGGCACGTAGGCCTGTCAGTTTCGGAGAAGCCCTCTATCTCCTCGGTGGTGGCGTGTACCTACACTTCCCCGTGTCTTCGACGCCCATCGAGATTACGGCGGTTGGGCACTTTGTATTTATCCACGCTCCGATCACATTGTTGATTGCCGGACTGGATTCGAGTTCATATCGAGGATACCTGGATCCACCTCCGCGACGCCAATTCCCGCTTCCGGTCCTTCAAGGTTCACATCCGGGTAGGCTGGTCGTTGATCGTGGGTCCAGGACTGACCGCCATATAGGATGTAAACCTTCTCACCAACGCGCATAGGTCCGCAAATGGAAAAAACCATTCCACAATCAAACCGGCCCGGATCTCCCGGAGTAAGGATTGGATATCGATTGTTCTCTCGCTGCCACTCCCATCCGTCAAGGCTCGTCACGATCTGAAGGTCCACAGTTTGATCGTCAGAGTGGAGAACCGTCAGAAATCCGCCATACCCCTTGTTCGTGTGGAAAGGGGTTAGCCAGTAGAATTGATGGTCGGAAGGGTCATCTTCGTCCGGCTCAAGCACAACGGTGGGCCCAATCCATCCGCGTCCGAATGTCTTGGCCGCCCAGATGGAGATATGCCGATGGACCTTTGGCAGACTCTCACGTTCTCCCGACCGTGCAGGGTTGTATTTCCATGTCTGCTGGTAGATGTAATACTTGCATTCCAACCAGCGAATCGGATTCCGTTCATTCGCAGTGATCAGGCAGGAACCATCGTTCTGATTTGTAATGATTGGATAATCGAACAGCGGCTTCCAGGTCAAGCCATCCGTGCTTGCAGCAAGGCAGAGGCCTTGAGGAAATTCCTGGGTCGGTCTGTCCCAATAGACCATTTTCCAACACAAATCCTTATCTTCACAATGAGGATCAAAGATGACCTGCTGGGGGAAAAAGACCCCCCAATTCAACCTGCATCCGGATCCCCGCATCACGACGTTGTTTCCCTCCCCCAGATCGGGCTTCTCCCAGTTGAGGCCGTCTTGAGAATATGCCACGCACAGCGCATTCTTGACCGGCTCCTCTCTGTACCACACCAAATAATAAAGACGGAGGCGTTTTCCATTTTCCTCAGAGAAGACCGAAACTGCCCTCAGGCTAGCACCTTCTTCCCACGATTTATCCGCGGTCAGTATCGGGCTTTCCGATCGGTAGCGATTGGTGAAATTTAGTTTGTTCATGACCTTCCTTGTATGCTCGCATTCAGCGGCACTGCAAAGTCGAGGCGTACAACCCCCGCTTTCTGACTGGCCACTTCTATCTTCGCCGCCGGTTCTCCCGCAAAGCGCACCATCCATTCCACTTTCTTCCGCCGTAAACCCTCGGATGGTCGATCGATTCTACCTCCTCCTCCGTAGCCGTCCAGTTGCCCAATCTCTTGTCTGACGTCACCCCCAATCAGGACGTCCTCTTCTCCCAGGTGGATCCGTGCCACGATCGGTTTGGCCTGTTTGAGCTGCACGGCCAACTGAGTGATGTGGGTTGGCAAGTGTCCGTCGTTGCGGACTGATACTGTGATGCGGAAGACCTTTTTGCTGACCTTTTCCACCTGGTGAAATTCGGCGTGCAGTCTTGGATTGGCCTGCGCGTGAGCGATCAGGAACCGGGAAATTTTCTCGCCGATCTCCTCGAGCAGTTGCGGCGGCGCGTTGTTCCGGAGCAACCGTTTCCAACCTCCGATTTCGACTGGACCCAATTGTGGATGGTCGAATGGCTGCCAGTCTAAGAAACCTTCTCCGTTCAACTCCTCGTCGCTCCACTTCAAAGCAGCCGCTTCGACCTCTTCCTGGCCATCCAGATCGCTTTCTTTGATCATCTTGCTCAGTTCAGTGTAGTCTTTAACACTTCGCGCCCTCAGGTCCCACAGTTCCTCCACGAAGACGAGTAGGCCGAGTTGCTCGAAAATCCAGGCGCTGAATGATCCGTGGGCCTCATAGATGTCTTCCATCATTTTTGCCAGAGAGAACAGCTCGTATCCTGTAGCCTCCACACCGTAGTGGGCGATTTCCAGGATGTTGCACAAATCGTCCGGAGGGAGCTCCTTGTCTGGTTGAAGTACCGGTGGACGAATGATGGTTTCCATGCCGGTGTGCAGAGAGTGGAATCCACAGATGTTCGTATGGCTCGTGATAAACTCAGCCACTGCGCGCGTTTCCGGTTCTGAAAAAGGGTACTCTCCGGACCCTGATTGCTTGGCTTCGGGTTGCCAGTCTGTCGGAAAGTTCCTGTTGAAGTCCAGTCCGTGCCTGGTCGGGGCAACCTTTACTTCTACACCGTCGAAGTTGCGGATATGGCCTTCGGGGAAAACGCGATAGAATGTGCCTTCGGCGTCGTTAAATCGCCGATGCACGAGTAGACGAGGGTCTTTTGTGGAAACTTTCCAGCCGCCGCCGGGATCTTCGACTCGCATCGACAGGATATGACCGTTGCCATCGATGTCTTCGGGATGCAAGCCGTCACGCGCTTCTTCGTGCGGATACACGCGTGTGCCGCTGCGTACGATTCCCGTGTTCGACAATACATACTCCACACCGTCCGGACTCACGGCCGGGATGATATAGAAGGTGTTCCGGTCAACCAGATCCGTAATGGATTGCTGATTCGCATAACCGGACAGAAGTGTCCAGGCAAAGTAGAGTGCTGTTGACGATGCAGTCACTTCGCTGCCGTGTATGTTTCCATCGACATAGAACCCTGGTTTCTCGGAGGGATCACCAGAGTCGAGATTGGTGATGGTCAACGCCCAGATGTCGCGACCTTCGTGGCTCTTGCCAATGGATGAAACCTCCGCCAGTCCGACAAATTCCTTCTCATAGGTTTGAATGAGTTCCGTCAACTCATCGTAGCGGTAGTACTTGGCAAAATCCGGCTTTTTCACAGAAGGTTCCTTTCGGTTGGGTTGCGATGGGTGCCATAGGAGAGAGGAATCTCGAGTTCTCCGAGATCCCAATACAACCCGGTCATAATTTCAAGCCCCTGACGTACCAGCGGGGCGAGCAGGTGCTCGTTTGGCGCGTGCTGAGCGCATGATGCGTAGGAATGTGGAATCCATAGCGTCGGCATGCCCAAAGTCTCCGTAAAAACATCGTTTGGCAGCGTACCACCCGCGTTGGGTACGACATCCGGTCTCAATCCGATCGTCCGCTCTACTGAAGCCGCGGCCCATTGTGCCCAGGGGTGTTCCGGATCAAGCCGAGTCGCCGGAGCAGGTTTCTTGTTCTGACGTGGTATGATTTCCACCTGCTCGAAGCCGCGCTCGTCGAGGTGAGCTCTGAGTGCCTGAAGAAAACCCTCTGGATCTCGTCCAACCACGTAGCGAATCTGACAATGGGCAGTAGCAGAGGGGGGAACCGCGTTGACAGGATGGTTTGGGTCGCCAGCCGTCATTGCGAGGACTTCGAATGTATTCCACGCCAGGACACGTTCTGTGGGGGACAAGCCCGGCGCACCCCAGTTTTCGTCGATTTCCGGACCGTCGTTGCCGGCTTCCAACTGCACATCCTGCAGAGCGGCGCGCACCGAATCGGGAATAAAGTGAGGGTGGATTCCTACGACCTGAACGTGACCTTGTCCGGTGATGATCGAGGCAAGGGCGTTGGCGAGGATCACTGCTGGATTCGCCAGGACCCCTCCCCAATTGCCGGAGTGATGGCCGCCTTCGCGAAGATTGACCTGAAGCGCGAAGTTCATCAAGCCGCGAGTACCCATTACGATGGATGGGCGATCCCGATGCATTCGGGGGCCGTCCGAGCCGATCAGTATGTCAGCGGTGAAGAGGTCTCGGTGTTCCTCGCACAACTGGCGCAGCCCGGGAGACCCGATTTCTTCCCCTGTTTCGATCATGATTCGAGAGTTGAAGCCCAGTTTCTCTCTCGCCTGAAAAACGCAAGAAAGCGCTGCAATATTGATGGTGTGTTGCCCCTTGTTATCTGCGGTGCCCCGACCATAAATACGCTCCCCTCGGCGAGTGACTTCCCAGGGAGAAAGTCCGTCTTCCCAATCTGCGTCCTGGCCTAGGATCACATCGGCGTGTCCATATGTCAAAACTGTAGGCAGTGAAGGATCCTCGATTCGTTCAGCCGCAAGGATTGTTTGCCCCACGGAATCAGGATCTCCCAACAGAACGCATCTGTAGTCCATGGTTTCGAGCGCAGAACGCATCAGGTCCAGGTAGGCTTGCATCTCCCCGGTCCGTGAAGCATTCCTGCTCTCGGTAGGAATCGCAACGTATCGGCTCAGATCGGCCTCGAATGTTCCGTCGTCGAAATAGGCCCGCGCCAGTTCGATTGCAGCTTTGCGTGTCATCTGAGATCCCTTCGTGGATCGAACAAGGCTATGGTTGAACTGCTGTCCGGCCACCTTCCAACCACTTTCGGCATTCGGGTGACGTGGAAGCAGACGCCATCGGTTCGTAGAGAGCCAGGTCTTCCTCCGTCAATTCCTCCCGCCACCTGCCATTCGTACCCTTGTTGATGAAGGTGTTTGCGCCGCCCTTCCAGGCCTGCATGTCCCCAAGAAGCTTGTCCGCATTCCGTTTCATGGAAGTGAATGTGGTGGCTTCCGCAGTTGCATCGAGCATGCCACTCGTCGTTTCGATATCAAGGAAGATCGCAACTCTGTGGATCTCACGCTTCAAATCCTTCTTCAGGTCGTTGAAGTGAACCATCAGTATGTTATTCAGATGCCTGTACTTCCAAAATTGATCGTAATAGTCGAAGTGGTCCGGTCCTTGATTCATGATCCATTCTTTCCAGAACTCTCGGAGATCCTTGTTGTCGTCGTGCCAACCCAGTCCCCAGGAGTGGTTAAACATCGACATACAGGCATCTCTTGCGTCACGTGCGACGACGAGATACTTCACCTCCTGATGAAAGGGCAGGTGGTCGAGGGGGAGATGGGTCTTTAGCTGACGCCTATGTTTCTGACGTGCCAGCATATCTACAACTTCCTGAATCGGCTGGTCAGCAGTTCCGCCGGTTTGACGACCGGTGCGTCGCTCAACCCAGGGCGCGACGTCCTTGATTGGCGGGATGGATCCACCGTAGTGAAACAGGTTGAGTACAATGTGCTCCATCCAGGTTGTGCCGCACTTGGGAAACGTTGCCACTATGGTGTCGCCCTCGCGGGACACATAGTGGTCCCATCGCGCGCTGTCGTGTCGGTCGGTCAGACGAGTCTGCGAGCGCACCGGAATTTCTGGTGAGGATGCGTTCTTCAATTGCAAAAACTCCTATGCGAATTTCCAGATCTACGTTTTTTGGGGTAACCGTCAGCAATCTGTTGGATGATGTGCTTACATTCTCCTCTAGAAATATCCAGGAATGTAACTATGGATGTCGGGCAAGCATGGTGTGATTATGACCCGTCTCGATTGGCAGGGGGGAAATGAATCCCGCCTTTTCCATCTCCTCCTGCACTTCCTGTGTACTTAAAGCCGGCACACCCCAGGAACGAAGATACGCACGGCCAAGGGTGTACTTTTTGCCCTGTTCCGAGTGCAAATTGGTTTCGAGGACGGACGCGTCGATCCGCAAGGGGGCTGTCAGGAAGCCTCCCGATTTGAGCGCCCGAAAGGCGACCTGAAGCGACCCTGCCCGACTCTCCATCGGGAAGTAGAACTGACTCCAACGCACGACATCGAACACTTGCTGGACTTCGAAGGTACTGGCATCTCCCTGGTGGAAGGTAATTCGATCGCACAGATCAAAATTCACTGCCGTCTGCTGTGCCTCTTGGAGTAGATCGGCAGCCAGGTCAATACCGACCGCGGTCATTTTTGGATAGGCTCGAACCAGAGTCAATAGACCTCCGCCCATTCCGCAACCCAGTTCGAGACAATGCCCACCCGCCTCCAGGACTTCGTGGATTTCCGGCAATCGCTTCTGCAGGTTTGATCTCAATATCCCAGGGCTACGGGATGACGTCGGGTCAATTGTCGCTCCCTTGGCGAGAGCGAGACGATCGAAGGGAGTTGCCTCCCAGTAGTCATCTTCCAGTGAGCCGATGTGCTCGAGAACCCTGGATTCTACAAGATTGAAATCGAGTATGCCTCCGAGTGGCCTGTGGGAATCCGGATTGGTCAGAATCGCCCAGTGATCCTCCAGGCAGTATCTCCCGTTCTCGAACTGGAATACACCATGCGCATCAAGAGCGTAGCAGAGGTCGATTACAAGATCCTCAGGCAGGTTCAAGGCACTGGAAATCTGGTCCGGGGTAGATGGCTTTGTGGTAACCTTGAAAATGCCACAATTTAACGCACCACGAAGAAGCCCGAGGAATTTTGCGTTCGCCAGGATTGGATCCAGCGCGGCTTGGGCATCCGCAAAGGTTTTTTCTGTAGGCCCTGGGTGATTCTGATTGGCCATGGAATCCCTTCAATGGAGACAGATTCAGTTCGTCTGTGCTTATTCAGTCTGCGGCAGGATTGCCTGATGTGTCAACCGCGCTTACGAGCGACGGCACTGGGTCTTGGTCGGCAACCGCCTCAATGGCCTTGCCCGATTACTGTTACGTTTTAAAATCGTGGACAAATTGAGAAGCAGTGGATCCTCTTCTTCAAGGAGGTGTGTCTATAAAGAATCGAGTTTCCCACTAACGGAATCTGGACTGTGTTTCTTCTTCAGATCTGAGACTGTGTCGCAAATCCAAAAGGTGGCTTGGGCGCGTGTTTTTTCACAAACCACATCTCGAAAAAGGATAGAGCCGTGCACATAAAACGACGAATATCACACATTATCTGGGGAATTTCAATATTTTTACTTGGCATTTTCGCCGCCTATGATTTCTCGAAAATTATCGAAACATCCAGCAATATCGAGGACATCCGACAGGTTACTATATTGATGTTGACCTGTCGACGTCACGAAAAAGACTTCCTGGCGCGTAGTGACACACTTTATGCAGTTAAACACCAGACCTCATTGGAGGATCTGAAACGCACATCAAAGAGACTTGGGAGTTCGAATGTGGTCTCTGAACTGCCAGGGGACCTTCTTAATTACCAGACAAATTTCAAGAATGTCATTTATGCGACCATGGAAATTGGACTCACGGAAAACGACGGCCTTCGCGGTTCTCTACGGTCCGCGATTCATGGAGTCGAAACGGAGTTGAAGAATTCGGATTATGAAGACTTTGAACGGCAGATGCTGACTTGCCGGCGCTATGAGAAAGACTTTTTGATCCGAAAGGACAAGCGAAGTCTTGAACTGTTCGAAGCGAACATTAACGGGTTTCTGAGGGATGCTTCAACAACCAATTCGTTCACTCTGTATGATGGAATATTTTGATATCGCCAGGCGTTCCAGTCTCTGGTAGAAAAAATCCATCTCATTGGTACCGACAAGGACAGCGGGATGCTGGGCGAGCTCCGGAGGTCCATTCACGGAGTTGAGTCGAAGGTATTCACACGCTCCAAGCTGGCGGAGGAAGATCTCGCCCAAAACAAGTTGCGCGTAAACATCTTGATGGGTTTGCTGGCAGCGATTCTTATCATTTCACAGGTTCTCATGATCAAACTAAACAGAGCATATCGATTCCTTGGACCTGAAGTCCATCAGGACGATGGCACAGGCGACCCCACGGAAGCCTGATGAAGACCGGGCGGTCCCGCCGAAACAAGACGCGCCGCGAGTTATTTGGTGATGGCCATCATGAGCGCCTTGGTGAAACCGAGCGCATATGACCTGTACCGGTGTCCCCAATCCGAATCCCCTACGATTCTTGCGAGCCATGGATATGCCTCCTGGTGGTGGAGAAGACACGCTACAGATACAAAACACCTAACTCGTTGTCCACTAAATCGGGAAGACCCGTCTGGCATTTCTTGCTTTTCTCATTATTTGGGCAGAAAAATCATCGAAACACACAGACCAAGAGAAGGAATACTTCAAGCGAGAGCAGGAGAAGCCAGGCTATGTGTTCGCCACTACCGAGTTGAGTTCTGTGTCAGACAAGTTCAGAAATAGGATCTCAAGTTTCTCCGAATTCCTCCCAAACTCAATCTTCCCGTCACAGAACACAACTCTTTCGTTATTGTTTCGAATACGTCCACGCCTTAGTTTCAATCATTGTCACTTCGTAATTGTGCAATACGATCACAGACGAACTGCCTCAGCACGAACGCTCAGACGGATCAAAGGGTTGATCCCAAAGGAGTAGTCTATGGACCCGCTTCATCTCGCCAGGACCTGCGAGCTCCACGTACACCCTGGCGGCTGCCTCACCACCGAAGACCTCATCGAACTTGGCAAGGATGACTACAAAGACATTGACTGGTCGATGTCCACAGACCCATACGTAGAGGCATTCGGGATCCGACCAGACATGGTGGTCTTATATGATAACGCCCTGTCCAAACCAGAATCTGGAGTTGCCCGATTCAGGGAGCACTTCGTTTACACCCAGGAAGATGGAGGAGACTTCGGACGCTTCCAGGCCAAGTTCAACCTCATCCTCAGCCTGCTGACACATCCTCCGAAACGGGAAGCATTCGTAAAAACGTACTTTGAGCGTGTCGTTAACCGTCACGTTCGTGAAGGCATTACGTTCATCGAATACCGATGCAGCAGCAGCGACGACACTCAGGAAGGATTCACAAAATTCCACCGTACCCACGCCCGGATACTGGCAGCTGCAACTCGACAAGGCATCACTGCACGCTACATCATCAGCCTTCGCCGCTGGTCAGCCGACCAGGATTACGATTGGCTGCAAAACCTTATGGATGAGCATCCCGAAGTCATCCCGACCATCGTCGGAATTGACTTTGCTCACTTCGAAGAAGGATTTCCCCCAAAGGACAAACGCGAACTGTTCGAACGCGTTCATCAGGACAATCGCCAGAATCCAGAACGCGCACTTGAGATCACCTATCATGTCGGCGAAAGCTATTTTGACAAATCACTCGAGAGCGCTGTCCGCTGGTGTCACGAAGTCGCAGAAATGGGCACCAAAAGATTGGGTCATGCAACAGCCCTCGGTCTCGACCCGGAAGTTGCCATCGCCCGTCGTCCCAATGCACACGCCGGCGAGCTGGTCAGCGAACGCCTAGATCAGATCGCCTATGACCTTTCTCACAGTTCAGAACTCGCCAAATTCAGCGTCCAAGTAGACAGGAAAGAACTGGAAGATGAACAACAGATGCTTCTGAAACGATCGGCAGAAGAAATCGTCGAGCGCCCCTACGACCCACAACGCCTGGAAGAGGTCCGCAATCGCCAGCAGTATGTCCTGCACCGACTGATCCAACTCGGCACTGTCATCGAAACCTGCCCCACCTCCAACCTCCGGATCGGTGGCGTACCTGACCCCACTCAACACCCCATCCATACCTTCCTCAAGTCCAATGTCAACCTTGCCATTTGTGCAGACGATCCCGGGATCTTCGACAGCCCGCTCGCCAATGAACTCGACTGGGTAGTTACGCACACGGGCTGGACTCCCAAAGCCCTTGCCGAACGTCTCGGCGATCCACGACGATTTCAACTGGGAAGCATCCGCTCTGCCTAGCGATACTCACGACCGGGATGCGCCAGGTTCGCTTTCTCACCTATCGGCTTGCGCCAGGGAGATAAGTCACCCCTCGCTGATGGCGAGTAACCTCTCAATCGTGCTTGTAGCCTGTCGTTAGATTGAGGCTGAAACCGTCTTGCTGGATCTACGAGGGGATATCCATAGCTTCTCCAACCAGCTTTCTGGTCGAGGATTGATCCTGTGGGATAAGGGATTGGGGGTGGGAATGAGGAAGACGGTTGCAGGAGGAGCGCACATCCCTCTCACAACGATCGATTGTGCGACACCGCATCGGGAAACCGTGTTCGGAGATGTTGAAGCACTTCCTCGATTGGACTGCTGCACGACGTACAAGGAAATGGAAGTTTCCCCGTGTCGCGGAACAGCTCCCCATTGCGATGGTGAAAATCACCTCGGCGATCCTCGAATTGGCCCCAGTGAGACACCTCGTAGTTGATCCAATCTATCGGAACCGCACTGGCGGACCAGCTTGCAGGAAAGAATTTGGCGAATGCGGGATTCGAGTTGATCCAGGTCTCACAGCGGACGGCCTTCACTTCTGGATCTGAGCGCTGGGCGGTTTCCAGAAGCCGAATCAACGAAGCGGCAAAAGGGATTCTCATATCGCTCACGGGAGATTTCGGTTTGTAGATATTATCCACGTGAATCTCAACCATCGCGCAAGCCAGTTGATGGACGTTCTCTCCTGTCTTATCGCATACCGGTCCTGCTGCGCGTACATTGCTGCTCCAGCAGTCGTATGGCCTTTCTGTAGGCTCCACCGCGTCGCCAGATTGTTGAATACGTGCTTCAATGTGCGGCCAGAGCAACTGAAGACCTGCCTCCTCGTATGCTTGCGCATTGGACTCGAAAAGTGCTTCGAGTTCGTCAATCAAAGTAAGCCATACCTTCCCGACCGACTCCCTGGAGGGATTCCGCTCTCCATCATATAAATCCGTTTGTCTGAATATGTTGACACGCCGGATCAAGGCATCGGAAAAGTCTGAAGCCCCGTCACGGACAAGCTTCCCCGCATACCAGAGGCTAAGCTTTGTCAGACCCTTCAAGAAACTGATACGAACGCTATTCATAATGATGAACCTCCAAATTTTTTATTGGGACCTGTGCTGGAGAGTTTTCTGTTATTGTTCACCTGACCACCAGCAGCAAATTACACTCGCGAACCGCCACCTGTCAACGCCCTATCCGCATCGGGCTTGTGGAAAAGACACAGGGATTGGTTGTGCAAAATAAATGATACATTCCTGGCTGGGAGGAACCTGAACTGTGAGCATGGACGAAAACCGAAGACCGCCGGGCGAGGTGATCCAGGATGTGATCAAAAGTCAATCCACCGACAATGAAATGAAGCGCATCACTCTTGTGACTGCGGAAGGCGAACTGGATTGCCGCGAAAAATTGGTATCGGAAACCAACGTTGCGGTATTGTGGGTCGGAGGGGTCGACAACAGCCAAGGCACGCCAATCGAAAAACTCTATGCGGAAGCGGCCCAAAAATTGTCCGGCAAAGGGATCTCATCTTTGCAGGTGTTCCTTCGGCACTGCGACTTAATGGAATCGATGTTGTTGGATGTGGAAACAGGTCTGGCCTATCTGCGCAGCCGGGGAATCGAAACCGTCGCATTGATTGGCCACTCGTTGGGCGGCGCCGTGGTGATACGTGCCGCCTGCCAGTTTTCCACGGTGCGCACCGCAATCACCCTAGCCGCTCAGAGTCTGGGAGCGGAAGAGATCGCCAGCCTGGATGCCAACTGTTCGATACTCCTGATCCACGGCACGGCAGATGAGGTGATCCCGTGTGGCTGTTCCCAGTATCTCCATCAGCTCGCCATATGCAGTAAGAAGCTTCTGCTCTTTCCTAAAGCCGACCACAATCTCGAACCGCATACAGAATTCGTACAGCTGCGAATTCAGGAGTGGCTGGAAACAGAGCTGCGGGAGAAAGATAATCCCTAAAATCCCTCTGATCAGACCCGGTCAGTTGGGCCCCGAACACGAAAAAGCACAATACCGGAATTCCGGATTGTGCCAATAGTCTTGCGAATCACCTTCTTGTCCTGGCGACCTTGTCCTTACGCGCGCTCCTCTCGCCTTGCATGAACAACTGCATCAAGATTCACCATGTTCTCGGGATTTTCCGGGTTTTCGAAGGCTTCCGCCAGGGCGGACACGAGCTCCAGTCTATCCAGGCGATCTCCTGAAGGTGAACTTCCCCTCGCCAGACCATTCTGAATACTGTCGGCGGCCAGCAGTTGCGGTGCCGAAATCGTAAGCAGCCCGTTCTCGCCTGTCTCGAAATACGTCTTGCAGATCTCTGCATCCGTCGAGTTTCCTCCCCGGCACTTCAATGGCCGTACGGCGTACACGGAGCACAGACCTTCGACCAGCAGGGCACAGGGAATCTTCGGAACGTCTCCTGAATTCTCACGATCCATCTTCTGCTCGTGAGTCGTCCTGACTCTGTCAATGACTCCCGGAAGCGTGTCTGCATCGAGTGACTCACGCAGGAAAGCAACGATACGCAATACCTCGAGAGGCGTAACCTCTACATCCAAATGGCAGCACCAGCTGCAGCCGGCCTTGCACGCCACATTTATCGGCGGAACCTGGGATGCATTCAGATGCTCAATCATCTGATCTGTGAATGCGTGTATCTCATCCACACAAGTCCCCTGCACCGTCCTGTATCAATGACCGTGACACGTATGTGCGGACCTTGTATTCGATACCATCGTACAGGTCCTGTTCCCGATCGACCCGTTCTCCAACGACGGTAGCGGAATCATCTGATATTTCAGCAGCTGTACGGGTTGCATACCTGTCGGACATCAAACGAACTCCCTGATCTGAGAAAACATGTGCTGAAACACCTTTCTTCTACTATCGGAAAATCGTACATCAATATTTGTATACCATATTGAATTAGTTGAGCGTTGTGCCTACATCTGGCAAAGGAAAGGCACAGTATTTACATCATATAGTATTATTTAATCGTAACTTTATACTTGATTCAACTCCCTAATTGGCCTATAGTTTGCATACTGTTACCATCCATATCGCCAGAAATAGAGGAACCCAATGTGGTAAAGTTCCGACTGCACATCTTGATGGCCGAAAAAGGGCCGGACAGACCCTACAGGATTTCCGAAATCGCCAGAATGTCGGGTCTGCAAGCCAACACCGTCTCCGGAATCTATAACAACAAGGCCCGAAGAATCGATACCGCAACAATCGACATACTCTGTGAGATCCTCTCGTGCCACCCGGGAGACCTCTTCGAACATACCGTGGATTCTCCGCAAGCTCGGGGCACAGACAGCATATAGGTGCCTATACCCTTTAATCTAAAGGACAAGACCTATGAAGATCACCTCGATCAAAACGGTGATGGCAAACTACGGCAGCCGACCCAGAAATCTGGTCAAAGTGGAAACCGACGAAGGGATCTCCGGATGGGGCGAGGCCTACTCGATCGGTCCGGACCTGTCTGTCGGGCCTATTGTCGACTATATCGCGACCTGGTTTATAGGTGAGGACCCGCGCCGGATCGAGTATCTGATGATGAAAACAAACCAGCAGTTCAGATTTCCGCCAGGGGGTACAGGCCTTGCCGCCATATCGGGCATCGAACACGCACTCTGGGACATTAGTGGGAAAGCTGCGGGACTGCCTGTCTTTATGCTCCTGGGCGGCAATGTCCGGGACCGGGTCCGGGTCTATCAGTCCATAGGAGGAAAAACGGCGGAGCAAGCCGCGGAGGCGGCCCAGAGGCTCAACGAAAAATGGGGATTCACCGCCTTTAAAACCGGCCCCTTTCGTCTTGACCCGGATGCAGACAGGTGGGGCCGCGTTTGTTCTGCCGCAGCCGACTACTTCGAGGGACTCCGCAAGAACACGCCGGAAGACTGGGAATTCGCGTTCGACCCGCACGCGAAGATCTTTGAACCGATTCGCGCCCTTCAACTTGCGAATGCCCTGGCGCCCTACGATCCCTACTTTTACGAAGAACCCTTGAGACCCGAGCATATGCCGGCCTGGCAGCGACTGCGACAGCAGATGAATGTCCCACTGGCAACCGGCGAGTCTCTGAATTCAAGATTCGAATTCCTGAATCTGATGGCGGCGCAGGCAGTCGACATTATACAGCCCGATGTCTGCGTGTGCGGCGGACTCCTGGAAATGCGAAAAATCGCAGCAATCGCCGAGGCGCACTATGTAACGGTGGCGCCGCACAACCCCATGGGTCCCATAGCAACAGCGGTAAACGTCCACTTTGCGGCGGCCACTCACAATTTCAAAGTGCTGGAATATACTACCCCTGTCGAAACGGACTGGATGAAATGGGTGGAGGATCCATATCTACCCAAAGAGGGCTATCTCGAACTTCGGGACACGCCAGGACTCGGCATCGAGGTCAACGAAGATGCGGCGAAGGAAAGCGCCTATATCCACTGGCAGAGAACGGCGCCGGTCAGACCCGATGGTTCAACAGGGTACATTTAAAAAGGCACTCGCAGAATTCAGCGGGTGCCTCAGAACATCGATACAAGTCGTTTATCGCACAAGGTCCCGGACCGTGTCGATCAATACGGTCAACTTGAAAGGCTTTGGCAGAATCGCGCTCACACCCAGATCTGTCAACCGCTTCTCCTGGCTCGCCCCGACGTGTCCTGTCATCACCACGACGGGAATTTCGTAGCCCTTTGTCCGGATCTCCTCGATGGCGGATTCACCGGGCGTAGGCATCTGGAGATCGGTGATCACCAGGTCGACAGAATCCAGATCGACCTCCTGCAGGGCAGGCGCCGCGTCGTCGAAGTCCAACACCGTATGTCCATTCAGAACCAGAACGTGGGTTACAACCCTTCTGACAATGCTATCGTCTTCCATAACCAGGACGGTGGCCATTTGGTGCCTCAGGAATAATTGTCGCCCATCCCCACCCCGCATGTTTCAATATGCATTTAGATCTCGCAATGGCAAGTACTTAATTGATTAGTACATGTAGTAGATGCCCTGTCCGGCTGGACAGGGCATCTTTTATGGTCCAAAATATTAATTCAGGATCGCAGCTTGGCGGTCAGACCAGCTCCTCCACTGCGACCACCTTCTGCAGAAAATCTGCCTTGGCATCACAAGTGATCATCTCTTCAACGATAACGGTAACCGTCTCCCCGGCCACCTCCGACACCTCCCACGGTCCCCACTGGATCTGATCTCTGTCGCTATAGATGACCTTGTCCCCTGGCCTGAAATCTAGTCCTGTCATCTTGTTTTCCTCTCAATGGCGTGTTCGGGATATTGGAATCTTGTGTCCTGCGTCACATCAGTTACGCACAAGATGTGCCAACGGAACATTGCCACTCCGGCACACGAATATTGAATTATATATCATTATATAAAATAAAGGTTTATACGGGAACTGCTGGCAATACTCCACGCACGACAAATGTCCCCACTCCCGCTCCAGGTTCATGAGTTGCGCCATATCCCGCAGTTTGCTGGCTGAATCACACCACCATACAGGACTCCCAAAGGGGCAAAAAAAATCCTCCTGCAATGCGCAAGAGGAATACAGAATGACTGCCTTGAAACTTAGTTTGCCAGCGCTTTCTCCACTGAGGTCTTGAGATCGGCAAGCAGGAAAGGTTTATGGAAAGTGGCAACCGGACGAATCTTTTCCAGCTGATCCTGAAACTCCGAATCATCGAGGTATCCTGAAATCACAATCACCGGAATACCGTTCGGAAGATTTTCGATCAACTCAAAACCAGTGATCCCTGGCATATTGAGATCAGTGATCACCAGATCGAGATCGGGGTAACCAACGAGTGCCTCTGTTAGTCCGGCGAAGCCATCTTCGGCCAGAACCACATCGTAGTCTTCACTGAGCCCCCTCTGCAGCAACTCTCGCACTTCCAGTTCATCTTCTACGATCAGGATTCGACGCTTCATGGACACATTCTCCCAACAGCATTCACTGCAACGGCGCACACTCAACGTGCGTGTACGTAGCGCTCGACCCGCTCGGTAAGCAGGGTCACCGAGAAAGGTTTGGCGATATAATCATTGGCCCCGCACTCGATCGCTTCCGTCACCAGACGGATATCTGTCACCGATGTTAACATCACAACAGGTGTTGTACGCAGACTCACATCGCTGCGAATCTGCTGGAGGGCAGTAATGCCATCCATCACCGGCATCATGATATCCATCAGGATCAAAGAAGGCTGCTCTTCCAGAGCCATCTCTACCGCCTCTTCGCCGTTGAGCGCGATGATGACTTCGTATCCCATTCGCTTCAACATGTTGCTGATCGCTGTTCGTGTGGCTGCGGAATCCTCGGCGACAAGAATCTTGTTGGTACGCTTCTTCGGGCTCACACGCGGTCTTCGCTTCGAGAGCGAGGTCCCACAATCTCCACAGAATTTCACCCCGACCTGGGAACCGCACTCAGGGCATTTCTCCAGATAATCGCCTGGAGAAGGCGCATCCGGCAGTTCGCTCACCTCGACCGTGTCCGGCCCGAACAGCGATTTCGCCCGTTCGATTTCTTCCGGCAGAACACGCAGGATGTCGTCGCACCCCTTCCAGTCGAGCCCCAGGTGTGCGTCGGTTCTTTCACCAAGGGTCTTCCGACGGGTCTCCACATCTTCGGCGTACAACACATCCGTCATCAGATTCGAAATATTCACCAGTGAAACGACAGCTTTCAATTCTTCATTGTTTACATCAGACCCGGGAGCGTCCCCCAACTCGGTGAAATGATGGTGACGAATGGGAATGCGCATATCCGGCGGAAGGTTCCACCTTTCGGCCAGAATAGCGCCGACCTCCGCATGATTGGTGCCCATCACCTCGTTCTCGGCCACCACCATGTGGACCTTGCGTTCTCTGGCAACGCCCATTGCAACCCCGTACATCAAAGGCATATACTGGGCAAGGAGGCAGGTGCCTATATCCTGAAGTAAAGCGGTGGTAAAAATCGAATGGGCCACTTCGGACTTTACACGAGCAGCGGACATGACTGCCGCAACTGCATGGCTGATGGAATGTTCCCAGAACTCCTCGAATTTGAATCCGAAGGTATAGTTGTGAGGAAACACACCCATAACCGAGAGCCCAAGCGCCAGATCGCCTACCTGGTTGAAGCCCATCAGCGAAACCGCTTCGGATACTGAAATGATGCCGCGGGAGAATCCGTAGAACGGAGAATTGATGACCTGAAGAATCTTGGTGGAAAGGGCCACATCCTTTTCTATCAGGTTGGCCACTTCCCGGACTGACGTCTCGGAACCCGTGGTCAGCCCCAGAACTTTTGAGGCTACAACTGGCAGGGTGGGAAGATCCTCGGCCTGCATAATCAGGTTGATGACTTCATTGTCCGGCATACTCGAATCGCCCTGAGAATCGCATTGAAGAAAACTGTGAGATCCAAACTTGGTAACTACAAAGATTTAACAATGCATTTAGCGTGCCAATAACCAGTAGGGGTTGTTCCTGATCTACGGGTTCTGGAACACACTTCTAATTTACAAAGACTTAACAAACAACACAAGATCCGGAAGGATCAGCAAATCCGCCTGGGGACCGGGGTATCTTGCATTTCGTGGCGGAAATCAACCACAAATCGCGCAGCCAGATCATCCATTCGAGTCTACGCACTGTTCACGAATCGGGATGGAAATCGTAAACACCGTACCTTCTTCCTCAGACGATCTCACCTTCAAACTCCCGCCATGGGCTTCCACAAAGAGCTTGGCAATTGTGGTTCCGAGGCCGGTACCTTTCTTGTCCCGTTTCGTTGTATTGAATTTTTCGAAAATTGTATCGAGGCGATCCACAGGAATGGGCTCCCCGAAGTTTTGCACACTCACCTCAACACCGGAGTCGCCGGCCTCGACTGATACGGTAACCTTACCGGGATCGTGTTCCAGAGCATTCTTGACCAGATTGGTAAGCGACCGCTGCATCTTTTGAGGATCATGGAACACCTCCAGGACCGCACCCTCCGAGGCATCGGGCAGATTGAGGACCACCCGGTCCTCCCCTTCATCCTCGCCCGTCCCCAATGCCGCGTCCTTAATGGCGCCTCTAACGGATATGTAGAAATTACACATCTCCTGATGGAGCACCACCTGACCCTGTTCGTAAGACTGCACTTCCCAGGTGAGATCCAGCAAACGCTCCAACCGTTTTCCGCCCTGCCATATGGCATCCAGATACTGAAGCACCTTGGGGCTGCGCCTGACCTCGGGGTAATCCTCCATCAGGATCTGCGAAAAGGCCATAATCGGTGTCAGGGGATTTCGTAGTTCGTGGCGAATGAACGAATCCCACTCGGCTCGCAAATCCTTCATCCGGTTCTCCAGGGCCTTCCTGTCGGTAATGTCGATCACCGTCTCCACATAAATCGCGTCCTCACCCTGGGAGACCTGGCGTAAATGGATCTCCACAGGCACCTCGCCTCCTTCCCGTGTCCGGAGCACGGTATCCCTTCCGCTGAGTTCCTCCTGTCCCGACTTCAGGATCTCCTCCCGAACCACGTCCCAGTGATCCGAGTGGACCCGATCATACGCCATCCCCATCAACTCGCCTTGAGAGTAGCCAGTGAGCTGGCACGCCTGGTGATTGGCCCGGAAGATCTGTCCCGAGTCCGGTTCGACGATAAAGACCGCATCGCCAATGCTCTCGAACAGATCCCGATACTGTTGTTCCAGAACCTTGATCTCGGTCAGATCTCTCATACGAACGAGAAAATGAACGGGGCCTTCCGAATCGATTTCCCGCACGTCCAGCATCATCGGCACGGAACCGCCCTTGCGTGTGCGTACCTCGACCTCGATCTCCGGCATCGGAGTGACATCGTGCACACCGGTAAGCATCACTTCAAAATCCGAAAATCCGTCGTTTGATATCAAGGCGCTGATCGAGCGCCCCTGCATATCTCCATACGCATAGCCCAGCAGATCCTGGCATCGCAAATTCGCCACCTGAATTTCACCCGAACGATCGATCATCAACATCACATCTGGAGCCGAATCGAAAAGATGCTGATAGACCTCCTCGGACTGGTGGTACGACAACTTTGGAGCATCACTCATGAGTGCTGTTCCAAATTGTGCTCCAGGTAGTCGAAGGCCTGGGTGGGCGTATCCACAAATTCGAAAAGGTTCAGATCTTCTGCACTGATCATGCCGTATTTCACCAGGGCATCGAAATTCAGAACTTCATTCCAGTATTCGGAGCCATAGATCACAATTGGGACCGGTTTCTCCGTCTTGCGTGTCTGAAGCAATGTGAGCAGTTCCATCAACTCGTCCAGAGTACCAAAGCCACCAGGAAAAACAACTACGGCCTTGGCCAGATAGACAAACCAGAACTTGCGCATGAAGAAATAATGAAACTCGAAATTGAGAGCATCCGTGATGTATTTGTTGGGAGATTGTTCAAAGGGCAGGCTGATGTTGAGTCCGATTGACTTTCCACCCGCCTCTATGGCGCCTTTGTTCGCCGCTTCCATAATGCCAGGGCCGCCTCCCGAGCAAACCACATACTGGTGACCGTCATGCAGCTCCATGGCCCATTCCGTAAGCATTCCAGCAAGTTCCCGGGCATCGTTGTAATATCTGGACATCTCCACACCCACTTCCGCGGCGATCAACTCTCGCTTGAGTTTGGGGCTGATCCGCTTTGCCGAGTCCACACCGCGCCTGGCCTCCCGGAGACGTTCTTGAGCCTCTTTTCGGGGCCGAATTCTGGCAGACCCGAAAAACACGATGGTATCTCTAACCTCCTCCACCTGAAACCGCTGCCACGGCTCCAGATACTCTGCCAGAATTCTTATGGATCTGGCCTCTGAACTGTTGAGGAAATTGAGATTCTTGTAAGCCTTGTCCGCCCTGGGCTTCATATTGTCCCCTGTTCTTTACCCGGTTTAACACCCTCCCTTGCCCCCCACCCCATAACCTGAACCGGTCAACAGCCGGAGAGGAACCGATCCACATTACTCGCCGTTAAATCCGTGAAAATTATCGCCTTGAACATACATACGGACCGATTATACCGGGAACGGTCCCTATTGTCAAACCACTTCTGGAAACCCTTGCATTCCCCGCCGGGAAAAGCTAAAATGCCACATGAAAAGCCGTTCAGTCAACACCAACTTCAGACCATCAAGAGGTGCACATGCCCGGATCCATTCACACGACGCTCTGGACATATCCCTGGGATACGAACGCGTCCGGACCAGCCAGGACAGCAGCACATTTGAAAGAGGACATCGGCCTGGATGCGATGAGCCTTGCCGCGGCCTACCACACGTTTGAAATGCTGAGGCCCCATTCCACAGACAAGGTGTTGCTCCAGATCCCTGAAGCCGCCATCTACTTTCAGCCACAGCCTGAACTCTACAAGAGCACGGTCATCGACCCGCATACCAGCCCCTTGATGGGCAGTTCGAACTGGTACGGGGAGGCTGCCGAGGCAGCTTCAAAAAGCGGACTCGAGCTCATCGCCTGGACAGTGTTCCTGCACAACTCCTATCTCTCCCTGAAATATCCCAACTGTGCCGAAGTCACTTGCACCGGTGACGTCAGCACCTCTCGACTCTGCCCATCGAATTCGGATGTCCGCGCCTATGCCGTTGCCATTGGCAGGGACCTCACTGAAAATTACGGCATCTCCATGCTCGAATGCGAAGGCCTGTCCTTCGGCGGATTCGGACACACACATTATCACGTCAAACACGGGGTCGAACTGGGTGCAGGCGGCAGATTCCTCATGTCGCTTTGCTTCTGCGCGTCCTGCACGGGGCAGGCTGAAGACAAAGGGATCGACCTCAATGCGATCAAATGCTCGGCGGAAAAACGAATTCGAGCAGCCCTCAGGGAAGGCAAATCGATCGAGGACACCCCTGAGCAACTCATCTCTTCCACGCCCGGTCTGGATGCATTTGTGAACCTGCGCGAAGACATCGTCTCGAGCCTGATCAGTCAGGTGCGGGAGGCGATTGGCATCCCGGTCTCCGTCATCCTGATGGGCAGCCGGTACACCTCCGGCATCGACCGGAAGCGAATGGCCACCATTGCAGACCGTGTCGAAACACTTTCCTACACCCCGGATCCGGACAGAACGCGAAAAACCGTCCAGGACATCACCGTTGACTTGAAATCTCCCGAACAGCTAATCGTAGGCCTCCAGGCTTACCCACCTGCGTCACCTGACCAGGAAACCCTGGTGGCCACCACCCACGCAGCTCACGAACTGGGCATCAACCGGTTCTCCTTCTACAACTTCGGCATCATGCCGGAGGCGAACCTGCTCTGGATAAAGTCCGTTAACGACGTATTTGCTGCTACCTGATCCTTTCCAAGGAACTGCCTGGTTGATCGACCTCGTCCCTTATCTGGCTGCGATTACCTGCGGCGTATATGCCATCGTTGTGAGCCTGTTTCGAATGGGATTGACCCGGCTCAGGAATGGGGAATCCAAGCACCGGTACCGAGTAACCGTTGTGATTCCAGCACACAACGAAACAGATCATGTGGACGCCTGCCTGAGTGCCCTTGCCGAGCAATCCTATCCCGAAGCACTCACCGAGATCATCCTCGTTGACGACCACTCCACAGATGGGACAGGCGAGCGCGCCAATACCTGGAAATCCCGCCTGCCCCATCTCCGGATCATCCGGTCCGAGGTGAACACCTACGTCTGCCCCAAGAAAAACGCGCTCACCCAGGGCATTCGCTCGAGTTCCGGCGAAATTATCCTCACCACCGATGCGGACTGCCGTCCGGCCCCAGGGTGGATCGCCTCAATGGTATCCTGTTTCACCCCGGAGATGGGCATGGTGGCCGGATTCGCCCCTTTGCATTCCCGCGCCGGCTTGCTCGGTTCTCTGCTTGCCTTTCAGTCTCTGTGTGTCAATGCCCTCTCCGCAGGCAGCATTGGTGCAGGATTTCCCCTGTCGTGTTCGGGCAGAAACCTGGCTTACCGCCGTGCGGCCTTCGACGAGGTAGACGGTTTCGACAACTCGGGGGATATTCAGGGAGGAGACGATGTCTTGTTGATGCGATCCATTCACACCGACACCCGGTGGCGCATCGGCTTCAACCCTGATTCTGAAGCACGTGTGATCTCGGCCCCTCACCTGAACAGCCTCTACAGACGCCAGCTCAGATATCAGTCCAAATCCCCCCACTTCGGGATTCCTGTCTTGATTCTTCTGATAACTGTATATATATTCCACACAGCACTGGCTGCTCTGATGTTTCTTGCCCTGAACCAGTTGAAATTCCAAGAGCTTAGCGCTGCGCTGGTCGCCGCAAAGTTACTCGCAGACGGGGCACTGATTTGGGCAGCCGCATCCTCGTTGAAAGCCAGAAACCTGCTGGTCTGGTTCCCCCTTGCTGAAATTCTATCCATACCCTATGTCATCCTGTTCGGCGGACTGGGCGCTGTAATACCCTCCAGATGGAGATAGCTTAATGCTCTCGCTCAAGCTGCTGCCAAAAACACTCCTGCGATATCACAAGGTCCTTTCACTCACCCGCGTCCTAAACGTGGCCAAAGTCGGTACATCCTTTCTGCTCTCCCGTCTCCTGAAACGTGACGTTCGCATGGGCAAACCCTTCATCCTGATGGTTGAACCCACCAACATCTGCAACCTGCAATGTCCGTTGTGCCCCTCGGGAAACGGGGGCCTCACCCGACCTCGCGGTACTATGGAGCTCGATGCCTTCCGGCGCATCTTCGAGGAGCAGGCCAAACACCTCATGCTCCTGATGCTTTGGAACCAGGGAGAACCCTTCATCAACAAGAATCTCACGAACATGGTACGGATCGCCTCGGAACACAATGTGCCCACCATAACCAGCACCAACGTGCATTATATCCGCACCCGGGAGGACGCCGAAGAGATCGTGAATTGCGGTCTGGACGAAATCATCGTCTCCCTGGATGGCGTCACAGAAGCCTCCTATCTCGAATACCGGGTCGGCGGCAATTTCGAACGCGTCCTGGACGGCATTCGACGGCTCAGCCAAGCCAAGAAATCCCTGGGCGCCGACAACCCGATCATCCACCTCCAATTCATTATTTTCAAGCACAACGAGAACGAAATCGACGATGCGAGGCGACTCGCCGCGGAATTGGGAGTAGACAGACTGTCCCTCAAAACCGCCCAGGTATACACCGAAGCGGAAGCCGAAACCTACTTGCCGGAAAATGAGAAGCTGAGCCGGTATCGATACGACACGGATGGCCTGAGCATGAACGGAAAAATCACAAACTCCTGTCGTCACCTCTGGTACAGCTCGGTCGTTAACTGGGACGGCGCCGTATCCCCCTGCTGTTTCGACAAGGATGTCCACTACGGTCTGGGCAATGCCCTGAACGGCGAGACATTCGACGAAATATGGAAAGGCGACGCCTACACCTCATTCAGGAATTCAATCCTCGAGGACCGGGCATCCGTACCTATTTGCAATAACTGTTCGGAAGGACTGCAGGGTCTGTTCTACGACATCGAGGAAGTCAGTCCCACCAGCTGACCACTCGCGTCTGACCAAAACTATGGATCTGTTCGACTGGACACTCCTGATCTTGACCACGTGCTACTCGGCCTCGACCCTCGGGTTTCTGCTCGCGTTGTTTCTCCCCGAAATCCGGCCGCGCAACACCTCACAGCCCTTCATCTCCATTGTGATCGCTGCAAGAAATGAAGCACGATACATCCAAACCTGTCTGGAGACCATTACCACACAAACCTATCCGAAAGACCGTTACGAAGTCATCGTCGTAGATGACAACTCCGAAGACGAAACGGCTCTCATCATCCAGAATTTCTCCGCCCTTGATGCGACTGTATCCTGCCACACGGTCGGCAACCGCTTTCCTGAAATGGCGGCAAAAAAAAGACCGCTCTCCGTTGGCATAAAGGAAGCCAGAGGGGAAATCATCCTGACTACCGATGCCGATTGCAGGGTTCCGCCCACCTGGGTCGAGGGCATCGCGAAATACTTTCAGCCTGACACGGGCACCGTCATCGGCTTTTCCCAGATCAAGTCAAAGGGATCCGCCCAGGGGTTTTTCGAACGGCTACAGGCCCTGGACTTTCTGGTACTCATGACCGCATCGGCAGCATCGACGAAACTGGGTATTCCTCTTGCGGCCACCGGACAGAATCTGGCATACCGAAAATCGCTCTTCGAGGGTGTGGGAGGATTCTCACCCATTGCCGATCGCCCATCGGGTGATGATGTACTCCTGCTCCAACTCCTGAAAAACGCTGGAAAAGACGTGGTTTTTGCAGAAGATCCGAGCACATTCGTCAGCACCTGGCGGGCTGAGACCCCGTCCGGGTTCTGGCAGCAGCGGAGACGATGGGCTTCGAATGCCTTCACGCAATTGAGGCTGAATCCCGCTTTCTTCGGCTACACCGTAATCGTGTTCCTGGTCAACCTCGTGCTTCCAGCGGCACTTGCGGTTGGCATCATGTCCGGCGCCTACGGTCTTCCGCTTGCCTGCCTCAGCCTGAAAATCGCCGGTGACATGTTGGTGACTTTGAAAGGTGCCAAAAAATTTGACAGACTTGACCTGATTGGTGTGTTTCCCATATGGGAACTTCTTCAGGCGCCATATATCGTCCTGGTCGCAATGGCCAGTCTTTTTACCGGATACACCTGGAAAGGGATCAAACACAAGTAGCCTCACCTCCAGATGACACAAACCTGTCCTCACTCTGAGGACAGATCACCACACAAACGGGAAATGGCTTATGTCACAGTGCACGTACAAGGGGCCCAGCGGAAATCCCTGCGCCGAGCCTGCATTGGATGACAAATCCCTTTGCTTCTGGCACGACCGGGATGCAGACAAGGGTGGGGATGACATCAAGGAGCGTCCCGAGAACAGGGCACGAAACGAAGAAAGCATGGAAGGGTTCGAACTCGGACACGCCAATCTGGAAGATGCGTATCTGATGGAAGCGAACCTCTCCTATGCCAATTTGACCCGTGTGAATCTGAAGGACGGCCACCTCTTCGGCATCAACCTGAAGGGAAGCAGGCTGTTCAAGATCACCCTCGAGCGTGCGAATCTCAAAGAGGCCGACCTCGAAGGCACAGACCTTCTGGGAGCCAATCTGAACGATTCAGATCTGGAACGGGTAACCTGGGGAGAAACACTCCGAAACCACAAGGAGGCTGAAGCCCTGGAGGACCAGGGTGACGACATTGGCGCGCGGGCAAAATATGTGGAAGCGGAGGAGATCTACAGGAACATTCGCCAGAGGTATGAAGATGCGGGAACGACCGATATTGCCGGTGGGTTCTTCTACTGGGAAATGGTCATGAAGCGCAAGCAGATGCCCTTCTACTCCGTCCTGCGATTCTGGTCCCGGCTGGTGGACATCCTGTGCGGATATGGCGAACTGCCGCATCGTATCATCGGCTCTTCCGCGGGCTACATCACCTTCAACGCGGTCGTCTACTGTCTTCTGGGGATGCAGTACGGAGGAGAGATCTTCCGATTCAGCATGGACCTCGGTTTTATGGAAAATCTCACCATCTTCGGCTACAGCCTCTACTTCAGTGTAGTCACCTTCACCACACTGGGGTATGGAGACTTCTCCCCGGCCACCTGGTCGAGACCATTCGCGGCGCTCGAGGCCTTCAACGGCGCATTCATGATCGCCCTCTTCATCCTCGCCTTTGTCAAAAAGATGACCCGATGATTACACTACGATCCATGCCCAAACATCTGGCGATCTGGGCCGTGCTGATCCCGGGACTCCTCGTTACTGCTGTCGAGGCACAACGACCGAGGGCCCGCGAATTGGGCATCCGCATTGGCACGCTCGAAACCGGAAAGCACAACGCCATTACGGATGTCGCAGGTGTGCAGGTCGGCCACGTCACCCTCATTCGGGGAAAGGGTTCCCTGAACGTAGGAACGGGGCCGGTCAGAACAGGCGTAACGGCCGTTGTCCCCCACCCGGATGACATCTATCTCAACCAGCTCTACGCCTCGGCGCTCGTACTCAATGGAAATGGGGAAATGACCGGTGTCACGTGGATAAACGAAAGGGGCCTCCTCGAAGTCCCCATCATCCTCACCAACACCTTGAGCGTAGGGGAAGCATACAGCGGCGTTGTCCAGTACATGCTCAAGCAAGACCTCGGCAGGGTCCCGCTTCCTGTGGTGGCCGAGTGTTACGACGGTGGACTCAATGACATTGCCGGTCAACACGTGCGTCCCGCTCACGTCATCCAGGCCATAGAGACCGCAACCAGCGGCCCGGTTGCAGAGGGTTCAGTGGGTGCCGGCACAGGCATGCGCGCCTACGGTTACAAGGCTGGCATCGGAACTTCCTCCCGCGTGCTGCCCGAGTCAGATGGAGGCTACACCGTTGGTGTCCTCGTCAACGCCAATTGCGGACGAAGACCCGAACTCCTCGTGGCAGGCGTATCTGCAGGGCGACTCCTGGTCGAACAGGAAGTGAAACAGCCAACGCGTGACGGCTCCATCATCATTCTGATCGCGACCGACGCCCCTTTGATCCCGATCCAGCTGCGTCGCCTCTGCACCCGGGCATCTCTGGGACTTGCCCGAACAGGTACCGTATCCAGGACCAGCAGCGGCGACCTCTTGCTGAGCTTCTCCACCGCCCACAGAATACCCAGGAACAAAGCCATGGTAGACACCGTCCACACGCTCAGGGATCACCGTCTGACACCCCTCTTCCAGGCCACCGTAGAGGCGACCGAAGAAGCGATTCTCAACGCCCTGTGCGTGGCAGATACGCTGATTGGAAGAGACGACCGCATCATGCCGGGTCTGCCTCTGGATCAACTCACCAGGATCCTGAAAAAACACGGAAAACTTTAAGTCTGTTACCACGGAGATCTGCATGCCAAACCTTTCCATCATCATCGGACTCTCTGCCTACGTGCTTGTCACCTTGCTTGTGGGTCTCTATGCGGGGCGCAGGGTAAAAGGGTCCGCCGACTTCATTGTGGCGGGTAGGCGGCTGGGCATCGTCCTGGCCACCGGAACGCTTGCCGCCACGTGGTTCGGCGGAGGTATCGTGATCGGCGCCGCCAGCCAGGCCTACTCCCACGGATTTATGGGCGTAATCGCCGATCCCTTCGGCGCTGCGCTCTGCCTCTTTCTCGCCGGTTTCTTTTATGTTCGGATGATGCGGCGAATGGGGCTGACCACCATCGCCGGTTTCTTCGAGATCCGTTTCGGACAGGATGCGGGCCTCGTCGCCGCCTTGTGCACCATTCCAGCATACGTGGGTTGGGTGGCTTCGCTAATGGTCGCATTCGGCAGAATCCTGCAGGCCGTTGCCGGGCTGGAACCCACAACCGGCATCTGTATCGGGGCCGCCATTGTGCTGATCTACACAACGGTTGGCGGTATGTGGGCTGTTACGCTCACGGACTTCATCCAGGTAATCGTGCTCACTGTGGGATTGCTGATTATCACACCCTTGTTGATAAGCGATATGAACGGCTGGTCGGCAATTCGCGCCCAGATCCCGGACGACCGGTTCTACCTCTACCCGCGTTCGGCAGAATTCTCAGCCTGGTTCGCATATGCGAGGGACTGGCTGGTCATTGGCCTTGGCAACCTCGCTGGCCAGGACCTGATCCAAAGAAGCCTCTCCAGTAAAAATGAATCTGTGGCGCAGAATAGCGCCTATCTGTCGGGAATCCTTTACATGACCGTCGGCATGCTTCCCGTCTTTCTGGGCATCTCCGCCACCCTCATCTTCCCAAATCTGGCGGATCCCGATCTGGTGATGATGGAACTTGGAATGAAATATCTCTCGCCCGTCTTCCTCGCCCTGTTCCTTGGCGCTCTGGTATCGGCACTAATGAGCAGTGCGGACAGCGCGCTTCTGGCACCGGCAAGTGTGATTGGATGGGATCTTGTACGCTATTTCAAACCTGAGACTGAAGAACGCCGAATTCTGCAGATTTGCCGAGTAAGCGTCCCGGTACTCGGCTTGTTTTCACTTTATCTCGCCCTGGCGCACAACACCGTCTACTCGCTGATGGTGAATTCATGGTCCATTCTGCTTGCCACGCTTTTTGTCCCGTTGACTGCGGGCATCTGGTGGCCAAAAGCGAATCTATTGGGCGCTCTGTCGTCAATGATATCCGGATTCATCGCCTGGCTCATCTTCCTGAACTTCATTCCTTCGCTGCCTGCTCCCGACCTCGCGGCTGTGCCGGTCGCCCTGTTCTTCCTGGTCGCTGTAAGTCTCTCCACCACGGCCGGAAATCCGCCAAAACCCCTGAAGGATGCATCCGGAAATGCACTCGAATTCCGCGACAGGCTTGGGGTTCTGGGAATGCGTACTTCAGATAACCAGGATCAAAAGCCGCTTTGAACGGAGGGTGAATCACCCTATATTATGTTGATAGGATCACAAATGCCTAATTTAACCACTGTTTAAACTATAAAATACCGATTTTCTAACTTTTCAGACCCCTTAACCTTCCTGATTTTTTGAAATGGCTGATTCCAGAGACAAGATGATGGCGGCAATCGAGGCCAAGAAGAAGGCCCCGCGTCCTGCTGCGCCCGCCAAGAAGCCTGCCGCGAAGGCGCCCGCCAAAAAAGCGCCTGCAAAAAAGGCCCCCGAGCCTGTCCGAAGACCTGAATCCAGCAGACCAGCGGCTGAGGAAAAGCCAGCAGCACCCAAAAAGTCTTTCTTCAAGAAATCGAAGAAAAAAGCGCCTACGGCTGAGAAGCCCAAGAAGCCTGCTGCAAAGAAAAAAGAATCCGGACCAAAAGGAGAATCCGTCTTTGGAAGATTCGCCAAGCATATGGTGGATGAATTCAAGAATGCGACGGATGAGATTAAACCCAAAGCACTGATCGCGACCGCTGCAGACAGCATCAAGAGCATCAAGAGCATGGTCAACCGGGGCGAGGGAGATGAAGGTCTCGATCGCAAAGCGAGTGAGTCACGCGACAACGATGCAGACTTCGATTCGGATCGGCCCGAAGCCAGAACCCCCACCGCGGGATTGTCATCTGAGGTAAGGCAGGAGGACGTTTTCGAGGCGCATGGCACACAGGGCAGTGACGGCGAGAGTGCACCTGCAGAGTTCTCCGCCGCGAAAGTTCAGCGGGCGCCCAAAAAGAAGCCCAAGGAAGAGCCAGCGGAGGATGCTCCCGCAGAGTTCTCCGCCGCGAAAGTTCAGCGAGCGCCAAAGAAAAAGATCAAAGAAGAAGATCAGGATGAAGCAATTTCGATCGAATTCGAGGCCCCGGAAGAGGAGATGAATGATTCCGGAGCATCCGATCAGGAAAACGCTGCCGATTCGGAAAATCTGGAGGTTGACGAACTCGAAACTGAACCTTCCGCCGAGCAGGAATACGAAGACCTTGCGGAAGAGCCGGAAGCGGCCGCAGAAGCCAAAAGCGAACCTACAGCAGAACCGGTGGCAAACGGAGAACCGAAGGCTGAAACTCGTAAATCATCCAAGAAAAGCAAAACATCCGGCGAAGAGCGTGCACCTTCCAAGGTTGTACACAAACATGCCCAGGCCGCGGTAAGGATGTCCAAGAAAGACCAGGCCATAAGAAGCTTCGAGGCCCTGCAGACCGTCTTGAAGAACCCGCTCTGGAAATCGGTAATCGTAGACCCGGATGTTAAACCAAGCTCCCTGTATTCGCCAAGAGAGAAATTCGACGAGAACTTTGCCGACGAAACGTTTCGGGCAGGACTGAAGGCCGCCAACCGACTCGCCGCCTCCTTCTCGTTCGACCCCGACAGCATAAACTTCAACGAAAACGTGATCGAGCGTGTCGTAGCATTCCAGGTAGACCCTAAAGGCGTGGTAAAGCGGGACACCGACTCTCCCACGAAACTCATCGATGAAGAGCACCTGAAAAAGCTGTTCGGAATGATCAAAGACCCTCAGGTCAGGGGGCTCTTTTACTCCGCGGGAACGAGACTGGGTGAATTCGTACCGACCATCGAAATCCTTGCCCGGATCTATCTCGCCATGAGAAAGAAGGCCGATGTCAATCCGGGAGAGCGGCTTTCGATCCAGGAAGAAGTCTTGATACGCTACAAGAAGTCTCAGTATACCGATAGCAAAGGGAAAAAGGCGAGGGCCCTGGCCTTGAACTATTTCACTGATTTCCTTGCTGAATACGGCATGCGCATTTACAAGGACCGATTCGAATCGGCGCCGGAAGGCACGGACAACATTGAAGGTCAGCTTCGCAGACACAAAGTGATCAAGTCTCACTGTTTTCATTTATTCGAGTCACGCGGTACAAAAATCGGACTGTCACAGCCGGCAATGATCAACTTGAAGGCGCATTTCTCGGAAACAGCGGACAATTATTTGAAGAGCGTGGTTGCGGACATTCCCGATGACGTCTTTGAAGAAATGAACGACTATTAAGAACGCCCTCCTCTAATCCGGATGCCGTATGCCCAACATCATAGTCGTGGATGACGATCTGAGTATCAGAGACATGCTGACTGGTGTCCTCAGATCGCAAGGGCATCAGGTCACCTCGGCCATCGACGGCCAGGATGGTCTGGAAATGATCCGCAAGAACCCTCCTGATCTCATCTTCCTGGACCTGATGATGCCGCGAATGGACGGCTATCAGGTGCTGGATGCCCTCAAACAGGAAGACGCACTCCGCAGCATTCCCGTCATCATCCTGACCGCACTCGACCACCGCAATCAGATTGTTGAGGGCCTCGAAAAAGGGGCCAATGACTACATTGGCAAACCATTCAACATCCAGGAACTGCTGGCCAGGGCGAACGTGCAATTCCGAATCATCGAACTGGAGCAGCAGATTCGCCAGTCCGAGGCGTATCACAGGGCGCTCTTCGAGCGAACCACCGATCCGGAGCTTGTGCTGGATGAAGACGGATCCGTCCTGCGTGCTAATGAAGCCGCACTGACCCTCCTTGGCGCCGACCTTGACGACCTCCTGGATAAACCGCTATACAAATTCGTAGACCCGCACGACAGGCCGGAGTTCCAGGTCGCCCTGACAGGCGCATTCGAGGGCAGCGACATGCCGATTTTCGAAACGCACCTGGTGCTCCAGGACGGCAAGATGGTGCCTGTGGATACCGATGCCTGCCTGGTGGAAATTGAAGGAGAACGGAGAATCCTGCTGCACCTCCGGGATATTCACCGGAGAAAGGCCGCAGAAACCCGGACGGCCATGATCTTCGAATATATCGAAGACGGCATTTTTATTACGGACCAGAACGGCATTGTGCTGATGGCCAGCAAGAGTGCGGCGGATGTAACCGGTCATTCCAGCGATGAAATCATCGGCTTCGACATCTCCCAATTCCACTCTGAAGAAGGCGTCGAAAGATGGCAATTGGCCATCAGTCATTTTGACAAGGACGATGCACACGTTTATGAAGACCAGCTTCAGAAAAGCGATGGCAGTCAACTGCCGGTGGAATGGACGATGGCCAGTTTCGCAGTAGGTAGCGAGGCGTATTACATAAGTGTCGCCCGCGACCTGAAGGACAGACGGTCAGCGGAAGAGAAACGGATGGAAGCGGAAAGACTCAACACCCTCCTCGAAATCGCCGGTGGAGCCGCCCACGAAATCAACCAGCCCCTGACCGCCATTCTGGGGTATGCCGAAATGGCGATGGACATGATGGGTGAGAGTGAACAGGCCTACGCGTATCAGGAACACATTGTTCAAGCCTCATTGCGAATCAATGAAATTCTGAAACGTATGCAGGCCATTCGGGAATACAAGACCCGTCCGTACGCGGACGGTCATCAGATCGTAGACTTCGAAAGTTCAGCCCAAACAAGAGAGGGAGAAGGCAGAGACGAACCGTAAGGTCCATTTCCAACCCGCTCCCTCAGTTCCTGCCAAACCGTGATCCGATCACGGTTATTTTTTTTCTCTGCGCCCTGCCCGGTTCACAAGGCCCGCAAAAGACCCTGCCCCGAATCCGTTGTCGATATTCACCACCGCCACACCTGTCGCACAGGAATTCAACATCGCGAGCAAGGCGGCAACCCCACCAAAACTGGCCCCGTAACCCACACTCGTAGGCACCGCAACCACCGGCACATCCACCAGGCCGCCCACCACACTGGCCAGGGCGCCCTCCATTCCTGCAACCACCACGATCGCACTCGCCAGGGAGATCTGTTCGTGATGCGCAAGCAGGCGATGAATGCCCGCCACACCCACGTCATACAGCCGCTCCACGTGGTTTCCCATCACCTCGGCGGTCACGCAGGCCTCCTCGGCAACGGGAAGGTCCGCCGTACCCGCTGAAATCACCAGCACCGTCCCATCTTCTTCAGACACCTCGATCTCACCCGCGCGCACCACAATCGTGCGCGCCAGGTCATTGTGCTCCGCGGCAGGGAAGGCATCCTTCATCGCCTCGATCGCTTCACCGCTCGCCCTGGTGGCCAGCAATGTGGACTCGGCCGCCACGATACGACTGGCGATACTCACGATCTGGTCGACCGTTTTGCCCTGACAGAAAATCACCTCCGGAAACCCCTGTCTCATCGCCCTGTGGTGATCCACCCGGGCGAAGCCCAGATCTTCGAAGGGCAGTCGCTCCAGATGCTCCATCGCGTCCGCGACAGCCACATCTCCTGATTTCACTCCCTCGAGCAATTCTCGAATGCGTTCGGGTGTCAAGCCTTCGCCTCCTCGTTAATGGCATATGCAGATTCAGATCGATCCAGCAATTGCAAAAGGATCTCTTCGACTTTCTGCGGATCGTCCTCAGTCATCAATTTCCGCCTTATCGTCGCCGCACCGGGCATCCCTTTCACATATGCAGCCAGGTGGCCGCGCATCTCGCGAACACCTGCCAGAATTCCCTTCTGTTCCACCGATATTCTCAAATGTCGAATGGCCATCTCCACCCGATCGGAAGCCGAAGGTTCGGGGAGCAGGTCCCCGGTGGCCAAAAAAGTCTCCGTGCGCCCGAACAGCCAGGGATTGCCAATCGACCACCTGCCGATCATCACCAGGTCGCAGCCCGTCTCCTTCATCATCTCTCTGGCGGAAACGGGATCTCTCGCATCCCCGTTTCCAATTACGGGAATGGAAACAACGTCTCGAACCTGCCGAATCACATCCCAGGCCGCCTTGCCGGAAAAACCCGCCTCGCGCGTTCTGCCGTGAACGGCTATGGCAGACGCGCCGGAGTTTTCTGCAATACGGGCAACGTCCACAGCCTGCGTGGCATCGTCCCATCCGCTTCGAATCTTCAACGTCACCGGAACGGACACCGCGCGGCACATCGATGCAATGATCCGACCCAGCTTCGGGAGATCTTTCAGGAGCGCAGACCCCGCATTCCGGTTCACGATCTTTTTTACCGGACATCCGCAATTGATATCGATCAGATCGGGATTTCGCTCTTCCACCACCTTCGCGCCATCCGCCATTTCGTCCGGCTCGGAACCAAACATCTGCACCGCAATGGGATGTTCGAACGCGTCGAAATCCAGAAACCGGCTGGAACGCTCGCTGCCTTCCGCAAGCCCCCTGGCGCTGACCATTTCGGTAACGGCCAAACTCGCCCCCTGTTCCCGGCAGAGCAGACGAAAGGACCTGTCTGTAACACCCGCAAGGGGCGCCAGCACGGTCCTGCCTTCTATGGCCACATCTCCGATCATCACTGCCATTCGTAACCCCTGATCCTGATTCGCACTACGCGATCAGTGCCTTCACCTTTTCCGCTCCCATTTTGGCAATCTCATACGGGTCTTCCATCCAGAGTTTGGCATTGAACAACTCCAGAGATACGCATCCCGAAAACCCCTGAGAGGACAGCTTGTTCAACATATCCGGCAAGTCCAGAACACCGTCTCCAGGAAGGACCCGATCCCCATCCGTCAGAATTTCGGGCTCTTCCGCCCGGGGCGCATCATTGATATGGAAGATTGAAATCCGGTCGCCGGACACCTTGAGGATGTCGTCGTTCGACCCGCCTCCCCTGAAAATATGGAAGGAGTCCATCACCACTGTTGTATCCGGATTGTTGGCTTTCCGAACGATTTCCAGCAGCGTATCCACATTGTTGACATGTTCGACAAATCCCAGGAACTCAAGTGAGGGTGGACACCCGATCTCCTTGCCAATTTCCATCAATTCGTTGAACCGATCGGCCGCCCGATCCAGATCGGTCTTTCCTTTTGCAGGCCCCGCGATAATTCGCTTTGCCCCTACCTCTGCGCCCTGCTCCATCATCCTTCGGGCGATCCCACCAAAATTGTTCTTGAAATCAGCATCCGGAATATCCATCCAGCCCGACAGATGCACCACGGTGGGCACTTCCAGACCTTCGTCTTCAACCATATCTCTGATCTCGGACAGCGTACCGCCGGCATTTTCGTATCCGGTCAGATCGTCATTCCACAACTCAATGGCTTCGAATCCAGCTGCGCTGGCCGCCCGAATCTTGTCCACTACGGAAGTGGGTCTAATGGTACTGGTATTCAAACACGCTTTAAACCTTGCCATCGATCAAATCCTCCTTCTGCGCCAGATCCTCATTACAGGAAGGGCATATGGCCGCCAGCGGGCAGGACCCGCATCTGGGCTTCGGTCGACAGACATCCTTGCCCAGGGTCACAATCAGTGCGTGATACTCATTGAAAAGCGCTACATCCGTCGGCAACGCCTCCTCGAAGATTTCCCGAAGATCCTCATAGGGCGCCGCGTCGTCCAGCACCTCCAGTCGCCCGAAGATTCGCCTTGTATACGCGTCGATTACGAAGCTGGGCTTCTGGAGCGCATACAGCAAAATGCAATCTGCGGTCTCTGGCCCGATTCCTTTGACCGACAACAGTTCGCCCCGCAAGATGTCGCGGGGAACATTCCGCATCGCCTCCAGGCGCCCCCCATACCGATCGATCAAAAAACCAAGCAGCGCCTTGATCCTTCGACTCTTGACATTGAAGTAACCAGCAGACCTGATGCGTTCTGCCAGCACCTCATTCTCCAGATCACACAGCGCCCGGGTTGTGAACGGAAATCGCTTCAGATTCCCAATCGCTTTTTCAACATTCTTCCAGGAGGTATTCTGTGTAAGGATGGCCCCGATGACGACTTCGAAGGCGGAATCGGCAGGCCACCAGTGCTGGGGCCCGAATGCTTCATAGAGCTTGTGATAAACCTTCAGGAGTGGTGACTCTGTGGATGCCATAGGGCAGCAAAATCTAACAAATCAACAAGATAAGGGCAACATCATTCCCCTGAACACACCCTGGTTCACAGGTAAAAAGAACAATGTCCGAGCCCGTTGGGGCCCGGACACCTGTCCAGTGAATCCATGTTTTAATCTAGTTGGGTCGGATCAGCAGTTTCTTCCATTGATCCAGACGGTATAACTGTGTTCTCGCGCGGCTGTACGTGTGGAGAATTTCGATTACCTTGTAACGGAGCGCCATCTTCCTGAGTTTGATTTTCATGCAGGCCCCCTCTCATTGTGGTATGGATCCAAAATAGGCAGTTGAACTTAAAAAGTCAAGGCATGCCAATCGGGAAAAATCCCCTTTACACCCACCGGCACGCAACCTATATTCCAGCCGAAAACACCCCTGTAACCCACACCAATGACCTGGAGGCTTCATGTCCAAGCAGACCCTGAAAAGCAGACTAAAGAACGGCGAAGTCGTGGTTGGACCCTTTGTCAATCTGGCATCGGGCGCACTCATCGAAATTGCCGCGTATGCGGGTTTCGACTTCGTCATTCTCGACACAGAACACGGTCCCCTGGATATTCAAACGACTGAGACACTCTGTCGGGTTGCAGCCGGCGTAGGGATTTCGCCTATCGTACGCGTAAGGGAAAATGACCCCCCCCAGGTGCTCCGAGCGCTGGACATAGGCGCGGAAGGGGTTCAGGTGCCCCAGATTTGCACGGGCGCCGATGCGGAATCTCTGGTGCACTCGGCCAAGTATGCGCCTGAGGGTATGCGGGGCGTATCTCCTTACACTCGGGCAGCACGTTACTTCTCGGATGGCTCGAAAATCTTTGAACGCCTCAATGCCGAATCGATGATCCTTGTCCACGTGGAAGGTACCGAAGGGCTGGAAAATCTCGACGACATCGTCAAGGTGCCCGGCCTGGACGTCATCTTCCTGGGACCGTACGACCTTTCCCAGTCCCTGGGCATACCAGGTCAGGTCAATGACCCGAGGGTTGTGGACCGTATGCGGGAGGCGTCGAAGCAGATCAATGATGCAGGTCTCACGGTTGGCACCTTTGCCGATGGACCGGATTCTGCCAACAAATGGATCGAGGCGGGCGTCAGGTATATCTCTATGTCTGTCGATACGGGGATCTATCTGGACGGATGTAAGCGGATGCTGGGTGAAGTCAAGAAAGGGTGATCCCGCACAGACTACCTATGAACCCCGGCTCTGCAATGCCATACCTGAAAGAAAAGAGCGAAGCGGTGTCCTCACAGCAGCACATAGACTCAACCTGATCGCCGAGGCTATTTACATCACCGTTTTCGGCGCCACCCAGACAGAAGACGGGGGACGATTCTTACGAATCGTCCCCCGTCTTCTGTCTATCCCGGCCGGATCAGTTATCTTCGTCGCCGCCCACCGGAAGATCTTCGCTGGAGACTGTACGGCGTCTCGGACGCTCAACAAACGCGTTGGTCCGCTCTCGCTTCTCCTGGCACTCGATTGTGTAGCGCGCGGTGGGCAGGGCTTCAAGTCGAGGATCGGAAATCAGTTCTCCGGAGTCTTCACATATGCCATACGAGCCGTCTACGATTTTTGTCAATGCGTGATCGAGTTCCGTCAGCTCAACACGTTCGTTGTTGCCCAGTGTGGACATCAGTTCCAGAGAAGACGCATATCCGGCCATATCCAGTGGATCGGCGGAATGATCTGCGCGGAGCTCGGTGATGTCCTCGTCCTGATTGAGGGCCTGTTTGAGCAGCTTCTTTTTCCGTTCAGTTAGCAGCTTCTCATAATGGGCCAGCTTCTTCTTGTTCAGTTTCTTGGCCATATGTTACCTCGACCTCCTATGTCCCAGGCAAGATGGGGTAATTCCTATATATATCGGTCGGACGTTCCCATTCTTCATATATCTGACAGAAATGCAAAAAACCGATACCGCCCCTTTGGGACCTGTATCGGCCTCCCGGCCCCTATCCCCACTGCCACGTTTTGCATTGAACTGATATTTCAGGGGCTAAGTTTAGGATAGATCAAACCGAATGTCAAGCCCCAACAGGTAGAATTATCCCGGTGCGATACCCCTTTACCCCTTCGAGGAATCGGTTAACAACCTGGTGTCAAAAATAAACTTAAGTCCTATTAGTATGTTGACATAGCGGACCAAATGTCTTAATTAAATGAGTTAAACATCTCTAACGAACTTTGATTGTGGAGGGTAAAATGGCGGTAACTCAGTCCGGCCGTGTGTGGGTGTTCGCAATTCTGGCTCTAATTCTGGTAGGTCTTGTCGCCCTGTACCGCGGCGCGGAAGAAAAGCCTGGACTGGCTCCTGAAGCCACCCAAACTGAAGCGCAAAGCGATGTGATGCTGGATTCGGTAAAGGTCCTGTCCTGGGAATGGCGTGAAGACAAGTCGGGTTCTCTCTACGCGGTCTGGGGAATGATCAAGAACGAAAGTTCCCGCGAACTGAATCGGGTGGTCCTTCAGTTGAGAACCGTCGACGAGGACTCGAACACAATATCACGGTACTCCATCAAAGCAATGAATCTACCACCGCTGAGCACCAAACCCTTCCGGGAGGACGTGCCTCGAACGGGAAGGGAGCACAAAGGATTTATGACCGTCCTCAAGATCGTGCGCTGATTCACGCCACATCGCGCGAGGGACACCACTTCCCAATTTCGCAGGAAGGACAATCCGGTGACCGGGCCGTACACGTTGCTCGCCCGTGCCGGATCAACAGATGTGAAAACATCACCCAATCCTTCTTCGCCACGCGATCACCCAGGTCCTTCTCCACCTTCACGGGGTCCTGATTCTCCGTCAGCGCCAAACGCCTCGAAATCCTCCCCACGTGGGTATCCACCACCACACCTGAGGCGATCCCGAATGCGTTACCCATAACCACATTCGCCGTCTTCCTGCCTACGCCGTCCAGCGCCACCAGATCATCCATTGATTCCGGAACGACCCCTCCATACAGCGCCACCAGTTTTCCGCAGCACGCCTTGATATTTTTCGCCTTGTTTCGAAAAAATCCCGTGGAGTGGATCATCTCCTCGAGATCTTCCACGGGCGCGTCGGCGAAATTCTCGGCCGTTTTGTAAACCTTGAACAACTCCGCTGTCACCATATTCACGCGTTCGTCAGTACATTGTGCCGAAAGGATCGTGGCGATCAGGAGCTGCAGCGGGTTCTCGAAGGTCAGGGAACACTCCGCCTCCGGAAAAATCTCCTTGAGTTTGGCCACCACCTTGCGGGTCCTCACCCTGTCCGCCTTGACCTCCGGATCCAGAGTCTCCTTCTTCGCCTTCGCAGATCGCTTTTTGGCCAACCCGTCCTCCCGATTGTTCCACAGTGAAACTCGATTCCCCTGCGCCCAATCATTCCGGAACGCACTCCTTCCAGGCGAACCATCAACCTATCCCGTCTTGTTGATCTGTTCGACAAACGCATCTAGGGACAACGTATTCAGCACGTGAGCGGCGGTCAGACCGCCCTTTCGAGCGATCCCCACACCAAAGTTCATCTGCTCCAGCCCATCCGTACTGTGCGCATCCGTATTGATCGCGATCATCACCCCCTGTGCCCTGGCGTGGGCGAGGTGACGCCAGTCGATATCGAGGCGCCTGGGGTTCGCGTTCACTTCTACGGAAGTCCCGGTCTCGGCGGCCGCATCCAGCACAGCGCGAAGATCCAGAGGATATCCGTCACGCGACAACAGCAGGCGGCCTGTGGGATGACCCAGAATGTGCACATTGGGATTTCTCACCGCCTTCACCATTCGTTCCGTAGCCTCCTGCTCCGTCATCCCGAACCGGGAATGCACCGAGGCCACCACCAGTTCGAACTCTGCCAGGAAGGGATCTTCAAAATCCAGATCACCCTCCGACATAATGTCCACCTCGATCCCTTTCAGAATCCGGATACCGTCCAGTTCCCCATTCACCTGATCGATCTCTTCCCACTGCTTCCGTACGCGCTCCTCTGTCAAGCCGCCCGCATAGGCGGCCGCCCGGCTGTGGTCACAGATTCCGATATAGGTATGACCCAGTGCCTTCGCGGCCTTCGCCATTGCCTCCACACTGGCCCGACCATCGCTGTAGCTGGTATGCACGTGAAGCGTCCCTATAAGGTCTTCCTCGGTCACCAGAGGATCGAACGGGCCACCTTCCGCCTGCTCGATCTCTCCCAGGCCTTCCCTCAACTCCGGCGGAATGAACGCCAGCCCCAGGGCCTTGAAAATCTCTTCCTCATCCTTGCAGGCGACCTCGCCGTCGTCACCGGACAGGCCATACTCATTCATCTTGAGTCCGCGGCCCTTCGCCCGGGCGCGCATCTGGGTATTGTGCTCCTTGCTCCCTGTGAAATGGTGCAGGGTGAACGGAAACACCTCATCCTTCACCATCCGCAGGTCTGCACTCATACCGGACTTGAGGATCACACTCACCTTCGTCTCCCCCTGCCCCGTCACCTCTCTCACCTGATCGTAATTCGCAAACGCCTCGCCCAGAGCCGCCGGATCGTCCGTACTGGCCACCACATCGACATCCTTCGTCGTCTCACATCTGCGGCGAATACTTCCTGTAACCTCCACACGGATCACCCCGGCCTGTGCTTCCAGAAATCCCTCGATCTGCCCGGCTTCGGCCAGGGCGGTGTCCGCCAGAAACCGGCCACGATGTTCCTGGAGGAAGGCGATCCCCTGGAGCACCTTCTCCGCTGTCTTCTTACCGAACCCGCTCAGCTTCTCCACCTCGCCGGCTTCACACGCCTTCGCCAGAGCGTCCACATCGGAAATCTGCATCTCTTCATACAGGGCCCTCACCTTCTTCGCGCCAAGCCCCGGCACCTCCATCATCTCCAGCAGACCCTCCGGAACCGAAGCCTTCAGGTTTTCTAGCGCCTCCATCTTACCTGTCGAAATCAGCTCTGTAATTCCGGCGGCCAGCCCCTTGCCGATCCCCTTCACCGAATCCAGTTCACCCTTCTCAGCGAGCTCCTTGATGGACTCCTCCATCGTCTCGATCCGCCTTGCGGCATTGGCATATGCCCGTGTCCGGAAGGCGTTCTCGCCCTTGAGATCCATCAGGGTCACCATCTCTTCAAGTACGTCTGCTACTGCGCGATTGTCCACGTTACGCCCTCAATGTTTATCCGTAAGTGTACGCCCTGAGCTCATTCTGCCTGCTGAACGCGTGTCTCACCCACATCATCCATCAGCCGGTTATTCTTTGCGATATTGATCGGCGTCTGGATCAGCGCAATCATATTCACCACCAGGGTCAGAATCGCCATTCCTTCGTGCAAATAAGAAAAGAAAGACCTGCCAGCCTCCTGTGCGGGCCTCAACAAATCTGCGTGTGCGCCGCCACCGATCATTGCTGTCCCCATCACCAGGAGCGTCCCGAATGTCAGCATATAGAAAAACTGACCTTTGAATGCGCGCGCACGCCTCAGAAACTCGGTATCCAGATTTCGTTCCTTGACCTCCTGCTTGACCGCCTGACCCGTACCCATAAAGTAGAACATCGTGGTCGTGTGGGTCAGCACCGTCAAGAATGAGGTAATCAGCCCCACCTTCACGTGCGTACCGAGCGTCATATCCAGAAGCCCGTAGTGAATACCGTAGCCCATCACAAAACTGACCAACAACATCGGGACATTGACAACCAACATTCCCATAATCGCCGCTTGCATAGTTGACGCCTTAACCCCTTCGGAAGCCCCCGGCTCCATCTCTGTCTCACCCACCCCGGACCTCCTGTTTCAGTGTGAAAGCAATTGTGTAAGACGCATTGAACGCATCAACCATCAGATATCCACCCTCTTCTACCTGCCTTTTCCTTCTAACCCAACCGGCTCCCGCCAACGGGCAAACCATTTCCTGTCCAATGCGCTCGACCCGACACCCTTCTGAACAGGACCCCGATTGCAGGACAAGAAATATAATGGATCAGCAGAAGCGGTGGGGAACTTTCAGAACTCACCTGAAACCTTGCCCAAATATCGGTGGACAATCCTCTGCCAGACGTTATTTTGTCACCCATATTCGCTAGTAGTTCCCCCGGAAACCAACGAGAAAACCAATCTCACAATTTTGTCACTTGTACATCTTGAAATGGAGGACTCATGAAACGGTCTTGCACCTCTGTTATGCTGCCTAATTGGAATCTGGATCAAACATTCGACAAACTCGCCGAGCACGGTTACGAGGGCATCGAACTCCGGTGCCGCTACAATCCCGATGACGCGGACGCAGACCCCTCCTTCTGGGGCCGTCACCTGGCGGACGTCAGCCCGGACAACATTGCATCCAGGGCAAAAGAAATCCAGGCTGCTGAGAAACGAAGCGGCGTCAAAGTCATCGCCCTGGCGCCCAACGTGCTGCTCGGTCAGGACGACATCATCACCAAACTGTTCGAGGGGGCAGTAGCCATCGATCCGGACAATCCCCCTATGATCCGGATCGGAGCGCCCCGGCACGATCGCACACAGCCCTACTGGGCCCAATTTCTCAGGGCCAGGGCCGACTTCGCAGACCTCGTGGAAGTCGCGCGCGGGTACAATGTCAAAGTCCTCTACGAAATCCACGTCGGCACCGTGGCGGTCACCTGTTCGCGGGCGATCGAACTCCTGCGCGATCTGGACACGAATCACATCGGTGCCATCTACGACATACCCAATATGCTCCGCGTAGGTCTGGAAGACACCAAAATGGGAATGGAACTGCTGGGCCCATATCTCGCACACTGTCACATCGGAAACGGCACCTCGGTCACCGACGGCACGGACGAAACCGGCGCCACCAAATGGAAATGGGACTTCAGCGACCTGCGAAAGGGTGTGGCCGACATTGCCCAGATCATCCAGGACTTCAAAGATGTGGGCTATAGCGGATATCTTTCTCTGGAAGACTTCGGACCAGGGAATGACGCAGACAAGATAGGTCAACAGGGTACGTATCTCCAGGGACTGATCGACGGCTGATCCACTAACTCACAACGGCATTCGAAACGGGGAAATGGAAATGGGCGAGGGCATTTTGAAACTGGACGAAGTCATCGACACCCGCGTGCTGGCTGACACGGAAGCGGTTGTAGATATCACGGGCCTCGAAAAGGCCGAAGCGGACGGTCGCAGCTACGGGAAAATCACTGGTGAGCAGCGCGTCTATGTCCGTCTGCACCCGGAGGGTGATCTGCGTCCATTCGACCAGTTTAACGTCTGGATCTACGCGAGTGAGGGTGCAAAAGGAAGTATCTCGATGATGGTCAACCTCAACACAACGACAGAGGGGATGGCCTTCAAGGACAGATACAGCAGTGGGGTAGCCACCAAGGTAGACTGGGTGGGCTGGAAGGAATGTGTATTTCCTTTCGAAAACTTTCTCATCTTCGGGTGCCCGGAAGGTTGGGTGGATATCGAGAACGTCACGATCACCGTTGCCCCCGGAACTCGGCACGGTCTGGAGGACACCGAGGAATCCAGGCAGGGCGTCCTGGGAATCGGCGAAATCGGGATGGTCCATCGAAAACGCGTAGAGGGGCCAAGACTGACCGACGAAGGACTGTTCGAAGTACTCAATCTCGACTATCCGGATATGGAAAAAGTAAAATCCGCCGTGGACGCCGGCGATCTCGAAACCGCGAAATCCGAGCTCCTCTCCTATTATCTCAACAGACCGGAAGTCTACCATCCATTCGACCCCGACATCGAGATCGACCCGGCCTACGACCGCACCGAGGCCGATCGCATCTGCGACCACTTCATACAGAATCAGCAGCTGCCGAAAGCGTTCGACTGGCGGATCAATCCCATCGGATATCTGGAATGGATGCACGCCCTCAACCGCCACTTCTTCATGACCACCCTCACGAATGCCTACAGGAAGACGGGCGACGAAAAGTACGCGAAGGAACTAGATTATCTACTGCGGACCTTTCTGGACCAGAATCCCGAACCTGTTGACCACAACGGCGGCGGGGACCCGGCCTGGGAGACCCTCTCCACCAGTTGCAGAGGAAGAAGAGTCTGGCTCGACATCTGGTACAAACTCAAGAACTCCCCTTCTCTCGAACCCGAAACACGCATCGATATGCTCAAATCTTTCTATGCGCACGCAGAACATCTATTTCGGTACGAGGGATACAGAAACAACTGGTTCATCGTCGAATCCGAGATGGTCGCCGTCCTCGGTGTGCTCTTCCCGGAATTCAAACGCGCTGAAGTGTGGAAGACCAGGGGATATGAGCGGCTCTCTCTCGCCATTGCGGAGCAGGTTTTCCCGGACGGTACGCAGTACGAAATTTCCGCCGGATACCACTCGATGTCCGGAAAAGGGTTCGAACTCCCCTACCAGCTCGCAAAAGACAACGGGCTGCCTGTAGATCCACTGCTCGAGGAGCGGCTCGAGGGGATGTTCCAGTACACGGCCTACACCGCTCGTCCGGACTTCACGCACCCATCCATCAACGACTCCGGTGGTGTCGGGGGCGGCTCCACCGCGTGGGCGGCGGATGGCGGCGAACTCTTCGACAGGGACGATCTGCGCTGGATCGGCACACAGGGGGAACGCGGTACACTTCCCGACCGTACCAGCCACGCCTTCGAAGACTCGGGCATCTACGTGATGCGATCCGGTTGGGACCCGGACGCCAAATACCTCATTATGGACGCGGGTGCCTACTCCGCCGCTCACCAACACGAAGACAAACTCTCCTTCGAGATCGCCTATGGGTCTGACCCCCTGATCGTCGACCCGGGCATCGCCTCATATATGCCGGAACCGTGGACCGAGTATTACAAACACACGCGTTCGCACAATACGGTAATCATCGATGGAGGCGGCCAGATCAGCCGGAAGACGCAAACCTGGAAAGACTGGGTACGGAGTGTCCGGGATGAGAACCGCGTCAAAATGGGGAATGGGCTCGACTACGCCATCAGCCAGTACGACGCCGGTTACGAAGGGGTCTCGGACAAAGTCGTCCACCAAAGAGCGATCCTTTTTGTCCGCAACGACTATTACTTACTCTTCGACAGGATCTCCGGCGAGGGTGCCCACACCGTCGAAGCCCTCTTCCAGTTTATGCCCGTTCGGGTCAACATCGACGGCAACCGGGTGAGGACGGACCGCGAGGGCCTTCGAAATATCGAACTCGCCCCGCTCAACTTGGGTACGAACTTCCGACCGACCCTGGTAACCGGACAGCAGGATCCTGTGCAGGGCTGGATATCCAATCGCGAAAATATGCCGGCGCCCTGCGCGATCTACCGCAAGAAGAACACCGAACTCCCCGTGGAATTCGGCTGTGTGATGATTCCCTTCTCCGGGGGTGGTCGCAGTGCCAATCTAAAAATCCGCAAAGTCAAAGTGGACGACGGCAATGCCTTCACCCTCTCCTGGCCAGATGGCACCAGCGATCTGATCTTCTGGCGGTGGAACACCCAGGGGGAAGCCTCCTTCGGTCCGTACGCTACAGACGGGCAGGGCGCGGTGGTGCGCAGGACGAGGGGCGGCAAGATCACCTACGCAGCGGCAGTGGATGGCACCTACCTGAAGGGCAAGGACCTGGCGCTCATTGGCAGCGGACTCGTGGAATCCTGATTCACACTGGAGAACGGAAAACCAATCGCCCCCTGGACACTCGGTCCGGGGGGCGACTTTTTGAATTTGCCATACCCTTTATGCTACACACCCGCGCTCAGTTCCCACCCGCCTGATTGTAGAGTTCTCGAGAAATGGACTCGTGATTCAGGAATCCAACGAGATGACCGCCCGCCAGCAGCGGCACTTCCGCGATCTTTTTACTCGTAAGGTGCTCGTGCAATTCTTTCACGGAAGGCGTGGATCGGAAAGCCTGATTCGCCGTAATCACACCCGGGAACCCTTTCCACTGCCCGCCCTTCAACTTCTCCCCAAAAGACTCGAACCGATAGTCACCCGAAGCCAGACCTGAAATCACCGACAGGATCGGAATGGCCCCGGCGAATTCCGTTGAATCGTAAAACGCGAGATACCTCACCTTTGCCGATGCTACGGAGAGATACTTCAGCATACTCGAATCTTTGAAATATCGGCTCGCCGGGTTGTTCACGGCAAAATTCAGCACAGCCAGCTCCCCGGGTCCAATTCCCGAGAGTCTGTCTTACAATTCACCAAAGCCACCCTTGCGAGTCCCTCGATACTGCTGATGTGATTCACGACCTGTTCCCAGTCGCTCACCTGCGAGGCGGTACCCATTGGCCCCTGGGCACTCCGGGCGATCAGCTTCGGGGTCACCGGTGCGCCAAGCTTGATCGATGTCTCCGATCCGCTCATCTGCACCGATATCGGCCTGTCCTTCAGACTGTCGAAGAACGCGTTCAACTGGGTCTTGAACGCATAGATCACGATCACCAGAACGAGCGTCGTAACGATAATCTGTGTGACATTTATCGGCTCGACCTTGATCAGTCGTTTGAGGCTCATCTGTGTTCTCCCGAACAGAGTGAAACGACCCACTTCCCGACGGCAGCGCGCGCTCCTGAATACGATTCAGCCTTCTACTGGTCCAGCGGCTGACAGGCATCGATACAACAGACGTGACCTTCGTCGGCAAATCTGATCCTGGAAAATATGTTCGCTTTGCAGCTGCGGCCCATCTCTATGCTCTCTTCTGAAGTTTTACATCACGTCGCTTCCGTCGAGTGTGAAGTCTGCCGAATCTTGTGGACGATGCATTTCCACATATCGATCTTCGGCAGCCATCCACTCATTTTCCCAGAGATCCCGGTTTTCCACACCGTCTCGCAGAAGCCCTCTTTTCAGACGCGTCTCTCTGGGACACGTCACCCAGATCCTGAAGTCATAAATTTCGCTCAGTTCTCGACGTGTAACATATACACCCTCGACAAGGACAAAGCCCGAGCGAGGCACCTCGGACCAGTCTCCGTAGCGATCGGCTCGCCACTCATACGGCTGATACCTGGCAGCCTCCCCTTTCGCGAGCGGCCCCAGCACCTGTCGCTTCAAGCGACGCCAATCGTAGGCCGACCCCGGACGCTCGACGGCGACCTCCCGCATCGGTCGCTCGGCTGTCGGCAAGTAGAAGTCATCCCCTTCGACCACGCTTGTATCGCCCAGACGGCGTTTCAATGTATCCGCCAGGGTGCTCTTTCCCGATCCCCCGCAGCCGTCGATGCCCACCAGAAGAGATCCCTTTTTTCGCCTCAGCTCTTCCAGCGCGTCAATCACCTGGTCGATTTCATTCACTTCACCCACTTACACGCTCTCCTCGCTTGGGTAACACGACCTCCCGGGCTCACGATTCGCCCTGGAGATCCGCAATCATCTGATAGTTGGCAACGGTTGTCGTGTATTCAGCCACCTTTCGAAATCCGAATTTCTCGTAGAACCGAACGGCTCGGGGATTGTCCTGGCGAACACCCCCTGACAGGATCATTCGCTCGATACCCAGCCGCCTCAAAAGATCGACCAGATGCGCAAGCACAAGACTGCCCAGACCGGTATCCTGAAGATCATCGGCCACGCAGGGCGCGAGCTGAACATCGGTATGCTCAGAAACGGGAATACCCCACCCAAGCAGCCTCTCGGCGTCACCTTCGGACACATAAAACTTGATGATAAAATAGGCCGCAATCTGCGCTTTCCCATCCCGATCCACAAGGGCCAGCATTCTCAGATTCCGCGTACTGTCGAGCTCCACACACAACTGATCCGCCGTCTCCTGGTCGAACGCGTGCGGACTGTAGACATCTCGGGTTCGCTGAGAAAGGGAAAGAAAGTAATCTCCCAGGCGTCTACTGTCTTCTGCCCGGAGCGGACGAAGGGTCGCCGATTCACCAGATCTCATAGTGACCTGTGTGATCACCTTCTCCGGATTTTGGTCGAAATCTTCACGTTTCAGGTCCAATAAATCCTCCAAACGCTTCTCTCGACAAGATCACGAATAACAGTCCGCTTCCATCAGGTAGAATATAAGACTCTCGGCCCGGGTAGACCAAATAGTCTGGTGAATTCCGATCCTGATATAGCAAGCCATCAAAGGTACATTGAAAAGGCCAACGCCTTGAAGCGTCAGCCCTTTGCTTTCAGATCACTCTCGACTACAGGACACCATAGGTCTCGAAGGCCTCGGTCGCACTCATTCCATTTCGAATGGAATCCCTCACCTCATTCTCGGCGTGCACCTTTTCCCACGCTGCACGAACGACCTCCGCCTCCACCTCCTCGGGAACGACCACGATCCCGTCCTCGTCAGCGACAACAAGATCGCCTGAGGACAATGTGACGCCCCCAATCTCAACAGGCTCGTCCACGGAGATCACCCGCTGCCTGTGCAAACTGTCGTAGGGACTCACCCCGCGGGCGAAAACCGGAAAACCCATCGTTTTAATAGGCGCAACGTCGCGGATCGCTCCGTCAATGATCGCGCCAACGCACCCTGTGTTCCGGGAAGCGGTCGTAAGCAGCTCTCCCCAGATACCCGATCGCATCGATCCGCCGGCTGCTGCAATGAGCACCTCGTCCGGTTTGCAGGCGTCAACGGCCTTCAACTCCAGGGCATAGGGCTCGGTATCCTCAAAATCGATCTCCTCCCAAAGCGTCGTCTTGCACCGGCCAACAAGCTTGTTAACGCCGGTTAATGGAGGGAGTGACACACCCAGACACTGATTGCGATACCCTTTTCCGTCCAGTGCGTCACTCACCACCGCGCTGTAGAAAGACGCCCTCATCATTTCCATTGTAATCTCTTCAGGTACGGATCCCATATCTACACACCTCGCGAAGTCGTTTATCGGACCAAAGGATTTTATTGCTCGGCCCTGAAATAACCTTTTCAGAAGCCCGATTGTCAAGTGATACTGAAGTGGGCTGCCAGGAGAAATCGTCAGTCAACGGCTTCGTATTCACGCCGGGTGCTACTGATTAAACTTGTATGCGTATTATATAATACTAAATGATTCCAATTATATAGAAAATTTATTTATTTACATTTAATTATTATTAATACTGAATTGAACCTGGTAGTTTTTCGAGCTACAGCAGCTGTACTCAAAAAAGTCCAGTCGCCTGGATTAATCAATTCCGTCATACTTATCTTTCTTCCTCAAGGCGGATCGGGTGTGTGAATAGCCTTTCATCTGGACAATTCCTCTTGCCCCTGCTGTCGGGCCTGTGATATATTGGTCAGCCGTTCAAACAATTTCCTGTATCCACCCTTCAAAACAGCCCCGGGGTCACTGTGAGAATCGCAACTGCCGGATTTATGCACGAATCGAACACCTTTTCAGAAGTGCCAACCACAGTTCAACATTTCAAAGACTCTAGCCTCAAATACGGCGCGGACCTGATTCCCGTCTGGGAGGACGCTCACCACGAGGTCGGTGGGTTTATCCAGGGCGCTTGCGACAACGACTTCGAGGGCGTACCGATCCTTGTAGGCTGGGCAACGCCTTCCGGGCCGCTGACTTCGGAAACCTATGAACAGATTGTTGCAGAACTCATCTCCGGACTGAAGAACGCTGGCGAACTGGACGGCCTCCTGCTCGCTCTCCACGGCGCAATGGTCAGCGAACAATTCCCCGATGCCGACGGCGAAACAATGCGCCGGGTGCGTGAGGCGCTGGGACCTGACTTTCCAATTTTCCTCACGCTCGACCTGCACACCAACATCTCGCCTATGATGATCGACAATGCCACGGCCACGATCACTTACCGGACCTACCCTCACATCAAACAGCGATTCCGCGGACTCGAAGCCGCAGAGCTGATCGCACGGACCGTTCGAGGCGAGGTAAAACCGGTTCAGGCCCTTCGCAAACCACCGCTGCTCCTGCACATTGTTCAGCAGTACACGGGAGCGGGCGCAATGGCCGACATAATGGCCGAAGTCGAGCGCGTATCGAACAGTCCCGGAATATTGACCGCCTCCTTCGCACCGGGTTATATCTATGCAGACGTAGCGGAAATGGGACCGGCAGTTGTCGTTGTCGCAGACGGTGATCAGGCGTTGGCCGAGTCGAGCGCCCAGGCGCTCGCAGACTTTGTGTGGGATCGCCGTGAGGACCTGAACGCAAAACTCCCGGACCCGGCCTCAGCCGTCACGGAAGCAGCCGCACACCCCGAAGGCCCGGTGAGTCTGATGGACTGTGGGGACAACATAGGCGGGGGTAGCCCAGGCGACTCCACGATCCTCCTGGCCGAAATTCTCAAACAGAAGGTTCCCGACTGTCTCGTAATCCTGAACGATCCCGAAGCCGTGAAGGCCTGTGTCGAAGCCGGGGTGAGATCATCGATTACCCTCGACGTGGGCGGCAAGACTGACCGCAATCACGGAGACCCCATCACCATTTCCGGTCGCGTACGAATGATCGCAGACGGCGACTTCATCGAGCCGGAGCCGCGCCACGGCGGCAAGCGCTTTGGAAATATGGGAGTAACCGCTGTAGTCGAAACAGGCGAGGGTCACCTCATTGTCCTCACCAGTCTCCGCGAAGCGCCGATGAGTTTGCAGCAAGTACTCTGTCTGGGCATTCGCCCTGAAACGCGAAAAATAATGGTCGTGAAGGGCGCAACTGCCCCGCTGGCGGCTTACGCCCCGGTGTCCGCCAAAGTCATCCCGGTAGACACGCCCGGGGTGAGCGCTGCCGGCCCCGAGAATTTCACTTACCACAATCGACCGAAACCGCTGTTCCCATTGGACCCGATCGAATAGGAGTTACAAATGATACCGTTGATCAGCAGTTTGTGTTACGGCCCCCAGGAAGTCTGTCACCTGCCGCGATTCTGGTGGAAAGTCCTCACCCGAAAGCAGGGTGTCCTGGACGAAGAGTATCCCGACTACAGCGGTGGGCTGGACAATTCCGTGGTCGAAGTCCTTGGCCTGGACAAGGAAACCACCCTGGGCTATTTACGAGACAATCTCCCGAACTACCTCGACTTCGAAGACTGGGTCCTGGAGCAGAAGGGCGGATCGCTGGACCGGGCGGCCGTAGACAAATGGAATTCGTCCGTGAGAAACCGGATCCACACGCGACCGGAGAAAATCGAGGAAACCTACAATGACATTGGCTTCGAGGAAGGTGTTGCGATCAACTCTGCCGTAATCCTCAACAGCCTTCAGGACTGGCAGCTCTTTTACAAGCGCGACCTCGACAACGAGAAATCAGACCTGGGGAGCGGCGTAATCCCCCTGATCGCCAGCATCGACTACGGGCCGCTCGAAATCTGCCAGCTGCCCAGGACGTGGCTCAAGATATCCCTTAACGCCAGGGGACTGCTCCACGCCGACTATCCCGAATGCGGTGGCGGACTGGACGCCAGGGTGTTCGACCTCCTTGGCCTGGACCGCGAGAAGACCATTGCCCACATCCACGAAACGAAACAGTCATACCTGGACTTCGAACAGCACGTGGTGGACACGCTCGGGGAACTCGACCGACCGGCAATTGACGAATGGAACGAATTCATCAACGCAAGAATTCACGCAGAAGAAAAGCGGACGGACATTCACGCAACCATCGGCCGCCCAGACGACGAGAAGCTCACCTCTGCGGTAATCCTCAACCACATCGAGGATTGGCACCTGGCACACGGGCAATTGATCGGGAAGTAAATTGGGCGACACACGCAGGAAAAGGGCTCCGGCTTTTTGGCCGGAGCCCTTCTTTGTGTCAGGTATGATGGAAGTAACCGGCTAAGTGAATAACGCCTCCGTCAACCTTTCAGAGTCCAGGGTTGGAATAATGATGTCCAAATCCTCGTACGTACGGGTGCGCTCTCCAAGGAGGGCGTCGACACCCCAGCCACCATCGATCCAAACTGAGAGTTCCAACGCCTCGAACAGATCCACGAACCAGTGAACCATATCGACAGTCATTGACAATCTAGGAATCCTTCATTCAGACAAAATCTACTGCTCGCGTTTGTCGTCACGAGGCTATCTCCCTACGCTCGGATCCGAAGGATCCTTCGGCCAGCGGAATACCTCCTCGCTGAATTCAGGAAGACTGAGCAACCCGGCGGTCCACAGATACACCCGATCTCTTTCGGCCAACTCGTCCAGACCGATCCAGGCCATATCCACGATGGTCTGCTTGGTGGTCAACTCAGGATCGTACCCTTGTTGGGGCACTTGCGAGCCAATGTTGATCCAGTAGGTAAAATGCTGATCCCCAGGACTGAACGTAATCACCGATGTCTCGCGGATCACCTTGCCGGCCACTCTGCACTCTTCCGACAGCTCCCTGACGGCTGCCGCCTCTGGGGTCTCTCCCGCTTCAATCCCACCTCCCGGCAGGCACCACCACGCGTCGTCCTTCTGCTGATGTCTGACCATCAGCAATTTCCTGTCTCTCACCACGATACACTGAGCACGCGACATAATTGAGTCACCGAGTTTGAAGACTATCGCAGAATTTACTGTCGCGATTATGGCTGTGTGCAGGATTGCACACTCCTGGAGTATGCAGCCGATGTCTCGAGCCTACCAGGGTAGCTCTAATGGGCCCTTTCGAAACGTGGCCGATATATGCTTCGCTCTATCCGATCTAAGAATGCCCATAGTAATGGGCCTGGCGGATGTGCCAGTTCCTGAGGAGTCGTTCAGGGTCATCCACCCGTGAGGCGAATAGAATTGTTCGAGCTGCAGGTTCGTCTTCAGGAAGGCGGCATCGCCGGGGGCCTCGAGGATGCGAGACGTTGCAGCTGCTGCTACTTGGGCGCCATAACCACCACGTCTGAACGGAGGAAATGTGAATACGTTGCCGAGGCCGTGAACAGATAGCGTTTCCCCTTCGTGGACAAACTCCGCCTCCACCACCTCCGCGTGGCTGAGCAGAACCTCCCCGTCCGTCACGGAAAAGTGAACCGGTTTCAGATCCGCTGGAAACGTCTCCATCCACAGGCGCCGCTCCCCCGAGTAGATATAAGGCCACTCGACGCGCATAAAAGATACCGCTTGAAGTCGCAGCTCGTCTGGAAACTCATCATATGTGTGAACCAGCAGTTGCTCCATAAAAGCTCCGGAATAAATCTGTAGCCTATTGCTCATCGATCTCCCGCACCACACGAAACCCGACCAGACTGATCCAGTCTCCCGGGGGTTGATGAAAGCGCATTGCCGAGCGAACATACATCGCCTCGTCTCGCCAGTACCCACCTCTCACCACCTTGTCTTCTCCGATCGCCGGTCCAGTTGGGTCCACGAGGTCCCCTTCGAACGGGTATCGTCTGAAATACCAGTCCTGAACGAGTTCGCGCACATTGCCGTGCATATCGTGCAGGCCCCTGGGATTGGCGCGCTTCTTTCCGACCTCCCTGGGATGTCCACCTCCCAGAACATCCAGCCCGGTGAAGTACCAGGCATAATCCTTCAGATCAGTCTCATCCTCGCCGGACGACCACGGCGTGACGGTACCAGCGCGGCAGGCGTATTCCCATTCCGCTTCTGTCGGGAGTCGAAAAACGCTTCCGCTGTGCTGCGAGTTCAGTTTAGAAAGAAATGCCTGCACCTCGTTCCAGGAAACGAAGACCGCCGGATACAGGTCCCCGTACTCTGTATACTCCCGCCCCTCCCACGGGCGCGTGCCCATTACGCCTTCCCACTGCGCCTGGGTCACCTCGAACCGTCCCATCAGAAATGGTTTCGTCAGGGTCACTCGCTTCAGCGGCCCTTCGTGACTCGACCGACCAACTTCCGTATCCGGCGACCCCATTGTGAATGACCCGGACTCGATCCTGACCAGCTCAAGCGTGGTCCCGCCGGGAAGCGAGAACTGAGTCAAAGGCACGGATGACGATGCCGAGTCATCTCCGCCGCACCCAAAGAGGACGGAGGCAAGTAGCGTCCAAAGCACTAGGAGATTTCTCGGGCTGTATTTCATAAGCCACTCGGCTTACTTCTGATCCTTTCTGCTCGACATTGGCCTTCACCAGGGTTGGCGTATTGCGCACCCGGTTGTTGACTCGCCGGGGTTCTAAACATCTCCTGGCTGATTGCTTCAGACAAGAATCCGATCTGCGTTACCCAAGCCAGCGACAGGATCAGCGAGCCATCTCCTCTACTCGATCCTGAACATCGCTTTTCTCACCACGCTCCGGCCAGCGATCAGGTCGGTCACCTTGACATCGATTTGATGAATCCCCGACCGAATCTTGTCCGTGTCGATCTCAAGAAAAATGCGCTCCCAGGGTTCCCGGCCCTCTCGTTCATAGCTGACCGCAACGGTTTCTTTACCGCTGTCCAGCAGTCTCCTGAATCCTGCCACAACGGACCCGAGCAAGTTGAACCCGCGCCTGATGTCCTGCTTCACCGTGTAAGATACCTTGTATCTGGTCTGGCCAAATTCATCCTTCCTGAAATTGTACACCTCGTAATACACGTGCACAGGTCGCTTGGCCCTGTAACTTCTGCTGGGCATCGGAATCACCCAGACCTCACCCTTTCGGTATTTGTCAACCTGAGGCGCTTCGGTGATTCCCCAGGCAAGCTCCAGATCACTCATCCCCAATGAATCTTCATATGCGGGCACCTCGATATCCTGATGATATAACCCCCATTTTCCCGAGTGGATATCCGTGATTTGTACGGCCAGTCGATACTCCCCTGGCGGAACACGCAAGGGCACAAGCTCTGGAGCGAACATACCCGGCCTCGGATTCTCCTGTCCGGCGAACACAATTTCGTCCACGCCGCGATGAATGGCCTCCCCCTTCCTATCCAGCAGCGCGACTCGCCATTGGACCCTGCAGAGATCCTTTTCCCCAATTTTCTTGATCTCCACCTGATCGAGCGGAATCCCCAGATAGACCTCCAGAATGGAAACGCGACCTGGCCTCCGAAACGAGGCCATATCGTAATAGAACTCGAGAGGGATCAACCCTGGCGGCAGCGTATAGCGATCCGGCTCTTTCACAATTGCCCGGGCGAGAACGGCCGCGGGAATGAACTGAGAAACCTGCAGCACCAGAGAAGATGGGATATCTCTGGGAGGGGGCGCAAAATCCCACCTTCCATTTAGCATCTCGTCGGTAAACACGAATTCCACCCCGCCCGCCACACCCGTGTACACCCAGGATTCCCAAGGCACCCTGCTCGTCCCCTGTTGTTGGGGATTCAACTGGCGGTCCTTTTCCCGCATCTCCCGTGTGAATCCGTGGGGTTGCTGCTGGTCCAGGTTCTGGTTCCGGGCGATCGGAAAAATCGGCTCAACCAATGCACGGCCGCTCCCTACCTCGGGGGGCACGTCCGATATACCCTTCCATTTATCCGTGTAGATCATTGCCGCCTGCCGCTCCTTTACCGCCTCGACCGCAGACGAAGGTGGCGGATTCACGCGATCCGACCGGGACCGGTATTCCGGCTCCCCGTATCGGATGTAGACCTCTCCACGGCGATCCCACGGCTTGATCCGTTTGGAAAGAAACGTCCGTGCATACCACACGCGCCGGTAGTGCTCTGCCCTGCGGCTCTCGCCACCGGACACCAGCGTGGGATCCCGCCTTCGCCAGAACTGCTCCAGAAATTTATTCCGCTTTTCCGGAGGAAGTGAATCGTACTTTTCCATTTCATCCTTGAAGGCGATTGGGGAGATATCCTCGTATAACGCCCGATCTGAGTCCGGCGCCACCTGAAGATATTTCCTGAATCGTGCGAGCGCTCTGCTCGACTGTCCCCTCGCGGCAAACGCCTGACCCGCCACTGGCAGGAACCGAATATCATCCGGATACTCCTCCAGCAATACCTCCACAATATCGAGCACCGCGCCATATCGCCTTTGCTCGGAATAGACCACCACAAGCCCGTAGTGTCCGTCCAGATCATCCGGGCGCAGTTCGATATACTTCTTGTAGAGCGGTGTCATCCGGTCCTCATACCCTGTATCCGAGAACCACTCCGCCATCATCAGATAGGCGGGCGCATAATCCGGATGATGATCGATCACATCCTGAATCGCACGCTCGCTCTCCAGATCCATCATCTTGAGATGCAGTCGTGCAATATTCAATCGCGCTTCCAGATGCTTCGGATCGACCCCGAGCGCCCGTCTGAAATATTCGAAGGCCTTCCGCCGCGATCCCTTCGACCGAAGGGTGTAAGCGAGACCCATTCCATTGAAAGCATCCGCAGCCCGGTCTCCTTTGGTGGCCTTCCTGAATGCTTCCCGAGCGTCATTGGCCTCCCCGTTGTCCAGATAGGCCTGACCCAGACGCAACCATCCGTCGAGATCTTTCGGATTCGTCTTAACCGACGCCTCGAGCGCCCTGAGGGAATCCGGCCCCGATATCGAAGCAGCCGACCCCACGCCGACAAGGAACGCAGAAACAAGCGCAAGCACTCTGATTGTCACCATACTACCCTCCACAATCAGCCTACGAGTTTATGATCTCCCCACGGAGTCTCACTCGACGGTTCAACACACTATACCAGAAGACACCACCAGTGACCTGAACGGTTCACTGTTTTCCTGCTGTACTCTGTCTATCGAAAGGAATCTGAACAAGGGACAATTTGAAAACCGGGGCGAGACTCACCGTTTTTTTGGGGGGCTCCTTCACAGCGACTTGCGTTCCTGTCAACCAGACCTCAGGGAGGGGTTCTGTGAATTCTGTGTGCCGCCAAAGGCGGCATTCTGCGTCCTCTGTGATCCAGCCTCATCCCCAGCGGTGGACCCTGGGGTTGCTCTGTGAATTCTGTGAGCCGCCGAAGGCGGCACTCTGTGCCCTCTGTGATCCAGCTTCATCCGGTGCGGCGGGTCCTGGGGCGGCTTTCTGTGTCCTCTGTGATCCAACCTCACCCCCCCGGCGACGCGCGGTCCGGGGGCGGCTCCGTGATCCGGCCTCTCTCCCGGCCCCCCCTACTCCTCACCCCCCAGCAACGGCACCAGACGCGCGCGGCGAACAGGAGACGGCATCGGAGAGTCCGCGCCTTTCACCGCCTTCCAGATGATTTGACTGACCAGATTATCGGGCGCCTGGTCGACTTCCTCCAATGGCAATTCATCGGAAATCTTCGCGCCGAACGCATCCTTCTTGTTGAGGGTTTTTAAACTGATTCTGGCAGGCTTTGTAACATAGGGCGATGGATCAAACACTCCGGTAAAACACTCGAACATTGGAGTGGCTGCGGCATCATACTGGCTCATTGGTGGCAGACCCAGAATCAGTTCCATTGTTCGAAGCACACTGGACGTCGTGTAGAATGTAATAATCGTCTTTTTTACGCGCGAATACGGACTCACAACGAACGCGACCGACCGGTGCGCGTCAACGTGATCGGGTCCATCCTGAGCGTCATCCTCGACTACGAAAATCGCCATTTTTTCCCAGACCGAACTGCGCGAGGCCGTCTCGATAATCATCGCCATTCCCAGATCATTTCGTGCCACCTGAACAAAGGGTGTGTACCAACCGGGCTTTGTCCCGGAGGTGTGGTCGTCCGGCAGCGAGATCATTTGGAAACGTGGGATGTTTCCTTCGCGTTCGAATTTCCTGAATTCAACGATCCAGTCCTGCGCCCGCTCGACATCGGTGTATTCGGTACTTCGTTTCCGACTGTAAGTAGGATGCACGTGGCCCTTCAAACTCTCGAATGCGCCCTCTATCTTTCCATCCTTTTCTACGATCATTTCTCCATAGCTGCGATAGGAGATTCCCGCTGCCTTGCACAGATCCCATATGAATCCTGAATCGGGGATATACAGACTCGGATCGTTATACCGCATGGGTCCGCGTCCGGAATACCAGGCCGGCCAGGACTTCTCGGTATGATCGGTCGCATATGCCGCCGTGGACCAGGAGTGGCCGTCCGCGCTCACTTCGGCGTCCACATAGAAGTTGTCCATCAAACTGAACTCCCGGGCGATTGCGTGATGATTCGGCGTGACCTCCTCTCCGAACAGTACCAGCGACGTATCGCCATTCCCTTCTGCCATATCACCCAGGATCTGATCGTAGGTCCGGTTCTCTTTGATAATGTAGATCACGTATTCGATCTTGCTTGAGGGAACACCTACCTGATCCGGCACCACGTCGGGCACAGGAGACTTCAACTCTGTCTGTTCCAGCAATCGGTCCTTGTAGGGTGTGTTCTTGTACACCTGCCGGGTATACCTGGCAAGGGCTCGCGGAATAGGTGTAGGGATGATCGACACCGATCCAGGGATGAGACTGCCGATGTACTCCATCCCAGGAGTCCATTTCAAGTCCGGTTGGGGTCCATTTGGATTCGCGTACGAAAGGGTTCCTTTTGCATTCCCAGCAAGAATGCGCTGGCCGTCAACTGTGAACCCGATTGCCGATGGATACCAACCGGTTGGTATAAACCCGCGAATTTCACTCTTTCCGAACTCGGAAATGTCCACCAAACCGATGTTGTTATTGTCCGCATTCGCTACCAACAGCGTATTTCCGTCCGGAGCGATCACCAGGGCGTTCGGAGTGCTCCCCTCGGGGGCTTTGGGATAAAGCGTCGTCACGATCGTCTCGGTAACCTGCTCCTTCTTCAGGTCGATCACGGATATCGTATTCGAGTTCGCGTTGGCAACGAACAGACGTCTGCCGTCTGCACTCATTGCCAGGTCATTGGGGTGGCTGCCCACGGGAATCGTCTTGGATACTCGCCAGGTTTCACGGTCTATGATGGCTACCTGCTTCTTGTTCCACAGGCTCACATAGATCTTCGCGCCATCTCTCGACAGCATACACTCATAAGGCACGCCTTCCAGAGCGATCTTACGAGAGACCTTCCGTCCCTCGAGGTCGATCTCGATCAGCGTTTCCTCCAGGATATTCCCGATGTAGAGGAGATGCTCGTCTTCATCGATATCGATCCCCGAAAGGTAGGCTTCTTTCACAATCGTCGAATCCAGCTCGATGGGCGCTTCCGACTTCAGGGGTGTATCAGGGTTTTTCGAATCGAAAGCAAACACCTCCACAACCCTTCGTCGCCCGCCGGAGGCGTAAAGCCGTTTCGTTTCAGTGTGGTAATCCAACCCCAACCAGGTGCCTTTCATCGAAATGTCCTGGATGTTACGTCTCTTCACCAGATCGATAACCGTAATACCGTGTCGAACCATTCCCGCCGTCAGCACGAAGACGAACCTGCCGCCCGGCTCCGACACAATATTTGTTGGCAAATCCCCTACCTCGATCTGTCGACCGGCCGGAGTAAGGGTCCACCCGTTTGGCAACAAATACCCCTGGGAACCTGACAAAGCGGGCTCTTCTGCCCGCGAAACTGTTGGCCAGGCTGCAAGCATAAGAACCAACACTAAACTCCATACTGCTATGCTTTTGATGGCGTTACTCATTACTACCTCCCAAATTCCTTGATCCGAATTTTCCACGGCTGCATCGCCGGATGTCTCTGCGCCTTCTGTGAGCCGCTGAAAGCGGCATCTGTGCAATCCTGTGATCCTGCCTTTTAATGTGATCCCGCCTTCCCCTTAGCAGCGAGGCTTCCTCCATTCACTCACCCAACGACTTCGCGCCAGCTCTCTTCTGCTTGTTCCTCAATTCTGCGATCTCATCGTCTGAAAGTCGTTCGGAGTCGCTCACGATGGTTTGCGCCACCAGTTCCACATCCAACTCCCGATTGGTAAGCCATTCCCAGTGAGCGGCATTGGCGGGATGAGGATGAGGCCGTACATCCTCCGCTGCGATTTTTCCTACGATCGTATACAAATAACCTGGCGTAGTCCCATTGTGCTTCACGTTGCCGTCGTTGGAAATGGACACCAGAACTGGTCTATGCGAAAATGCTTTCGCGACCTGACGGTTCTGGGAGAGCGAACTCCCTTTTCTGAGCTTTGTCAATTCGACCTGTGATCCGTGAAACCAGGTCAGTCCATAGTCCCAATCCTCGGGACGTTCCACCCGATCATCCACTTGGCAACTCCTTTTCTGAGAATTCGTTCCTCAATTTGTATGCAATCTTCTCCAACAACTCAGCCGAAATGTATTTGGGATCACCCGGTCTTGGAAAGTCCGACATCTGTGAGACGCCGCAAGCGGCATTCTGTGTATTCTGTGATCCTGCTCTTGGCTTGGGTGAAGACGCTGTGGCTCTGTGCCCTCTGAGAGCCGCCGAAGGCGGCATCTGTGCGTTCTGTGGTCCTGCTCTTGGCTTGGGTGAAGACGGGTGGTTCGGAGCCTTCAGCGAGCCGCCGAAGGCGGCATCTGTGCAATCTGTGATCCTGCCCTGCTTGTCGCAGGACGGCCGGACCCCCGCCTAATTTCGGTCTACAGATATCGCTGGATATAGCTCCCTATAGCGTCTTGATCACAATCGGAAATCACTTCATCTGCAATCGCCTTCACCTCCGATTTCGCATTCCCCATCGCGATCTTCACGCCGGCTAATTCCAGCATTCCCAGATCGGGAATGTCGTCACCAAACGCGATCATCTCTTCCGGTTGAATACCTATGGAATCCAGGACCAGGCGCAACGTGGTTGCTTTATCCACCGATGGATGAACCACATTGAGAAAGGTCCCGTCCAAAGCCGGAATGGGAGACCCTCCTCCCTTTCGAATCCAGTCTGCGTGGTGAATGATGGAATGACCCAATCCGTCTATTGCAATCTTTGTGACGGAGTCGAAATCTACCTCGCCCATAGGAACAACCATCTCAGGAGTTGCGCTGTGATGGATGTCCAATTCATCCTCCGTGAAGGATCTATTGGTAGCGAATTCAACACCGGCAAACTCTATAGACAGGTGGGTTGATTCCAAAAAGCCTGGATGACCAACGATCTCCTTCGCCACATTGCCCAATCTCGCGTGAATACTCGGCTCACCTGATCCATATTGCGACACGGCCCCGTTGAGTGTGATCACCCAGCAGTGTTTCATCAAAGATTCCGGTATAAACCGCTTAACCGCCCTTACTGGCCGAGACGTGGCGAGGATTACGATACGATCCCGTTTGAGCCAGTCGTCCACCGCCTTCCGGGTGCCGATCTGTTTCGCCGAGTTCAAAAGCGTGTCGTCGAGGTCAAACGCAAGCGCCTTGATCGAGTTATCTATAGCCACATTTCCTCGAAATCTCTGGTTGTCGGGTCTGAAGACTCGAATCTTCTGTGATCCTGCTCTTGGCTTGGGTGAAGACGGGTGGCTCTGTGCCCTCTGTGAGCCGCCGAAGGCGGCATTCTGTGTATTCTGTGATCCCGCTTTTTACTCAAAACGACCCTTCACCGATTTAGACAGAGTGGTTCCACGAAAGGTTACAACGTTTCAACCAGGAAGGAAACTGCCATTGCGGGAGTGAGTCAGAGAGTTTACATATCTGCATGTTATTATCGATGGCCCTGCGATCCTGATTCTTACTTTCGACCTGCCTTCGCCTTGATATGCGGACTGAGAACCTCGTGAACCTGCTTGTTCATGTCGAATGACAACAAGTTCAACTTGATAGAATTCTCTGTCGCATCTGTCAGAACGATCTCGACCAAATTGGGCTTGATATCCACAGTCTCGATCTGATCCCAATTAAGTTCCTGGGGTGACTTGTAGTAGCTTTGTCTCAACCGGATGCCGTCTTCTCGCATCAAAATATGAGGTCGCCGCTCTGGTTTCGAAAGAATGATACTGGCAAATACCATAGCCACTACCAGAAGCCCCGAGAGAATCAACGTCACCAATCCGTGTGTTTCCCAACCTGGGCTGTTGTACCCTCTGACGCCATTGACCAAACTCGTGATCAGAATTGCAAATGCAGCCCCCCAGTACATTTTGCTCCGTCGGAGATCGCCTTCATCGAGATAAACGATTTGATTGTCCACGAAATCCCCCTAACAACTCTGCACATTCTGTGAGCCACCGCAGGAGGCATTCTGCGCTTTCTGTGATCCTGCTTCTGGCTCTTGCTCCCCTCTGCGTCCTCCGTGAGCCGCCGCAGGCGGCATCTGTGTTATCTGTGATCCTGCTTCTGGCTTTGGCTCCACTCTGTGTCCTCTGTGCTCCTGCCTCACTCTGTGCCCTCTGTGAGCCGCCAAAGGCGGCATCTGTGCATTCTGTGATCCAGCTTTTCCTTCTGCTTCCGCTCTTCCCTTTTCAGTCCTCACCCAGCAATAATACTCCCCGTGCACATTCGCCTCTCCCTTAAGCCCCTCATCGAGCCGATCGAGATTCTCCGATCGGACGAATGCACCTGCATTCAAACGACCCTCTGGCAGCACCCTGTCGCGGGCGCAATTGACAATGGCCTTCTGGGCTTCCAGAGAGCCGGAGGTGAGCCCTTCGATCCACAATCCCCGGTATGTCAGCGTATCGACTGGAATTAGATTCACCTCGCCGGGTAGGGTACCGGTTGAATCTCCAACCTTTGGATTCCAGAGATTCAGCAAATAGATGTGGTGGTCTGACTTGAATCCTTCTGCTTCGAATATCCTCTGACTCGCGTGGTTGTCCGTCCGCACAAACGACCTGGAGTAAGCCGCGCCTCTGCTGGAGGCTCCTTCTTTCGCGAATCGTAGGAGACTCTTGCCGAGCCCTATCCCCTGGGCTTTCCGTTTGACCGCGATCAGATCGATTTCCCATCGTGGGCGCTCATCCAAATCCACCGTGGCGAATGCAGACACGAAACCGGCGACCTCCTGATCAACCTCAGCGACCCAGACGCCGCATTCATCTGAAGAAAGATGCGATGCAAAGGTTTCTCTTTCCAGGTGTTGTCCCCAGACATCGCGCAGCACATCATCGATCGCATCACCATCACCCGGAGTTGCGCACCTGATACGGGTCAACTGTCTTGATCTCCTGACCGTGCGTTCAGCTCTCCCAGCGAGTGGTTTCCACTGCCGTAGAGCCAGGTTTCCATATTCTTTTTGATCCTCTCCCATTCCGAATCGATAATGGAAAACCAGGCAGTGTCTCTGCTTCGCTCCTTCACGATCATATGGTTACGGAATATGCCCTCGAACCTGAACCCGAGGCGAAGAGCCGCCGACCTCGACCGCGCATTGAGGGAATCGCACTTCCATTCCACCCGCCGGTACCGCAGCCGGTCGAATGCCTCACAAAGCATCAGATAGATCGCCTCTGTGTTCACTCTGGTTCGTTGTGCTTCCGGCCCATACCAGATATGACCCAACTCAACTCTCCGCATATCTGGAATAATGTTCAGAAAACTGACCATCCCTACAGGGCGTTTGACATCCCTCTTGTGCACAGTCAAAAAGGTCGGTTCTGTGGTCACGCTTTTTTCGGCCAGCCAGATCTTCATTACACCCAAGCTGCCGAACGGACCATATCCCATATAGGTCCAGAGCGACTCCTTTTCGGCGGTGCCGTGTGAGCACTCGAAAAGATGCTGCACGTCCGATTCAGAGTCGACCGGGGCGAGCCTTATGAATTGTCCGTCGTACTCCCCGCATCGAGGAAATGCGTGAGACGAACCTTCTTCCTCGGGTTGCCCAACCGGTAGATCTTGAGCGCTCAAAACTGAATACCTCCTGGGATTCGCGGATCCCGTCATTGACTTCGGAATCCTGCTATCGACCCTCATCAAGTGGTACCTATCAGCTGATTGATTGCCTCCGCACCGAGAGACCCTAAGTTTCGTAGTTCTGGCCAAAGGCAATCACGTGACCGTCGGGATCCCCTATGGCGAATTCCTTCATGTCATAATCTTCCTGAATGCACGGCTCATACACGATTTCGGCGCCCTTGTCCCGGAATTGGGCAAAAAGTGAATCCGCGTCCTGGATCCAGATATACGCATCCCATTCGCCACCCCGCTTGCGAATAGGAATCACCTCTTCCTCTGCCTTCACCTGGTTGAGCATGAAGACGAAACCATCGCGCGAAGGCATCGCGAACGTTGGCGGCTCCCCCCAGACCTTTGGCATATTGAATCCCAGGACTTCGTGATAGTACTTCAGCGACGCCTGCAAGTTCTTGACCATGAAGTAGGGTGCAGTTCCCTTTATCTGCTTGCTGTCCGGATCCAAGCTCATCAGCTCCTCCAATCTATGTATTCACCGTCCTGTTTCCACTTCAATTGCCTTTGCCCAGAGCCCCCCGTACGTTCGAGCCTGTCGAGAACCGGTAATCACCAAACCGGAATCCATCCTGGCGAGTCCCCGCTCCTGTTCCCTTACCTAACTTGCTTCATTCGAAATGGCTCCCTTAGGCGGTCGGTACATCTCCTGCAGGTGGATACAACGCTTCCAGCTTTGCCGCTATCTCGTCTGACACGTCAATATCGGCCGCCTTGAGATTTTCCTCGAGCTGCCGAACACGGGTCGCGCCAATGATCACACTCGTCACCTCCGGTCGCCTCAGACACCACGCCATAGAGAGCTGCGCAGCGGTCACACCCATTTCCTCTGCAATCTTTACCAGTTCCTGTCCTTTGACTTTGTTCTCTTCGGTCCAATAGAGATCCTTGATAATCGCATTCTGATCCGGGTCGGCTGCCCGGGTGCCTTCAGGTGCATCCTCGCCCGGCAGATACTTCCCCGTTACCATTCCGTGGGCCAAAGGTGAAAAGACCACGTTCCCGATCCCCTCGTTCGCGGTCGTTGGGAACACCTCAGGCTCGGGATACCGGTAGAGCAAGTTGTAGCGTGGTTCATTGACACCAATTGGGCGTGCGTTGATCCGCCGCGCAACCGCCTGAGCCTTCACCATATCCTGAGGTGACCACTCGCTCACACCCCAGTAGAGGATCTTCCCTTGCCTGGCTAGATCTTCCATGGCTCGAATGGTTTCCTCCAGGGGTACGCTGGGATCCGGACGATGGCACATGTAGATATCCAGGTAGTCCATGCCCAGCCGATCCAAACTCGCATGGCATTGCTCGAAGATATGCTTCGCGGACAGTCCCCGGTCGTTTGGGCCAGTGCCCATTGGCGCCCACACCTTTGACAGTACGGCAAGGGACGAACGTGAATACGCCTTCAAGTATTTTCCAAGAACCTTTTCGGCCTCGCCTTTATGGTAGGCGTTGGCCGTATCAAAAAAGTTGATGCCATTTTCATAGGCCACACGGATTGTATCTCTGGAGGTCTCCTCATCACACTTGTACCCGATCGTCAGATAACTCCCCAACCCCAGGCAACTCAACCGTAATCCCGTCGTACCCATCTGTCGATATCGCATAAAAAACTCTCCTTGGTTTTCCTTCGGTCATGTCTGGCTTTCTCTCTTGGACAATCTTCCCGCACGAATGAGCTACCTGCCCTGAGTAGCAGCTTGCTGTGTATCGAAGGTGCCTGCCCTGAGTAGCGGCTTGCTGCGTATCGAAGGGGCGAGACCCCACGATCACTATTCCTCGTTTTTGTGTCTTCATTTGGCATTTACTGTTCTTCATTCTGGTTTCTCACCACCCTCGACCATTATCCGGGGCTGTCCAGAATGAATCCTGGTAGTGACTTCATAGTTGATCGTCCCGATCCAGGATGCGATCTGATCCGCGCTCACTTCCTCGTCTCCATCGCGGCCGAGCAAAGTGGCAACGGTACCTGCTTTCACGCCTGAGATATCTGTCACTTCGACCGTGATCATATTCATACACACGCGCCCTCTTACAGGCGCTCTGCAGCCATTGACCAGGACGTGTGCGACATTGGACAGCCGGCGATCATATCCCTCGTAATAGCCAATGGGGATCACGGCCAACTTGATTTGGCCTTCCGTCCGGTGGGTTCTGCCATATCCCACTTCTCCCCCTGGAGCAACTTCCTTGACCTGAGCAATTCGCGCCTTCCAGGTCAAAGCCGGCGTCAGCGAGGGCTCCCATTTCCCGTCGCGTTCAAATCGTGAGACCGACTCCGCTCTCACTCCGGGTGATGGCCACATTCCGTACGCCGATATCCCGACGCGAACCAGATCACCGTGCGACTCCGGCCAGAGAATGGTGGCCGCGGAATTGGCCGAGTGGACCATAGGTACTACAATATCGCGATCCTTCAGCGCCTTCACCGCCTGATTCAGGAGTTGCAACTGCCCATCTGCAAAATCGTGGTCGTCCGCATTGTCGCTGTCCGCATAGTGCGTCGTCAACCCCTCAAGGACCAGACCCGGCAGAGATGAGATCTTCTCCACCAGGGCGATCGCGTCCGGCAGTTCGAGCCCCTGCCTGTGCATCCCTGTTTCCAGCTTGATATGGACCAGCGTCCTCTTTCCGGATTGGATGGCGGAGGCCGAAAGCGCCTGGGCGCATTCCAGATCATACACTACGACGCGCGAATCGCTGGCGACCACCAGGTGCGACCGGTCAGGCGGAACATACCCGCATACGTAGATGGGTGTTTCAGTGATCGCCGATCGCAGCTCCACAGCTTCCCTGGCCGAGTTCACGATCAGCCAGTCCGCTCCCGCCGAAACGAATTCACGGACACAGGATCTCATCCCGTGCCCGTATGCATCGCTCTTGACCACGACACCCAGCTTTCGCCCTGGACCAATTCGACTACGAAAAGCCTCTACGTTGCCTCTCAGTGCCCGGGCATCGATTTCGCACCACGAATTTTCATCCGAGGGCGCTAACAAGAATGAAACGCTTTCAACCGTCGATCTCCTCGAATGGATAGAGCGGCTTGCGCCGGTGCTTAAATTCGAAATTGCGCATATCAGCAGTTGTTGCCCCGGGCGTATCCACACGGATCAATTCGGAGCAAACCGGTTCATACGCCGCCACAGGTGAATGCACACCTTTCGCGATAATGATGTCGAAGTCGGCCGGGTCCAGACCCACACTGGTCATCACGCCCAGACTGACCGGCACCGTTCTGCGTGTGGTGAGACTGATGGTGAGCTCTGTATCGGTTTTAACAACCACGGTGGTACCCATATCGAAATGTGTCTGACCGCCGTGCCGGATCTCAGATTCCTGGAATTTCCCATCGTAAATGCCCAGTACCTTAACCTGGGCTTTCAGCGGAGGACCGTGCAGCCCGTCCGTCTTTCCTCCCATTTCCAACTCGATCTCCGATCCGACTCCCGCTGCCACGGCCTTCTCAACGGACTCTGGATCAACCAGACAGACGAAAGCACGTGTGTTCGCTCTTTTGTGAAGCTCGAGGGCGATCAGTGTCCCGTCGGCAGCCGAACCGCCCCCCACATTGTCACCCATATCCAGAAGACACACGGGGCCGTCGATCTCCATTGCACGATCGATGGCGGTCGAAATATCTATGAACTCGCCCACGAATTCTTCACGGTGTGTAACCAGATAATCTCCGAGCTCCGCGGCCAGTTTCTGTGCAAGCGCCCGATCGTTGTGGGTCACCACAATCATGGATGAACCCATCTCCTCGACATCGGAGTATGGGAAACCAAGAATGATACTGTTCGTTAGGACCCCTGGCTGATTCAGCATCTCGTCAGCAAGCTCATACAGAGGCAAGCACGGAGGTGTGGCGGTTCGTTGTCTTTCAATGTTGATGGCGATCGGTGGAAAGACCGCAGCCTGTGTGGGTTTGATTTCACGCTGCAAGATCTTCACCATCAATTTTGCGGCTGCAATGCCTACTGCCTTCTGGTCCAGATGCGGATTGCTCCGGTAGGCGATCGTTGCATTGCAGGCGTCTATCATTCGTTCGGTAAGATTCGTGTGCGGATCCAGCGTACATACAATGGGTATTTTTCGGCCCACCTGCTCCCGAAGTCGCTTCAGCCAGTGCCCGTCCAGATCGTGATATTCCTCGGTGGCTCCCACATTCGCCCCGTGCGGCGCCACCAGAAATCCGTCCACCGGACCTGCCTTCTCGATTTCCTCGAACATAGCCTGAATCAACGCGTCACAGGTTTCCTCGGTGATCTCTCCGGAAGGCGCAGTACCTGCATAAAAAATGGGTACCGCCTCTACAAGCGTTCCGTCCAGCCCTTCAATAAATCCCGCGATCTCGTTGAGTCCTCCCGAAAAGAATCTCCCGACCTCTACACCACGCAGGTAGCGACTGGCCTTGAACATGTCCAGCGTGGTTGGCGTATTGATAAACGAGTTTGATTCGTGCATCAGTGATACGATTCCAACTCTCATTCGTTGTCCCTTTTTTGAGTAGGTGTCCTTACTGTTGGCGTTCGGCAAGCCACTCTGCAGCGGGCAGAGAATCACCCGGCTCGATCGCATTGTCCCGTGATACCACGGACCCTTCCGGCGGTGGGACGAACCCCTCCAGCATTGGGTCGTCAGTGGTTTCCATCCACGCACTCATTTTCTTCCGGAGATCATCGAGCACACGCTGGTGGCCGGCGTCATCGACCAGATTGTTTCGCTCTTCCGGATCGTTTTTCAGATTGAAAAGGAATTCTGGATCTCTTGCTCGTGTGAAAAAAACGGTCTTTTCTGAAACCACCGTCTTTGAATGCCCTGCGTCCACATTCGCATAGAAATAATGTGTCCGGGGTTCATAGTTTCGCGTGTATTTGAAATCGTTTGTACGAATCCCGCGCATCGGATCATAACCCGCGTGATAAGTCTGCTCCACGAAGATCTCACTGTTGATTTCCTGCACTTCGCCCCGGATCACAGGTAGCAGACTCTTACCCTCGATGGTTTCGTGGCCATCCACACCCGTTGCCTCCAGTATTGTAGGCATCACGTCGATATTCGAAACCAGTGCAAGAATGCGCTCCCCGCCCTGAATGTCGCCGGGACCTCGCATAATCAGGGACGTCTCTATACCCGGATCGAACAGGGTGCTCTTGGATCCCGGGAAGGCGATCCCGTGATCGGTTGTGTAGATCACGAGGGTGTTCCCCCGAAGTCCGCGTTCATCGATCGCGTCCAGCACCCGTCCGTACGCGGTATCCACCGCTTCCGCGTCATAGTTCAGATTGTTGATGTCCAGCGCCACATCAGGATGATCCGGCAAATAGTGAGGAATGCGTACTTCTCCCTGACACTTGCGCCCTTCGGTGAACGCACGGTGCGTCTCACTGCTCGCCAGTGACATGAAAAAGGGCTGCTTTGGCGTCTCCTTAAGAAAATCAACAGCCGCGTCGGCAACCTCAGCCACCTTCCTCTGCTTGCCGCTGTGAACCTCCTGGTATCCCAGGTTAAACGGGTCCACACATTCGTGCTGAAAACCGAACAGCTGGGTGTTGTATCCGGCTCTGGACAAAACAGCCGCGAGGTGCTTTCCGAAAGAGGCCTCGTCCATCTTGAATCCCCGATGCGCCAAACCGATGAGCCCGTTGCAGTGAGGCATCATTCCTGTGAACAGGCTGCTCCTGCTCGGACTACACTGCGGCGCCGAGCAAAACGCATTGTCGAACACCACACCCTCTTCAGCCAACCGCTCGAGATTCGGCGTAGCCGGACCGCGTCCGTAAACACCCAGATGCCGCCCCGTATCGTGAGTATGAAGGATTACCACATTTACCGGATCCAAAATCGTATCTCCTTGTCAACATGTCCCAAAACGAACTCGCCCTCTCGATCACCCACCGGACTCCGGACCCCGGACGCCTCTGCTCTAGATCCTCACTTCCTCCTGACGCTTGGACGATTCATAAATCGCATCCACAATTTTCGAAATCACCACGCCCTGGTCTGCCGTAGTCACCGGTGTTCTTCCTTCCCTCAGAGATTCGACAAAATCCCGAGTTACATTGCTCTCAGCCGCCCTTCTTGGGGGCGGGATCTCCGTATTCACTGGCTTGCCATCCATATCGTGATACAACGTGACGCCACTACCCAATTTTAATCCGCCCTTGGTTCCGTAGAGCCAGATCCCGTTCGCATCCTCCATATGGGTCAGCCAGGTAACCTCCAGAGAGAGCGTGGTGCCACCTTCCAAACGGATGTTGGCGTCGAAGTGTTCCTCCACATCGTCCTTGATCTCCTTCGGCACGACCGGTTCGATTCTGTTGTGCGTCACATTCGCGGTCACTCCGAGCACCTTGGGCCATCCCAGATACCACATCATCTGATCCAGGAAATACTGTCCCATATCGGCAATCACCCCGCCGCCGCTTCGCGCGTGGTCCAGAAACCATGCCGAGTCCTTGAGCATATCGAAACCCGGTCGCCCGCGCCTGCGAAGCTGCACCAGCCGTGCCCGGTAGATGTCACCCAGCACACCGGTCGAGAGGGTATCGTGCGCAAGTATGGAACGCTGTTGAAATCTGAATCGGCTGCTGCAAACCGCGAGTTCGAATCCCGTTTCCCGCGACACTTCCGCCATCTTCTCCGCCTCCGGGGCATTCATCGCGAATGGCTTTTCACAGAGCACGTGCTTTCCTGCCCTCAGGGCTGCCAGCACGGGGTCCTGATGCGCAAAAGGAGGTGTGGCCACCACAACGGCGTCCAGGTCCTGCTCCAACAGGTCCTCATACTTGCTGAATTTTCGGGGAACACTGAACTCGTCCGCAAATCGATCAGCGGCCTCCTCTACCACATCGCAGCAGGCCGTCAATTCCACATTGGAACACTCGGCCAGATGCCTTGCGTGTGATCGGCTGATCGTCCCCGTCCCTATCATACCCACCCGGATCGTTCGATCCGGCCCAATTTCAGTGCTCATGAATCGCCCCCAATTTTCAGAAACAGAGTGAATAAAGTGGTCCTGGTTCAATCATCCGCAGAATATAGATGGATTCTTCCGGCAGATCAATTCAAACCACAAGCGGTTACAAAGATCACCTGTCCAACGACCAATGAATACGTGTGGAGTGAAAATAATTGGCTTCCCGTTCTGATTGGCTTCGGATTCTGGCTTGCTGCCGGGAATCTAAAACCTCGCTCACCTTACCCGGATTATCAAATACACTAATACAATTACCTATTAACTATCATAGAAACAAAGTCATGTACTGCGCCCTCGATGCGCGATTTCATCCGCCAGAATCGACTTGCCAGTTTCTCCTAAATCCCTTACATTAATGCCGATAGCTACCATGTTGATCTTTATTACGGGGGTTCAAATGAACCTGAAAGACAGTCTGCAAAAAGTTCCCATTACGCACGTGAACTTGTCCTTCTACATCGAGACGGAGAAGGGCACCAAAGTGGGCGCCGTCCTGGATAAGATGAGGGCGAGTCACAGAAAATGTGCGCTGGTCATGGACCACGGTAAACTCATCGGGATTTTTACGGAAAGAGACATTGTTGTCAAGGTTGCCGGCAAGTTGGACGTCGTGCAAAAACCGATCGATGAGCTGATGACCCCATCACCCATCACGATGGATGCGGGAGTAACCGTTGTGGAAGCCTCGAGGCATATCGCATCTACCCCCCATCGGTATATACCTGTGGTAAATAAGGAAGGGGTTGTGCTCGGCACCGTCACGTATTACGCAATTATCAAGTATATCAGTGACTATTTCCCTCAGGAGATCTACAACTTGCCTCCTGTCCCGGACCTTTACGCCACCTCGCGTGATGGTGCCTGATCATATTTCTGGTAACAATCAGGAAACGCTCAACCTGAAATCCTGGAGGTCTACAAACATGGCCGAAATTGCGGTCACAGAATCAACGGATGATGCCCAGACGCCTGATGCACTGGGCAATGTGGAATCCATCGCCATTCGCTTCGCTGGAGACTCCGGAGACGGAAGTCAGCTCATCGGCGGCGAATTTGCGAATACCTCAGCCATGATCGGAAACGACATCAGCACCCTGCCGGATTTTCCGGCTGAGATTCGCGCACCGGCTGGCACATTGCCGGGTGTGAGCGGGTTTCAGGTTCGTATTTCGAGCGAGGATATCTTTACCCCTGGAGACGAACCTCAGGTGCTTGTAGCGATGAATCCTGCGGCCCTCAAGGCGAATATCGGTGACCTTCCCAAAGGCGGCTTGCTCATCGCCAACACGGACAATTTCAGTCGCAATAACCTGCGCAAGGCCGGCTACGAGGAAAATCCGATCGAAGACGGGTCTCTGAAAGCCTACAGGGTATGCAAGGTTCCTATTACCACACTGCACAAGAACGCCCTTTCGGATCTCGAGGGGTTGTCCAACAGGCAGGTGGATATGATGAAGAACTTCTTTGCCCTCGGACTTACCTACTGGGTGTTCGACCGTCCATTGGAGCCCACCATCCGGATGCTGGAAAAGAAGTTCGCCAGCAAACCCGGCGTGGTCGAGGCGAATGTTCGAACCATGCGGGCGGGATATCACTATGGGGAAACCACTGAAGAGTTTCAATATCAATACAAGATTGCCAAGGCCCCGGTTCAGCCGGGAACTTATCGCTCCATCACCGGCGCCCAGGCAACGGCAATGGGTTTTGTTACCGCAGCCACCAAGGCGAACCGGACACTCTTCTACGGAAGCTATCCCATTACGCCTGCAAGCGGCATCCTGGAGGAACTTGCCTCCTTCAAGAATTTTCGCGTGCGCACGGTCCAGGCCGAAGACGAAATCGCAGCCATTGGTTCAACCATTGGCGCGGCCTTCGGCGGCGCGCTTGCAGCCACCGGTACCAGCGGTCCGGGAGTAGCCCTGAAAAGCGAGGCCATCGGATTGGCCGTGGTCCTCGAACTCCCGATGGTCATTGCCAATATTCAACGTGGGGGTCCCAGCACAGGGTTGCCCACAAAGGCCGAACAATCCGATTTGCTGCAGTGTTTCTTCGGCAGAAATGGCGAGTGCCCCGTGCCCATCGTGGCAGCGGCCACACCGAGCGACTGTTTCACAATGTCCATCCAGGCCTTCCGGATCGCAGTTGAAAGTATGACCCCGGTATTCTTTCTATCTGATGGCTATTTGAATACGAGCTCCGAACCCTGGATGATTCCCAATCCTGATGACATCCCGGCCATTACCGTCGAAAACCGGACCGACCCCGAAGGGTACCAGCCTTATCTTAGAGATCCAATTACGCTCGCAAGGCCCTGGGCCATTCCGGGAACACCGGGTCTGGAGCACAGAGTGGGTGGGTTGGGGAAACAGGACATCACCGGAAACGTTTCATATGATCCCGACGATCACCAGCATATGGTGAACACAAGGGCACAGAAGGTGGCCAACATCGCAGATCGCATTCCACTCCAGGATGTCGAAGGTCCCGCCGGAGGAGATCTGCTGGTGGTTGGCTGGGGCGGAACATACGGTGCATTGCGATCGGCTGTCCGGAAAGCCCAGGCCAAAGGACAATCAGTCGCCCATGCCCACATCCGGTATCTCAATCCCTTCCCCAGGAATCTTGGAAATTTGTTGAGCAGATACAGAAAGGTCCTGGTCCCGGAACTGAACATGGGTCAATTGTCAATGCTGCTCAACGCGAAATTCCCGGTGCGTGTTGTCTCTTACCCGAAGGTGAAGGGACAACCCTTCAAGATATCCGAGATTTCCAACAAAATTGACGAACTTCTAAAAGCCTAACTCGCCTGGGAGATTTTAAAAATGGCTGAAGCTGCCCTGGAATTACCTACACTGACAAGAAAGGATTTTGTCTCCGACCAGGAAGTCCGATGGTGTCCTGGTTGTGGAGACTATGCCATATTGGCCCAGATGCAGAAGATTCTGCCTGAACTGGGTATCCCTAGAGAAAAAACGGTGTTCATCTCCGGCATCGGGTGCTCTAGCCGATTCCCCTATTACATGAATACCTATGGAATCCATTCTATTCATGGAAGAGCGCCAACACTTGCCACCGGGCTTAAAGTGGCGAACCCCGATCTCACCGTTTGGGTAATCACCGGAGATGGGGATGGGCTTTCGATCGGCGGAAATCACCTGCTGCATATTCTGCGGCGAAATGTGAATGTGAACATTATCCTGTTCAACAATCGCATTTATGGTCTTACGAAGGGGCAGTACTCCCCCACCTCCTTGCCGGGGCATAAAACCAAGACCTCACCCATGGGATCCATCGAGCAATCATTCAATCCCACATCTGTCGCCATTGGCGCAGAAGCCACTTTCGTTGCGCGAACGGTTGACCGGAATACGAAGCACCTGGCAGATATACTTCTGGCTGCCGCCCGGCACAAAGGCACATCCTTTGTAGAGATCTATCAGAATTGCAACATCTTCAACGATGGGGCCTGGTCACATATCACGGACGCCAATACCAAGGACGACCACACGCTGATCCTGGAGCACGGTGAGCCAATGATCTTCGGAGTGGAGAAGAACAAGGGCATCCGGCTGAATGGTCTTTCTCCGGAAGTCGTCACGCTTGGTAACGGAATTTCAGAATCGGATATTCTCGTGCACGACGAGAATACCGAGCAGCCGGCTCTGGCAAATATGGTAAGCCGTATGTCCTTTCCGGAGTTTCCCGTGCCCCTTGGTGTGTTTCGCTCAATTCAGCGTCCCACTTACGAGGAAGCTGTTGTCACACAGGGCGAAAACGCTGTGGAAGAACGTGGGGCGGGTGACCTCGCCAAACTCTACAGTTCTGCAGACACCTGGGTCGTGGACGAACAGGAAGGTTTTCAGCGGGATTTTGCGGAGCAGGCCGCTTCCGATACCCCGGAAATCATTCCGGGTATCAATGAGGAAGATCCGCTGGACCTCAAGACGGAATTCCAGCACCTGATGACGGATCCTGTTACGACGCTGCAACTTGGGACCCCGGAGACCATCACATCGGACACATCGCTCAGAGATGCCCTGAACATCATGGTCGAAAAACACGTGGCCTGTCTCCTCATTATGGACAATCCCACCGAGGTCAAGGGCATTCTTGTTGAAGGTGATATCTTCAACAAGATCGCGGGACAAGACATCGACATGGAGAATACCACTGTCTCGGAGTTCATGACCCCGAATCCCACGACGATGAGATCTTCCGACTCCATCGGATACGTGCTGCACCTGATGGCACTGCACGGGTATAGACATATTCCAGTGGTCGATGACCAGGCCAAACCCATCGGAGTTGCCTCTTTCAAAGCCGGATTGCAGTTCATCGTAAAACTATATACGCAGGAAAACCTGAACAACTGACAGATTGCTTGTCAATCGAAGCTGAGGCCCACGGAGACAACTTTCGTGGGCCTTCTTCATAGGTTATCTTTCCCGGGTTCCAACTGGGCAATGTCTGGTTTCCGTCTTGAGGCTATAAATGAACAACCTGAGAGTAGGCGTGGTAGGATCTGGAGGCATGGGAACACGTCGGGCAGAATCATTCAATGCACTCCCGGAGTGCGAGGTGGTAGGTCTTGCTGCAAGAAATCCCGATACCGGACCGGCCCTGGCCGGGAAACTGGGCATCCAGTTGAGCGATGGCTGGGAAGACCTGGTGGCTCGGGAGGATATCGACGCGATCGCCGTATGTACGCACAACGAGTTGCACGGTGCGATCATCCTGAGGGCGCTGGAAGCCGGCAAGCACGTGTTCACCGAATACCCTGTCGTACGTCACCTTGAGGAAGCAGACGCGCTGCATGCTGTTCTCAAGAACGCGGGACCGGTGCTGCGTGTTGCCCACGGCGAAAATGTATCCCGGACACATCAGAGCCTGAGAAAACAGGTCGCTGAACTCGGTGAGTTGTTGGCGATATTCTTCCAGCGATTGACGCCTGGACGAGGCGCTCGCCCCGAGGTCTTGTTTAACCTGAATCAGAGTGGACCACCAGCCCTGTTTTTTGTGTATCACATTTACGCACTGGTCGATCTGTTCGGACCGGCAAGCTGGGTGGAATGTGGTGCGAAATATCAGAATTTGAACAAAGATGGCGGCTATCAAAGTTTTGTGAACACGGTTACGGTAGGGTTCGAACAGGGCGGACTGGGTCAGTGGAATTGGGCAGGTGGAATCGCGATACAACAGGCGGCAGAATCCATGAGCATTCTGTTGGAGGGCGGTGCCCTGCTGCGACAGGAAGGCAGCTGGCAGATCTCGAGACAGAGCGAATCCATTCCCCTGGCGTCGGTCGAGAAGGAAATGACCCTGGAGGAACAGTTCATCGAAGAGATTCTGACAGGGTCGGAGTCCTGGAAGAAAGATGCATCCTCGGCGTTGAACGCGGCGCGAATCGGGTTGGCAGCAGAAAAGTCCGTCGAATTGAGCCAGCGAGTTCACATCGAATAGGTCAATCGTTGCACAATGGAGGAATTCGGCCAATGTCCCTGCAAATTTCGGTTGAAGATCTGTCTTTCAATGCGGAAGGACTCGACGTAGAGAAGGCTGCGGCAGCCTTCGAAATGCACGGCTGCTGTATTGTCCGTGGCGCGATGCGACCCTATCTGGCGGAACTCTCCAGGGACATCGAGGTCACGGCCCAGGCCTCTCTCGATCTGCTCGAGGATGCGGTGGAGATCCCTGAAGGATGGAAGACCCCCAACGGAACGCTTTTCATACCCGCTCCAGAGAACTATCAGCGGGACAAGCAGATCATGGTCCTTGCCGTCAACTACCAGACCAGCTTGGCCTTTTTCAGGTCCGCACTGGATTCCCGTACACTGGATCTCGTGGAGGCCATTCTGGGTCCAAAGATCGAACTATTTGGAAATGGCCAGTGCCTCTACAAGGAGCCAGTGGGTGGACACCCGAAGCACCTCCATCAGGATTCCGCCTATTTCGAGCACCGATACGAAGGTCCTGTAGGGACACTCACGTATGTGGTCGATACAGGTCTGGAGAACGGCGCCCTCCATGTGGTTCCCGGCTCGCACAAGATGGGGCAGTTGGAACACATCGATACCTTCTCCCATCTCGGGCTGGACGAAGGGGAATGGCCCTGGGAACGGGCGCTGCCCATTGTCGGCAAAGCAGGTGACACCATCTTCTTCCACGTGAAAACCATCCATGGCTCACAGGAGAATCGATCGGACAAGGCACGACCGGTTTTCATAAACCGCTATCGAAGATCCGACGATTTCGCAACGATCAGGGGTACAACGGCAGCCAACAGGGCGGAGGCGGAGAAACACGCGGCGGAAGTGAAAAAAGAAAACGAGCGTGGACTGATGGTAAGGGGCTTTCGCTCGCCTGAGTAAATATCGTAGATCTCTTTGTATTTGCGGTCCTGCGTCTACTTGTCGTGGGACCGCTTTTTGATGGCTGTAATCAGACCCGGGTCGAAATCTTTCAGTCCTTCAGGTCCGAGTCGCTCTGCCTCAGCCAGTCCTTCCTGGATCTTGCGCTTGATCGCCCCCACGTCGATCGCCAGAAAGGCATCGGGAAACTGGGCCAGTTTCAAGTATGCATTGTTGTAATGCTTTACAACACCGTGGTAGATGCCTCGCTGAAGCTGGTGATGCGAGGCAGCCAGTTGTATCAGTCCCTGAAAGAAGATTCGGCTGGGCTCCGTGTGTCGTTTCCAGATGAATTCCCAGGCCTCGTGACTCTCCCAGAATTCCCCTGCATTAAACAGGTTGATCCCCCGTTTGAAATCGTCCAGATCCTCAGGAGACATCTCGGGTTCCACAGCCTCCTCAGGCAGAATCGTGTAAGTATCCTTTATTCTGGCGGACATCCCTAGTTGGGTCATCTCGATATACCTCTGTCCGGATTCACAATGGCATTGGAAGGCATCACTGATGCGCCTTTAGCAGGGTTTCAATGGCGATGAGATTCGCCTGCACACGAACCTCGAGAGGCTCGGCGGTCGGCGTTTCGGTGGTGATCAATCTGTCGGTAACACCCTGATCATAAATCACGATGGGAACGCCTGACCCTTTTCTCCGTTTCGCGATTTCCAAATCTGGGAAAATCACACCGTTTTTCGCAATTTCACCTTCGATGATCGGATGTGGATTCACGGGGCAGACCTTGGACACACGTCTGGCCATTTCCGGACCGGCAGGGAAAAGACCGCGAACTTGTTCGTAGAGATAAAATCCGGGGCTCTCCCAGTCCTCGTGGAGATCCAGAATAGTCTCAAATTTCCGTCCTATGATATGCTGCTTGATGAGCTCGATTTCCTGTACATCATCATCATTCTGATAGGCCCAGTTGATATCGATGCCCTGGTGGTTCTCTCTCTGGTTGTTGACATATCCGTGAGGGTTCAAACACGGGATCACTTCGAATTGGAAGTGATCCAGCCATTCACCCGGATCGCCCTCCAGAAACTGTAAAGCGCTTTCGACACCGGCGGGTTCATCTCCGTGAGTACCGGCATTGAACAGGATGGTCGGAAGCGCGGTATCAGTGGAAAGCGATACCCTGTAAACCGGCGACCCGGCAATTTCATCCAGGACCTCCACGTGCATGTGCTTGCTCCGAAGCGCCTCTATTCTGGAAACCACATCATTGTATCCGCGCTGCATATGCCTCCTGAGTCATCAAATTTTGGCTTGCTGATCGGATAAATGTAACGTTTCCAGGGGTTTCTAGCAACCTCGGGGCTATAATTCGGAGCATTACGCTTCCGCATCCAAACGATTTTTCTTGCTCAACAGGCCTGTTTTGTCTAATTTATTCCCTCTACAGAGTACTTGTAAACTTGGAAGCACGTGAACACAGAAAAGGAACAGGCATGAACGAGCGACGAGGTCGTATTAAAGTTTGTCGATTTTGCGAAGACAAGATCGAATTTGTGGACTACAAGGATGAGCGCCTGCTCCGGCGTTTCGTGAATGAGCGCGGAAAGATTTTTCCGCGTCGCGGATCCGGCACGTGTGCAAGGCACCAGCGGACGCTTGCAGGGGCGATCAAGAGGGCACGACAGATCGCACTGCTCCCCTTCGCAGAAGACAATGTGCGATAGATCGGATTCAGGATTTTACAAAGGGTGACCACCAATGGTGGTCACCCTTTTTTCATTTGTCACCTGGATGCTTTCTTCTCCGCTCCGATTCCACATCCTCGAACCAGGTCTCCAGCGCGAGTTTCATCCTGGAGAGTCGAGCGGGTTCCAACCTGGCAAGATCTTTCAGTTCAAGCGGATCTTCATAGAGATTGTACAATTCGGGAGCTTCAGGCGCCGGGACAGTTCTCTCTGGTTCTTGCGTTCTGACGATGTCGGTAAACTGGTCCGGCTCATATTTCAAAGCCCGGTCCATCGTCAAATCTTCCCCTGCGACCACCATGGTCTCCTTGATTCGGGGGCGCACCAGCTTCCACGGGCCATCTCTCATGGCCGCATTACTGGTCGCAACCGGCGTGTACCGGTTCCACTGCCAGAATCTCGGGATCTGGGGACCAGCCCCCTCCTCCCTCAGCAATGGCAAGACGGATTCGCCATCCAGACGAATGTGTTCCGGTATTTCGAATCCGGCAGCCTGCGCAAGAGTGGGCAGCCAATCCGTGAAGTGGACCACCTCATCCACACGGGTACCGGATTTCAGTGCACCAGGCCATCTGATAACCATCGGGACACGGATTCCACCTTCGTAAACATTTCCCTTCGCGCCATTGAATCCGCAATTGTGTCGGGCCGTGTTCATGTCGCCCTGGCCGCCCAATTGTGGGCCGTTGTCACTGGTAAACATCACAAGGGTGTTTTCAGTCAGTCCGTGATCATCGAGTTTCTGAAGAATACGTTCGAGACCCTGATCCACACGGCTGATCATCCCGTAGATTTGGCTGACCCCCTCAGTGTATTTTCCTGATTCCCGAAACGGGTTCACGTCCTCATCCGGTGCCTGCAGGGGAAAGTGGGGTGCGTTGTAGGTCAGGTGCAAAAAGAACGGTTCATCCTTGTGCCGATCGATGAAACCGGTCGCCTCTTCGGTGAAGACGTCCGTGAGATATCGCCCGTCAGCCTGTTCGAGTTGTCCGTTGCGGTCCAGTCTCCAGTCATAATAGTCCTGCCGCCCGCCGCGAAATCCAGCGAACTCATCGAACCCTCTGGCATTCGGATGATAGCGTTTGTCCAGCGCTCCCAGATGCCACTTGCCGACCAGACCTGTGGTATAACCGGCCGACTTGAACAGATCGGCTATTGTGACTTCATCCAGCCCCCAGGCGATCCAGGCCCCGGCCTTCAAGCGTGTCGATGGCACCTGTCCGATGAGGGTATCTCCCCGTCAACAAAGCCCCTCTTGAAGGGGCACACACGCAGGACCCGGAGTAATACTGGGTCAGACAAACTCCCTCGCCCACCAGTCCATCCAGCACAGGCGTCCTGCACGCACCCTCGCTGAATACCCCGAAATCCCCGTAACCCATATCATCAACTAGCACCAGCACCACATTAGGTCTTGCCATATCGACCTCTGTTTTAAATTTCGGGGGATCGGATGTGGTCCAACACGCCATCCTCCTGATCAGGCTGGAGGATTATGTTTGGTGAGTTCCTTGATGATCGCATCGACATCATTACCTGATTCACTGGGGAACAAGAACGCCTTGACTGCGAGCCTGGCGGGCGGCAGTGTCTCTCGCACGCCCTCTGCCAACGCTTTGATTGCCGCGTCATGCACTACACCGTTACTCACAACCACGCCCTTGTTTCCTTTCATCAGGAAGTCCTGTCCAAAATCCAGTACATTCCCGTGCATATCCGTAACGGTGCCGCCGGCCTCTTCAACAACAATGGAACCCGCAGCGTGGTCCCAGATCTTTTCGTGATAATCTGAATACTTTGGCGAAGGCAGTCGCAGATACAAAATGGCCTCTCCCCTGGCCACGGCCGCATACTTGGCCTGACTGTCCATACGCAGGGAAGGTCTGTCGATCCCTGTCGCTTTGGCGATTCGGCTTTGCAGGTCGTGATCGCCATGCCCGGACTCCACACTTTCAACAAATCTCCAGCCCTCCGGGTTTTGTTCCCTGTTTACCCGAATCGCCCGGCTTTCCCCTCCGGCGAGCGGCGAAATCATAGTGCCTGCCCCTCTCGTAGCGGCAAGCATGATGCCCGAGATGCCGTCTGTGTCCGCCGGATCCATTCTGAGCGCCGGACATCCCAATACGCCGACTTTGACCTCGCCACGTTCGATGAGTGCCAGTGCAACAGCATACTGATCATTTCTCAGAAAGCCTTTCGTGCCGTCGATCGGATCCAGGGTCCAGTACCGATCGGAAACCTTCCCATTTCCGTAGTCGATCCATTGGCAAATGTCTTTCAAACTGGCTGAAGCCTCGATTGCGCTTACATACGAGCCTAACCGCTCCGCCATTTCAACGTTGTCGGACTGTCTTAGCGTCTCGGCATCTTCCTCAGCCACAATGGGATCTTCCGTGAAAGCCTCTTTGAGACGCCGGCAGACCAGCGCCTGAGACCCGAAGTCGGCGATCGTAACCGGGCTCCTGTCCGCCTTCTCGAGGGAGGCGTTGACCACCATCTCCTCACGCACCGTCCGGCATAACACGGTCGCCTCCCTGACCGCCTCGATCGCAACCTGCAATTCCCTCTCGTAACCCATTCAATTCCCCACTGTCACGTGATAACCCTCATTCGAACATCTTCTTACCCAATGTGATCCCGTGCTTGAGAACAGGATCCTCCGATTGCCCGGCTTTCTCCAGCCGGCTCCAGAGCAGAGTTTCGAGCTGTTCCTCCAATACCTTCCCGGTCTGCGGATCGTCCTCCCAGAGGTTCTGTGCTTCTCCCGGATCCGAAGCCAGATCGTACAATTCGCGTGCCGGTTTACCATAGAAATCCGGCGCCCTCGATACGATCAGTTTATGTGTGTCCGTACGAATCGCCCACTTCGACATCCACGTACATTCCTCTGTCAAAACCACTTCTCCATTCGAATCCGGTGATTCACCCTTCATGAACGACAGAATCGAATTTCCATCCATCGCATCAGGTCGCGGTAGCCCGGCGCCTTCCAGTACGGTGGGTGCAAGATCCGAGTGCTGGACAAGCGAATCGATACGACCCTCTCCACCCAATGCACCTGGCCATTTTACGATCAGCGGTACTTTGATATCGGTCTCATACAATCCATGATGGTCGAAATAGATCCCGTGTTCGCCCAACTCCTCACCGTGATCGCCGAACACAATCACCACGGTGTCGTCGGCAAGGCCCAATTCATCCAGTGTGCCCAACAGATCCCTTACCCCTTCGTCGGCGCTTCGGACCTCCGAATCGTACTGGGCCCTTACAAACTCTATATCTGTGATCTGATTCCCTTCAGCGCCCGGCCATTCGGAAGCCATCACATCCAGCCACCGGGTGGACCACCAGTCCATCAGCGGGCGTTCGTAAAACGATGAAAGACTCCCCTTGTTCTGAACGGTGGGATCGCCCTCATAAAACAGATTCCTGAATTTCTTGGCCGGCATATAGGGCGTATGAGGGTCCCAATAGTGTACGAACATGAAGAACGGATCGTCCGACCTGTGTTTCAACCATTCGATTGCCGCGTAGTTGAAGGTCTGGCAACTTGGAAACGTCCCTTTTTCACGTGGATTGATGTAATCCTTGAATCCTCTGGCGAACCAACTTTGGTGGTGATCCGCCAGATTGTCGACGGCCACAGTTGCATAGCCTGCGTCGGTGAGAAGCTCAGGCAAAAAGGGCGATTGGTCGTCCAGAACCCAATCTCCACGGTGAGCCACAATGCCATGTGTCGTTGGTAGCTGCCCGGTAAAGAGTGTGGTGAATGAGGGTTGCGTGGGGATACACGGAGCGAAAAACCGGTCGAAACAGAAGCCTCCTTCTGCCAACCCATCCAGGAGTGGAGACGTTGCCCTGTGGTAGCCGTAACACCCGAGACGATCCGCCCGGAGACTGTCGATGCCGATCAGTAGAAAATTCATAACTGTACTTCCCTTGAAAAAGTGTACACGGGGTTAGGTGAGGTGTAGCTGTTCGAAGTTATCCGGACACGTTTGTCCCAGAGTAGAGTGTCTTCGGCGATGGTTGTAGAATTTGATGTAGTGATC
>Ga0114999_10000181_pt1 | contig 92859 bp, 71 predicted proteins | sample ArcticOcean_MG_C_3_FD_89820 | JGI IMG/M metagenome (GOLD analysis project Ga0114999, IMG submission 89820) | Marine microbial communities from western Arctic Ocean - ArcticOcean_MG_CB8_126 | ecosystem: Environmental > Aquatic > Marine > Oceanic | place: Arctic Ocean: Canada Basin | collected...
CACCGTTTGATTGAACGAACAGAAATTCGACGATGGTTGCCAAAAGTACGAGAGGCCTTCAACACGCCTGCCTGAATCCAATTCCTCACTGTCTGGCATGACACACCCAGCATTTCACTTGCTACACCCACTGATACCGCTCGGCCTTGCCCTGAAACTTGATCCCGATGAAAATTGTTCACAGCCATGACTCCTTGGTTAACTCAAGGATTTGTGGTTAGGGGCTGAATTGGTGTTGGTAGCACCTTTTCAGTCCCGTTTATGTATCGGGTCTCCTTTTCAGTATGCCCGTTGAGAGCCTTTGTAATAAAAAGAAACCCGGTTTCTCGAAGAAACCGGGTTTCTCAGTGTCCTCTATACCTCCGGCAGTTCCCACGGTTTTCGCCATTCGGGGCGGCCGCGTAGGGCGTTGGCTTCTTTGTCGTTCTCGAACATTTCGGTCTCGGGATTAAGGACGACCCGTCGGCCCAACCGCGATGAGATGTTGCCGGCGTGGCAGAGGATGGACGCCGGGTGGCCGACGGTTTCGAGATCACAGGCCGGTTTTTCGCGCGACTTAATACAGTCGATGAAGTTCTGCACATGCGGGGTGGCGTCGCTGTCGCCGGCGCCTTCTTTGATGAGCTTGCTGCCGGGACCGTAGGCACGCCAGCGGGTGTTGCCGATGATGAGGTAGCCTTTATCTCCGTAAACGGCAGCGCCTTCCGACTCGCCGTGGAAGTTGTACGGCGCCCAAATGCGCATTTCGTAGGTGAGAAATTTGGGCGGACTTTTCGGCGGCTTGGTTACGTCCTTGCTGTCGGCGGAACTGCCGTACTCGTAGTTGACCTGCAGCGTGTCGGGCCATTCCTGCATGTCGTCGAAGTACCACTTGCCGCCGCTGGATGTGATGGCTGTGGGGAAGACGATGGGATCGTCGCCCTGTGCTTCACATGCGGCGTTGAGTGAGGCGAAGGCCATGTCGAGACGGTGCACGCCGTCGTTGCCCAGATCGCCGGTGCCGTAATCGTAAAACCATCGCCAGCGACCGTGGAAGCGATTGCGATTAAACGGTCGTTTCGGTGCCGCACCGAGCCACATGTTGTAATCGACATTGGCTGGCGGGGCGCTGTCGGCGGGACGGCCGATGTTGCCCTGTCTGGTGCTTTCCCACGCCTTGGCGACGAGGCATTTGCCGAGTGCGCCGGTGCGGATAAACGCCAACGCCGACTTCAACCGTTCGGTCGAGCGGTGCTGTGATCCCATTTGCACGACGCGTTTGTATTTACGAAGGGCGGCGACCATGCGCCGACCTTCGATAATGTTGTGGCCGTCGGGTTTTTCAACGTAAACGTCTTTGCCCGCCTGGCAAGCAAGGATGGTGGGAATGGCGTGCCAATGATCGGGCGTGCCGACGACGACGGCATCGAGGGTGTCGTCGTCGATGATCTTGCGAAAGTCCTTGAAGACTTTGGGTTCTTTGCCCTGAAGTTCAGTGACGGCTTTCAACGTGGGGGCCAAGCGCGAATGATCGATTTCGGCAATGCTGACGATCTCGGCGAATTTGTTCTTCGCGAAGTAGCGATTGAGCGACGCGGCACGCCCTGCGGAACCGACGATGCCCACGCGGACCCGTTCACTGGCAGAGGCTTTGGCGACTTGCTGGAGAGCGGCGACACCGGCTGCAGTTGCGGTGCCGGCTGCGGAACGTTTGAGGAAGTTTCTGCGATCCATCATCGATCCCTTTGAGTTGGGTTGCTTGAATCGGCGAGAGGCGTCGGGAGTCGATCAGATCAGGGGACTTACGCCCCCCGCTCGCCTTTGACCCGAGTTTGTTGTGCCCCTATTATTCTGACGGGAATGGGTGTGGATGTCGAATGATATAGGGGTGATTTGATGGGTGAGGGATGCCCCACGGGGCGCGGGCCGTGGGCTTTGGGGACGACCTGCGAGAGCGAATCATCGCATGAGCGGGTTGTTGATCCGTATCTTCATGGGGTGCGGATCGATAGTTTTCTTGTGCGCGCGTTTCGAAATTACACGTCGTTCCGCATGGCGCGAATGGTGCGGGCCGGCTTGGTGACGATTGACGGAGAGACTGCCGTCGATTGGCAACGCGTGCGTGGGGGACAAAGGGTGACGGTGCGGTTGGCCGAACCGCCGGATAAGTTGCTGGAATCGGAAGCGATTCCATTGGACATCGTCTTTGAAGATGAGTGGTTGCTCGTCGTCAACAAGCCGGCGGGAATGGTGGCGCATCCGGTGAACGCCATTTATCGCGGCACATTGGCCAACGCCGTGCAGTATCACCTCGACTGTCAAACATCACGCAAGGGATTGTTACGGCCCGGCATCGTGCATCGGCTCGACCGGCAGACGAGCGGTCTGTTGGTGATTGCGAAAGACCATCTGACGCATCGCCGACTGTCGATCGATTTTCAGCACCGGCGAGTTGAGAAATCATATCTTGCGTTGGTGGAGGGGAACGTCGAAACAGACGACGGCGAGATTGCGCTGCCGATTGGGAGACGCCCCGAACACGGTACGATTCTGGCGTCCGCCGCCACCGATGCTGTCAACGCGCGGTCGGCACGGACGCTGTTTCGGGTTGAACAGAGATTTGGAGAATTCACGCTGCTTTCGGTGACTCCGCAGACGGGACGGAATCACCAGATTCGCGTACACATGGCGGCCATCGGGCATCCGGTGGTTGGCGATGTGTTTTACGACCGCGACGGGCGAATCAAGGAACAACCGGCGGATGTCAGCGCGCTGATATCGCGGCACGCGTTGCATGCGATACATTTAGCGTTCGCGCATCCGCACACCGGAGAGCGTTGCGACTACGACGGACCGTTGGCGAAAGATTTTCTCGACGCGCTGACTGAGTTGGCTGTTGACTGAACGCCGCTTGCAGTTTCGCAGCGTCAGAATGTTTCTTTGGCTGCGAAACCGCAAGCGGACTTACTAAACCAAGAGTGAAGCCGGTTCGCTGTCGTTGACTTCGCTGTCTTCATCATCGACGACGGCGAGGCTTTGCAGGCTGATTTTGTGCATGCCGTCGAAGGCGGCCACCTTGTAGCATTCCGACATGGTGGGATAGTTGAAGACGTTGTCGCGGAAGTAGTCGATGGTTCCGCCGTGAGCCATGACGGCCTGTCCGATGTGGACGATCTCTGTGGCTGTCTCGCCGATGCAGTGCACGCCGAGCAGTTGTCGCGTTTCGCGATGGAACAGCAATTTCAGCATGCCCATTTCATCGCCGTTGATCTGGCCACGCACGATTTCCCGGAACCGGGCCATGCCGACTTCGTAGGGAACGTGTTCGGCGGTGAGTTGCTGCTCGTTCTTGCCGACCATCGAGATTTCCGGAATGGTAAACAGACCGTAGGGCAACTGAGGGCAGGCGTCGAACGGCTCGCCAAATGCATGGCAGACGGCACGACGGCCCTGTTCCATTGAGACGCTGGCCAGGGCCGGAAAACCGACGACATCGCCGACTCCGTAGATGTGTTCGACCCACGACTGTTGATCTTCGTTGCACCACAAACGGCCGCGTTCGTCGGCTTCCAGTCCCGCAGCTGGCAAATTCAAATCGGCGGTATCGCCCGTTCGTCCAACGCTGAACAACGCCGTTTCACCGATGACGCGTTTTCCACTTTCCAACTGCACGGCGACCAAACCTCGTTGCAGTCGGTCGATGCCGATGACTTCTTCTCCCAGTCGGAATGTCATTCCCACCGAGCGGGCATGGTGCAGCAAGGTATCGACGATCTCGCGGTCGCAGAATTCGAGCAGTCGTTCGCGACCGTCGATTACCGTGACATCGACGCCAAGGATGGCGAACATGATGCCGTATTCAATGCCAATTACTCCGCCGCCGATGACAACGAGCGATCGTGGGATATGGTCGAGTTGCAGCAACTCGTCGGAGTCGAAAACGGTTTTGCCGTCGAACGGAATGTTCGCCGGTCGAGCCGGCGTTGTACCGGTCGCGACGAGAATCTTGTCGGCTTCCAGCAGGGTCTTTCCTTCCTGCGTCGCCACTTCCACTTCGTTTGGACCCACGAAACGGGCAGCGCCGACGAATGCTTCAACACCGTTGCGTTCGAGTTGGTCGCGGACGATATCCAATTCGTGCTGCGTGACCTGTTCGAGTTTGCGGCGGAGGTCGTCCATGGTGATGTGGCGTTTGCGGCGATACTGATCGCCATACACATCACGCTGGCGATATCCGGTCAGATGCAGGATGGCCTCGCGCATGGTCTTCGAGGGAATGGTGCCGGTATGCAGGCAAACGCCACCCATGGTGACGGAGCGGCGCTCGATGATCGCCGCGCGTTTATTCATTTTTGCGGCTGCAATCGCGCCTTTTCGGCCCGCTGGGCCACTACCAATCACCACAAGATCGTAACGCATGTCAATCAGTCCATCATGAGGAGCGCATTTCGCGCATTCTTTTTACGGCTGATGCTGTGATCGTCCAAAAGTGAACAGGGGGTAGATGGGGGGACTAAAAAACACACGATGTGTAAGAAGAACACGTTGACATTGTCGGTGATACCGATTATCTGGCGTCAATTATCCGCTCATTTAGCCGGCTGGCTTGCCCGCCGTGATTGCATCGCGACGTTTGACGCACACACGCCCCGCAGGCGGGGCGGCTAAATGGGTTTGTAACAGCCGCGAAAACCGATCTGGTCGGCTTTGCCCGGCGTGAAGTAAAATTGAGTTCGCACTTTGAATGCGTGTGGGTCTTTCATTTTCTGGGAGTTGACAGGATGCAGTATTTTGTGCGGAGACCGTGGGACTTGCCGCAGCGCGAGCACACGCCGCCCGATGTTTTCGAGAACCGTCAGACGCACCGTCGCAATTTTCTGAAGCAAATGGGGCTGTCGGTGGCAGGGATCGGGCTGGCGAGTTCCCTTGCCGGATGCGCAAAACCGACCGACGAAGAGATCGAAGCGGCTGGCGACGTCGGATGGCTGCCGAAAGAATTCGCCGAGAAGTATCCCGCAAAACGGAATGCAGCATTCGAGTACGGCCGGGCGGAAACCGAGCCGCGAGCCGCTGCGGAGTACACCAACTTCTACGAATTCTCCAGCAGCAAAGACAGTTGGCGGAAGGTGTCGAAGTTCAACCCGTCCCCGTGGTCGATTGAAGTGGACGGTTTGTGCGGCAAGCCACGCACGTTCGACCTCGACGACATTTACAACCTGTTTCCATTGGAAGAACGGGCGTATCGGCATCGCTGCGTCGAAACGTGGGCGATGTGCGTTCCCTGGACCGGGTTTCCATTCGCCGAGTTGCTGAAATTAGTCGAGCCAAAGCCGAAGGCGAAATTCGTCACAATCGAATCGTTCGTGCGGCCCAAAGAAGCACCGGCGATGGGCAACGACAGATTTCCGTGGCCTTACACCGAAGGGCTGACGGTGGACGAAGCGATGAACGACATGGCGTTTCTGGCGACCGGCGTCTACGGAGAAGCGTTACCGAAACAGCACGGCGCACCGCTGCGGCTCGTTGTCCCCTGGAAGTACGGTTTCAAAAGCATTAAGTCACCCGTGCGAATCACCCTGACCGAACGGCAACCGCTGACGTTTTGGAACGGGCAGATGCCACACGAGTACGGCTTCACGGCCAACGTCGAACCGGAAGTTCCGCACCCGCGTTGGTCTCAGGCGACCGAGTGGATGCTGGGAACCAGAAAAGAGCATGACTCGGTGATTTACAACGGCTACGGCGAACACGTCGGCGGGTTGTATGCGTGATGAATGAAGCGTTCGATCCCACGGGCCGCGGCCCGTGGGCTTTGGGGGTGTGACGAAATCACGCTTGCTCGTACCAGACTCGCACGAATTGATGCCAAGACGAGTGCATTTCGCCGCTGGTGGCCAGGGCGGCGTCGGTGGAGCCTTCTTCGTGCGGACTATGAATGTTGGGCAGCACCACTGTTTCGACATTGATGATGCGGACGTTTTTGCTTTTCGCCCACTGAGCGGCAGCGGACGCGGCATCGTCAAACGTGCCGTACTCGCCGCGCTTGAGGAACCCCGGCGCTGAAAACTCCCGGGGGATAAAATCCTTGAAGTCGAACATGGTGCCTCACGCGAGATGGAAGGGATGAGAATGCGGGCGATTACACAATCCAATTCAACAGAGGAACCGAATGCAGAGCGGGTAGCGGTATTCGTATCCTTCGTTGGCTTTGATCGCTGCCATGATGGTGACCACGATGTTGAAGATGACCACCGCGATTAGCAACGGGATGCCGACGAGTACGAACATGAGTGGGATGCAGATTATGACGTAGATCATGATGCTGATCTGAAAGTTGAGCGCTTCCTTGCCCTGATCATCGACCAGCGGCATTTCTTCTCGCTTGATCAGCCAGATGATTAGCGGCCCGAGAATGTTGCCAAACGGAACGAAATGGCCTGAGAACATGCTGAGATGGCAGAACATGGCCCACATGCGCTCGTCTTTGCCGACATCGTCCATCGGACGATCGTCTTCGGGTTCGTCGAATTCGTTCTGATCGTCGTAATTCATCACGCCGGTTTTCTAAGAGAGTCGGAGCGGTCGGTTACCGCCGGTTCAGCTTGGACAGCAGCCGCAGGATTTCGAGGTAGAGCCAGACGAGGGTCACCAGCAGGCCGAAGGCTCCGTACCATTCCAGCGATTTCGGAGCGCCGTGAGCTGCGCCACGTTCGATGAAATCAAAATCGAGTACGAGATTCAGCGCGGCGATGACCACAACAAACAGACTGAAGAGAATACCCATTGGGCCGGCGCTATGAACAAACGGCATCGGCGGGCCAAACATGCTCATAATAAAGGAGATGAAATAGACGAGGCAGATCCCGCCGGTGGCCGCACAGACGCCCGCTTTGAATCGCTCCGTCGCGCGAATGATGCCCGTGCTGTAGGCGATAAGCATGACCGCCAACGTCGCGAACGTCAGGCTGGCCGCTTGAAACACAATGCCATTTTGAAAATGGTTGTACATGGCGGAGATGCCGCCCAGAAAAAGTCCTTCGGCCAGCGCATACATGGGGGCCGTGTAGATCGCCCATTCTTTCTTGAAGATGGTGATCAACGCCAGCACAAGGCCACCAATGGCACCGCCAATCATCACGGGCATGGCCTGAGCCGGGTTGGCGATAAACATTTTCCAGGTATACGCCGCCGACGTGACAACCAGCACCAGCAGGATACCAGTTTTCATGGCGGTCCCGGCGACCGTCATCGTGTTCGTCGATTCGTAAACGTCGAATTGCTCGAAGGTTTTGTTGGAAAGCACGGGGTTGCTGGATCGCATCATTGGCTGAATTCCTTTAACTGCAGCACCAAGGGCGACGGTCATTCACCGACGGGACAGGTGCGGAATATGAAACGGTTGTCACCGGCTGTTGGATCACTCGATTTTTTGTGATTCTCGTCGATTCGCCGTGGCGGTGCCAGCGCAATTACGGCGCGTGACGGGAATTGGGATGGATTTGTGTATTGTCTATGGTGTCGGCGGTAACTGGAAGTCGTCGCGGACGGCGGGTAGGCTAAGAGACGCCCGGAAAGTTCCCAAAGCCCACGGGCTGCGCCCCGTGGGATCAAGCAGTTCAACAGGATTTCTCAAATGTTTCATACAAGACGTTCGATTCTCATTGCGCCGGCTGTATGTCTGGCGTGTGGGCTGCTGTTATTTGTGGGGCAGGAGAGTTCGCCGCCGGTTGAGGCACGTGTGCTCGAAGCCGAAGGGAAGCTGCAGTGGTATCGCGGCAATTTACATACGCATTCGCTGTGGAGCGACGGTGACGATTACCTGGAGATGATCGCCAAGTGGTACAAGCAGAAAGATTACGATTTCCTCTGCTTCACCGATCATAACGTGCTGGCGAACCGCGAACGCTGGACCGATGTGCTGAAAAATAAGGGCGGGCAAAAGGCGTACGACAAACTGAAAGCGTCGATGCCGAAAGACTGGGTGGAAGAGCGAACGGTCGATGGTCGGTTGGAAGTGCGACTAAAGCGGTTCTATGAAGTCAACGAACAGTTCGCCGAGCCGGGAAAATTTCTGCTGATTCAGGGCGAGGAAGTGACCGACCGTTTTCGCAATCTGCCGGTGCACATCAACATGACCAACGTGACGGAATTGATTCCGCCACTGCACGGCGACAGCGTGTACGAGGTGATGCAGAACAACGTTGGCCGGGCGGTCGCTCAGCGGGAACGCACAAAGAAACCGTTGCTGGTTCATTTGAACCATCCGAATTTCGGCTACGGCGTGACGGCCGAAGATTTGATGCGAGTTCGCGGGGAAAATTTCTTCGAGGTGTACAACGGGCATCCCGGAGTGCGGAATTCGGGCGATGCAAAACACGCCTCGACCGAGCGGATCTGGGACATCATTCTCACGCGGCGACTGGCCGAGCTTGAGATGCCGATGATGTACGGGTTGGCGACCGACGACGGCCACAACTATCACAAGATTCCCAGTCGAGGAAGCGAACCGGGGCGCGGCTGGGTGATGGTGCTGTCTGATGAACTCTCGCCGGCGGCGTTAATTGGGGCGATGGAGCGCGGCCGGTTTTATGCGTCTTCGGGTGTTTCGTTGAAGAAAGTGGTTTCAACGCCGGCCGGTTTGCACGTCGATGTGAAAGTCGCAGCAGGAGTCACCTACCAAATCACGTTCATCGGCACTCGTAAGGGATACGACCCCAAGAGCAAGCCGGTGTTGGACAACAACGGCAAACCGATGAATGCGACGCAGATTTACAGCGACGACATCGGCGAAGTGTTCAAAACGGTGGAAGGGCCCACGGGCGCTTACGAGTTCACCGGCGATGAGTTGTACGTGCGGGCGTTGGTTTCCTCGTCGAAGAAGCACCCGAATCCGTCGGAAGTCGGCGAAGTGGAACGTGCCTGGGTGCAGCCGACGGTCGGACCGGGAGTGCCGAAGTCGGAATCGAAATAGACCGACTGCGCGGTGACGTTTGAGGGTTTGGCCCGACGGGACGCAGCCCGTCGGCTTTGGGGATGGTATGGAGTGCTGGGAATTCTGGATTGATGTTGGCGGTACGTTTACCGATTGCATTGCACGCTCGCCCAACGGAGAGATGTTGCAGTTCAAGACGCTCAGTTCCGGTGTGACAAAAGGGCGGATCGATCGGCTGGAAGATCGCGATCGAGTCGTCGACACATTGCGACGCGGTGAACCGGACGGTTTCTGGATCGGTTACGAACTTCGGTTGCTCGACGTGACTGGCGAGACGGTCGAGACGACACGGGTCATGGCGTTCGATGCGGCGAATGCGCTGCTGACGGTCGAAAAGCCGCTACCGAATTGTACGGCCGGTGATCGTTACGAACTCTCGGCGGGCGAAGAGTCGCCCATTCTATGCGTTCGCCGCATGCTGGGGCTGGGCCTCGGCGAAGCAATTCCGGCGATTTCCATGCGGCTGGGAACGACGCGCGGTACCAACGCGCTGTTGGAACGCAAAGGCGCACGCACCGCTTTTGTGACAACGCGCGGATTCCGCGACGTGTTGCTGATCGCGAACCAGGATCGGCCACGGTTGTTCGATCTGGCGATTCACAAGCCACGACCGATGTTCGTCGAAACCGTGGAGATCGACGAACGTCTGGACGCGGCAGGCAAAGTGTTGCGGGCTCCCGATGCCGACGCAATTCGGCAACAGCTGCTTGACCTGAAGAAGACGGATGTTGAATCAATTGCAATTTGCCTGCTGCATTCCTTTGCCAACCCGGCGCACGAAGAACTCGTCGAGCAGATTGCCCGCGAAGTGGGGTTCGAGGAGGTCAGCACGTCGAGCCGACTCTCGCCGTTGATCAAAATTGTCTCACGCGGCGACACAACGGTGGTGGACGCGTATTTGAATCCGGTGTTGCGAGCCTATGTGGGGCGGTTGCGAGAGGCACTTTCCGGGTGGCCGGGGCTGGACCGAAGGGAAGCCCCGGATGCAACGACTCCGGGGCTTCGTAAAGACTCCAGCCCCGGCCACCCGTCTTCGCTCTCGACTCTAAAAATCATGACATCCGCCGGCGGGTTGGTCGATGCGGACCGGTTTGTGGGGAAGGACAGTATTCTGTCGGGGCCGGCGGGCGGTGTTGTCGGGTTTTCGCGGGTGGCCGAGGCGGCGGGGTTCGCGAAGTCGATCGGGTTCGACATGGGCGGCACAAGTACCGACGTGTCACGATTCGACGGCAAGTTCGAATTGGAATTTGAAACGCAGAAGGCGGGCGTGCGCGTCGTCGCGCCCATGCTGGCGATTCACACGGTGGCGGCGGGTGGCGGGAGCATCTGCCAGTTCGACGGCGTGAAACTTGCGGTCGGCCCGGAAAGTTCCGGCGCCGATCCAGGACCGGCTTGTTATGGTCGCGGCGGTCCGTTGAGTGTGACTGACATCAATCTGTATCTCGGGCGAATCGTCCCGTCGCGGTTCCCGTTTCCACTCGATCGCGTTTCCGTCCATCACAAGCTGGAAATGCTGTGTGATGAAATCGCCGACTCGCCGCTTGGATACCGCTATACGCCGATTGAATTGGCGGACGGATTTTTGCAGATTGCCAATGCCAACATGACGCGCGCGATTCGGCGGATCTCGGTCGCGAAAGGGTACGACCCGGCCGATTATGCGCTGGTGACATTCGGCGGGGCAGGGGCGCAACACGCGTGCGCGATTGCTGAAGCGATCGGCATCAAGACGGTATTGGTCCATCCTTTTGCAGGGATTCTCAGCGCGTACGGCATTGGACTGGCCGACGTCAGGAGATTCGGACAGCAGTCGGTGCTGAAGCCGTATTCGGCTGAGACGCTGCAGGAAATCGAGCCGCTATTCGGAGAATTGGAAACGCGTGCGCTGGCCGAAGTGCAGGCGGAAGGGATCGCAGACGAAAACATTGGGCAACCGCTGCGTTCGCTCGACATGCGGTATCAAGGCGTCGAGACAACGATTAACGTGCCTTATTGCGTGCAGGCGAGCGGGGGGCGTAAGCCCCCTGATAGCGCCGATTTACAATCGGAACTCAATGACGAATCAATCAGTCGGCTTACGCCGACCGCTCGCCTTGATTCTGCCGCACAATATCAGGAGATGCACCAGCGACTGTACGGCTATGTGCATGAAAATCGCGCGATTGAAATCACGGCGGCGCGTGTGGAAGTTGTCGGCCGCACGGCTGCACCACCCGTCGAAACGGTGAAGTTACAACACCGTGCGCCGGAACCGACGGAATCCGTGAGTACCTGGTTCGGAGGAACCGAACATAACACCGGCGTGTTTCTTCGCGAACATCTGCGAGCGGGCGATGAGATGTCTGGTCCGGCAATTGTCTGTGAACCGACCTCAACAATCGTCATCGACCCCGGCTGGCAGGCGACTGTGACCGAACGCGGCGAAGTGGTGATTGTTCTAGAGTCTAGAGTCGCGAGTCGAGAGCCAGGAACGCCTGCGGACGCTTCATCTTCTCTGGCTCTCGACTCGCGACTCTCGACCCTCGACTCGCCCGATCCCGTGCTATTGGAGATTTTTAATAACCTGTTTGCTTCGATTGCCGAGCAGATGGGGATCACGCTGCAACAAACTTCGATCTCGACGAACGTCAAAGAGCGACTCGATTTCAGTTGTGCGATTTTCGATCCCAATGGCGAACTGGTCGTCAACGCGCCGCACATTCCCGTGCATCTGGGAGCGATGAGCGAGACGGTCAAACGCGTCATCGCCGACAATCCGCAGATCAACCCGGACGATGTGTTTGTGACGAACGACCCGTATCGTGGCGGTTCGCATCTACCCGACGTGACGATTGTGACGCCAGTGTTTGGCGGCGATTGTTCGCTGGTAGAAGTCGAGACTGCGGGGTCGACCCTCGACCCTCGACCTTCTCTGCTTTTCTTCACAGCAAGCCGTGCGCATCATGCGGAAATCGGCGGCATTGTTCCTGGCAGCATGCCGCCGTTTTCCCGGAAGCTTTCCGAAGAAGGTGTGTTGATTCGCAACTTCAAACTGGTTGATGAGGGGCGAATGCGCGAAGCGGAACTGCGGGAACTGCTGCTGTCTGGTCCGCATCCCACGCGGTCTGTTCAGGACAATCTATCGGACGTGGCGGCACAGGTGGCCGCAAATAACAAAGGTGTGCAGTTATTGGACGAGTTAGTGGCGCGGTATTCGCTGCCAACCGTGCAAGCCTACATGCGGCACATTCGCCGGGCGGCCGCAGCGAAAATGCGAATGGCGCTATCCGCAATTCCGGATGGAGAATACTTACTGACAGAGCATCTGGACAACGGCGCGGCAATCGCGGTCGCGATCAGAATCAATGGCGAGAGGGCAACGGTCGATTTCACAGGAACGTCGCCACCGTTGGTGGCGAGTCGAGAGTCAAGAGTCGAGAGACGACAGCCAGACGAACCGTCGTCTCTCGACTCTTTCAATCTGAACGCGAATCGCGCGATTGTGACGGCGGCGGTGTTGTATGTGTTTCGGTGTCTGATTGCCGAAGACATTCCGCTGAACGGTGGTGTGTTGGAGCCGGTGGATATTGTGCTTCCCGAATGCCTGCTGAATCCGCCCGAACACGACGACCCGTCGCAATGTGCGGCCGTGGTGGGGGGCAATGTTGAAACATCACAACGCGTGGTCGATACGTTGTTGGGGGCGCTTAAGGTTGCGGCGGCCAGTCAGGGGACGATGAACAACCTGACGTTCGGCGATGAGACGTTCGGTTATTACGAAACCATTTGCGGCGGCAGCGGTGCGACGCCCGACCAAGCGGGAGCCGATGCCGTGCATACGCACATGACCAACACGCGACTGACCGATGCCGAGGTGATCGAACGGCGGTATCCAGTGCGGGTACACGAGTTTTCGATCCGACGCGGTTCGGGGGGAGCAGGGGAGAATCGCGGAGGTGACGGGATTGTGCGGCGGCTGGAATTCCTCGCGCCGCTCAAAGTCTCGATGCTGTCGGAGCGCCGCGAGGCGTATGCGCCTTTCGGACTGAGCGGCGGCGAAGACGGCACGCGCGGCCGAAATCAACTGCAGCGCGCCGGCAGTGACGAGACGATCGATCTCGGCGGAAAATTCGCCATCGACGTGCAGCCGGGCGACATATTGACGATCGAAACACCGGGCGGCGGCGGCTACGGAAAAAGTGTGAACGATGAATTGTGAACGATGAATGCGTGTTGCTTAGTCTTTGTCATCATTCAACATTCGTCGTTACTCTCGTTTTTTACCCGTCCGATTCGACAAAGCGGCGGCAGTCCGCTAGGGTATCGCCTGCAATGTTGCTGAACGAACGGGATTACTAACAAACGAGGGGCGTGTTGTGGCGGAAAACCTGAAGTCAAAAGTCGATGAGGCAGTTGCGGACGTTGATTTTGGCGCGAACAACTACCAGATCGAAATGAATACCAACAAAGGACGGATTCTGATCGACCTCTGGGGCGACAGAGCGCCGGGGCATTGCAACAATATCATCGGGCTGACGAAGATTGGCTATTACGATGGCATTATCTTCCACCGCGTGATTAAGGGATTCATGAATCAGGCGGGATGCCCGCAAGGGCAGGGGACCGGCGGCCCAGGTTACACCATCGACGCGGAATTCAACGATGAAAAACACGTGCCGGGCGTGCTGTCGATGGCCCGCACGAGCGACCCAAATTCGGCCGGTTCGCAGTTCTTTCTCTGCAATGCAAATGCATCGAGCCTGGACGGGCAATACACGGCCTTCGGAAAAACGGCCGACGACGTGAGTCTGCAAGTGGTGGTGGAAATCGGCGAAGTGGCCACCGGTGCGCAGGATCGGCCAGTGGATGAGGTCGTGATCGAATCGGCCAAGGTGGTCGAGACGGCGAAGTGAGACCGATGGCATCGCACGTCCATTGAGAGTCAGATAGTTAATGCCGCGTCTCAAAGCCTTCGGGCTGCGTGCCTTGGGATCGAACGGTGCAGTTCGCGTCTTTAACAATCTAAGCCTCAATAGCGGCAGGGCAACGCCCCGCGCGCTGCCTGCCCGTCGCGAAAGAACCGCATCAATGCGGCCACTACGAGCCTGTTAAACTGGCGATTGTGCCTGTGCCCGGCATAATACGTATCGTCAACACGCGTCCAATGTCGTATGCTCCCGAAAGAGCCTGGTAAGGGGTAGTCTGCGCTCCGTTGGTGTTCGTCTTCGGGAGGACGTGCGATGAGACAGTGTGTAACTGTTGTGGTCGCGGCGATACTGTTTTCGACAGCGCAAATGGCGGTCGCTGAGGAATCGCGTGTCGATCGCCTCGTGCGGCAACTTCGCAACGGTAGCGTGACGGAGCGTTGGCAGGCCGCGCGGTTGCTGGGCACGCTGGGTTTGGAAGCAAAGCCGGCGGCCATCTACCTGACGATTGCGCTGCGAGACGAGAATCATACGGTGCGTTATTACGCGGCCCGTTCGCTGGGATCAATTGGTCCGGTGGTCGGCAACATTGCCGGAGCGAATCTGCAGCACGCGGCCGAACACGATCCAAAAGAGACGGTACGGAAACAGGCTTTGGAGTCGCTGTTGAAGGTTGATCCGACGCCGCTGTTTTTCAAAGTCCCGTGGCTGTTCGCCAAGATCGATGGCCAACCGCAGGACTTGATGAAGAAATTCCGCACAGACAAATATCAGCCCATTTTTGATCTGGTGATGCAACTGCAACATAAGGAAGCAGCAAAGCGAAAGGCCGGAGCGCGTCTGTTGGGGCGATTGGGATGGCGGGCCGCGCCGGCGGCAACGGCGCTCACTGCGGCACTTGGCGATGAAGACGAATCTGTCCGCCGCGCTGCGGCTGAGGCGTTGGGTTACATTGGCACGGGGGCTTATCGTGTGGCGGAAGCAAGCCTGCAGCGTGTTGCCAAGAACGATCCCGATAAGAAAGTGCGAGATCAGGCGGCGTTGACGCTGCGGATTATCACGCCGCGACCGGGCCTCCATGCTGCTCCAAGGGGGAAGTTTGCGAACTACGATCCAGTTGTTACGAGATCGATGTTGCAGGCAGAACTCGCTTCGCCATTTGATCGAATGACTAGACTGCTCCGATCGACAGCGGCTTCATCGCGCCGGTATGCCGCATGGGAATTCGCCCGGTGGCCGACCGGCAATCGCGCACCACTCGCTTATGTCCGGTATGCGTTGACCGACGTTGACGAGGAAGTCCGGTATCACGCGGTGACCGCATTGGGGAGAATTGGACGCGGTGTCGGTTCAGCCCCCGTGATCCAATTCGCGTTGTTGCGAAACGGCAAGGAATCACAGCGAGTCATCCGCCGCGCGATTCTTGCGATGCATCTGATCTCCCCGAAGACGATGGACGAGTTTGAGAATGCCGAGGGCAAAGCGGGCGATGCGAAACAGAGGGTCAGGAATCTGGATCTCTGGTTGCAGAAATTGAAAGGGCCGGACGTCCAGCAACAAATAGCCGCGATTCTCGAACTGCGAGAGGCGGGGATTGACGGACGCGCGGCTATTTCACAGATGCTGCCACTGCTGCGACATAAGAATCGTTTTGTGCGCACATTTGCGACCGAAGCGATCGGAATGCTCGGCTTTGAAATGGAATCGGCGGCCGCCCTTTCGCTGGTGGGATTGCTGGATGGTGATCCAGTCGAAATGGTTCGCAACGCTGCCGACGAGTCCTTATTGTTGAATCTCGATGCTGACACGGTGGCGCAGCTGCGTGGACCGAAACCGCCGGAATTGCCGACACCTCGGAAGATAAAGAGACAGCAACGATCGCTCAGCCCGAACAGAATCAATGCGTTGGTCGCAGTCCTGCGGGATGAACCCGAGCAGCGCGACATGGCCGTGAGGGTGTTGGCGGCACGGATGGATGGTGACGGGTTGGCATCGATCCTGGTGCCGTTGGCGATGGAAGCCAACCGGGAACTTCGCGAGGTCGGCATGTCGGCTCTGTGGGACATTGAGCCACAAACGGATGCTGTCGCACCGTTGGCATATGCGCTGCATCACAAACTGGGGAACGCGCACACGATTGAGATGATCGACAAAATGGAAGCGGGTGACGTGCATGCCCCGTACTTGCTTCCCTATCTGGTGCAATCCGAGAGACCCGCGATTCGCCAAGCCGGCCTGGAAGCGTTGATCCGCATTGGCCAAAAACGCGATTGGCGAAAGTTGCCGGCTGCTCGTTGGGAACACCTGGACGATGACATGCACAACAAAGCAAAACTCGCGCTGAAGTCGCTGAGCGAGCGGGACACATTGGCCCTTTCGTTCATCGCCGGGGAACTGACGAATCGGGACGATGCGGCGCTGGTGAAAATGGTGACCGCGCTGTGGGCGGCAGCGAAACAGAAGACGGATCGTGTCCGGCTCCTGCATCAGTTGTATCGCGCGGAACGCTCAGCCGTGGCGCGGATGGCAATCGTCTGGAGTCTGCTGCATCAGAAACCAAACAACGTTAAAGAATCCGTTTCTTTGCTGGTTGCGATCATGGAAGGCGAAGCGGAGCGGCCGATTCGCGAAGCGGTGGTTGCTGAACTCCGCGAATACGGTCTGGCTGCGGAAAGCGCGTTGCCGGCGTTGCTGCGGCAACTGGAAAAGGAAACTTCGATCGAAAGTCGGATGCAGATTGCCGAAGCGATCAAAACAATTGGTGCCGGCAATCGCGAATTGCTGGCGATTGTGATTCCGTTAGAGGAATCGTTGCGAATTCAGCGGGCGCGGGAGATACTGGCAGCGATCATTGAAGATCAACAGCATCTCGAGGAAGAGACGCAGCGAAACCGCAAGCGGAGTTTGCTGCGGTTGCTGGGGAATTAGTGTGAATTAGTGTGAATTATTGAAGCCTGAAGCGCAAGCGAAGGATGTTTGTGGAATCATCATTCGCTTGCGCTTCAGGCTTCTATGAGTTAGATCAGATCGATCGAATTCTGGGAAACATCAACTGATGACGCAACGTGATGATTTACTGACCGGCGAAGACGTGCGGCTTGCGTGCCGTCGGGGGGAGCTTGCGGCGCAGACATCGGGGTTGGCAGCGGGATTTGCGCAGGCGAATCTGGTGGTGTTGCCCAAGGATGTTGCTTACGACTTCCTGCTGCTTTGTCGGCGGAATCCCAAACCGTGTCCTCTGTTGGATGTGACCGAGGTCGGCAGTCCGGTTCCCGTTCAAGTTGCCGCGAATGCCGATTTGCGGACCGATGTGCCGCGATATTGCGTGTGGGAACATGGAGAACTCGTCGATGAGCCGACGGACATCACCGACCGTTGGCAGGACGATTTCGTGTCGTTCGTCATCGGCTGTTCGTTCACGTTCGAGGTGGCGTTACTGCGGGCGGGCGTGCCGGTGCGTCACATCGAACAAGGGGTGAACGTGCCGATGTATCGCACGAGCATCGAATGCCAACCGGCGGGACTTTTCCGCGGTCCGCTGGTGGTGTCGATGCGACCGTTGAAACCTGCCGATGCGATTCGCGCGGTGCAAATTACATCGCGTTACCCAGCGGTGCATGGCGCGCCGGTTCATCTGGGGATGTCGGAACAGATTGGAATTGCCGATCTGTCGCAGCCCGACTTCGGCGACGCAGTGGAGATTCGCGACGGCGAGATCCCGGTGTTCTGGGCGTGCGGAGTGACGCCGCAAGCAGTCGCAATGGCGACGAAACCGCCGCTAATGATCACCCACAGCCCCGGCTGCATGTTCGTAACCGACGTGCGGGACGAAACGCTCGCCGTGGGGTGATTAAGTCCGGCGTCAATTTAGCCGCCCCGCTTGCGGGGCGTGTCCGAATTGCCCAGTTCGTGGCCGCTAGTTATCGCCGATGTCGGAGTCGTTGAGTTGCTCGCGTTCGATGCGGAAATCGTCGATCGACGCATTGGGTGCGGATTCGTTGCCGTCGGCCACCTGTGTTGGGATCGCCTTGGCTTTTTCGCCGCGCGGATCGTCCTGCGAATTGGGCGGGTGCAGCGAGCGGATGCGGAAGTCGTCCCACATGAGCGAGTAAACGAAGCAGGGCTTTCGGTTCATCGAGTAGGCAGCAGGTTGGCTTTCCCAGAAGCTGCGACACGGACCCGCCGGCGGCTGGGTGTAAAGCAACTGCTTGCATTGTCGGCAAACCAATCCAACCGGACTGGCCTGATCTTCGACAAGCTGATGCGTGAGGCACAATGTTGTTGCTCTTGTGGGATGGTTCATACTTTCATGGTACAGAGGGGGCGACAGTCGATTCCAGTGGAACCTCGTTCAAACAACGCCAGACAGAGGCAATTGATGTGGTGGCCTGCCGCGTAATCGGCAGTATTGTTGCAGAGGAAACCGCCCAGATTGCACGACCGGCAAGATCACCAAATTCGAAAAATTTCATCAGCGCGTTGCGATGCGAACTTTTGCCACTAGAATCGGTAGTTGGATGAAACTGTCTCAAATGCTTGGCGTCACTGGTGATAGGCCCGTGTCGCCCGAAAACTACCAACCAAGGCTGTCTGTTCTGAAGCGTTGAGGCATTTATCGCTGGACTTGAAGCGCAACCACTGAACGAGGGAGAGCGAAGTTCATGCCGGATCAATCACAAACCACCAATCGGGGATCGGGGTATAACCGCCGCGACTTTCTGAAAGGCTCGGGAGCCGCAGTCGCGGCAACGGCGATTGCCGCCCAAGCTACCGAAGAAGTCCAAGCTCAGGGAAAAGGAAAGCCGAACGTTGTCAGTTCGGACGCGACCGAGGTCAAGCTGACCGTCAACGGCAAGGACCATGTGTTAACACTCGAGCCGCGCGCGGTGCTGCTCGACGTGTTACGCAACGATTTGAATCTCACCGGTTGCAAAGACGTCGATGACCGAACGGCCAGCGGTGCCGACACGGTGATGATTGACGGCAAAGCGGTGTTAGCGAGCAGCCGACTGGCGATTCAATGCGTTGGTCAGCAGATTCACACCGTGGAATCGCTGAGCAAAGGCGCCGATGTGGACGAGGTGATCACGGGCTTCGTCAAGCACGATGCAATGCAATGCGGCTTCTGCACGCCCGGATTTGTGATGGCGACGCGGGCGTTTCTCAACAAAAATCCCAAGGCCTCGCTGGAAGAAATTCGCAAGGGGTTGGGAGGCAACATCTGCCGTTGCGGCACGTATCACGGTATCACCAAATGTGCCCTTGAGATTGCCAAGAAAGGAGGTGCTTGATCATGGTCGAACGTAAAGTCGCGTGGAAAGCACAAAATGATAACGCAGTAATCGGCAAGCGTCACTTGCGGATCGACGGTGTCGAAAAGGCAACCGGCGATGCGAAGTACTCTTCCGACATTAATACCAAGGGAACGCTGTTCGCCCGGTTGGTCACATGCCCACATGGACATGCAAAGATCGTCAACCTCGATGTTGAAGCGGTCAAAAAGATCAAAGGCGTTAAAGCGGTTCACCTGTTTAAGGACGTGGGAGCCGAATGCCGCTGGGATGGCGAATTGATTGCCGCCGTTGCAGCCGAACGGCCCGAGCAGGCCGACGATGGCGTGCGGGCTTTGAAAGCCGCGTTGAAGTTTGAAGTGCTCGAACACTTTGTTGACGAGGAAGACCTGAAGGCGGGCGAAGCGGCCGGTCGAGGGAAAGACCTCGGCACGAACACCAAAGGCGACGTCGCGGCGGCGCAGAAGGCGGCCAAAGCGGTCAGCACCGGTTACTACGGCATCCGCACAATTTCGCATTGCTGCCTGGAAACCCACGGCTCGCATTGCGAATGGACTGCCGACGACGCGATTGACGTTCATCTCTCGACGCAGAACGTCTCGGGGACCGGCGGACAGTTTGCCGGTCCGCTTGGATTGGACGCGGCCAACGTTGCGCTGACGTGCAACTACATTGGCGGCGGTTTCGGCTCGAAGTTTGCCGCCGACGAATGGGGCCTCGCCTGTGCCAAATTGGCAAAAGAAGCTGGCCAACCGGTTCGGTTGATGCTCGATCGGGCGACCGAACTGAAAATCGGTGGCAACCGACCATCCGGTTTCGCCAAGGTGACGGTCTGTGCCGACGCCGAGGGGAACATCACCGGTTGGGAAAGTCACCATTGGGGAACCAGCGGTATCAACGGTTCAACAATTCGGTTGAACCAGATGCCCTACGTCTTCGCGTTTGACAACTACAAACGGTCGGCAACGGGTTTATCGACAAACTGCGGTCCGCAGCGTGCCTGGCGTGCTCCGAACCATCCGCAGTTGTGTGCAGTTTCCCAAACTGCCATCGACGACATTGCGGCCAAGCTCGGCATGGACAGCTACGACGTCTTCAAGAAGAATCTGGCCAAGACGCCTCGCGGAGATGTCTACGCCAAACAGATGGAGATCGGTGCGAAGCTGATCGACTGGAAGAAGAAAGCTCATCTGCACGGCAAAGGCCAGAAGACAGGCGGCGTTGTCACAGGACTCGGCATGGCTTTGCACACCTGGGGTGGGCGGGCACATGCGGGCACATGCACGGTGAAGATTCATCCGGACGGAACGGTTGAATCGTTCTCCGGCAGCCAGGACATCGGTACGGGAACGCGGACGGTCATCGCCTGCACTCTCGCCGAAACGTTCGGACTGCCCGAGACGGCTGTGAAGGTCAACCTTGGCTCGAACAAGTATCCGCGCTCGGGACCATCCGGTGGATCGACAACGGTGGGCGGCGTCAGCGGCCCGAATCGTCGTGCCGGGTTGGAACTGCTGTGGAAAATCTTCGACCTGGTTGCCGCCAAGTACAACGTGAAGGCCGACAGCCTGGCGGCGAAGGGTGCGAAAATCCTCTCCGACGGCAAGGCCGTTTGTACCTGGAAGGAAGCGGCCGGGCTGATTGGGCCAATGCCGATTGAAGCCCAGGGACAAGGTCCGAAGAGTGACGGCCTCACCGATCAAGGTGTCGCCGGCATTCAAATGGCAGAAGTTTCGGTCGATACCGAAACGGGTCAGGTCCGGATGAACAAGTTCGTCGCGGTGCAGGACTGCGGCTTAATCATCTGCAAGACACAGGCCGAAAGCCAGGTGTATGGTGCGCTCATCATGGGTATTGCTTATGCCCTGACCGAAGAGCGGATTATGGACAATAAAACCGGCCGGTTCATCAACGCCGACATGGAGAACTACAAACTCCCACGCATCGGCGACATTGGCGAACTGGTTGTTGAAATGTACGAACCCGAAAGCGAGTACACTCGCGGAGTGATTGGGTTGGGCGAACCGCCGGTCATTGCCTGCGGTGCAGCCATCTCGAACGCCGTTGCCAACGCGATTGGCGTGCGAGTCCCCGTTCTTCCCATGACGCCAAAACGTGTACTCGACGCGTTGAATGGAGGTGCCGTATGAGACCCTTCGAATATGCCCATCCCGAGACCGAAGCCCAAGCCGTCGAACTGCTGAACGACCACGACGGCAATACGGCAATTTTGGCCGGCGGGACCGATTTGATCGGATTAATGAAGCAGGAACTGCTGAGTCCCGAGCGCGTGGTCGATTTGCAGCACGTCGAGTCGATGCGGGGCATTGCCCCCACGCCCGATGGCGTGAGCATCGGTGCGTTGACGACGTTGGAAGAGATCGCCGACAGCCAGCTGGCGGTCGATTATCCTTCGCTGTTGAATGTCGTCGATGGACACCGTTCGATCCAGATCCAGTCGATGGGAACGCTGGGTGGCGATTTGTGCCACCTACCCAACTGCTGGTACTTCCGTAACGGCTACGGTTTGTTGGCGCTGGAAAACGGCGAATCGCTCGTCGAGGAAGGCGACAACCGCTACCACGCCATTCTAGGGGCCAACGGCCCCGCCAAGTTTGTGAGTGCCTCGCGTTTTGCGCCGGCACTCATTGCGTTGGGCGCACAGGTCCGCATTCTCGGTCCTGGCCCGGAAGACGAAGAAACCGTGCCGCTGGAGTACTTCTACATCACTCCCAAAACGGAAAGCCAGGGCGTGAACGTGATGAAGCCGGGGCAGTTTGTTTCGCACGTGTTGCTGCCAGCCCCAATTAGCTCGGGTACGCAACTTGCGAAGCAGAGCGCTGCCTATGAAGTGCTGGAAATCGAAGGTCTCGACTGGCCGTTGGTTGCCGCTGCTTGCAGTCTGGAGATTGAAGGCGGAATCGTCCGCGATGCCAAGGTGGTGCTGGGGCAGGTTGCTCCCACGCCGTGGGTCTCGCACGAGGCGGCCTCGGCAATCATCGGTCGTCCGTTGATCGAAGAGACAGCCGACGAAGCAGGCCGCGCAGCAGTCGCTGCAGCCCGGCCGCTCTCAAAGAACGAGTACAAGGTCTGGCAGGCAAAGACGGCCGTCAAACGAGCATTGCTCGCCGCAGCCGGCCTGCCAACCGGAGGTCTCTAACCGGCGAGCGGGGGGCGTAAGCCCCCTGATTTCCGACGGAGAGTAAGAGTAAGATTAGGTTTAAGAGTAAAACAACAACTGACTTACGGTCCAGAAAACCGGAGCGATAAATTATGTCAGAGGAATTGAAAGTCATCGAAACCGGCGCACGCTGCCGCAGCTTGTTGTCGAAGGGCCTGTATATCAACGCAGGCCTTCCGCCGGGAGAAGAAGCAGCTGGCGACGGCAACTTCTGGTGCGGCAAAACCCAAACCATCTTCGGCCCCGACGACGGCTTGTGCGACGGCGAACATTGCGTGAACGCCACACGAAGCTGTTTCGAAAAACCGTAACGGTGGTCGATGATTCGTCACCATTCAGCCGTCCCGCTCGCGGGACGTGTCGGTGACGCATTGTGATCGTCAAAAACAGAGGTCCGGTTTCCCTTGGGAAGCCGGGCCTTTTTGTTTGGTTCAGGAAGTGCAGCATGAAAGAGCAGACACGACTGGCGGATAGTCTACGGGAGTTTCATACGCTCGCCGAACGCGTCTGGACGTCATACCGCGATGTCGGACCCGGTCGGGTGGATGCGGCGTTGTTCGACGGTGGCGAAGCGGCTGCGGCGCGAGTGTTGGAGTCGCTGGGCGATGAGGACATCTCCGCGACGTTAACGGCCGAGAGGTTGCGTGCGGCTGTTGAGAAGGCGTGTGATCTGGCCACACGCTGTGCAACGCGACCCGAGGGGTTGTGTTTCATCACCGGCGAAGCGGGACTGGTGCCACGCCGCGATTGGCATACGGCGATGGATGAATCGCTGGCGGTTATTGGAGAAGCGGCGCTGAGTTGATCCCGAAAACGGTGGACGTGATGAGGTAGGCTGCGTACAGCGTGAGCAGCAACAATCCGAAGGGGCGTTTGAGGTAGTCGCCTGAGGTGAATATGCCGATGCGGAAGACCAGCAGGATGCCGAGCATGAAGGGAAACATCATTTGGAAAAATACGGGTGGGACCGTCAGCCCGGCCGGTGTGACGGCGGCGGCGGCTCCGGCAACCAGCAGGGCATTTAAGACGTCGGCCCCAATCACATTGCCGATGGCCAAATCGCCGTGGCCGCGACGGGCGGCGGTGACGGCGGTGACCAGTTCGGGCAGCGATGTTCCGAACGCGATGACCGTGCCGCCAACGATTGCCGGCGGAATGCCGAATCGTTCTGCAGCAATCGAGACCGCTTGGATGAGGATGCTCGATGAAAAGACGACCACGATCAGGGACAAGAAGAGCTTTGCCAGCACGAGGATCAGCGGGGCATTGGCGTCGGATTCAAATTCTTCGAGATCCACAACATCCTTCGAATCTTTCGCCCAGCGATATGAGAAATAAAGGTACAGGGCCAACAGTCCGAGGAACACAAACCCCATCACTTGCGGCAGGTTACCGTTGAAAGCTGCCGCCGGTGCGCTCCAGGGCCAGCTGGCAAGTACGAGCAGCAGGCCGGCGCCGAACTGTACCCAGCCTTGGCGGTTGACGATGCCGCGGGGCAGACGCAGCGGGCAAATGAGGCAGGCGACACCGAGTACGAGACCGGTGTCACAGATGATGGAGCCGACGGCGTTGGACATGGCGATGCCGGGTTTGCCGCTGAGCGTCGCCATTACCGAGACGGCCACCTCGGGGGCGGTTGTTCCCAGACTGACGACGGTTGCTCCAATGACAACCTTCGGCATGCCGGAGCGTTCGGAGAGGACGACGGCTTCGCTGACGAGCTTGTCGGCGGCGAATCCGAGGATCGCTATGCCGCCAATCACGTACACGGCGAGCAGGACATTCGACCACAGCGGATCGTTGGGAAGGCTGTTTTTGACAAACTCTTCAAAGAATTTGACGATAGTTTCCAGGTTTTCCATCGGGTGGGCTTTGTGCGGATTGCGAGGATTTCGTACGGCCGGGATTGACGGTATGGGGCCGTGGGGCTTCCAATACTCTGGCGTCGAACTGCAATTGTCAATCGTCACAGGATGGAAGTACCCAAAGAACGGAGAACAGACGGCGATGGATCAAACAAATTCTTCCGGCGAGCACGTCGAAGACGTGGAATTGACCGGGCATATCATCGACAGTTTGATTTTGCCGAAGGTGCTCGACGAGATTATTCAACTGGGCGGACGGTTCGAGACGGATGATATTCAGATTGGATCGCAGCGGTCGGATCCGAGTTTCGCGCGTCTGCGGGTGTCGGCCGATACACCAGAACTGCTCGATAAAATTCTGCAGTCGATTGGGCAACATGGCGCCGTGCCGGTCACACAGACCGACTGTCGACTGATTGTCGCCGACATGGACGGTGCATTTCCCGACGGGTTTTACGCGACGACGAACCAGGACACGGACATCCGAATCGACGGCGACTGGATTCCGATTTCGGGGCAGGAGATGGATTGCGGCATTCGCGTCGATGGGTCGGATCGTACGGCGGCTTGTGTGCCGATGTCGGACGTAAAGGAGGGGGATGTTTTTGTCGTCGGCCGCGAGGGAACACGGGTGCATCCTTTGGAGCGCGAGACGGGCCGTCACGATGCGTTTGGATTCATGAACAGCACCGTATCGAGCGAGAAGCCGAAGGCTGTGACGGTGCGGGCGATTGCCGCCGAAATGCGCCGCGCTCGCGAAGGAGACGGCAAGATTCTGGTGGTGGGCGGTCCGGCAATTGTTCACACCGGCAGCCGCGAGCATTTGAGTCATCTCATTCGGCACGGTTTTGTGAACGTGCTGTTTGCCGGAAACGCGTTAGCGACACACGACATCGAACAGTCGTTCTACGGCACGAGTCTTGGTATCTCGATGACACACGGTGGCTCGATTGAAGAAGGCCACGAGCATCACCTGCGGTCGATCAACCGCATCTGCCGCGCTGGAGGCATTCGGCCGGCGGTGGAGCAGGGCGTGTTGACCGAAGGCGTAATGCACGACTGTGTGTCGAACGATGTGCCCTTCCTGTTGGCGGGCAGCATTCGTGACGACGGGCCGCTGCCGGATGTGATTACCGATGTGATTGAGGCGCAGCGCGAAATGCGGCGGATGCTCGACGGTGTGACGATGGCGCTAATGATTGCGACGACTCTGCATTCGATTGCGGTGGGCAATTTGCTGCCGGCACGAGTGAAGGCGGTGTGCGTCGATATCAACCCGGCGACGGTGATCAAGTTGGCCGACCGGGGAACGTTTCAGACGGTTGGGCTGGTGACCGATGTGGAACCGTTTTTGCGCGGGCTGGTGGAAGAACTCGGGGGGTGAATTGAAAGGTCCCACGGGGCGCGGCCCGTGGGCTTTGGGGGCATTTTTTATGCAGTTCAGTTTTCTTCGGTGGATGTGACGAGTGATTCGTCGATTTCTATCTGCAGTCGCTTGATGCTGCGTTTGTCGGCATCGAGGACGGTCACACGCAGCTTTTGCCACTGAAACTGATCGCCCGGCAGGGGGACGCGGGCCAGTTGTGTGAACACGAATCCGCCGATGGTGTCGTAGTCGTCATCTTCAGGCAGGTCGAAACTGAACTGCTCGTTCAAGTCGTCGATGTGAACCCGGGCATCGACTTCGATGACATTCGGCCCGATCGGCTTAATGCCGACTTCTTCTTCGGTGTCGTACTCGTCAGCAATTTCGCCGACGATTTCTTCGAGGATGTCTTCCATGGTCACAAGGCCGACGACGCCGCCGTATTCGTCGAGCACAATCGCCATGTGGACGTGTTCTCGCTTCATGTTTTCCAGCAGTGTGTCGATGCCAATTGTTTCGGGGACGTAGAACGGTTCCTTGACGATATCTCGCAAGCTGACCGAAGTGCCGTTGGCAGAGTCGAGGTATTTGAGCAGGTCTTTGGCGTAGAGAATGCCGACAATATCGTCGGTCGATTTGCCTATGACCGGCACGCGTGTGTGTCCGGCATCGAGAAGTTGTCGGCGGGCCACCTCCAGCGTGGCATCGGCCGAGATACAAAACATATCGGTCCGCGGCGTCATCACGTTGGCGGAGTCTTCCGTCTGCAATTCCATCACGCGGCGAATCATGGTTCCGGCGGCCGATTCGACCATGCCTTCGCGTTGGCCTTCCTCGACAACTGCGCGGATTTCCTCGGTCATGGGGAAACCGTCTTCAGCGCTTTCCTGTTCCCTCCCGCTGAGCCGATGCGTGAACTTGCCGATTTGAGCGAGGACCGCGAGAACGGGCCGACTGATTTTGATCAGCAAGGCGATGAGGGGCCACGAACGGCAGAGAAACCCCTCGCCGAAAATCCGGGCGGTGCACCACGGCAGGACAAACAGTATGGCAAGATAAGTTCCCACGAGGAGCAATGCTTCGGCGGCGATCCAGAGCCAGGACATTGCTCCAGCGGGCAATGTCTGCCACGACGGGTTTCGCAGACCAACAAGCAGCACGGTTGCCGTGAGCGTGACGAGAACAATCAGCCATTCGAGGGCCAGCACAGCGTCTTTGCGTTTCTTGAGAATCAAGCCGAAACGGAACTGGCGATTGAGTCGGGAGCAGACCTCATCGAGCCGGCTGCGCGAAAATCCGCGCAGACTGCAGGCGGCCAGGATCAGCAGGAAATCAAGCGCAAACAGCAGACCTGTCAGCCAGAGGATGAGAGACTGTGTCACGAATCTACTCCGGGAGAGATGTCACACAACTGAAGCATTGCCCGTTCCCTGGATCGCATCAACTCAGTTTCAGGATCGCTCGTATCATCATATCCCAGCAGATGCAATAGGCCGTGCACGACGTATAACACAAGTTCCTGCGTGGGGCTGAAACCACACTCTTCTGCTCTGCCCAATGCCGTCTCGGTGCTAACGACAATCTCGCCATCAATTCGCTTTCCGTGACCGCGGGGAAGTTGATTTGGGGTGTCGTGAGCCTTCAGAAGCCCGGTTTGTTCAAAAAACCGGGTTTCTTTTGCGTCCTCCTGCTCACAGTCGAACAGAAAGCTAATCACGTCGGTGGGGTAGTCGTGTTGGAGATGGCGTTTGTTCAATTCGTGAATCGTAACGTCATCGACCAATGCGACACTGATTTCGGCACCGATCGCTTGTTCGGCGGAAAGCGTTTTGGTGATGACATCGTGCAGTAGGGCCTCATCGACTTCGAGAAGAGACTGGTTGTTGGCGATGTCGATATTGTACATGGATTTGGCGCGTATGACGCGATAGACCGACGTTGCCGAAAGCGGCGGACAATTTAGGTTTCGTCTTATCAAGCCGTTCGTTGTTCGGGGTACTTGATCCGTCCGTGGTAAATGCCGATGAGCGACTTGGTGAGCGAGTCTTGGATGGTTTTGATTTCGGTAAGCGTCAAAGAGCTTTCGTCCAACTGTCCATCGAGCAGACGCTTCATCGTGAGCCTTTCGACGAGGTTTTCAATGCGTTTGGGGGTTGGTTCGTCGAGTGTTCGCGTGGCGCTCTCGACGGCATCGGCGAGCATCATTACTCCGGCTTCGCGCGTTTGCGGTTTGGGGCCGGGATAGCGAAACGACGACTCCTCGGCGTCGGTCTTGTGGTCGGGCCGTTGAATGGCCTTCTTGGTTGCTTCGTTGTAGAAATATTCGACGAGCGTTGTGCCGTGATGCTGTTCGATGAAATCGATGAGAGTTTGGGGCAAATTGTGTTGCGTGCCGAGGTCGGCACCGTCTTTGACATGGCCGATGATAATCAGCGTACTCATGGCGGGTGCGAGATGTTCGTGCCGGCTTTCGGCTCCTTCCGACATGTTTTCGATAAAGTAATCCGGCTTGAGCATCTTGCCGATGTCGTGGAAATAAGCGCCGACGCGGACGAGAAGTCCGTTGGCGCCGATGCGGTCGGCAGCCGTTTCGCCAATAGTGGCAACGGCCATGGAATGGTTGTAGGTGCCGGGCGCTCGTTGGACGAGTTGTTGCAACAGTGGATGGGAAACGTCGCTCATTTCGAGCAGACTGATGTTGGTGACGACGCCGAACGTGGACTCGATAAACGGAAGGCTGCCGGCGACGAGGTAGCCGGCAGCGACACACCAGGCTGCACCCTTGAGACTGGATTTGAGAGAGTCGAAATCGTTCCAGACGTCGGTCAGTGTTTGGCTGGCAATGATGCGCGTGCCCCAGGTGACCACGAAGAATGTGGCACCGGCGAGGAAGCCGACCTTAATGATGGTGGAACGCGAGGGGACGCGTGCCAGCGGAACGACGGCCGTAGCGGCTACGCTCATCAGCACGACGAAGTGGCCCAGGTCACCACCCGTCGAGAGAGTGATGACCAGCGCGAGCGTGAATCCGGTCAGTGTAGCCAACACCTGATTGTAGGCGATGGCAAAGACCATGACGGTGGCAGTGAGCGGGATGATTTCAGCCCGCCAGGGATCAAAGGACAACAGACGCCCTAAACCGACGGCGACGACGACAACGGTGAGGAAAATGCCCAGTCGTGCGGCACTGGCGACCAGATGTGACTCGTAGCGAACGATGTAGTAACCATTCAAAATCATCAACACCAAAATCAGCAATACCGTGATGCCGACGCGTTGAATGTGCTGCTGGACACTGACTCTGTTAACTAACGCCTCATATTGGTCGTACAGAATGGCTCGCGTCTCTTCATCGATGTGTTCACCGGGAGCCAGCAGCGTTTCGCCCGCATGGTACTCATCCAACACGTCGGTCAGAACGGCAGCCGTTTCGTCATCGAGTTGGTTGCCCCATGTGAGCAATCTGTCGCCGACAAGGTATTCGGCGATGATATTGTTAATGGCCTTCTCAGATTCTTGACGGAGAAGCCCCGTATCGCCTCCCTTGTATTCGAGGGTGAAGGGCACGTGACGAATCAACCAGTTTTCCAGCTGGGTACGAATGCCGGCCAATTCCGGATGGTTCACCCACAGCTTGCCGAGATAGCCTGTTTCGTTGAACGACTCTGTCAGCAGGACATCGGATGCGACGACAGGCTCTTCCTTCTCGTTTCCCTCCTCATCGATCAAAATGATGACGATCGTAGTTCCGACGGGAATTTTGTTGGCCTTGAGTTCTGCAGGATCGATCCGGTCGTGCTCTTCCAACGGTTCGATGAATCGCTTGAAATCCTCCACAATCTCATCAATGCGGTCTCTAGCTCCCTCACCACTGGAGACGTGGTTAAGCAGCGTTTGAAACTCCTCTTTTGTGATTCGAGTCGTCGCTTGCGACGATGGAGAATCGGTCGCTGCAAAAGCGATCTTTGTCTCATCGGAAAGTGTTTCGGGGGACTTGGCCTCGGCGATTTTTCTTAGGTCGCGATGCAATTGGTCCGGCAATGGCAGGTCGGTCAGTATCTTTGGAACGGGACCAAAAATAGGCAGTACCTGCTCCCGGGCCTCGCGGATCGCTTCTTCCGCCTCCTGTTGGTTGACGCGGCCGAAATCGGTCTTCGCAAGAATACCCTGCTCGGCACGGTCTCCTAACCGATATGGAAAGGCGGGCTTCCAGCCTTCGACGGCGAGCACCAACACAATCATCGCCAGCACGCAGATCAGCAGCCGCCCAATTACTCCTCGATCGCGCAGCGCTTCCTGCAACCGCACGAGATACGATGACGTATCGCGGATTGTTGCGGCGCGCGCGGTTCTGGATTTCTTTTGGCCGAAGATTGGCATGAGGTTGAGTGGGTTGTGGTTCAATCCCGCCTGGGGTGGTGACAATACGTATGATCGCTTGCAGTCGCCGTTTTATCGGGCGGGAAACCCTCCAACATTAAGATCAGATATGTGGATTAGATGCAAGGTATCCGGTCCCAGAGGCCGCAGCCCGTGGGCTTTATCGCGAGTTCTTTTTGTCAGACGTGTTCGAATCGTAGGCCCGCACGACGTCGCGTACCAGACGGTGTCGGACGATATCGCAGGGGTTGAGTGAGACTGTTGCTACTCCTTTTACGTTGTCGAGCCGTTCGATGGCATCGATCAGCCCGCAGGTCACGTCGTCGGGGAGGTCGAGCTGAGTGGTATCGCCAGCGACAACGATTTTCGATTCGATGCCCATTCGCGTCAGGAACATCTTCATCTGCGTCACGGTGGTGTTCTGCGCTTCGTCGAGAATCATGAATGTCTGGTTCAAGGTTCGGCCCCGCATGAAGGCCAGCGGCACAACTTCGATTACGTCGTTGTCCATGTAACGTTTGGCTTGCTCGAAGCCAACATGGTCGTTCAGTGCGTCGAGCAACGGCCGCAGATACGGGTTCACCTTGGCGAACATGTCACCCGGCAGAAAGCCGAGCCGTTCGCCGGCTTCAACGGCCGGCCGCACCAGAACGATTTTTCGAACGCGTTCGGTGCGCAGTGCATTGATCGCCATCGCGACGGCGAGATACGTTTTTCCGCAGCCTGCGGGACCAGAGCAGAAGACAAGATCGTTGTGCCGAATCGCGCGGACGTATTCCGCCTGTCCCGGCGAGCGGGGGAGAACCTTCTTGGCCTTCTCGAACAAATCGATCGACGGACTGGAATCGACGGACGGGGTCTCGGTCGCGGTTGCACTGTCATCGGCCGGCGTGGCAACACTGCCGACTATCGATTCGACAACCGCCAGACTTTTCGCGGCGTCACGCGTCAGCGCCTCTCTGACGTCGGCGTCGTGCAGCCGCCCTTTGGTCTCGATGATGGCCCTCAACTCGGAAAAGATTTCCAGAGCGCGTTCGATCTGCTCGTCGCTACCGTACAGGCAGACTTCGTCGTCTCGCAGCACGACATCGACGCCAACCGTTTCGCGGACCTGACGCAGATTTTCATCTCGCGTGCCAAACAGCGTGCGGATGTCATCGTGATTTGCGAATGAGATGGATGCTTCTGACATGTTCGTCCAACTTGAGGCAGAAATTGCCTGTCGCGAGTTTTCGCGGCACAGCGTAATTCTACCCCGGCTTGAGTCGAGGGAAAAGTGGTGGCTGACGGTTGTTTATAACTAGCTATCATCAAACGGGTTAAGTTGTCGATTTTTTGCATTGGCAGGCGATTTCGTGGCGGTCTCTGTGTGGATCGGGCATTTCTGGCCGCAATGCGAGTCAGTCTGTTCGGTATGAGTCAGTTGACGCAATCGAAACTCTCTGGTGAGCGATCGGCGACAATTGAGAATCGACGGCGCGTTTTTTCATTTTGGAAAGCGGAAAACCACGGTCTCAATCATCACAATTGTCTGATTGGCTTCATGTCGTAACTCCTTGTGAGCATGACACCTTCTGCCACGACGGGGTTCGACCAAATCTCGATTGCGATGAACGTCAGGATTGCACCGATTGTTCTAAAGAACGGTGTTGCTGCGGTTCGATGAGAATGGAACAGCCGCGTCCTGCGCCAGCACCGTGCGATCTTCTTCCAGCAGCTATACCGGCCGCCCCATTTTCCCGACGTCTCTTTTTGCGATGCCCTTTTCTTGCGATGGACGCGAGAGCCGAACGGGTGATCCAACCGGTTTGCCCCAGTTCCCCTTTTCAATTGGACAGCAGCGAATGTACGAAACGCATTTTGGTCTGTTACGCCGGCCATTTTTTGCGACGCCCGATCCCGATTGCTTCGTGCCTTTCGAGTCGGCCGACAACGCGCTGGTTGGGCTGCGACTTTGCATCGAAGGAAGCAAGGGATTTGGTATCCTTTCGGCACCCGCGGGGACGGGGAAAACGTTACTGTGTCGGAAGCTGATTGTCGATTTACGCGATCGATTTGCGACTGTCTTCCTGGCGAATTCCAACTTTCCGACACGGCGGTCGCTGCTGCAGGCCATTCTGTACGAGTTAGGTCATCCGTATATGCGGATGGCCGAACAGGAGTTGCGGCTGGAGATGAAGACGGCGGCAATGGAGATTCGCCCGGAGAAGGAAGCGGTGCTGCTGGTGGTTGACGAAGCGCACCTGCTAGGTAATCAACTGTTGGACGAGTTGCGAACTGCTGCCAACATCGACCTCGACGGCACACCGTTAATTCACGTTGTGTTGAGCGGACAGCTCGAGCTGGAAGAGCAGCTGATCGACCCTGATTTGGCGGCGCTGAATCAACGGGTTGGTTGTCAGGTGACGCTCGAATCGATGACGCGGGAAGAGTCGGCAATGTATGTCGCCCATCGGTTGCAATGGGCGGGCGCCGATCTCGAAGATGTGATTCAACACGAGGCGATGTCGGTCATTACCCATGCCGCCGACGGATTGCCGCGCTGCCTCAATCAACTCTGCGATCATTCGTTGCTACTGTCTTATGTGGCCGACGAGCGACCAGTTAGCGAGGCGACGGTTCGTGAAGCGTTGGAGGATTTGAAGCAACTACCCTTGCATTGGAACGAAACTTCACCGGCGTCCAATGTCGCCGCGCACGCCGAGCCGGAACTTGAGCAGAAGACGGAAGCCGTCGATTCGGAGCCGGATTGGGAAGAGTTTCCGGACGATGACACTCTTGAAAATTCTGTAGCGGGCGCTGTCAGTGGCGGCAACGTCATTGAGGTTGGCGAGAACGTAATCGAAGTCGGCGAGAATGTGGTCGAATTCGATGAGAGCGTGATTGAAGTCGGCGAGACAGCATCGGTCGAAGTTGGCGCATCGATTGAGGTTGGCGCTCCAGTCACAGACGAAAACGAAGTGCCGTCAACAAAATTCGCTGAGCCGACTGCTGTAGTGCTGGAAGTTGGGGCGATGGAGTCGGTCGAGGAAGCGCCGACGAACGACGAAGGAGACGCGATTGAATATGTGACGGCGATCGATGCAATCGAAACGGTAAGTGAGTCGATTGAGATGTTGCAGGATGAAACCGAAGCAGTTGAACGCTTGGAAGCGGTGCGTCCGAGTCCGCCGATGATGCCAGCGGCAACCGTCCACAGTTCTGCGATCGAGGAATACGAAGCCATTGTTGAGGAAGAAGTTGTTGTTGACCGCTATGCGAGGTTGGATGCGGGTTTGTCGGTTGCAGGCCCGTTGGCCGCGGCGGTTCCACAAGACGGGCCAACAATCGCCATGCAGGAATCACCGCCGGCTGCTGCGGTTGAAACCACGAGTTCAGCTGCAGAGACAGCATGGGATTCAGAGCCTGAATCCGAACAGTTCGGATATGATCTGGCCGCAGCGCACACTCCGGAGCAGGTACTCGACGTGATCGAACCGCTCATCAGTCAGGTGCTGAACGATGACCGCGCGTGGGAAGGAGATTCGGCGATGTCGATTTCCGAGACGGTTGTCGGTCCGCCGGTTTCGCTCGATGAAACCGAGTGGGCGGGCCTGGAGACCGGCGTACAGGAGAGTGCCGGATTTGTTGAGTGGACCGACGACCATGTCATGGCCAAAGTGGACGCGGACACGCCGACGGATTACGACGTCGTTCAACCGGAAACGCCGGTCGCGTCTGAGAAAACGCAACCCACCGACGAACGCATTGACGCGACCGAGCCGAAGTTTCAGGGGCGTTACGCACATCTCTTCAGCAAACTGCGTCGTCAACAGCAGAAGCGGTCCGTCTGAGAACTCGCGAGTTGGAGATCCCACGGGCCGCGGCCCGTGGGCTTTGATTTCAGCGACGGATCTGCATTATTGCAATCGCTTTGGCGGTGTCGATCCGCGGGTGCCGAGACCGAGTACCCAACGCCGGAATTCCTTGTCGGTGGTTGCGAGCGATTCAGCCTGTAGCAACTCGCGGAGCGTGTCGATGCCGGTTGGGTCGGTGTCGGCGGCTAGCCGGAACTTGCGATAAAACGGTGATAGCAACCGACGGCTTTGCAGGTACAGGCAGAAGTACCGCGCGTGTGCGTAATCAATGTCGGCCCGTTCCGGGGGAATGGACGACATTGAAACGAGTGACTGAATCGAATCGAGCCGCGAATGCTGAATGGCGTCGCGCAAAACGTTGAGCCGCCAGTTCGACATTCCATTGAGGCGGAGTCCGTCGTCGGCAAATTCGCACTGCTCGTGCAGGGCGGCCAGTCCTTCATCGAACCACGGTGGGATGTGAGGGAAATCAACGCGGGCCAGGGCATGGGTTAATTCGTGCGCCAATGTTCCATTTCCGGTTGCCGCATTGATGACAATCCGGCGATCGGCGCGATGATAATACCCGTATTCATGCATGGCCGATCGCTGGTCGAGCTGGCGTGCATGTTCTCGAAACGGTTGGTCACCGGAGAAAAAGAGAATCGTGATGGGTTCGACGGGCGCGGTGTCGAAATAGTCGGTCGATAATGCGTTCGCAATCGGCACGACCAACAGGCGGTGGTAACGTTCGAGTTGATCGATGTCGAAGTCGCCGGCGAGGATATACGGCGGCCGGACGATAATTTGACAATTACTGCCGATCCGTTGTTTGACCGAGGCGGCTTTTTCCTGGCAACTGGAGTTTAATTGAGCCGATGTTGCTGCGGTCAGAGCAGGTCGGGCGGTAATCGTCGATTCGGCCGCGCGCAGTTCGGGCTTTTCCGGCTTGTCGCCATCGAGCATTGTCAGACAATAGGAGACGGCGACAATGATCGGCGGTCCGAGTGTCAGTACCAGAAGTCGCATGCTAAGTGCTTTGCCGAATCGGAAGATTTCACAGCAATCATGATTGGTTCCGCAGGTTGCTCGACGGAACGGGGTGTGTCAACATTGTAGGTGAGGGGAACACAGCAGGAGCCGCAATTCGGCGATTGGGGGCGGTTTTCGACCATTGCGACCGGTTTGGCCGATTGATACGATTCAACCGTTGTAACCGGCGCAGTTGTTACGCTTACCCCCTGTCGCGCGGTTGTACTCACTCGACGAGTTGGTAAATCCTTGTCGGGCATAGGCGACACTGAAATGCCGCTCAAGACCGGTTCATCGAATGTCGAGTTGAATCGAAGGGCGATTTCACCGGACGGAATGACCGACTGTCGCCCTGACGCGCGGCAGAAACCGTCGGCGTGAGCGGGCATTTTCCAGAGGGTATCGGTGTTCATTCGTTGGACCCGTCGGGACACAGCCCATTGGGTTTAGGACTCGACGCGATCCACGACGTGTGTCTTAATGGGTATCGCGGGTGTTGTGACAGAAGTATTTACTGAGAGAGAGCTGATCGATTCATGTATCAATCGCAGGGGGCCCACGCCGAAACTCGCGACGGTATTACCGGGACACGGTTTGCCGTATGGGCACCGAATGCTGAAGAAGTGTCGGTTTTATGCGACGCAAACGGCTGGACGCCGGGCAGCGACAAGTTGCACGGCAGCGACTCGGGCGTGTGGAGCGGATTCATCGCGGGTATGGGGCATGGTGCCGGCTACAAGTACGGAATTCGGACGCGTGACGGCGAAACGCTGGAGAAATCGGACCCAGTCGCCTTCGCCACCGAGCATCCGCCCAAGACCGCGTCGATTGTGTACGACCTCTCGGGTTACGAGTGGAGCGATGGCGATTGGCTCAATCGTCGCGAGACAACCAACTGGCTTGAACAACCGATTGCGGTGTACGAGGTCCATCTCGGCTCGTGGAAACGTCCGACCGATGGGCGTCAGTATTATAGTTACCGCGAGTTGGCCAAAATGCTGGTCGACTATGCGCACGAAATGGGTTACACGCACCTGCAGTTGATGCCGATCACCGAGTTCCCCTTCGACGGCTCGTGGGGTTATCAGGCGACGGGTTATTTTGCACCGACAAGTCGTTTCGGATCGCCTCACGACTTCATGGAGTTTGTGGACTATTGCCATCAGTCGGGCATTGGCATTTTGATCGACTGGGTTCCCGCTCACTTTCCCACCGACGCACATTCGCTGGGCTGTTTCGACGGGACGGCCCTGTACGAACACGAGGACCCGCGGCAAGGTTTTCACCCCGACTGGGGAACGCTCATCTTCAACTTCGGCCGCAGCGAAGTTTGCGACTTCTTGCAGTCGAGTGCTCGATTCTGGCTTGAGCAATATCACATTGACGGCATTCGCGTCGATGCGGTGGCCTCGATGTTGTATCTGGATTACTCACGCGAAGACGGCGAATGGATTCCCAATAAGGATGGCGGACGCGAGAATCTGGAAGCGATCGAGTTCTTAAAACAGATGAACGTTGATCTTCACGGCAAGTTTCCCGGCGTGTTGACGATCGCCGAGGAATCGACGGCATGGGGTGGCGTGTCGCACCCGGTGTATGCCGGCGGTCTCGGCTTCAGCATGAAGTGGGACATGGGCTGGATGAACGACACGTTGCGATACATGCAGAATGAACCGATCCACCGGGCGCATCACCAGGGGGAACTTTCATTCCGTATGGTTTACGCATTCACGGAAAACTTCGTTCTGCCATTGTCGCACGATGAAGTCGTGCACGGAAAACGGTCGCTGCTTTCGCAGATGCCGGGCGATTACTGGCAACAGTTCGCTAACTTGCGGCTGTTGTATGGTTACCAGTACGCGATGCCCGGGAAGAAGCTGCTGTTTATGGGAGGCGAGTTCGGCCAGTGGACCGAATGGAATCACGATACGGAACTGGATTGGGCATTGTTCGGCCATAAGTATCACGATAGTTTGCGGCGGTACGTCGGCGATTGGAATCGCTTGTACAAGACATTGCCGGCGTTGTACGCGAACGATTTCGAGGCCGACGGTTTTGCGTGGATTCAGTGCGACGACTGGCAAAACAGCGTGTTTGCATTCGAGCGGACCGATCGTGGATCGGAGCACACCGCCATCGCGATCTGCAATTTCACGCCGGTTCCCCGAGAGAACTATCGCATTGGTGTGTCGCAGCAGGGTTTCTGGCAGGAATTGCTGAACAGCGACGCCGCAATTTACGGCGGCACCAACATGGGCAACGACGGCGGCATCTACAGCGAGCCGATCGCGTCACACGGAATGCAACAGAGCATCTCTCTCACACTGCCCCCGCTGGGAATGCTACTATTGGCTCCCCGTTAGACGTCACGCCTCCAAAGCCCACGGGCCGCGCCCCGTGGGATCGAGCGCTGTCATGTCCACGGCGATGCACCGACGCATAACCGGCGCAATCGCGCTTGCCGTATTAGCTGATGCGGCCGATTCATGCATTTCAACTGATCGCGTTAAAGCCGGTACCATCGCGTCAAATGCGATGCAGACGATGCAGTCGCTGTGGTTTGCCGAGTTTATCTTTCTGTAGATGAATTCGCGGGGACCCCCCGTCCGATGTCTCGAATGAACGGAACCCCGGTCCGCGCGGATCGGTGCATTCGCTCAGGGAGGTCGACACATCAAATGGCAGTGTCCACTGCCAGATATTCCATCCGACATTTCGTCTGCCGATCGGCACCGCGCTGTCGGATGAGGAGCCTCGATTATGCAACGTGACAAACGGCTGGGCCTCGCCCTCGGAATTCTACTCATGGGAATTGTCGGCGCCTTCTTTTTCCGCAACGAGGGTGACTCGCAATTGTTGCCTCCAGGTTTATCGGATCCCGACAAACTTGACGCACAAATTTCAGAGAATCCCGTCGTACCGTATCTGACCGGAATGGAAAGAGATCGACGGACGTCGGCACGCAATGTTTCACGGTCGTCAACTTCGGATCCGTGGGGCGCTCCGGATTTCCTGAGATCGGGGAATGGAAATCGTGATCTGCCGGGAGCCGGCGGACCGCCGAATCCGATTGACACCCGCGCATCGACGGTGGGAGGCATTCCGATTCCGCGTGAGAATGCGGCATGGGAGCCGGTAGAAGAAACAAGCGGTCCAACCAATAACACGAGGCGGACACAGCCGGTTTCGGTGCCGAAAGAAAATGGTTTCGTCATCCACCGCGTGCAAAAGGGAGATACGCTGTCTGAATTGGCACAGCGTTATCTGGGTAGCAGTGCGCGATTTGGCGAGATTTACAAAGCGAACCGTGACCAACTGCGAAGCCCCAACGACTTGCGGTTGGGGTTGACGCTGCGAATTCCACAGAAAGTTGCCCCAAAATCCAACTCCAATCGCCGCGCTCGCCGTATCGAAACCAGTCCAATTTCAATTCGGAACGAAGACGCGCCGCGAACGATGCCGACGAACAATTCCGTGCTGCCGCAGAAATCGGTGGCACCGGCGGCTTCACCGAAGAACCGTTTTTCGCCGGCTCGCCGATCTCCGCTGAGTCCGCGCGGCGTCGGCACACGTGCCAGTGTCCCCGATGTTCCACTCGACACGGTTCCCCGACAATTAACGCAGCTGCCACCGGAAACACTGAAATCAGCATCTGCTGCCGATGCCAACGAATAGAACAGGCAGAAACGACACAAGAGGGGCAACCTGGCCCGTCATAAATTCCAAAGCCCCCGGCCGATTTCGGTCGGGGGCTTTTTTGCGCAACGACGGTCTGCGACGTTATCCGGTGGAGCTGGTATGATCTTCTTGCCGTGCGGCGGGGTATTGAACAGCGAACATTCAACACCGAACGTTGATCGTTCAGAGTTCAACGTTCGATGTTGAATGTTCGTGTCAGGTATCGGAGTGGACTTTGATTGATCAGAACCAGTTGCGAATGTTGATCGAGTTGGCAATGGCGGTTGCGGTCTGGCCGATGCTGATGGGGATTTTCCTGATTGTGGGGAGCCGTCAGAGTCGGGAAGGGCAGGGGACTGCGGGGCGGCTGTGGCTGGTTTCGATGACGGCGGCGACGTTGGCAACGCTTCCGCTGATCATCTGGGTGGTCTCGCTGTTGCCCCCCTATCCGGCGGAGACGAGCTTTGGGTTTGCGTTGGGATTGACGGTATTGAGTGCGGTCGGCGTTGGGCGATACCTGGCACAGCCGGTGCGGATTGGCGGCAGCACTGTGTCTCTTCCGTTGGTTGACGACGAGCAGTTTCTGGCACGCGTGCCAGAAATCTCAACCGAAATGGGGATCGAAACGCCGCGCGTGCGGTTGCTGCGATCGTCAACCGGCTCGTTGGACACAATGGCCTACGTCGGCGGCTTGCCGGCTCCGATGGTCGTAATGACCGACGGAGCGATGCATCGACTGGAAGAGACCGAGCGGGACGCGATACTGGCACACGAATTGTCACACATTGCAACGGGGTCGCTGTGGTGGTATCCGTCACTGGTGCCAATGGCGGCCGTCGCGGCGATCCTGGCATCATCGTATCTGCCGCTACCCGTCGCTGCAGCGGTGGGCCTCGCCTTTTTTGTTGGCATGAAGCGGATTGTGAGCCGTCGGTTCGAGTTTCAGTGTGATCGCTGTGCCGGCGATGTGCTGGGACATCGGGAGATGGCGACCGCGCTCGTCAAAATTCACGCGGCGCACATTGTGCCGAACAAGGGCGTGATGTCGTTTCTCACATACGCGACGGCAACGCATCCGCCGCTGGTCTCGCGAGTGGCCGCATTACGGTCGGCTGCACCCGTTGAAGACCGCTCGGCGATCAAAGTCGATTCGAGCGCAGTGGCGCGTCATCGGATGGGCGCTTGGCTGGCGCTGCTGCTATGGGCGGCGGCAATAGCAGCCGCATTCTGGATTGGGCGAGATCCGGTCGATCACTTCAATGCGCTACTACTACTGACGGGGGTTGTGGCCTTCCCGTCTCTTGTGCTGTCGGCCAGCATCAACAAGAAGGTCAACGTCGCATTACGTCGAATGGGGACATCGGGTGGTTTGTCGAAGCTGGCGTTCATTTGTGTCCTACTGTTGGCACTGGCATACAGTTTGTACCGAACGGCCAGTTGGGAAGCGATGGCGGCATTCGCCGTTCTCGGTAGTCTGTTCACGATGCTTGTGTTGATGGTCTCACGCTGGAAGCAGCGACTGCATACTGACGTGATTACGGCGATACGAGAACACGACTACCGGCGTGCAGTGGAGATGGCCGCGGCGCATCCGGATCGCGTCCGTGAGAACCCGAAGTTGCGGCACAATGTGGCCATGGCGCGGGCATTGAGTGGAGATCGTCGGCGAGCAATTGCCGAATTGCGTCAACTCATACACGACGTGCCGAGTTTTCAACTCGGTGCATTAACGCTGGCGATTACATTGCTGGACGAGGATGCGGAGGAGGCTGCAAGCGTGGCGGCGGATGCGGCGAGCAAGCTGAAAAACGATCCGGGGCCGCTGGCGATTCAGGCGAGGGCGTTGCGGAAGTTAGGTCGAACGGCAGCGGCAGATGATGCGATTCAGAGGGCATTGAAGATTGCGCCTGAGGATGGATGCGTGTTGGCATTGGCGGCTGGTGTTGCGGTCGATCGTGGGGAGAACGAGCAGGCGGCGGAACTGTTGGAGCGTGCTCTCAACTTCGCACCGGGGGATGCGTTCTGTTTGGTTGTCGCGGCAGAATTGACGCTGGCGACTGGAACTCCGGAAGCGGCGATTGCCGCGGTGGAGAGAGCCACCGGGGCGGCGGGACACAATCCGTTTGCATTTCTGGGTGGTGAGATCGCTCGGCTACGGGCGCATCCGGCGGTTGCAGAACGATTCGCTGCGGCCGAGGAACTGGTTTGGGACGAGGATGCGGCCGAGGAGTGAACGCCCAGGTCGCATCGAGAAAGCGCGACCACTGGTCGCGCTTTACAGCAATCGTCAATCGTCAATCAACAATCGCATCAGGCGACCTCTTCCAGGACTCCCTCTTCGACGAAGATGGGAAGCGACGGGGAATAGTGGACGGCCAACGCAATCGCGTCGCTGGGGCGGCTGTCGATTTCGATCAGTTCTTCGCCCAGCCTGATCCGAATGACCGCGTAGTAGGTGTGGTCCATCAGGTTGTTGATGACGATGTCTTCCACTTCGCCGCCGAGTTCTTCGATGGCATTTTTCAACAGGTCGTGCGTCAACGGTCGCGGCGGAACTTCGCCTTTGACGCGACGGTCGATACTGGTTGCCTCGAAGATTCCGATGAGGATGGGAAACATTCGCTCGCCATCGATCTCGCGCAGGTAAATCACCTGCTGATCGTTGATCTCGCTGATAATTATACGGGACAACTCCATGCGGACGTACACGGGGCAGCCTCCAAGATGGGCTAGTGGTTATTGGATGAAAATTCGGAACGGACCGAAGCTCACAGGGTACAGCGATTATAGGCGCGAGCGAATTTGAGATACAAGCAGCATGATCGCTTGCGGTTTCGCATTCCGACGGGACGCGACCCGTCGGCTTGACGAATCTCCCCAATCGCATCAATCACCACTCAAATCGGCAATCATCGATTCGATGGCGGTCAGCTTGTTTTTCAGGCCGGCGAGGGTTTCGCGGACGTCGGCTACGACTTCGGCGGGAGCGCGACTGACGAAGTTTTCGTTCGCCAGTTTCTTCTCATGCCCGACGATGTGGCCGCGAACTTTGTCGCCTTCTTCCTGCTGACGATCGCGTTCGGCTTCCAGGTCGATGATGCCTTCGAGCGGGATGAAGCCGTCGCAGTCGGCAAGTGTGAAGCCGGCGGATGCGGGGGGGCGTTTGATGTCGGGGCCGACAGAGACGAGGTTCGCCTTGGCAAGGTTGTCGAACTGTGAGGCAACCTGCTTCAGGTCGGCGGCAATTTCAGCGTCGCAGTGAATGTGGATATCGATCCCCGTCTTGGGACCAATGCTGTATTGGGCGCGGATGTTACGAATGGCAGCAACCGTTTCCTGCAGACGTCCAAAACGGCTTTCGAGTTCGGCGTCTTGCCAGTCGGTGGAAATGTCCGGCCAGGTCGCGATCATGATGCTCTCGGCTGGTGTGCCGGTTGTAGAAACCCGGTTTTTTGAAAAAACCGGGTTTCTGTCGGCCGCGAATTCCCCCAACCGCTGCCAGAGTTCTTCGCAAATGAAAGGCGTAAACGGTTGCAGCAACCGCAGCAATGTATCGAGAACACTGACCAACATCCGCTGCGCAGCGGGGCGAAGTGCGTCATCGCGGAAACGCGGCTTGAGCATTTCGACGTACCAGTCGCAGAACTCGCTCCAGGTGAAGTCGCGAAGAATCCGCGTGGCGGCATCGAACTGGTACCGGCCCAACAGTGCGGTCATCTCGGCTGTGACGCGCGACAGTCGGCTGAGAATCCAGCGGTCTTCCAGCATCAAATCGGCCTCGCCGACTTCGCCCGGCGTGTAACCTTCCAGGTTCATCATCGCGAATCGTGAGGCGTTCCACAATTTGTTGCAGAAGTTACGACCGTACTCGAACCGCTCGCTAACCGTGCGAGCGACGGCGGCGCCTTCGTCGGGATCGAAGTTCGCGCTGGAGAACTGTGACTCCTTCTTACACTTAGAACACTTGACGGTCGGCTTCTTGCCATCGACCGGTTTCGCGTTTTGGTGTTTGACCGTCTGCGGGATGACGGTTTCGCAGTGCGGGCATTCGTAGCCAATCGGCAAACGAACGTCCTGTGTTTCGCCGGCGAAGGATGCGATGGTAAACCGAATGGCGTCGGTGCCATACTTTTCGATCAAATCGAGCGGGTTGACGCCGTTGCCCTTCGACTTGGACATCGTCTGCCCGTAGCCATCGAGAATCTTCGGGTGAACGTGAACGTGCCCAAAGGGAACCTCGCCCATGTTATACAGCCCGGTCAAAACCATCCGCGCAACCCACAGCGTGATGATGTCACGCGACGTAATGAGGACCGAACCGGGGTAAAACGCGTCGAGAACTTCATTCGTCTCAGGCGAGCGGGGGGCGTCAGCCCCCTGATGAATTTCAGTTTGTTTCGCAACTTCATCTGCATCCAGCGGAGGATTCTGGTCTGCGTTCGGCCAACCTAATGTCGCGTGCGGCCAAAGCGCGGAACTAAACCAGGTGTCGAGAACGTCGGGGTCTTGTTCGAAGCCGAGTTCCGCAAGACGCGCTTCGGCATCCGCGTGACCTTCGTCGATACAAACCAGCAACAGCTTGTCGCCGGGTTCGACCCCGTCGGCAATGATGCCAGACATGAATTTTGACTCATCACCTTGGAAGGAGACGTTGTCGCCATTGACCTCGATATTGTAGCCGGGGAGTCGTTCCTCGCACCGGGGTGTTGATATACCCCGCTCGCCGAGTTGACCAAGATTGATTGACCAAATCGGAATCCGGTGTCCCCACCACAGTTGGCGGCTGATGCACCAGTCGCGTTTTTCGCCGAGCCAGTCGAGATACGTTTTGGCATAACGGTTGGGGAAGAACTTGACGCGGCCGTCTTCGACGGCGTCCATGGCCGACTGTGCAAGCGTGTCCATTTTGACGAACCACTGGTCCGACAGCAGCGGTTCGACCGGGGTCTTGGAACGGTCGCTGTGTTTGATGGGGATCTTGCGGTCTTCGACCCCTTCGTAATGGCCGAGCGCTTCCATGTCGGCGATGACCAGCTTGCGGACTTCGTAGCGGTCTTTGCCGACGTATTTGTCGTTCTCGACCGCATCGTTGACGGTGCCATCGGGATTGAGAATGTTGATGATGTCCAGGTTATTGCGTTGACCGCAAGCGTAGTCGTTGGGATCGTGCGCCGGCGTGACCTTAACCGCACCGGTCCCCTTTTCCGGGTCGGCAAGCAGGGCGTCGGCGATGATCGGAATCGCCCGACCGTTGAGCGGAACCTGGACGCTCTTGCCGATGATATCCTTGTAACGATTGTCTGACGGATGAACGCAAACAGCCGTATCACCAAGCATGGTTTCCGGGCGGGTGGTGGAGAAGGAAATCTTCTCGCCGGTGGCCATGAACTCCTGGTTGTCGGCATCAGAAACCCGGTTTTTGTCAAAAACCGGGTTTCTCTCCATCACCGGGTAATTGAACGTCCAGAAGTGGCCATCGACTTCTTCTTCGTAGACTTCATCGTTGGCGACGGCGGTCTGCAGGAAGGTGTCCCAGTTGACGAGCCGTTTGCCTCGGTAGATGAGATTGTCTTTGAACAGTTTGAAGAACGTGCGGCGAACCGCTTTGGAGCAGAGGTCATCGAGAGTGAAACGGGTGCGTCGCCAATCGCAACTGGCGCCCATTTGTTTCATCTGGCTGAGAATGCGCTGCTCGTAGACGTCTTTCCATTTCCAGATGCGCTCGACGAGTTCTTCGCGACCGACATCGTGCCGGGTGAGGCCTTCTTCCTCGCGCATGCGGCGTTCGACAACCGCCTGCGTGGCGATGCCGGCGTGATCGGTGCCGGGCATCCAGAGGGCAGCGAAACCCTGCATCCGCTTCCAACGCGTGATGAGATCCTGCAGCGTGCCGTTGAGCGCGTGCCCCATGTGCAGCGCGCCCGTAACGTTGGGCAGCGGGATCATAATGGTGTGCGTCGGCTTGCCCGGCTCTGGGTCGGCGTTGAAGAACCCGTGCTGTTCCCAAAAGGGATACCAGCGAGACTGAGCGGACCGGGGATCGTACTGCTTGGGGAGTTCGGTGGGCATTGGGATCGACTATTTTCTATTGACGATTGCTGAATTTCCTTTGGTGCCGCAAGGATAGCGAATGATTGCGGAATGGTCTATTCGTGGTCCCGTGGGGACGCAGCCCCGCGGCTTTGAATTGCGAATTGGCTTACGTGGCGGCGATTTCTGTGCCGTTGCCAAGTTCGCCTTCGTCTTTGTAGAGCTTGTATTCGACGCTGTCGAGCAGGGCGAGCCAGCTAGCTTCGATGATATTCTCACTGACGCCGACGGTACTCCAGACGTCGTGTTGGTCGGAACTTTCGATAACAACACGGACGCGGGCAGCGGTGCCTTCGGTGGAGTTGATAACGCGGACCTTGTAATCGACCAGATGCATGCGGGCGAGTGACGGGTGCGCGGGTGTGAGTGCTTTGCGCAGCGCGGAATCGAGGGCGTTGACCGGGCCATCGCCTTCGGCGACGACGTGCTCGGTGTGGTTGTTGACTTTGAGTTTGATGGTCGCCTCGGTGATCGGTTCATTGCCTTCGGTTGTTTCGACGTTGACGCGATAGTGCATTCGTTCAAATCGCTGTTGGTATGTGCCGGCCACCTTTTTCACCAGCAAATCAAATGACGCTTCGGCCGCTTCGAACTGGTAGCCTTCGGCTTCGAGTTCCTGCACGCGGGCGAGGATCTTTGCCATCAGTTCGTTGTCGTGCTGCAATTTGAACTGAGTGGTCTTGGCGACAATATTGGAGCGGCCAGAAAGTTCGCTGACGAGGACGCGGCGTTGGTTTCCGACGGCCTCGGGCGTGATGTGTTCGTAGCTCTGGCTGATGCGATTGACCGCATGAACGTGCATTCCACCTTTATGGGCAAACGCGCTATTGCCGACGTACGGTTGGCCGGGGCGGAAGTTCATGTTGGCGATTTCGTAGACGTAGCGAGAGAGTTTAGTGAGATGTTGAATGCCGTTCTCCGTCAGCAATTCGTGGCCGCGTTTGAGGGCGAGGTTTGCACAGACGGTGAGCAGGTCGGCGTTGCCGCAGCGTTCGCCGATTCCGTTGATGGTCCCTTGAACATGAACGGCCCCCTGTGCAACGGCCGCGAGTGTATTCGCGACCGCGACGCCACAATCGTTGTGGCAATGGATGCCAATGGGGATCGACAGCGTCTTTTGTGCCGCCTCAACGCCGGCGACGATGTGGTCGGGGAGTCGGCCGCCGTTGGTGTCGCAGAGGACGGCAATCTGTGCGCCAGCTTCCTGTGCCGCTTGCAGAGTGGACAGGGCGTAATCGGGGTTGTCGTGCAGGCCGTCGAAGAAGTGTTCGGCATCGTAAACGACGCGGCGTCCTTCGGCGACGAGAAAGGCGACCGAATCGCGGATCATCGCCAGGTTTTCATCGAGGTCAACACGGATGACCTCGGTGACGTGCAGATCCCATGTCTTGCCGACGACGGTGCAGACAGGGGCGAGGGAATCTCGCAGCGCCTGCATGCCGACGTCGTCTTCCGCAGCGATGCCTTTGCGGCGGGTCATGCCGAAGGCGGCGATCTGAGCATGCTTAAGATCCATGTCGGCCACGCGCTGGAAATACTCCTCATCCTTCTGATTCGAAAGCGGATAACCGCCTTCGATCAGATCGAAACCAAGTTCGTCCAGCTTGGCCGTGATGGCCAACTTGTCCTGAAGGGAGAAGTTCACCCCTTCACCTTGGCTGCCGTCGCGAAGAGTGGTGTCGTAGGTTTCGATGCGCATTGTTGTTGGCCTTCATTTCGCCCGGTGAGTATTTCGCCTGACGTGAATACACGGCAGGGCGGTGTGCGAATGGTTTTGGAGTTTTCGATTCGTCAGTCGGTATCGAACGTCGGCCGCCGGTGTATTCACCGGCGGCTAAGTATATCAAACAAAAAACCCTCAGGCCGGGTGACCTGAGGGTTTTGAATATGCTGGCAAATGTGTGCCGTGCCTCAGGTCTGCTCCACTCGGGGAGTCTCAATAATAATAGCGATGCCCACACCGATGGCGGGGCAGGCGACCATTTGACCTGGGACGAACGGAACGTTGATCATGAGCACTCCCGTATTGCGTAGGAATACGCAAAGATACGAGCGGGGCGGCTGGGCGTCAAACGGTATCTGGGAAAAACGCGTTGGATAAGGATCCGCCGGGACTCCGCCCGGCGGCTTTGCGCTTGTGCGGTGCGGGCGTATCAGGCGAGGGCGGGTTCGCGTGCGGGGGACTCGACGCCGTCGCGGAAGGCGGCCCATTCTTCGGGGGAGTAGATAACTTCGCGGGCCTGGGAGCCGTTGTAGTCGCCGACGATGCCGTCTTCGGCCATGTAATCGATGAGCCGTGCGCCGCGACCGTAGCCGATGCCCAAAGCGCGTTGCAGTAGGGAGACGCTGCCGCGACCTTCGCGGATGACGATTTCGATGGCCTGTTCGTACAGGTCGTCGCGTTTTCGCATGTCGTCGATGTCGCCGTCAGCACTGCTGCTCGATGTGCTGAGTTGAGTGAGTTCGGTGTTGTACTGTGGTTCCTGATCGGAGAAGAAGTCGATCACGCCGTTGATTTCATCGTCGCCAACAAACGCACCCTGTGCTCGGGTGATGTTGCTCGTGCCTGGAGCGAGGTACAGCATGTCGCCGTTGCCCAATAGGCGGTCGGCTCCATTTTCGTCGAGGACGACGCGGCTGTCGGTGCGGCTGGCAACCTGGAACGAAATGCGAGCCGGCAAGTTTGACTTGATAAGGCCGGTGATGACATCCACGGTTGGTTTTTGTGTGGCAAGTACAAGATGGATACCGACGGCCCGCGACTTTTGTGCGAGGCGGATGATGTGTCCTTCGACGTCTTTGCCGGAAGTCATCATCATGTCGGCCATTTCGTCGGCGATGATGACGATGTAGGGCATTTTTTCAGGGATGGCGTCGGCTTCATCCGAGTCGGGGTCGATGTTGAGTCGCTCGAACATTTTATCGCGGCCGAGTTTGTTGAAACCATCGAGATGCCGCACGCCACAACGGGCAAGTAAGTCGTAACGCTCTTCCATCTTTTCGACGGCCCACGCGAGAACGGCTTCGGCCTTTTTCATGTCGGTGATGACCGGATGCATGAGGTGCGGCACGCGTTTGTACGGGCTGAGTTCGACCATTTTCGGGTCGATCATAATCATCTTGACCTGCTCGGGGCTGCGGGTCATCAGCATCGAGAGGATGAGCGTATTCAGGCAAACACTTTTGCCCGTACCGGTGCGGCCAGCGATGAGCAGGTGCGGCATGTCGGTCATATCGACGACAAGCGGACGACCGCTGACATCTTTGCCGACGAAAATGGGAATCCGCTTCTTTTCGATTTCCTTCGGGCAACTTTCGATGAGTTCGCGGAGGCGAACCATCACCTGCTTCTCGTTGGGAACCTCGACGCCGACGGTGTTCTTGCCGGGAATCGGCGCGACGATGCGGACGGAGGGGACACGCAATGCGATGGCGAGATCGTCGGCCAGCGCGGTGACCTTGCTCAGCCGCAAACCCGCTTCGAGTTCGAGTTCGTACTGGGTGATGACCGGCCCGGTATCGACTTCGCAGACGTGGATGTTCAACCCGAATTCGGCGAAGGTTTTTTCCAGTGTTTGTGCAGCGATTTGGGCGTTCTTGGCGAGCAACTCGTAAGGGAATTCTTCGGCCTCTTCGAGCAGGTCGAGATCGGGCAGTTCGTATTCATCAGAGGACGTTTCGCGGGAACCGGCATCGAGGCGCGACATGATGCGATCGCGAAGCGAGCGGACGGTGGCCGGCGGGTTCACCTTGAACGGTTCGCGAATGTGCGGTTTCGGAGTTGGCTCATCGGCGGCAATCGTTTCGACTTCGGTTTCAATCGGTTCATCGACGTCAGCGTCCCAATTATCGATGTCTGCCTCTTCGGCGATCACATCTGCGGCGGTGATGTCGTCTGACAATTCGATGGACCGTGAGACCGGCCACACGATTCGCCGGATGATGCGGAGCGGAAGCTTGAGGATGCCGATGCCGGCGCGGAACAGGAACGTTTCATCTGCAATCAAAATGCCGGCGACGAATGTTGTGGTGGCGAGAATGAGTGTGCCGGCAATTGAGCAATGTTGTGTGAGGATGGCAACCGCTGTGGCACCGACATATCCGCCGCTGCCGACAACCGGGCCGTTGCCCAGGCCGGGAGCAAGTAAGCTGAACGCACTGCACAAGCCGGTAACCGCCAGCAGCAGGCCGAATGTGCGAACAATGGGACCGCCAACCGGTCGGCGAGTGAAGAGTTTCGCATCCAGCGTAATCAAGCTGAGTACGATGAAGTAAGAACCACAGCCGATGACGGTGTGCAGGAAATGCGAGAGTTGCGCGCCGATGGGACCGCAGAGGTTGGCGACTGTTTCGCGTGCGGGGAAGGCAACGCTGCCTGGCGGATCGGCCGGATCGTAGCTGGCCAAACTCAGCGCGACGAATACCGTCACCGCCAGCAGGGCGAGAGCAGTGATGTCGGTGATGAGTCGTTTGTGATCGATCATGTTACGTTTGCGGCGTGCGCGCAAGGGTTGCGTTTGACATGCCGATTGTGCTGAATCTGCTGAAGATTCGGCCGAGGTGGGCAGGCCTGTCAACGAGTTGAATAAGTTTGATTGGCTTGGTGGTTCGCACGGATGTGTGCGCAAGGTGGGTTATTCAGAAGCCGTCATCCTAACCCTATCACAGATTCTGCAGCGTGTCGGAAAAAAGCAACATCGGTTGATGCTTTTTGGCAACACGGGGCCGGATGGAAGGCGTGGAGCGGTTTTGTGGGAGGATCCCACGGGGCGCGACCCGTGGGCTTCGATCCGCTCGGGTCGCCAGAAACCCGGTTTTTCAACAAAACCGGGTTTCTATGAACCGGGGTTCGATGAGAGGTGCGTTTCGACCCACTCGATCAGCGCGCGGGCGACGTCCGACTTGCTGCCCGACCAAGTGGTGGCGACCTCGCCTGTCGAATCGATCAATTCGACGCTGTTGGAATCCGAACCGATGGCTTCGGGGCTGTTCAGGACGATGTAGTCGCAGTTCTTCGCCCGCAATTTCTGCAGTGCGTTTTCACGGGGGTTCTCGGCTTCCAGCGCAAAGCCAACAACCCAACGGCCATCCTTTCCGCCCCCGATTTCCGCCAGAACATCGTCCGTTTCGATCATCTCGATAGCGATGGGATCGCCGGTTTTGGCAATTTTGCCGACGATGCGGCTGCGCGGTTTGTAGTCGCACACCGCCGCCGCGGCAATCACGCCGTCACAGCCGGGAAACAGTTTCACGCAGGCATCGCGCATGTCGGCCGTCGTTTCGACGCGATGCATTTCGCAGCCCACCGGAGGCGGAAGATTGACCGGCCCGCTGACAAGCACGGATTCGTGGCCACTGTCCTGAATCGCCGCAGCAATGGCGTACCCCATGCGCCCGCTACTGGCGTTGGAAATGTAGCGAACGTCGTCCAGGTATTCACGAGTGGGACCGGCGGTTATTAGGATTCGCATGGGGTTGAGAGTCTAGGGGCAAGAGTCAACGGTTGTGGTGATCAACGTAGGAACGGACGGCGAGGGAGACTCCGAGGCAGACCAACGTACATCCAAACGCTACGGCAATTGGGACGGTCAATTCCAGGAATTGCGGTGGCTGCGGGCTGGCGGCGATGTATTGAAAAGCGACTAACATGCCGACAATCGTGCCGACGAGACCCGATATTGGTGCGAGGACATCAATTGTTCGGGCGGGGCGGTTTGGATTGCACATGGTAGTTGATCGGTTGTTCCCGCGGGCATTGGATCGTTTTGTTTACTTCTTGGGCGGCAGGGCATCGCTGATGTATGCGAGAATTTCTGCGGGTTCGGCCATGCGGCCGGCTCCGGTTTGGCCGCAGCTTAGCCAGCCGGCGGCGGGTTGGATGATGTGGTAGCCGTCGCCCTGGAGGGTGGCGATGTTGCGTTGGACCGACGGTTTGTTCCACATTTCGGTGTTCATTGCCGGGGCGAGCAGAGCCGGGCCGGTGAAACTCAACGCGAGTGTCGAGAGCAAATCGTCGGCCAGTCCGTGGGCGAATTTTGCCAGAGTGTTGGCGGTGGCCGGGGCGACGATGAAGAGTTCGCCGCGACGCGCCAGGCCGATGTGTTCGCCCTGGTGATGTTCCTGCGGTTGGAACACGTGGCGATGCACGGGGCGGTTGGTTAGCGCTTCGAAGGTGGCGGGGCCGATGAATTTCTCGGCCGACGCGGTCATCACGACACTAACGGCCGCGCCGGCCTGAACCAGTTTGCTGGCCAGGTCGGCGGACTTGTAAGCGGCGATTCCGCCGCTTACGCCGAGGATGATTTCACGGCCTTGCATGTTTGAGCCTCAACCGGTCACATCTGCGCGCCGTGCGCTCATGTTGCGGAGAGCCAAGAGCGGAGAGCCAAGAGCGGAGAGTCGAGAGCCAGAAATATCTGCGTCGATAGATTCTGGCTCTTCGCACTTGTCACTCGACTCTTGGCCGCGGCCGATAGGCCGCGTTAAACGTCGTCCGTGTCGGGGCCGGCGTCTCCCATCAGAGTTTGCAGGTCGGGGGCTTCCTCGGCGACGAGAGCAACCTGGCCCGATGTGTCGAGGAAAATCTTGTCCTGCATGATCTCGGCAACAACGATGACCATGGTGTTGTTCGTCGGCAATTCGACCAACGGTCGGGCACCACGGTTGAGTGCCACCAGTCGCTTTTGAATCAACGAGGTGAGTTGGAAACGGCCACCGACTTTGTTGACAATTTCTTCTTCCTGGAATGCATCGAGCATTAGCTTACGTCCTCTTCAGATTTCAAAATGTCGTTGATCTCACTAATCGTACGGTCAAGTTTGTCGTTGACAATGCAGAACCGATAGCGATCAGCATGTTTCAATTCTTCGCGGGCGGTTTCCAGTCTGCGTTGAATCACGTCCTCAGACTCTGTATTCCGCTCGCGGAGCCGCCGTTCGTAGTCGTCTGGTCTCGGGGGTGTCAGGAAAATCGTCACCGCCTGCGGATAGACCCGCATGACATTCAAGGCTCCCTCGACGTCGATTTCCAGAAACGCCCACGCGTTTTCGTTGCGGGCACGTTCAATCTCCGATTTGAGTGTGCCGTACCAATTTCCTGACTTATGAACTTCCGCGCACTCCAGGAATTTCCCCCGCTCGCGTCGCCGCTCGAACTCCTCAGGTGAGAGGAAATAGTAATCACTGCCATCGACTTCTCCCGGCCTCGCTGGCCGGGTCGTCGCTGAAATACACTTCATCAGTTTCGTGGGAGATACGCTCAGCAGGTGATTGACCACCGTCGTTTTTCCACTACCGGCTGGTCCCGACAGCACCAGAATGCCCGATTGTTGGGTTTCCGACACTGACTTCTCCAAGCGTTCTTCTACCGACGGGACACGACCCGTGGGCTTATTCTACGTTTTGCAGGACTTCCCGCAGTTTTTCGACTGCGGCTTTCATTTCGACCACCGCGTGGGCGATTGTGACGTCGTTCGCCTTCGAGCCGATGGTGTTCACTTCGCGGAAAATTTCCTGCGACAGAAACTCCAGTTTACGCCCTTGCGACTTCTGTGGCTGGAGAAACGCCTCGAATTGTTCGAGGTGCGATCGCAGCCGCGTGATTTCTTCGTTAATGTCACACCGATCTGCAAAGATACTGACTTCTCGCAGCAGATGCGAGTCTTCGACCGCGCCGCCTGCGGCGTCGAGCATTTCGCGAACCCTGTCGAGTAATTTGTTGCGATAATCGGCGACGACCTGCGGTGCCTGTGCGGCGACCTGATCCAACTGCTTCGCAATCACGGCGGCGTTGGCTTGCAGGTCGCGTTGCATCGCTTCGCCTTCCGTTTCGCGAAAGGCACATAAATTTTTGAGTGACTCAACGAGCGCCTCGTTGATGGCGGGCCAATCCTGAGAGATGTCCCGCGATTCGCTTTCGGCTTCGCTGACAATTCCCGGCAACTGCAGCAGATCTCCCAGATGAGAGGGCATCGCCAGGTGCATCGAACTGGCGAGTTCGTTCATCTGCCGCCAGTAGTTGGACAGGACATCGTGATCGAGCCGAAATTCCTGTCCGCCGTGCAGTCGTTTAATGCGCAGCGTGACGTTAACCGTTCCCCGGGTGATTTTGCCGCGAATAACCTTTTCGATTTCACTTTCGAAGGCGGCATACGCATCGGGCAGCCGCGAGGAAATCTTGAGGTAGCGGTTATTGACCGATCGAACCTCGATGGCGATGCTCGATCGCTCGGTTTGTGTTCGGGCGTCGCCGAACCCGGTCATGCTTAACAGCACGTCTACGTCTTTCTGCTTTGCAAAGATGGGCCGCAACTTGTGTGCGAAATCGACAACGCACCGCGAGCGGTATGACTTCGCCTTGGCCAAGTGCTTATTTAGTGCGTTATTCGCTACCGTCGTCGTCGGTGGGCTTGTTCTCGGCTGAGTCGTCCGACGACTTGTCGTCGGTATCGTCACCTGACGCCGTGCCATCGGCGGTCGTGTCGTCCGCTGTCGTGTCATCGCCCGGTGGGATGATGAGTCCGCCACCTTCGCCGTCAGCATCCGCGTCGTCTCCAAGCACATTGATTTCCGATGGAGCATTGCCGCCGCCGGGAAATCGTCCCGACGAATCGTGATACATCGCCATGCCGGTCACACCCGCTAGGACAACCCATGCGAGGGCCATGCCGATAGTAATCTTCGTGAAGACGTCGCCCGCCTTCGTACCGAACGCACTCTGTCCACCCATTCCGCCCAATGCACCGGCCAAGCCGCCTCCGCGGCCCCGTTGGAGCAAAATAATGAACATGAGCAGAACGCTGACAATCATCAGCAGAATTGCGAGAATGACTGACCACATACCTCTGACCTTTGATTTGGTGCTGCTGCTGGTTGAGTTGCCGTACTAACTGCCCGCCAACTCGACGGCGGCTTCGATAATTGCGTTGAACTGGTCGGCTTTCAGGCTGGCACCGCCAACCAGTGCGCCATCGACGTTCGGCTGTCCCAACAGTTCGCCTGCGTTTTCCGGCTTGACGCTGCCTCCGTACAGAATCCGTGTCCGGTCGGCCACTTCGGAATTGTAGCGATTGGCGAGCCATTTGCGAAGGTGATCGTGAGCGGATTCTGCCTGATCGGGCGAGGCGGTCTTTCCGGTGCCAATTGCCCAGACCGGTTCGTAGGCGATGACGACGTTTTCCATCGCCTTTTTATCAACATTTGTCAGCCCGCCAGCCATTTGCCGATCGAGGACGGAATCGGTCTCTTCCGCTTCGCGTTCGCTCAGCAATTCACCAACGCACAGAATGACTTTGAGGCCGCCGGCCAGGGCAGCTTCGACTTTCTTCCCGGTGATTTCGTCTGTTTCGCCCAGCACGTGACGGCGTTCACTGTGTCCCAGAATCACCTGAGTGCAGCCGACGTCCAGCAGCATTTCGACCGAGACTTCGCCGGTGAATGCCCCTGCGGATTCAAAGTATGCGTCCTGTGCACCCAACTCAACGTGGCTGTCGGCGGTCACGCCTGCGACGGGCAGCAGATAAGGCGATGCGGGGGCCACGAGGACATCGACGGGACTGTCGCCCGCCGGTCTTGCCGCAACGAGATCAGTCGCGAGAGCTTGGGCCGCTGCCCGCGTGAGGTTCATTTTCCAGTTGCCGGCGATGAAATAACGTCTCATTGTCTCTGTATCCGGATTGAGGGGGGATTGCGGTCTGTGGCCAGACAGCAATTGAGTTCAGGCGGTAATCTGTTGAAGTACTCTATCAAATCTCAGCCAACGGGTGCCACTGGCGTGTCGCCAGTGCATCGCGGTGGGCACTGGCGACACGCCAGTGGCACCCAACTCGTCAAGCGAGTTTGGGCGTGGTACCACTTGACAGTTGGCGGCGGGTATCAATCGAGCGGGGCACTCTGCGGAAACGAGCCGAGAACGTTCAATGCGACTGCGCCGACGGCCAGTTGCTGCAGCGTTCGGGCGACGCGGGCTTCCTTTTCGTGGCCTTCGAAATCGAGAAAGAACAGGTAGCCCCCCTGCGGTCCGCGAATGGGGAAGGACTCGATCCAGGTGAGATTGATTTTGTTCTTCTTGAAAATCGCCAGTGCGTCGGACAGCGCCCCGGGTTTGTGAGGTACCTGCAACAGCAATGCCGTGCGGTCTTTCCCGGACGATTTGTTGGTGTCGTGACCAATCACGGCGAACCGAGTCACGTTGTTGGCGTTGTCTTCAATCTTCTCAGCGATCAGCTGCAAATCGTACTCAACGGCAGCCTGCCTGCTGGCAACGGCTGCTGCCCCCTGTTTATCGCGGGCCAATTGGGCGGCAGTCGAAGTGCTGGTGACCTCGATGTGCCTGGCTTGGGGCATGTTGCGGCTGAGCCAGTCGCGGCATTGCGAAAGCGCCTGCGGCTTGCTGTAGACCTCGGTCACCTCGCCGCGCGGGCAGCGGGCCAGCAAGTTGTGGTGCACGCTCATCAGCACTTCGCCACAAATCCGCAGCGGCAACCGCGTGAACATGTGCAGTGTATCGACAACCCGGCCATCGGTGCTGTTTTCGATGGGCACCAACCCATACTCGGCGTGTCCGCGATTCACTTCTTCAAAGACGGCAGCAATTGTGCTGACTGGAACAAGATCGGACCATTCGCCGAACCGCTCGATGGCCGCCAGGTGGGTGAAGCTGAAAGACGGCCCAAGATAGGCAATGCGAATTTGCTTGACGTTCTGGCGGGCTGCACTCAGGATCTCCCGAAAGACACCGCGGACGGCGTGGTTGGGCAGCGGACCACGATTGGCTTCGCCCAATTCGGCCCACAACGCATCTTCGACCTGCGGTTCGAACAGCGGTGCCTTGGCCTGCTTGCGTGCTTCAAGCAGCTTTGTCGTTATGTTGGCGCGTTTGTTGATGAGTCGGAGAATGCTGCGGTCGAGTTGTTTGATTTCCGACTCGCGCGATGCCTTGCGGCTGCGCGGGACCGCCTTTTTGACTGTTTTCCTGACTGTCTTCTTAGCGGGAGACTTCCGGCTGGCGCTCGTCGATTTCGAAGCACTCTTCTTTTTCGACGTTTTGGATGTTGCCGTTTTCTTGGCGTGGCTTCGCGTTCCCTTACCTTTGCTTACCGCCTTGCGCACGACCTTCTTCTTGCGAACCACCTTCTTGGATGATGCGGCACTCTTCTTGGTGCGTTTTTTTGCCATTGGAGCCCTTCAGGCGGTCTTGGGGTGCCTTAGAACATCTTCACGCAGAGAGACTTTGTTCCAGCACAGTAGGTTGTTGTGTCGATCTATGATGAAAGTCGTTAACTGACAATGGCTTATGGGAAATCTGTCGGGCGGTTTTCGTTCATCTGGCGCGGGAATAACAGGCCTGACTGCCGAGGCAAACTCAGTGATATTCGGCAAATTTCGTCGCCAAACAGAGTTAAGTGTTTTACTGCTCCAAGAATACGGTGTCAAGCAGGTGCAGTGTCCGTTTGATCATGCCGGGGGCCGTTGCTTACCGCAATCGAAAGACTTTGCGCACTCTACCGCGTTGCTGTGTGATCTAGTGGTGTCCCGTACCGCCCAATCTTCAGCCAGGTCATCACACGGCCTCGATTGGGGAGACTGCCAAAGTGACACTCTCGGCATCTGAGGAACAGATCCGGGCAGGTGCCAAACTGGCAGTTTTTCAGGAGTACGATGCTGGAGTCGTCCGGAGTGATTGTTTGTAATATCTATTGTTGTAATGGGTTATGTTCTGAAGTTATTCTGTAGACCAATTGGCACATAGTTTGCGTTTTTCAGGAGCCGTACCCCAGATTCAGCATCGAGCCAAGCGTGTTTTCTGGCAAGGGGTAAACGATCAAACCAAGTTAGCTGTGGATTCACCCCCGCATCATGCGGGATGGTATACAAAACAGGTGATAGGAGAGAGCGGATGGCGGTTACAGGCGAAAAAGTCATTGGTATCGATTTGGGAACCACCAACTCCGTCGTTTCGGTGATGGAAGGGGGCGAGGCGAAAGTCATTGCCAACTTGGAGGGCAACCGGATTACGGCCAGCGTCGTCGCTTTCACCGACAAAGGGGAGACCCTTGTTGGCGAGCCGGCCAAACGGCAGGCGGTCACCAATCCGACCAACACCATCTACTCCATCAAGCGATTCATGGGCCGGCGTCACAGCGAAGTGGCAGCCGAGGAAAAAATCGTCCCTTACGAAATCGTTGGCGGTCCGTCCGACTACGTCAAAGTCAAAGTGCAGGACAAAGAATACACGCCGCCGGAAATCTCCGCGCTGATTTTGCGAAAGCTCAAAGAAGCAGCCGAAAGCTATCTTGGTCATACCGTCAACAAGGCTGTCATCACAGTACCCGCGTACTTTAATGATGCCCAACGGCAGGCGACCAAGGACGCCGGCCAGATTGCCGGGCTGGAAGTGGCTCGCATTATTAACGAGCCGACGGCCGCCGCGTTGGCGTACGGAATGGACAAGAAACGCGAAGAAAAGATCGCCGTCTTCGACCTCGGCGGCGGAACGTTCGACGTCTCAATTCTCGAAGTGGGCGACGAACTCGTCGAAGTTCTCAGCACCAACGGCGATACCCACCTGGGGGGCGACGATTTCGACGAAGAACTCATCAACTTCATTGCCGACAGTTTCAAGAAGGAACAAGGCATCGATCTGCGGGATGATGCCATGGCTTTGCAGCGTCTGCGCGAAGCGGCCGAAAAGGCGAAGAAAGAACTTTCCAGCTCACAAACCACCGACATCAACCTGCCATTCATCACGGCCGATGGCAGCGGTGCCAAGCACCTGCAGATGTCCGTGACGCGGGCAGAATTCGAGAAGCTCATCGACTCGTTAGTCGAGCGATGCCGTAAGCCGGTGCAGAACGCGCTGAAGGACGCGAAACTCGATCCCAGCCAAATCGATGAGGTTGTTCTCGTCGGCGGTTCGACCCGCGTCCCTAAGGTGCAGGAATTTGTCAAGCAAATGTTCGGCGGCAAAGAGCCGCATAAGGGCGTTAACCCCGACGAAGTCGTCTCGGCCGGTGCTGCCATTCAAGGCGGTATCATCGCTGGCGACGTCAAGGATGTTGTCCTGCTTGATGTCACGCCTCTCTCGCTCGGCATTGAGACCGAGGGCGGAATTATGACCAAACTGGTCGAACGAAATACAACGATTCCCACCACCAAGAAGGAAACCTTCTCCACCGCAGCCGACAACCAGACGGCCGTTACCGTCCGTGTGTTTCAGGGCGAGCGACAGATGGCCAGCGACAATCGTTTGCTTGGGCAGTTCAATTTGGAGGGTATTCCGCCGGCACCGCGCGGTCTGCCGCAGATTGAAGTGGCCTTCGACATCGACGTCAACGGCATCCTCAGTGTGACGGCCAAAGACGTCGCTTCGGGCAAGGAGCAGACGGTTCGCATCGAGGAATCGAGCGGACTCTCCGAGTCGGAAATCGATTCGATGCAACAGGACGCCGAGTCACATGCCGAGGAAGACAAGAAGAAACGCGAATTGGCCGAAGCGAAGAACAACGCCTCACGGCTCGTGTACGACACCGAAAAACTGATGACGGAGCACGCCGACAAATTGGATGACGAGTCGAAGACCGTCATCGAGAGTTCCATCGAGAAGGTCAACGCCGCGCTTGCTGCCGACGACATGGAAGCCATCACGAGTTCTCTCGCCGAGTTGGAGCAGGCGACACACGCTCTCTCCAAACACATGTATGATGCCGCCCAAGAAGCGGAAGCCGCGGGCGGCGACGGCAGTTCACCGGAAGCCGAGTCGGATGCCTCCGGTGACGAAGAGGTTATTGACGCAGAATTCGAGGCCAAAGAATAGGCGTTCTTCCCGGCGGCCGCGCAATTGCGCGGCCGCACGGAAACTCGTTTACACATCATCAATCGCTTGCGGTTTAGCGAATCCACAACCAGCACCCTGTCAATCCGTCGCTAAACCGGTCGAATTCAATCACGTCCACTCACCACCAGCGCCCTCGTTGCGCAAACACATCACGGAGAAGCGCCATGTCGTTTCGCCTCGATAAACTCACCGTCAAAGCTCAGGAAGCCGTCCAGCGCGCCCAGCAAACCGCACAGGACAGCGGGCATTCTGAATTAGCCGCTCTGCACCTGGCGCAATCGCTCCTGGGGGAAGAGCAGGGCGTCATCCGTCCGTTGCTCGACAAAATTGGCGCGAACGTCAATCAACTCCGCTCCACCATCGACAGCGAGTTGGGCCGCTTGCCGAAGGTCTCCGGCGGCGGATACCAGGTATCCGCTGCGCCTGCCTTCATGCAGGTTCTCGAAAACGCGCAGCAACAGGCCGACCGCATGCAGGACGAGTTTGTCTCGACCGAACACTTGCTCCTCGCGCTCACCCACATCGACGATCAGGCCAAGCGGTTGCTTGAACTGGCCGGTGTCGAAGAAGATGATGTTCTCACTGCGCTGAAATCCATTCGCGGAGGCCAAACCATCACCGACCAAAACCCCGAAGACAAATACCAGGCCCTGCAACGCTACGGACACGATCTCGTCGAACTCGCCCGCAAGGGGAAGATCGATCCGGTCATCGGACGCGACACCGAGATCCGCCGCGTCGCCCAAATCCTATCCCGGCGTCGAAAAAACAACCCCGTCCTCATCGGTGAAGCCGGCGTCGGTAAGACCGCCATCGTCGAAGGTCTCGCCCACCGAATCGTCAGAGAAGACGTCCCCCAAAGCCTGAAAAATAAAAGCGTCATCGCGCTCGACATGGGCGCACTCGTTGCCGGGGCCAAGTTTCGGGGCGAATTCGAAGACCGCCTCAAGGCCGTCCTTCGTGAAGTGCAGGAGGCCGAAGGTAGCGTCATTCTCTTCATCGACGAAATGCACACTGTTGTTGGTGCCGGTGCCGCCGAAGGGGCGATGGATGCATCGAACCTGTTGAAGCCCGCGCTCGCTCGTGGCGAACTTCACTGCATCGGTGCCACCACCCTCGACGAATACCGCAAGCACGTCGAAAAAGATCCTGCGCTTGAACGTCGGTTTCAACCGGTTGTCGTCCAGGAACCGAACGTCGAAGACACCATCTCGATTCTTCGCGGTCTGAAAGAACGTTACGAGTCGCATCACGGCGTCAAAATCACCGACGATTCGCTCATCGCCGCCGCCACCCTCAGCGACCGTTACATTGGCGACCGCTTTCTGCCGGATAAGGCGATCGATCTTATCGACGAAGCGGCCAGTCGGCTTCGCATGGAAATCGATTCGATGCCCGCCGAAGTCGATGAGGCCACCCGGAACCTCACCCGTATGCAAATCGAAGCTGCCGCGCTGGCCAAAGAGAAGAGTGCCGACAGTCAACAGCGGCTCGAAGACCTCAAGCGGCAAATCGCCGATCACGAAGAAGAGGTCAACGCGCTCAAAGCACGCTGGGAAGTGGAGCAGGCCTCGCTCGGCCAACGGCAGCCGTTGCACGAAGAAATCGATCGGCTCCGCACCGAGTACGATCAGGCGTTCGCACAGGCTCGACGGACTAATCAGAACGACGACTACATCCGCGCCCAGGAAGTCCAACAGCAGTTGCAGACAGCCGAAGGCAACCTCGCGGCACTTGAACAGCGATCCGCTGCGGAAGACTCCGACGAGTCGGAGCAACCGCGACTGCTTCGTGAAGAGGTCACCGAAGAAGACATTGCCAAGGTTGTCAGCCTTTGGACCGGCATTCCCGTTGCCCGCATGATGCAGGCCGAACGCGAGAAACTCATTCACATGGAAGAGGGCATTCATCAGCGGATGATCAACCAGACCGAAGCGGTCTCGGCCGTCTCCAATGCCGTTCGCCGCGCGCGTTCCGGTCTGCAGGATCAGAATCGCCCCATCGGTTCGTTCATCTTCTTAGGCCCGACCGGTGTCGGCAAAACCGAACTCTCCAAAGCACTGGCTGAGTTCCTCTTCGATGACGAACGCAGCATGGTTCGCATCGACATGAGCGAATTCATGGAACGGCATTCCGTCGCCCGTCTCATCGGTGCGCCGCCCGGTTACGTTGGCTATGAAGAAGGGGGCCGACTCACCGAAGCGGTGCGTCGCAATCCGTATTGCGTACTGTTGCTCGATGAAATCGAAAGGGCTCACCGTGACGTCTTCAACATCCTGCTGCAACTCTTAGACGACGGTCGCCTGACCGACGGGCAGGGCCGCACGGTCGATTTCTCGAACACCATTGTCATCATGACATCCAACATCGGCAGCCAGCACATTGTCGATCTGGCCGGCCAGGATCGTGAAGAGGAAATTCGCGACAGCGTGATGGACGCGCTGCGTAGCGAATTCCTCCCCGAATTCCTCAACCGCGTCGATGACGTCATCGTTTTTCATCCACTCGGGAAGGCCGAACTCCGCCAGATCGTCGATCTGCAACTCACGCGGCTCGCCGAGCAACTGGAGAACAACGGCTACAACCTCGAAGTCACCGACAGCGCCCGCGACCTGTTAGCCAGTGAAAGCTACGACCCGGTGTACGGTGCGCGCCCATTGAAAAAGAGTCATCCAACAACGCCTGCAAAACACCCTCGCCAACGAAATCCTCGCCGGCAATTTCACCGAAGGCGCCACAATAAAAATCGACGCCGCCCCAGATGGGTTTATTTTCAGCGCCGAATGAAGCGCATCATTTAGCCGTCCCGCTCGCGGGCCGTGGCTGCATGAGTTAATTCCACTTCCGAGTCTCCAAAAAAGATCCGCAATAGCAAAACAACAATTCGTCCAGGAATGGTTGGATCACCTCGAAGCAACGCTTGAACGGGAGGCAAAGCTTGTTGGTCTATTTTCGCACGGTGGACTTGTCCGTCACGCGCGTGAGTTTGTCGTGAAGCAGATTCTACGAAGGATACTTCCACCTGCTCCCGGATCCCCAATTCGATCCGCGGCTCACGCTGGAGAATCCGCTTCATGATGCGCTGATTCGCAAGCTTCAACAACTTGCCGAGGTGAAGACCGAAAACATTACGCTTGCGGAATTTCGTGAAGCGACGGGGGTTGGGTATCGGCTGATTGTTCGGCAGTTCGGTCGTTGGAGTGATTTTCGCAAAGCTGCCGGTTTGTCAGCGCATGGCAAACGCCGGGGATGGGGGGCTTATACTGACGAGCAAATTCTCGAAGCACTCCAGCAGCTTGTGGAAGAGCAGGGCGAGCGCGTGACCGGAGTCGATTTCACCCGCGCGACCGGCATTTCGCAGAAGGCGGTCACCGGACACTTCGGGGGTTTCGCGGAACTTCGTCGTCGGGCAGGTTTGGAGCCGGAGCAGCGCCGCCCGCCGCACTTTTCCGATGACGAACTCCTCGCAGAGTATCATCGCGTCGCAATTCGTCTGGACCGCATCCCCACTTGTGATGAAATCAACCGTCTCGCCCGCATTTCGATGTGCACGCTTTACCGCCGTATCGGGGGCAAACGGCAAATCGCACGCAAGTACGCCGGCTACCTCCGCCGCCTCAAATCCAGATGACAACGATGACGCCTCATGCCAATGCACGGCCAGTGCTCGGGCATTCCCGCCGGCCGCTTGCCGCGTCAATCGAAAATCATCCCCAATGCACCACAGTTTTCGCGGTAACTTCTTGACGCATCGGGTTTTCGGCGTTAGAAGTAACCTAATGTCACGTTGAGGTTCCGCCGCCTGGATTTGCGACGGTGCTGACTTTGCCTATCCCCCCGTGGATGGCAGGCCGTTTTGTTTCTTCAAAAGAGGATTGCTGCAATCGAGACATCGCACAGGGTGAACGAACAGGTCCGCATTTCGCCGGTTCGTGTGGTCGACCATGAAGGGGAAATGTTGGGCGTTATGCCCACGGAAGAAGCTCAACAGGTTGCTGTCGAAGCGGGCCTCGATCTCGTCGAAGTTGCCCCCGAAGCCAAACCTCCCGTTTGCCGCATAATGGACTACGGGAAGTTTAAGTACGAGCAGAAGAAACGCCGTGAAAGTTCCAAGTCGAAGCACACGCACGTTAAGGAAATTCGTCTGCGGCCCAAAACCGGCGCGCACGATATTGACTTCAAAGTCAAACGGGCGCGAACCTTTCTCGGTCAGAAGGATAAGGTGAAGATCAACGTCATCTTTCGTGGCCGTGAGAATGCTCACCACGATCGCGGGCGCGAAATGCTGAAGGATATCATTGTACTACTCGAAGACATTGCAAAAGTGGAGAAACCGCCCAGCATGGACAGCGGACGGACTATGTCCACTATTCTTGCTCCGAAGGTTTGAATACAGCAGAAATCGACGCCCAAACCACCCCAGCTTCCACCGCGGGTTGCCGTTTGGCGAACTTGTGGGGATGATTCTCCAAAATTTTCGTCCCCTTCGGTGGTAACAACCCACGTTCGCCCGCTATAATCCCGCTTTTCTTAACTAGCCGCCACGCAGTTACCGTTACGGTCATACACTATGCCAAAGCAGAAGACCCACAAGGGAATGAAGAAGCGGTTCAAAGTCACCGCTTCGGGTAAAGTCAAGCACCGCAAGGCTTTCCGTGGACACCGTCTTAGCCATAAGTCGGCCAGGCGGCGTATGCAGCTACGTGGCGACAACGTGGTTGTGGGAACCGAAGCGAAGAAAATCGCTGACGCTCTGCGTCCCGGTGCCTGAAAAAGATTTCAACGAACCGCGTCACAATAACCGCTTGCGGTTTCGCGGACCTTAAAACTCCAAGGACCAGAGAACCCCATGAGAGTTCGAATCGGACCAGCTCGCCGTCGGAAAAAGGCTCGGCTGTTCAAAGAGGCACGGGGGAATTTCGGTGGTCGCAGCAAGTTGTTGCGGACTGTCAAAGAAACCGTCATTCGCTCCCGTGCGTATTCGTATCGTGATCGTCGCACCCGCAAACGCGAGTTTCGGAAGCTGTGGATCACCCGGCTGTCGGCCGCCTGTCGGATGCGCGGAATGCATTATTCTACCTTTATTCACGCGCTCAGCCAGTCCGACATCCTGCTTAACCGCAAGACCCTCAGTGAGTTGGCGATCTCCGATCCGCTCATCTTCGACGAGATCTTCGCAGCGGTCAGCCAGAACGTCGCCTAACCAACCGATCCCCCTCTCCCGCTGGGAGAGGGCTGGGGCGGGTGAGGGCCGTGTTTTCGTGTCCTACTTCCCCTACGTGGGTGCCATTGGCGTATCGATCGTGTGCCACTAGCGTGTCGCCAGTGGCAGGACGAGCCACTCGAAGCTGACGGCCGAAAGCTGAAAGCTAATCCATGGACCCCATCGCCGCCTTCGACCAATTCGAGCAGACCGCACTCGCTGCAATCGCAGCCGCCGCTGATTCTGCGGTGCTCGAGGCCGTCCGCGTCGAATACCTGGGCAAGAGCAAGGGCCGCCTCCGCGATCTGCAGTCGCTGGTCGGTAAGGCCGAAAAGCAGCAGAAGCCTCTGCTTGGCAAACGGTTCAACGAAATCAAGAACGGCGTCACCGCTGCGCTCGATGCTCGAAAAGAGAATCTCACCGCGCCGAAAACTGCGGCCGCCGGCCTCGACGTTACGCTGCCCGGTTCGCCCGTTGAATTCGGCCGTCGGCATCCACTCATTCAGACGATCGCAGAATTCAAGGACATCATCGGCCGTTTCGGGTTCTCGGTCGCCGAAGGGCCGGAGATTGAAGACGAACACCACAACTTCGTTGCCCTCAACATTCCGCCCGAACATCCGGCCCGCGATCCGCTCGAAAACTTCTATCTCGCTGTCGCAGAGAAGAGCAATCCGACGGCAAACGGCGACCCCGCGCCACGACTGCTTCGCAGTCAAACGTCGAACGTGCAGATTCGTGTGATGGAACAGTCGAAACCGCCCGTCCGCATCGTTTCGCTCGGCCGCGTTTACCGGCCCGACACCATGGACGCGACGCACTCGTGCATGTTCCACCAGATGGAAGGGCTGATGGTCGCCAAGGATGTGACGATGGCCCAGCTCAAAACCGTGCTGACAATGTTCGCCAGTGCCTATCTCGGCCACGACGTTCCGTTGCGGTTTCGGCCGTCGTTCTTCCCCTTCACCGAGCCGTCGGTTGAGGTCGATGTCCTCTGGGATGAGAGCGGCTGGGTTGAACTTGGTGGCGCAGGTATGGTCGATCCCAACGTGCTTGCTGCCGTCGGCTACGATCCCGAAGAAGTTTCCGGTTTCGCCTTCGGTCTCGGCATCGAACGGTTCTGCATGAAGCGGCATCAGATCAACGACATCCGCCGCTTCTACGAAAACGACGTCCGCTTTCTGCGCCAGTTTTGAGCAATCGCCCGCAAAGCCCACGGGCTGCGTCCCGTGGGATTCTCTCACGGCAGGAAACTGTCAACAACCACCGCACCGTCGTGCGCCTCGAGCCGTACTTCGCCGTCACATTCCGCCGGTATCAACGCGGTCCGACCACGCTCCAGTGTCATTGTCTCCCCGGCACAGTGAAGCGTGACCCCGCCCTCCACCACCATCAGCACGTGAAACCGATTGTCTGATGCAAATGTCGTGCTGGCCTGATTTTGCAGTGTGTGGCGGTGAATCACAAAGTATTCGCCACGGACAAGCTCTTCCAACGTGTGGCCGTCACGCTCGGTGATGGTCTGCGGCAAGACCCGCGATACTGGTCCCCGCGTAAAATCTGTTGCAGCCAATCCGTCTTCAATATGCAGTTCGCGCGGTTCGCCGTCGCTTCCTAGCCGGCCCCAGTCGAACAGCCGAAAAGTGATATCGCTCATCTGTTGGATTTCGGCCAGCAGGATTCCCTCGCCGATGGCATGCACTGTACCCGCCGGTATGAACACGCAGTCGCCGGCAGTCACGGTGAACGAATGCAACAGGTCTTCCGCTGTTCCGGCTTGTAATGCCGAATCCAACTCATCGCGGCCCACACCCTCTTTCAGGCCGGCGTACAACCGGCTGCGTGGCTCTGCTTCAATAATGACCCACGCTTCAGTCTTGCCGTTTTCCTGCGGATCGTACTTTACTGCCAATTCGTCGTTCGGGTGGACCTGTAAGCTGAGCCGATCATGCGCATCGAGAAATTTGATAAGCAACGGAAATTGTTTGCAGATTCGTTCGGCACCAAACAGTTCGCGAGTTTTTTTTTCGACTAGCTGCCTCAGCGTCCAGTTCCGGAAATCCCCCAGTGAAACAATGCTCTGGTCGTCACCGTGGTCGGCAATCTCCCAACTCTCGGCATAGTCGGCCTGTTTGCCAATCGGCTTTTTCAGCACCGAGCCCAACCGCTGTCCACCCCAGCGAATTCGCTTCAGAATTGGTTCAAACACCAGCGGTTGCATCGTTCTTGTGTCCGTCACTGGGGCAATTGGTTGGTCGTCGATTTCTATGGAAATCCAACATCACTTGTGATTTCGCGCACCCTCGGTGCGTTTTTGCTCTGAATCAATTTCAGCAGTCAACTACAGGCATTCCCGCAGTCGAAAATCACTCGGTGGCATCTCTGGATTGTATCCATTTTTCTTTCGGCACAACCAGACATTTTCGATTCGAATGGCACAAGATTTTTGTTTGCTGCTTTTCCTTGGAGTTGTTATACTTCGCCCTTTATCAAACAGCGGCTCGCCGTATGTCTCTCTGGCATGCGCGCTGTTTATCGCGTTTGATCTGCACGGAGACTTGCAGTGAATCAATTCGAATTTGACGTGTCGGTTGGCGACGTCCTCTGTTTGGGAAATCGCACCGTCACAGTTGTTGATATCGACGGCCCCAATGTCAGCTTTCAAGTTGACCGTGACGATGACTTTGTCGCCGCAGCAGTTGGTGGGGCGCACGCTGCCTCAATCTCGCTGGGCGAGACAGACTGACGACGCCGGGTTCGCTCCAAGGGTGCGTCGTTCGTGAGTACGCACTCGAAGCGTCAGCGATCTTACGGTTAGCGGTCTTTCAGTCATCAGATGACTGAAAGCTCAATCGTTCTCTGCGCTGAGTGTGGCGACCGCTTCGTCTACCGTTTCGGACAGCGTCCAAAGTCGGTCGAGATGCGTTACTTCGATCACCTCGCGGCAGTAGGGGGTCAGCCCGCTGATGCAGAACCGCCCTCCCTCTTCCGAGTTCAACCGGTTCCATGCACGAAACAGGGTCTCGATAAAAGCCGACCCAAAGAATTTTGTGTGCGAAAGGTCGACGACGACCAGCGGCGGATTGGCAGACTGAGCAACGTCAAGAATAACGGACGAAGCATCTTTCAGGACAGCTTCATCCACATTCTCGAACTCAGGCCCCAGCAAGACCACGGTCACGCCGTTGCGTTGTTCAACCACCGGTTTTTGTGCACCTGCCATCAACTCGTCAGATCAACTCCAAAAAGTGAAAGGCTTTCTACCTCCGGGAAACTCCCGTCAGGAATTACTTCCTGAGAGGGTACTGCTATCACTTACAACCCATTCGGAATGCGACGTGTCGGAATTCAAACTGTTACCGGCCGACGTGAGTGTAATTTCGCAAGTTGCAAATGCAGTGGGTGTTTATCCTACTGTCTCAGTCCACATTGTCAACGGGCGATCAGAGAGGGGCAGGGCGCGCCAGGCTGGTTTCTCCAACGGGTCATGTCCGGCGTGATTAGTACTCAGGTTCTCTTCTTTTGATCAACACCCGAATTCGCAATCATGCCGCCTCGATCGATGTGCATTCCGTTGGAACCAACTCGCCCGCGCTGCAGTATAGCAAGGCGTTGCCTCGTTTGCCGACCGTTCGAGCGGCTTCGGTTTTTCGTAGGCAATAGGCCATTTTCTGTGCCAACCAGCGTGGAATTTCCGACGTGTGAGCGATGTCGGCAGTGGTGAAGGGGGTCGGCAACTGCGGCGACAGCATTGAAAGCAGATCGCCGAGGGTTGCCAACCGCAGGCGTTTTCCCAGTGATGTCAGCTTGCGGTCTTCCACGCGGTATCCTTTGCTGCGTCGCCGACGTTTCTGTGCCGGCACGCGGTGTTCCTCTTGTTCGGTTAGAATGGCTTCAATTGTCAGCCGGGGATGTGGAAAGACGTTGACGAAGTGCACCAGATCGTCGAACAGGTTGTGAAACGTCTGCTTCGTCGGACTGTAGCGGGCCGACTTCACACGGCCGCCGCGTTTGGTTTTATTGACCAGGTATTTGCGGGCTGCCAGCGGTTTGACGACCAGCACGTCGTGGTTTTCGAGCAGGTCGCGAATTTTTTCGCGAATGGCTCCCAGCGAGCCGTATTGAATCTCAACCAATTGGCCGTCGCGCACCGCATCAATCCGGTAACCATCGACGGTCACTTCCTGCTCCGCCGTACTGCTGGAGTAGAGCGTTTTAAGTTGTCGATGCAGGCTGGTTTCCATGTGAAAACACGTAGAGTTTGAGAGACGTGGCGCAAGTAAGACGGAAGGGATGGTAGTGGTTCACGGAATGTCGGTCCAGATAAACAGCGGCGACTTCCAGCTGCGACTCAACGAGTCGCAGACGTTTGCGATGCGTTGCATCGCAGCTGCGTGCGAAAATGGGCAATCGATAGGGTCTTTTCGACGATTCCATGCAGGTTTTTCACCCGTGATGACGCCGCACACTTGTTTGACTTGCTCAGAGCGGGCATGATCGGGGTTCAGGGGACTCATTCATTCTAGTTTCCCTCGAATTCTCAAAACAATTCTGACTGGGATTGGCATACATCGCCGAGGAGCTGCGCCGTGGATCAAATGTTGTTATTTGCCGCCGAAGAGGCCGCCAAGCCTGCGTTGGAGTGGGGTTTGCGAATTCCGCTCTCGACGATGCACTTCCTGGAGTTTGCAATCTGGGGAGCGTGGTGGGTCATCCTGGGTAATTACCTGGATTCACTAGGTTTCTCTCGGCAAAACATCGGCCGCATCTATGCAACGATTCCCATTGGGTCGGTGATTGCTCCGATGTTCGTCGGTACGATCGCTGATCGCTACTTTGCCAGCGAACATGTGATGGCAGTCTCCCATCTGCTGGGGGCTGGGCTGCTGTTCTGGATGACCAAAATTCGTACGCCGGGACAGTTTTTTGTCGTCGCGCTGCTGTACGCCATCGTCTTTTCTCCGACGTTGGCGATTGTGAATTCCATCGTGTTTGCCCATGTCCCCGATGCAACACGAGATTTTCCCACGGTTCGGGTGCTGGGGACAATTGGTTGGATTCTGGCTGGGTTGTCGCTCAAGTTTGTCTTGAAGCCGGGGGAGCCGGTCAATAATCGCCCCATTTTGATTGCTGCAGCGCTGTCGTTGGTGCTGGGGATCTTCTCCTTCATGCTGCCGCATACGCCGCCCACCGCAAAAGAAGGCGAGATCCCGTTCTTGCAGGCGTTTCAGTTGCTGAACGATCCCTCGTTTGCCGTCTTTTTCGGCGTTTCGTTCTTCATTACGATCGCATTGGCATTCTATTTCAGCTTCACGGCGATCTACCTCGAAAGCAATTCTGGCGTGAAGTCGGAGAATATTGGTCCGTTGATGAGTATCGGTCAGATCGTCGAAATCGGCTTCATGTTTACTCTCGGGTGGTTCCTCAAAGAGATGGGCATGCGGTGGGTTCTCATTGCCGGCATGGCGGCTTGGGGAGTTCGGTATGCGTTGTTCGCCGCCGGGCGTCCTTTTGCGCTTGTTCTTATTGGAATTGCGTTGCACGGAATCTGCTTTGACTTTTTCTTTGCTGCTGGTTTCATTCACGTCGAAAACACGGCTCCCAAGGCGATTCAGGCGAGCGGCCAGGCATTGTTTGCCGTGCTGACATATGGATTGGGCATGTGGATAGGAAGTGAGGCATCCGGTTGGCTGAATCAATGGGCGACTACCGAGACGACCGATCCGGAGACCGGGGAAATTGTCAAGGAGACGAACTGGCAGCTGTTCTGGACTGTCCCCTGTGTGGGTGTCGTCGTTTGCCTGCTGGCTTTCGTCTTGTTGTTCTAGTCGCTGGCGAATAGACCAGGAAACTCAATCAGCGCACGCCTCGCAATTCCTGATAGAATGAACCTGTCAGGATCGGCGATTTAGCCGCCCCGCTTGCGGGGCGTGTTGTCGCGCGATCTCACGGGGCGCAGCCCGTGGGCTTTGAGATGTCAGTGAAATAAGGTTCCCGTCCATGTCGGCCCGGTTGAATTGGCGATTGCGATGGCGGTTGTCGGCCATGTGGGCTCTGCAGTGGGGCATTACCGGGGCGATACTGACCTACCTGCCGCTTTACTTCACCGAGCAGGGACTTTCCAAGACCGATTTGGGAATGCTGATGGCCGTCTCGGCGGTCGGGTTGTGGATTGCTCCCTTTGTCGTCGGTCAAATTTGTGACCGCTGGCTTGCGACCGAGAAGTATCTGTCGATCGCTCACTTTGTCGGCGGGGTGACGCTGCTGCTGATTCCGTTCGTCACCGAACTGCATGCCGAAACCGGTTTGCATTTCGGTGCGCTGATGGCGCTCATCGGTCTGTATGCCGCCGCTTATCTGCCGACGATCCCGCTGGCCAGTTCGCTGTCGTTCCGGCATCTGCCCGACCCGGATAAACAGTTCGGCAAGGTTCGCATTTGGGGAACTGTCGGCTGGGTGCTTTCGGGGTTGGCGTTATCGCTGTGGCTGGGACGAGACGATGCTAATCGTTGGGCGATCGAGACGTTTCCAGATTGGAAACCACAGCTTGTGAATTTGCGGGCCATTTTCGGTTGGGTCGTTGCCCCTTCCAGTTCCGACTGCTTCCGCATTGCGGCATTGTTGTCGTTTGCGCTCAGCAGTTTTTGTGTCTTTTTGCCCGCGACGCCTCCGGCTCGTAGTACCAAGGGGGCCGTTGCGCCGCTGCGAACTTTGAAGATGTTTCGCGACCCGACTTTCTCGGTGTTGATTGCCGTCAGCTTTCTGTTGGCGGTGGTTGTGCCGTTCTATTCGTACGCCGTGCCGAACATGTTGGAGCAGCGTCAATTCACCAGTCACTGGGTGCCGGCGGTGATGACGATCGGCCAGATTTCCGAGTTTCCCGCACTGCTGCTGTTGCCGTTGTGCCTGAAGCGGCTCGGTATGAAGACCACTTTTGCGATTGGAATGGCGGCCTGGTTTGTGCGGTATGCGGCCTTCGCGATGGATTTGCCCGAGTGGATCTTGCTCACCGGCATCAGCCTGCACGGCATTTGCCATGTGTTCCTGATCATCGTGATCCAGCTCTACGTCGATTCCCAATGCCCCAGCGACGTGCGGGCCAGCGCACAGAATCTGTTCGCCTTCATCACGATGGGCATCGCCATGCCGGTCGGCTTTGTGTTGTCCGGAAAAATGGCCGACTGGTGTACCGCTGCCAACGGCTCGACGGACTACCGAATTTTCTTCGGCGCGCCTGCGGTCCTGGTGCTGCTGCTACTGCTGGCGTATTGCCGATGGTTCCGGTTGGTCGGCGGAGGCGATGACCAGCAAGAGGCCGAAGACGAGCCGACCGTCCCGCTGAGCGAATCGATTTCGTGATGAAACGATGAATCGCGAATTATGAATGATGAACGGAGAACGACACGGCGGGCAAGCCCGCCGGCTAAATGTTCTTCCCTCATCATTCCTGTTTCATCGTTTTCCTTACCGCAGATTCACCGGTTCGAGGCTCTGGACCAGGAAGACGTTCATCTGCAGTTCGGGGCGGTGCAGGCGTAGGCCTTCGATGCCCATCTGTTTGCCGAGATGCTGGTTGAGATTGACGCCGGCGGCTCCCTGCAGATAGGCAAGAATTCGTCCGTTCGGCGCCAACAGCACGTGACGCGGCGCGTTGGGATTCTGGCTGATCGCCCGCTGGATGATGCCTGCCCCCTTCAGCTTCGGCAGGCTTTGTGCCTGCGGCGCAGCGGGAATTGGCGGAGCAAACGAGTCGGTCGTTACCGATGTCGGTGTTGCCGGTGTTAGTGTTGCCGGTGTCGGCTGCGGGAATGTCGGGGCAGGACCGGGAATCACCTGCGTGAGTGTTTCGCTGCTGGATTGCGAGGGCAAAGGCGGCTGTTGTGGTGCCGGCGACGATGAGTATTGAGTCTCAACCGGAACGGGTACAGGGGCAGCGAACTGCGGCTGTTGGGTGGAGACGGTATCAGCTGGTACCGTTTCCTGTGTGAAGGTGGCCGGTTGTGCTGCTGTGGCGTTCAACTGTTCTTCCTGCAAGGCCATCAATTGGGCATCACGGCGGCCAACTTCGGCGGTCAACTGGATGAACCCGTCGTAGTTCGCTTTGATTCCCTCATAACGTGCAAGTGATGCGAGTCGCAGATCGATTTGGCTGGCCAGCGCCGGATGTGACGCCGTCTTCTGTAAATGAACGTAACCGTGCCTCAGTTCCGCAAAGTCCCACTCGCCAGTCTCGTGCTGAATGATCGTGCGAAACGCCGAGTCCAACTGCTGCAGTCGGGTTCGGTCGCGATAAACCGCCTCGGAGTTCGGTCCGCTGCGTCGAATGGCATTCTTGTCGATGGATCGACGGATCGGCCGTTCGATGAATTCCCCTTCGGAATTGTGATCATCTGGCTGCCGTTTGAAAACCGGTCCGTCGTAGTCGTTCGACCTGGAAGGAGCACCGACGATTGGCTTTTGTTGACGGTGGTCTCTCGCATGTGAGGGAATGCTGTAGGGATCGTTGTCTCGCTGACGGCGGGCGATCTGCCCCACTGGCGTGACCGCCTGCCCCGGAATCCAACGCCATTCGCCTTTCGGCGGCGTGATCTTCAACATGCGGATCCGGCCGTTTTGGGTGCGAACGACCTGCTCGCCAAGGATTTCGACGCGGCTGCCCTTTGAGAGCCGCGATTGAAAGACGTCGCGCGAATCGTCCAGCGTACTGCCGACGCGGACGACGACGTTGTTGTCGGTCAACACGCCACGCCGACGGCTGACGTGATCGACGGCATCGGCGCGAATCCAACTGAAACTGCTCGCAGGCGGGGAAATCATATACCACCCGCCCGGATCGTGGCGGTGGACGATTACGCGTTCGCTTTGGCTCAATCGACTGGTGGCATAGTACTTCTTGCCGGGGCCGCTGTGCACGAACACACTGTCGGTATCGACGACCGCTTCGTAGGGGAATTTGCGGGTTTGGTCCGCATTGGCATCGGCGACAACGCCCAGCAACAAAAGACCGGCGACGAACAGGCGCATCGTAAAATCCTCCTGCGAAGCATCACCAACTGCCCAGGCGGTTTCGAGCACACGAAACCAGACCGGCAGCCGACAACGTTCGACCGTGCGAATTGGCAATGGGTGATATTGGTAGCGGTGGAGAGTCTGGAGAGAGGTTAGAGCGGAATTAATAGCGGAATCGCAAATTCGACTCAAGAGGAGTTTGAGAAATGCCGGGAGAGGCGCGCACCGCGTGCGGTTTCGCAGGTATTTTTACCGCCGCAAAGCCCGCGGGCCGCGTCCCGCGGGACCAACCAACCTGCATTATTTCCCGCGGATCGCCCACAACGCATCGTAGCTCCGCAGATACAGCGTGCCGCCAGAGATGGCGGGCGAGGCCGACAGCGATTCTTCCAGATCGTTCTGCGCCACGAGTTTGAATTCGCGTCCCACCTTAACAACCGACACGACACCGTCGCGCGATGTGAGGTAAAGGTGTCCGTCGGCATACACGGGTGATCCACGATGTCGATTGCGATGCGTCAGCGATTTGTAAAGCTCTTTGCCGGTCTTGGCTTCCAGGCAGTGCAGGTTACCGTTCGCCATGCACAAATAGGCCAAGCCTTTGTGAATCAACGGCGTCGGCACATCGGGGGTCTGCGGAAGCGTCCACAATAAACTCTTTCCGGCAGCCACATGATTGCCTTTCAGGTTACCGGGAATGGCAAACGTGGGGTAGCTCTTGGCCGTTGGGACAATAATCATTCCTTCATGCGCGACGGGTGAAGAAACGAACCGCAGGGTAGGATGGTAGCGGCGATTGGGGTCGTCGTGCGGGTTCAGCCCGCCCAGCCGCCAGATTTCCGTGCCGTCGCTGAGCCGATGCCCGATAGTGTAATCGGCCCCGTGCGTAATCAGATACTTCAGTTTGCCGTCGTTGTAAATTACGGGCGAAGCGTAGGAGTGCTCGTTTTCGCTGGCAGCGGCGGTCACGCGGTCCTGCTTCCAGATTCCCTCGCCGGTCAACGCATCGATTGCGACCACCAGCGCCTCTTGCGTCTCGGCTTTTCCGTCGCCGTGAATCAACTGCAGGAATATCCGTCCGTCGTCGAGTACCGGTGTCGAAGACATGCCGAAGGCGATTCTGAACTGGCCGTAACGTTTTTGCAGATCCAGCTTCCAGACTTCTTTGCCGTCCACGGTGAAGCAGCCCATGTCTCCGGTGGACATGGTGGCCCACACGTGTTTGCCGTCGGTTGTGGGCGATGGCGATGCCATGTTGCCTTCGTCATTGCGGACGGTGCGATTGCCCGTACCGATCACCTGCCGCCACAACTGCTTACCCTTGGTGCTGACACACAACAAAACCAGATCATTGCCATCGACCGACGTCAGAAAGATGCGTTCGCCCCAAACCGCCGGCGTTGCTCCCGCCGAGCCGGGGAGTTCCAGTCGCCAGGCAACATTCTTCGTGCGGCTCCATTCGGTGGCGATGTTTTTCTCGGTCGAGATGCCATTGCCGGCCGGTCCGCGCCACTGCGGCCAATTGTCGGCCTGCACGGCAGCTTGCGAGATGAGCAAAACGAGACAGCCGAAAACGGCGGCCAACGACTTCAAAGAAAATCTTGCCATGGAAATTGCATCCTGTTGCATGAAAGTACGCAGACATATCAACATTTGCCGTTCAGTCTGACGAACGACCACAACGGCGTCAACAATCAGGGGAAACATCAGGACGCGGTTCGACTGTAGGGAACGCCGTCCCTGGCGTTCCGCGATTGCTCGACCGATGCGGAACGCCACAGAGGGCGTTCCCTACAGGGATGTAAATTTCTTGGCCGATCTTCATCAGTCTTGCAACAATTGATTCAGCGGAACCGGACCTTGGTAACTTCCATCCTGCTTCGACCGATAGACAATCCCGGCCGAGGTGTCGAGGCAGGTCAGCCATCCGTCGCCGTAAACCCACGTGTCGATGCAGATCCAGCCATCGAAAACCAACGGCTTCCCGGAGCGTTGAGCCGTGTGCCCGCAGATGACCCGTCGCCCCGACGAATGGGCTGGCTCGTCGCCTTGCAGTCGTTCCCACCGCAAGCATTCCGGTGTCTGGAAATCGAGCGGGAGATCTGATTCGAGGGTGGCATGAATGAAAATCTCAGTCTCCGTTTCCCAGTAGTTCAAGCCCGAGGCGAGAAAGTCGAGATGCTCCGGCAGCACATCGTCAAAACTATTTCCATACGATGCCAGCGTCTCTGCTCCCCCAAACGATATCCACTCGCGCAGCCACTCGCCTGTGTGGTACGCTTTCAGCATCATCTCCTCATGATTGCCCAGAATGAATTTCAGTTCGCAGGTCTCGCACAATTCCAGCAGCAGGTCGATCGCTCGTCTAGTATCGGGTCCGCGGTCAACGACATCACCCAGCACGACGACCGTGTCATCTGCGACCGGTTGGACGTTCTGCAGCAACGTCTCCAACGCAACGTCGCAACCATGTATGTCGCCGATGGCTAATGTGCGTCCGGGCATAAATTGTTCCGTCGCTGGTGTATTTAGCCCGCCGTGAATACACGGCGGGCCGGCGCACAATTGTCAAATGGGGGCCGTCCGTTTTTGTGTAGCAATTGAACTTCGCGTGCCGGCCCCCGGTGTATTCACCGGGGGCTAAGTGGCGACCGTCAATACGACCGCTGGTTGACGCGGCCTTGCACGCGGCCGGGTAAACCCATAATTCGCAGGAAGCCTTCGGCATCGTCCTGATTGTACGAGCCGCCCCCTTCCATGCTTGCCACTTCGGCATCGTACAGGCTGTTGGGACTGGTGCGGCTCTGCACGGAAATGTTGCCCTTATACAGGCCGAGCGTCACTTCACCGGTGACCGGCTTCTGTGCTTCACGATTGAACGCCAACAACGCGTCCATCTTCGGGTTGTACCAGAAGCCGTAATACACCATTTCCGCAACTTCTGGCGACATGCGGTCGCGCAGGTGGAGCAGGTCGCGGTCGATTGTTAATTGCTCCATCGCCAAGTGGGCGTCGTACAACACCGTCATCCCCGGCGCTTCGTACACGCCGCGGCTCTTCATGCCGACGAACCGGTTCTCGACCATGTCGATCCGGCCGACGCCGTTACGTCCGCCGATTTCGTTCAATTCCTGTACCATCTCCAGCGCGGATCGCATCTGTCCGTTCAAACTGATCGGCACGCCCGACTCGAAACCGATTGTCACCGTCTCGGTTTCGTCTGGCGCTTCCTGCGGCGAGACACCCATCCCGAATTCGACGATCTCGACACCGTTGACCGTCAGGTCTTCCAATTGGCCCGCTTCATAGCTGATGTGCAGACAGTTTTCATCGGAGCTGTAAGGTTGGGCGACGGTCGCTTTGACTGGAATGCCTTTCTCTTCGCAATAGGCAATCATCTCGGTTCGGCCTGGGAACGTCTCGCGGAAGCGGGGGATACGCCACGGCGCGATCATTGTGACCGTCGGCTCCAGCGCCTCGGCCGCGAGTTGAAAGCGACATTGGTCGTTTCCTTTGCCGGTCGCCCCGTGAGCGTAGGCAATCGCATCGACCTCGCGGGCCACCTGCAGGCAGGCTTTGGAAATGAGCGGCCGCGCGATCGACGTGCCCAACAGGTAGATCGATTCGTACTTTGCCTGCCACTGCAGCACCGGGAAGGCGAAGTCGCGGCAGAGTTCTTCCTGCACATCGACAATTCGCGAGGAGATCGCCCCGTTGTCCTCGGCCTTCTTCAGAATGGCCGCCCGATCTTCGCACGGCTGCCCCAAATCGACGTACACACAATGCACGTCGTATCCTTCATCCTGCAGCCAACCGAGAATAACCGACGTATCCAGTCCGCCGCTGTACGCCAAAACAACCCCGTCACGTGCCACGATATTCTGCCTTCATGTTTGATATAGAGTTTCAATGTGCAAGAGGGACCATTGTAACAGCGATATCAAAAAGTTTAACCAGCCCGTAGCGCCTGCGAGGGTTTCTCGTCGCGATTTCTGCAAAAAACCCTCGCTTGCGCTACGGGCTGGTATCGATTTCAATCGAGAGTATACTCAATCGACACTTGACGAACTTACCACGGAGAACCCCATGTCCGCCTCGAAAGCCGAACTTCTCACACGCGATCTCTCCCACCTCATTCACCCGCTGCACAATCGCCAGGCACACGAGCAGCATTCGCATATCTGGGTGAAAGGCGAAGGAGCCGTGCTCACCGATATCGACGGTGGCGAGTACATCGACGGACTTTCGGGGCTGTGGAATGTTGTCGCCGGGCATGGGCGAAAAGAACTCGGTGCAGCCGCAGCCCATCAAATGGACACGCTGGGATATTGCTCCGGCTATGCCGGCAGCTCCAACGAGCCGGCCATCGCGCTCGCCGAACGCATTTCCGGCATGACATACCCGTCGATCAATCGCTTTTTCTTCACATCCGGCGGCGGCGAATCAAGCGAGTCGAACTTCAAGACCGCCCGTTATTACTGGCGGCTCAAAGGCCAACCCGAAAAGACGAAGGTCATCTCGCTCGATTGGGGGTATCACGGCGTCACGTTGGCGGCGATGAGCGCGACCGGAATTAAGAGTTACTGGCCCATGTTCGAGCCGCGCGTGCCGGGGTTCGTTCACATTCCGTCGCATTACCCGTACCGCTACGAAGCACCGGCCGGCGAAAGTCCCGGTATCGCCGCCGCCAACGAATTGGAGCAGGCGATTCTCCGCGAAGGGGCCGACACCGTCGGGATGTTCCTGGCCGAACCGGTGCAGGGAGCCGGCGGCGTGATTGTTCCGCCCGATGACTATTGGCCCCGCATCCGCGAAATCTGCACGAAGTACGACGTGCTGATGGTCGCCGACGAAGTCATCACCGGCTTCAGCCGCACCGGAAAAATGTTCGGCCTGACGCACTGGAACGTCGAACCGGACATGATTCAATACGCCAAGGCGATCACCTCGGGATACTTCCCCTTGGGTGGCATCGGCGTGAACGACGATGTCGCCGCCGTTCTCGACAGCAGCGATTCGGTCTGGATGCACGCTTACACCTACAGTGCCCATCCCGTTGGCTGTGCCGTGGCGTTGGCGAATCTCGACATCATCGAGAAAGAAGATTTCCCCGCCCAGGCAGCAGAGAAGGGCACCCGCTTGCTCGACGGCCTGAAGAACGCATTAGCCGACCACAAAAACGTCGGCGACGTTCGCGGCCTGGGAATGATGTGCGCCGTCGAAATCGTCAAAGACAAGTCAACGAAAGAGGAGTTCGCGCCGGAAGAAAAGATCGGCGCCAAGATCCACCAAGCCGCCCAACAACGCGGCCTCTTCAGCCGCCTGCGTGGTGATGTCTACTGTCTCGCCCCACCAATTGTGACGACGGACGCGCAGATTGATCAGATTGTTGAAGCTCTGCGCGGGGCGGTGGAAGAAGTGGTCGGCAGCTAACACTTTCGATACGCACTCAAAGCCCACGGGCAACGTCCCGTGGGACATCCCGCAATTCACCGGAACCTGTAACGGTCAGGGAACTTGCGCAGTCCCGCCCGCCGCTTGCCCCTTGACGATGTTATCTCCATCGGTCACAATAACCGATAAAGAAGTACCTACCTTTTGCAGTTTCTCGGGGACGGTGTCGCTTTTCGCAAAGTGGCATGCACCCTGTTGACCCGCCTTGCAGTGGACGTTCGACGAATTGCGTCGGGCGTGCATCGACAATCAGGATTGGGAATCGATGGGCCGAAGGATTTCTCATTTGCTGCCGCGATTTGCATGGTCTGCCTGTTGGGCGATCGCCCTGTTGCTGGCCTCCGGCTTTGCGACTGAAGCAGCCGATGTGTCGTTGCATCAGCAGATCGATTTGCACATCGTCGCGAAGACGCCCGAGTTCGACAAAATCGCCGCACCGTTGGCGGCCGATGACGAATTCCTGCGGCGGGTTTCGCTCGACCTCACCGGCACCATTCCCACACGCGAACAGGCACGACAGTTCCTCGAAGGCGCCGACCCCGACAAGCGGCAAAAACTGATCGAACAACTGCTCGCCAGCCCCGAATACGCGCGGCACATGCAGCAAACCTTCGACGTGATTCTGATGCGTCGCCTGGCTGCCAAAAATGTTTCGGCGGCCGAATGGCAAACGTTTCTGCAGAAATCGTTCGCCGAGAATAAGCCGTACAATCAACTCGTTGCCGAGATTCTCAGCGCCGATGGAACCGACCCAACAAATCGCGGACCGGCCCGTTTTTATCTCGACCGCAACGGTGAAACGAACGCGATCACCCAGGACATCGCCCGCGTGTTTCTCGGCCGAAATCTCGAATGCGCACAATGTCACGATCACCCCGAAGTTGACGATTATCTGCAATCGCACTACTACGGAATCTCTGCATTTTTGGTTCGCAGTTACAACTTCAAAGATCCCAAACTGAAGAAAGTGGTCTTCGCTGAGAAGGCCGTTGGCGAAGTCAAATTCAAATCGGTTTTCGTCGAATCCAAGAAAGACAACACGACGCCACCCCGCGTAATCGACGGAAAACCATTTCCCGATCCGGAGATTAAAAAAGCAGATTTGTACGTCGTCAAGCCGGCGAAGAACGTCCGCCCGGTTCCGAAGTACAGCCGTCGTGGATTGATTGACGAGGCGATCGGCTCGGCCGAGAACCGTCGCTTCGCACGCACCGCCGCCAACCGCTTCTGGGCGATTCTGATGGGCCGTGGATTGGTTCATCCCATCGACTTCGACCACAGCGCAAACCCCCCGTCGCATCCCGAACTTCTCGATTTGTTGACCGACGAATTCATCGCGCACAAATTCGATGTCAAATGGTTGCTGCGTGAGCTGACGCTGTCAAACACCTACCAACGTTCCAGCCGACGCGAACCGGCTGCGATTGCAGCGACGACCGATGTCCCAGAATCAGCCTTTGCTCAGGCAATTATGAAGCCGCTTTCACCGACGCAAATGGCGGCAGCCGTTCTCCAGGCAACCGGCGAGGCCGACGTTCAGCGAAAAACGCTCGGCGACAAACTGACCGAAGCAGCTCTGCACCAGCGTCTCAATCGCTTGAGCAACATCATCATAAAGCTGTTCGCCGATCCCGCCAGCGAACTGCCCGGCGATTTTGACTCACGCGTCAATCAGGTGCTGTTTCTCTCGAACGATCCCACGTCCGCCGGTCTCGTCAATCAAAGAGCGGGAAATCTCGTCGATCGCGCAGCAAAGCTGTCGGCCGACAATTCAGCGGCAGTGGCAGACGAATTGTTCCTCAGCGCCTTCTCGCGGCGGCCAACTGAAGAAGAGACGAAAGAAGTGGAACAATTTCTGACCGGCCTGACCGACAAAAAACGAATCGAAGCATTGCAGGAACTCACGTGGGCATTCATCACGTCCGCCGAGTTCCGCTTCAACCACTAACAGGCGAGCGGGGGGTGTAAACCCGCTGATGTGATTAGACATAAATTAAATTCGGACGTATCGACGAATCACATACGGAGATCAAACCATGAAATGCCAATACGCCTGCAACTCAGCAGAACACGTCTCCCGTCGCTCGTTTCTCCAGGGAGCCGGCGGAGCGCTCGGTACGCTTGGCTTCGGCGGCATGGTTCACGCGCAAGCTGCGAAAGAACTCGAACGTAAACAAAAACAGGTCGTCGTCTTCTGGCTGTCGGGCGGCGTCAGCCAGTTGGAAACGTGGGACCCAAAACCCAATACCGATAACGGTGGCCCGTTCAATACCATCGAAACGTCGGCACCGGGCGTTCACATTTGCGAGCTCTTGCCGCACACCGCAAAGCAAATGCATCATCTGGCGTTGGTCCGCGGCGTGAACACCAAAGAAAACAACCACGGCAAGGGCGCCTACATCATGCAGACCGGGCATCGGCAAACGCCGGGGTTCAACTTTCCGTATCTCGGGTCTGCCTTCTCGTCTCTGTTGAATCCGCCAGACAGCCCATTGCCCGGTTACATCTGTGTTGGCGGTGGCGGCAGCGCGAAAGAGGCATCGTTCCTGGGACCACGGCACGTGCCGTTGACGCTGGCCGAAGGCAAACCGCCATCGAATCTCAATCGTCATAAGACTCTTTCCGCCGAAGGTGATCTTCGCCGCCGCCGGATTCGTAAAAGCCTCAGCGACCGTTTTGCTCGCGGTCGTCGGCAAGCGGAAACGGAAGTCTACAATTCCTCGTTCGATCAGGCAGCCAACCTGATGGGCCGCAAAGACATCTTCGACTTCAGCACTTTCAGCGACGCGGAAGTTGCCAAGTACGGCAAACACCCATTCGGCCGGCAATGCCTCATGGCACGCAAACTCGTGGAAAGCGGCGTGACGTTTACGAAGGTCACGCATTCCAACTACGACTCGCATTCGGAGAACTTCAATTTCCACATCGAACAACTCGGCGAGTTCGACAAACCGTTCGCCACATTCGTTTCCGATATCTACGATCGTGGATTGCTTGAACACACGCTGATTATTGTGATGTGCGAATTCGGTCGCACGCCGCGAATCAATCAGCGGCTCGGTCGCGATCATTGGGGGTCGGCCTGGTCGGTCGCACTTGGTGGCGCCGGCGTGCAAGGTGGGGCGGTCTCCGGCAAGACAAATGCCAACGGCACGAAGGTCATCGACCGCGAAGTCAACGGCGGCCACCTGTTCCATACCTATTACCGGGCCGTTGGTCTCGACCCGACCGAGCCGTTTTACTTCCGCGATCGCCCTTTCGCAAAAGCCACCGAAGGCACCGAGCCGATCAAGGAAATCCTTGTCTGACCCCCGCCAAATTCACCATCCAGTCAACAAAGCCTACGGGCGGCGGCCCGTGGGGTCGAAACGTATTTCGGTCATCGAGTCAACAATGATCAATCGCAACACACTGTTAATGTCGGTCATCTGCACGGCAATCTTCGCGAGCGCGACCGCCGCCGCCGATCCGCCGTCTAAGCCAGTTCTGGCCACAACGGCATCCACCAAAGCAGTCGTCGCGCCAATGCCGCGCACTGTCGCCAATCCCGCAGCGGTGAAATCGTCGGCCGATTCGGCTGCGGCATTGTTTGCTCGTCGTGATCTCGTGCGGCTGAGTGAATTGGCCGACACGTTCTTAGGCAAGGTCGATATTGCATCGAAGCAGGCAGCTACTGCCAAACAGAATCTCCAGCAGGCAAAGGCGGCCCAGGCCGCGGCCGCAAAGGCAATCATCGATTCCACTGCCGCCCTGAAGCAGGCGATGGTCAGGAAAGCAGCAGCCGACAGAGCGCTCGTTACGGCGAAACAATCGCTCGACACCGCAAATCGTAAAGCCAAGGAGACAACCGGGCAGGCCAAGGCTGCCATCGACAAGACGGTCAAGAAACCGGATGCCGGGGCTGAGAAAACACTGGAGGAACTTCAACGGGCCGTGGATTTGGCAAAGTTAAAACTTGCGAAAGCCGAAGCTGCGCTGGCCGCTGGGAATGCGAAGAAGCAATTCGAGACAGCAACGGCCGCCGCAATTGCAGCCGCGCAGCAGGTCTCGGAGTCAAGTGCCCGGAAGCTGAAGGCAACGGTTGAAAAAACAGCCGCCGACAAACAAGTTGACGCAGCCAGCGCAGCTTTGAAGCCGTTAATTGCTGCGGAAACGGCGGCCGAACTAGCGGCCAAGCCGATAGTTCGCAAGTTTATTGCGACGGTCGAAAGGTTGACCCTCTACGAGAAGGCGGTCCCCCAAGCCGACCCCAAATTGGTGCGGCTTGTCGCAACATACAAACACACCCGGCCGGTTCTCTCCTGCCGTATCAGTCTTGACGGTGAAAACCTGTTTTTCGGAGCGCAGGATAATCAATTGCATCGCACGGATCTTGTCACCGGAGCCACCGCCGAACTTGCGGGACATCGCAGCTGGATTCGCCGCTTCGCCTTTCACCCCGACGGCCGCCGCCTGTTATCTGGTGCCTACGAAGGCCAGTTGATCTGGTGGAACGCGGGTGATGAGAAGCCGACTCCGCTGAAGAATGTGGCCGCCCACAAGGGATTTGTTCGGGCCGTCGCTGTCAGTCCCGATGGCCGTTTCGTTGCCACCGGCGGAAACGACAACATGGTTCGCATTTGGTCGGCCGACGATGGAAAGTTGGTGGCCGAACTCTCCGGACACGCCCGACACGTTTACAACGTGGCTTTTCATCCCAACGGCAAGCACCTCGTTTCCGGCGATTTGATGGGCGTACTCAAGCAATGGGAAGTTGGCAGCTGGAAGCACGTCCGCGATTTCGATTGCAGCGTGTTGACCAAATATGACAAAACGTTCAAGGCCGATTGCGGCGGCATTCGCGGTCTGGACTTCAGTCCCGGCGGTGAGTCGCTGGTTGTTTCCGGCATCAGTGGCGTCACCAACGCCTTTGCCGGAGTCGGAATTCCAACCGCCGTTCTATTCGATTGGAAAACCGGCAAGCGACTGAATGTCTTTAAGCCGGCCAAGAATTTCCGTGGTGCCTGTTGGGGCGTGCGGTTTCATCCGTCGGGCGATTTTATCATCGGTGCCGGCGGCGGTTCCGGCGGCGCGATGTGGTTCTGGAAGCCGGGGCAGGACAAATCGTTCTTCGATTTCAAACTTCCCAACGTCGCCTACGACGTTGCCCTGCATCCCGACGGCTTACGGATTGCCGCCGCGTTCTATGACAAGACCGTCCGAATTTACAATCTCGGACCAAAAACAGAATCAGAACAAAAAGCCGCAGCCGCAGCCAAGAAAAAGAAGAAGAAATAAACCGCTCCAGAAAGAAATCAACGACCGCTTGCGGTTTAGCGCACCCTAAAACTGGGCGTACTATCGAACGCAATGCTCACGCGACTCTCGGGAACCTCACGTGCCCCAAAACAGCAACAACGCAATCTGCCCCGGCCCCATCAATCGCCGCAGCTGGCTGAAGATCGGCGGCTTGAGTCTCGGTGCATTGTCGAGTGGCCTGCCGCCGAATCTCGCGCAACTTCTCGCCGCCCAGGAACAGGGCAGGGCGGCGAACGATGATTTCTCCGTCATCCTCTTCTGGGCCAACGGCGGGCCGAGTCATATCGATTTGTTCGATCTGAAACCGGAAGCGCCGACCGAGTACCGTGGACCGTCCCGTCCGATTCAGACGACGGTTCCGGGCATGGAGATTACCGATCTGCTGCCGCAAATCGCGCAGTTAGGTGAGAAGTTCACGCTGCTGCGCAGTCTGCATCACGAGCGGGCCGAGCACTCCGGGGGATCGCATCGTTTCCTCAGCGGATACCCTTCCATCGCAGCCAACCTCAAGCGCAGCGAGTACCCGACGATTGGTTCGATTGTCGCAAAGCAGCTCGGCGCGTCTGCTGGTGGCGTTCCGTTATTCATGGGGAACACGCCGCTTTACGGTGGTGGGCCGGCATATCTCGGGCCGGCTTTTGAAGCCTACATGCCCAACCCCAACCCAAGTTCGGCCAGCGGTGCCAACACGTACAATCCCAAGGCGATCTATAAGTTACCCGGCACCGGCGACAACCTCACAATCACTCCTGAGGGAATCGTCACGCTGAACCGCAGGCAGGGGCTGCTCAAAACGCTCGACTCGTTGCCCGGTTCCATCGATGCCACGGGGATGATGTCGGCGATGGATTCGTTCCAGCAGCGGGCGGTCGCCATGCTCTCCAGTACCCGTACACGCGATGCGTTTGACCTCGACCTCGAACGCGAATCCACCCGGCGCCGTTATGGCGAAACGCACTGGGGCAAGAGTTTGCTCACCTGCCGTCGATTGGTGGAAGCGGGAGGGCGGCTCGTGCAGTGTCAGGCCACCTTCCGGCTGAAGAAGGAAACGGGCCGCACCAGCAACTGGGACGACCACTCGGTCAACTCCCACATCTTCAACGCCTATCGCGAAAAGTTGCCTTCGTTCGATCAATCGGTCTCGGCATTGGTCGAAGACCTCTACTCCCGTGGACTCAACGAACGCGTGCTGTTTATCTTTTGTGGCGAATTCGGCCGCACGCCGCGCATCAGTTACAAGGACGCGACCAAACGACCGGGCCGCGACCACTGGCCGCGCGCTATGAGCGTCTTTCTGGCTGGCGGCGGTCTGAAAATGGGGCAGGTCATCGGCGCGACCAACGCCAAAGCCGAAGAACCAGTCGAGCGGATTATGGACAGCAACTGTTTGCTGGCGACGCTGTATCACCGCTTTGGCATCGACACGCACCACGCTTTCCTCAACCGCGCCGGCCGCCCGATCCCCATCCTCACCGACGGCGAACCGATCCCGGAATTGTTGTAGAATGGATTTAGCCGCCCCGCTTGCGGGGCGTGACCGGAGCTTGCCGTCAACCACCACGGCGAGCAAGCTAGCCGGCTAAATGGCTGTTGAGAACGTCGGGTTATTCAGAGCGGGCATCCCGTTCAATTTTCCGCCGCTCAAGACAAGCCCTCCCGCCCAATTCGTAATCGCGACAAACTTGCGGTCGCCATTCATAATGCTGGCAGCAGCGCCGTTCGGCGTCGTACCACAAACAACGCTCCTGCGGTTCCTGCCCGCGATGCAGCCCGCCAAACGCCGCATCAATTTCTTCGGCCAACTCCTGCGGCAATCCATCCGGCCGAAACGGATGCCCCGCCAGCGTTTCGTGGCTCGACGTGTACCACAAAACCGGCGACCCGATTCCTTCACAGCATAAGCCACAATCATCGCACGAACCCGGCGATAGAACTTCCAATTCCACAGTCATTTTCCAATCACCGCTTGCGGTTTAGCGAACCCCATCCGCAGCAATCTTCTCATAAACCCGCAGTGCCTGTCGATACTCTTCCAACTCATCCGCCCTCAATGTGTCCTTGCTGCGAACCAGTTCTTCCTTCATCCGTCCAATCAAATACTCGATCGCTGCGTGTCGTGGACGCAGCGGCTTACCGGGAACGTCGAAGTGTACCGGGGCGGTGTGTGCGAAACGCTCGCGGCCGTTCGGTCGCTGTTCGTAACAACGGACTGCCACCCACGAGGTTCCATCCAACGGCACGGTCACGTCAAACGCCGTGCGGTAGCCACCGGCTTCGGTTCTGGCGCTTTGTGGCTTGATGGACTGGACCAAGTCACCGTTCTTCACAATCTCAATTCGCGACAACGGAAAACCACTTTCGGCCGTTCCCGTCACACGGCAGCTCTTGTTCTCTTTTGCCTCCTTGCCTCCGAAGTGATGTCCCGGCGGTTTGCCGTTGAAGTGTGCGAATAACATTGGCCCGGTCGTCACAAAACTGCGGCCCGCGTTCAGCCCGCGCATCCAGTTTTCGTAATTGAATCCATCTTCCAGTTGGACGTAAACGCGGCCGAATCCCAGCGGCACCGGATGCACGCCAGAAGCCGTTCCCGCCGTCGGCCGCATGTGGAAACCACAATTGAGCAGCGTGTAATACGTCTGGAACCCAAAGTCGACCCACTCCCGTTCGCTGAAGCCGTTCTTCGGGTCGGCGAGTTTGAAGTCACGTGGTTTTGTACCGGCCACAAACCCGCGGAAATGAAAGTTCGTCCGCCAGACGTGGTTGTTCGAAAGTTCAAAAAGATCAACATTCATCACCGGCACCAGCATCATCGACCACGGCCACGAGTGCTTGTCCAACTCCAGCAGTCCGCCTTGTCGGCGGGCTTCGGCGGCAATCGGGCCGACCGGCGGAGCACCCAGTTTGAACGGCTTTTTGTGATTGAGGATAAACACCGCTCCCAACGTGTGTCGCTTGCCGTTGATGGTGAAGATTTCGTATTCGGTGTTCAGCGGATAGATGACGTGCGTCTTATCAACTTCGATCAACCGCGACGGCAGTTTGTCGTCGCTGTTCTTGTTCCCGCCGGTTGGCGGCGTGTAACCTTTCGTCACCCAATTCGTCAGCGGTAGTGCGACATTCAGATCTTCGGCGGTCTGCGCGTTCGGCAACTCTGCCACCGACCGATGCACGTGCGTGTCGCCCGAATACCAGCTGCGACTTGCCATGTCGATCCACCGCCTTAGCGCAATCGAGACCTCCACCGGTTTATCGCCAATCTCCACGGTTTGGGTGACCGGCAGATATTCTTTTCCGCGTTCAATGGTGAGCGTGTACTTGCCCGCCGCCAGGTCGGCCGTAAAGGGATGCGCGGAAACAGTCGTGTGAATCTCGATGCTGTCCGTTCCCCGTTTCTTGTTGTACTCAACCGCCGACCCGTTTGGCGAAGTCGAGCGAACGTGCAACAAGTTGCCGTCGGCCGATCGAAGATATACGCGGACCGGTAGCACACGGTGCGTGGCCGAGTCGGTCACCGTGACGGTCAACGCCGTCTCGGCGAATAACTCACCGGCCGCGAACGCCAGTAGCAAGACGGTTGTCATTACAAATGAGCAGAATCGGATCATCGGTCGCTCCGGCGGAATTCCTGGCGAGACTAAAAACAAACCCGGCTTCAAAAGTATGAAGCCGGGTCAGAAAACTCAATTCAGCGGTCTCTTTTCAGCGGCCTAGCCACCGGCTGCCTTGATCGTGGCCTGTACGTCGGCCAGTTGCTTCGCGGCATCCGCCGATGCTTTGGTGGCGGCATCGGCTTTGGCCTTGGCTGCTGCGGCCGCCTTTGTTGCTGCATCAGCTGCCGTCTTCGCGGCTGCTGCCTTTTTCTTGGCGACATCGGCTGCCTTGGCCAAGTCTGCTGCCTTCTTTGTTTCGGCGTCATACGCCTTCTTGGCCGCTGCTGCTGCCGCTGTTGCGGCTGCCGATTTCTTCGTCTCTGCATCCCCAGCAGCCTTTGCTGCGGCGGCTTTTTTGGTCAGGCCGTCCAGTTGCTTTTTCGCTTCGGCGATGATTATCTGTCGCGCCTCTTCCTTCTTCTTATCCGCCACGAGATCGGGAATGATCTGCAATCCGGGCAGCGTTTTTTGTGTTTTCGCGACGCCGACAATTGTCACTTTCGACTGCCAGATATACAGCTTCTTCAGTTTCTTCAGGCCGACGAGTTGGTCCAGTCCGGCATCGGTGACCTGCGTCCCGTACAGATTCAGGTACTCAAGATTTGCCAATCCCTTCAGATGAACAAGCCCCGCGTCGGTGATCGCCGTCTTCTCCAGATGCAATCGTGTCAGTGCCGACAGATCTTTCAGTTGAGCCAGATCGGCGTCGGTGATCGCGGTGCCACGCAAATTCAGCAGCGACAGCGAGCCTTTCAAGTCCTTCAGCGGTGCGAGGTGCTTTCCGGTGACTTTGCCGTCGGCCAGGTGATAGGCCACTTCCAGTCGTTTGTCGCTTTGGGCAACATCGAGCACGTGACCGCCCATTTGCCGAACGGCGGCGATGGCCTTTTCTTCGGCCGCGGTTCGCTTTTCTGCCTTGTCTTGGGCGTTGGCCTGCATCAGCCCGCCTAAAAACATTGGCAACATGGCCAGCACGATGAACTTACGCATTCCTGTTTCCTCCCGACTCGTCTGAGTGACCGAATGAGTGAATAGTTGAAGCAAGGATGATCCGGCGATTTAGGAGTTCTCGCGGGATTGGTCGATTTACGGGTTATTTATCTGGAACACAATTCTAACACGACAGGCAGGGCAAGGGAGGCAATCAAGCAGATTTTTTCGGTTTTGGTGGTGGGGGACGCGATCGCACGCCGTAGATGAGTGTACAACGCTTCTTGCTCAGTTGGTTTCAACGCAAAGATGCCAAGGGCCGCAAAGTGAAAAAGAGGTTAGATAAAAGTCGGAATCGCACGTTTTAGAACGTTGCGCATCTCAATGTTCAGGTCGGAGAAAGGGCTGAAAATCCCCCGTCTATCGAAGCCTGAAGCGCAAGCGAAGGATGATTCCAGGGCGATGCCAGCAAGCTCCTTCGCTTGCGCTTCAGGCTTAAATACATTGGGTGTTTGTCTCCCGTTAAGCCAAGTACGCAACTTCAAAGCTTGCGCTTCAGCCTCCCAATTCCCATTGCTTCACTTTACGAAACACTGCGGTCCTTCGCGTCTTTGCGCTAAAAACAGACCACGCCGTGTGGCTCACGCGCAGGCAGCAAGTGGTCTCGCCCGGAATCTTGGTTTTCGCTATGCTTCCGTCAATTCGAGGGGGGTGGACTCTCACCACCCGCACCTCGAAAGACCATTCGGTCGTACAGCAGTCGCGCCTCGATAACCCGCCGATCTCTCCTCCATTCAAAAATCCCGCTGCGGTCACGTAGGGTTCTGCCCTTCGACGAAACGTCGTCGTCTGGCTGGACATCGCGTTTCCGTCGGTGAAATTGCGCCGAACAAATGGCTTCCCACCAACTTTCCCAACCTCGCGACACCTTCATTCACGCGATCGGTCGATCGCTGCTTGCGGCCGTCGAATCGGTGGGAAATCTCACCTTGTTCGCGCTGCAACTTGTGGGTTGGCTCGGTCGCGGGTTACCCAAGCGGTCGGTGTTGCTGCCGACGATGTATAGCATTGGCGTACTTAGCTTGCCCGTGGTGATGATCACCGGCGGATTCATCGGCATGGTGCTCGCAATTCAGGCCTACGACCAGTTTCGGCTGATGCATCTGGAAACGCGTCTTGGTGCGGTGATCAACGTTTCGTTAGTGAAAGAACTCGGGCCGGTGTTGGCGGCGACGATGCTTGCCGGCCGTGTCGGTAGCCGGATGGCCGCCGAACTGGGCACCATGCGCGTGACCGAGCAGATCGACGCGCTGACGGCGTTGGGAGCCAATCCCATTCACTACCTGGTTGTGCCACGATTCCTCGCCTGTTTTCTTCTCATTCCGCTATTAACCGCCGTTGCGGACTGCATGGGGATTGTGGGCGGTTGGTTTATCAGTACGCAGGTGCTGGGCATCAACAGCTTCCACTATTGGCATCATGCCGAAACGTATGTGACGGCATTCGACGTTCTCAGCGGATTGTTCAAGAGTGTCTTTTTCGGAGCGTCAATCGCGTTGGTTGCCTGTCATCGCGGATTTCACTGCGGAGCCGGTGCCGAGGGCGTCGGACGGGCGGCGACGGAATCGTTTGTCTTGTCGTTCGTCGCAATTCTCGTTCTCGATTTCTTTCTCGGCGTTTTTCTCAACTCGCTGTACTACACCTTTTGGCCCGCTTCGGTTCCCTTGCTTTGAATGTGAGTTATACGACATCGCGCGGATGCCACCGGCTTAACGGCGGGTGCCACTGGCGTGTCGCCAGTGCAATGCGTTGATTGAGTGATACAAAAGAAAACAGCAGTCAAATCCATGCCCACCCCACCCGAAACCAACAACCCGCCATCCATCGCGTTGAAACACGTGTGGAAGAAGTTTGAAGCTCAGCCCGTGCTGCGCGACATTTCTATAGAGGTTGAGCCGAACGAGACATTGGCGCTGATTGGCGAGAGTGGCTGTGGAAAGAGCGTGACGATGAAACTGATGATGTCGTTGCTCGAACCGAACCGAGGCGAGGTCTTCTGGTCGGGCCGGCCGGTGAAGAGTCGCAGCGATGCGGAACTCACGCGCGAACGTCTGCAGTTCGGGTACCTGTTTCAGGGGGCGGCGTTATTCGACAGCCTGACGGTCTACGAAAACGTCGCCTTCGCTCTCAAGCAGAACACGAGAATGCCGGAAGAACGCATTCGCGAAATTGTTTACGAGCGGCTGAAAGAGGTGGGGCTGAGGGAATCAATTTGCAGTCGCAAACCGGCGGAACTCTCCGGAGGCATGAAAAAACGTGTCGGATTGGCGCGGGCATTGGCCCTCTCGCCCGATGTCATGCTTTACGACGAGCCAACCACCGGGCTTGATCCCATTATGAGCGATGTGATCAACGAGTTGATTCTGCAGACGCGCGCCCGTCGTCCGGTTACCAGTATCGTGGTTACCCATGACATGCGAACGGTGGAGAAAGTCGCCGACCGGGTCATCATGTTTTATCCGCTCGCGCGGCTTCGGGATGACGAACCACAAATCGTATTTTCCGGAACCTACGAAGAAGCCCTGGCGTCAACCGACCCTCGCGTCACAACGTTTGTCCGCGGACAGGCCGGTGAACGAATTCAGGAATTAGCCCTCAGCATGTGACAAGAGACAAGAGACAAATTTTGCATCGAGTCTGTTTTTCCTTCCCGCTTTTTGATCGATGGTTGTTAGAGGTTTGAACCGCAATGACTGAGCGTCAACTTCAATTTCGTGTCGGCATGTTCTCTATTGTGGCCGTTGCATTAACCGGCGTGATGGTCTTCAAGTTCGGCGCGTTGAAGTCGTTGTTGGAACCGCAGTACACAATTGCCATTCACTTCGAATCCGCCCCCGGTCTGTATCCATCGACGCCCGTCAGGAAAAGCGGCGTCGCCATCGGATCGGTGCAGAAGGTAACGTTCGACGACAAACGCGGCGGAGTCACGGCCATTGTCCAGATCAAGGAACACTATCGCCTGCGGGCCGACGCACAGCCGCTGCTCACCCGCAGTCTACTCGGCGACGCCGCCATCGAATTCACGCCGGGCAGGAGTCGGCGGGTCATTCAGCCGGGGGAGACAATCGACGGCGTCAGTCCCGATGGACCGATGGAAATCGTCCGCCGACTGGAAGACAAGTTGAACGGAACACTCGACTCGTTCGACTCGACCAGCCGCGAGTGGGAACGCGTTGGGAAAAATATCAATAACCTCGTTGAAACGAACCGCGGTAACCTCGACGAAGTCGTCGAACGTGCGGCCGAGTCGCTGGAGCAATTCACGCTTACAATGAAAACGGCCAACCAGACGCTGGCGAATGCCAACAATATTATCGGTGATCCGCAGAATCAGGAAAACCTGCGAAAGACGCTGGCGGCAATGCCGAAAATGATCGCCGAGACCCATCAAACGATTTCGGCAGTGAAGTCGGCGGTCGAGACGGCTGATGAGAATCTGGAGAATTTGAAGGACGTGACCGGCCCGCTTGCCCAACGCAGTGCGTCCATCGTCACCAAACTTGACGGCACGATGTCGAATCTCGAATCGCTGTCCGGCGAACTGAACCAGTTCGCTCACCTGGTGAACGATGGCGACGGAACGATTAAAAAACTTGCCGCCGATCCTGAACTCTACGAGAACATGAACCGCTCGGCAGCTTCGTTGGCAATCCTACTGAAGAACCTGCAGCCGGTCGTTAAAGACCTGCGAATCTTCAGCGACAAGGTGGCACGGCATCCGGAACTGATCGGGGTGAGCGGCGCGATCAAGGGGAGTTCGGGGATCAAGGAACCGCCCCCGGAAACTCCACTGCGGCAAAGTCGCGGCCGCGGCGGCTCAACATCCGGCTTTCCCCGGTGATCTGAACCGCTTACTGGCCCTCGCGGGTTTCCCGGCGCAGCTCATTCGCGCGATCGATCAACTCCTGCGTTCCCACAATCACCTGCGGTTTGAGCGGATAGGTGAAATTGTGCCGGTTGGTCACTTTGAACGGCAGCAGATTGTCGGAGAAGAAATCGAGCGGCACTATCTGGTACCAAGGCGTTTTCACCCGCTGCATACTGGTGACCGTTTCGTAGCCGTCCTTAATCAACGTGATTTCCCGCGTTCCGTAATACGTGAAATCGACTTGCGCCGGCGTGTAACCCTTTTCCTCGCCGTCGATCAGCACCAGAGCGCCCGGAGGAACGGAGTTGATCGTCATGCGGCGGTGCACCGAGCCGCAACCACTCAGCCCTGCGACCAGCAAGAGGGCTAGCAGGATGATGAGCGAACGACCGCCTGTGGCGACATTCCAGGGGGAAGCGGGCATAGATCGAATGACCGTCTGTGCGACAACGACATGGCACGAAGGCGAGAGGCAAGGAATTGGCCAATCACCATCCGTGTCGAGGGGGTCCAACGCGGGGCGAGATTGTATCGGCAGCTTATTGGAACGCCAAGAGCAGATTCGCCCGCATATCCCCGTCGGGGAGAATCGATCAGGCTCTGCCGTTTGCCGCGTGCAAAAGAATTAGCGATCCGCCTTTTAGAAGGCTCCGAGGGGCAGGGTGACCGCCATGACGGTCGGATTCCTGTTGCAGAAGAATAGCAGTAACTCCTTAGGGGTTGCGAGCCAGCCGGAATATCGTCTCTGCCTAGCTTTCTGATTCGTCGCGTTGCGTACCAAGGTGTTTGGTGAGCGCCGCTTCGAGATTGGAGATCAGTTTTTGTTTGTCCTTGTCGTCGTGGTCCATCCGAGAGTGGTTGTTGTCGCACCATAGAACTCTTCCGTCTCCATCGACGACATACAACGTGGGCTTCACTTCGTATCCCGGAACCATTCCCATATCCGGATTGCCCGCTCCC